>Ga0187894_10001489_pt1 | contig 29973 bp, 27 predicted proteins | sample GBC1701081metaG_FD_136650 | JGI IMG/M metagenome (GOLD analysis project Ga0187894, IMG submission 136650) | White microbial mat communities from a lava cave in the Kipuka Kanohina Cave System on the Island of Hawaii, USA - GBC170108-1 metaG ...
TGCGGTCGGGCGCATAGACATAAGCGACGCCCGGTGGATCGGATCCACCCCATGGCCGGTCGTCGGCCGCGTAGGCCCAGAGCTGGCCAGTCTTGGTGTGGCCACGGCCGGGATCGAGCACCGGCACCGTCGTCTCGTCGGCGAACAGCTTTGGCCGTTGCCTGAGCTTGACGAGGAGACGTTCATGCAGCGGACGCAGATGCCAGGCCGCATGACCGACCCAGTCCGCCAGATCAGCCGGGCCGGAGCCGGAGGCTGCATGACGCCGTCCTCGCACGATCGGCAGGCATATTTGGGCCTGATGGTAACGAGCACCCGGAACTGCGCCGGCACCATGTCCAGCCGCTGGCTCTTGTCCTCGCCGATCCGGTGCAGCTTGCCGGTGCAGCAGCGGCAGGTTTTGTCGTCGATGTCGACGATGACCTCGATCCGCGGCAAATGCGCCGGCAGCGCTCCGCGATTGGTGCGACGCTTGCGATCTCGCGCGGCGCGGCTCGCGCGCGCGCTCTTGTCCTTCTCCGCTTCGCCGGACGCTGCGACCTGTTCGACGTCTTCCAGACCCAGCAGCATCTGCTCCTCGGGCAGTGCCTCCGCCCGGCGGCCAAAGCGATGACGCTGCAGTTCCTTGATGATCTGACGCAGACGCTTGCTCTCACACCGCTCGGCGAGCAGCATCGCCTTCAGCGTCTCCGGATCGTCAGGTAGTGCGTCGCTCGGCATGATCAAAGAAGAGCATATTCGGCCAGATTTTGCGACGATCTCCGCGGCTCTGATTCACTTCGCCGCAGCAATAAATCGTCAGCCCGGCTGCGTCGGCGTCACTGTCTCACGCGCCTGATGAACGCGCCGCCAGTCCAGCCCTTCCAGCAGCGCCGACAATTGCGCCGCAGACAATCTCATCACGCCGTCCTCAATCTTTGGCCAGCGGAAGATGCCGTCCTCCAACTGTTTGGCAAACAGGCACAGACCCGTCCCATCCCAGAAGATCAGCTTTATCCGATCCGCGCGTTTGGCTCGGAACACGTAGACCACACCCGAGAACGGATCGGCCGCCATGGTCTCGCGCACCAGTGTTGCCAGCCCCTCGGCGCCCTTGCGGAAGTCGACCGGCTTGGTCGTCACCATCACCCGAACCGATCCGGACAGACCGATCACCGGTTCGCCTTCAGCGCCCGAACGATCGCCGCAATCATCGTCGCATCCGCGCCGCGGCCGATCCGGATCGTGACGCCTTCGACATCAACCTCGATCATCCCGACGTCGGGCGTGGACTTGCACCGCAGCGCCGTGCGCTCCCGGCCAGCAACAGGCGCTGGCGCGCCCTTATCCACCACCGCCGGCACGAACTTCAATTCTCCCGCTTCACAATACCCGGCCGCAGCCTCTCGCAGTCGGCGGCGCCAGCCAAACAACTGCTGCGGCGATAATCCGTGCCGCCGAGCCACCGCGCAGACCAAGACACCGCTCGCTCCGATCTCGGCAACAATCCGCGCTTTGTCTGCCTTGCTCCACGTCCGCCGACGACCAGCGCCGGTGAAGATTTCCAATCGCCGGACCGGTTCCGTGATAGCACTATCAACTGTGTCCATTCTAAGCCTAACGGTGAAAACCAAACCGCAGACTCGCAGATCAGTACATCATTCGGAAGGCGGCCCCAAAACACCGCTTACGGTCCTTCGCCTGTCGCATGCAATGAAAATTCGCGAACACCCTGTATACAGCCGAAAGTTCCCGGCAGAGCGATGGGCCGATGCTGTCATATGCTTGAAGGGTGGAGCCAAGGTCGAATCGGGCCCGTGTATTGCGCGTGGCGGCCCGGAGGATCCTTTGACTACCGAACAATTGGACGACAAGTTCGCCAGATTGGCCGACCCTGTTGTTGGAGTATCACGTCGTCAGGACATCGAGAAAGCCGCCGCAAATCTGGTGGACGGAGCGCCAATCGTGGATATCTTAGAGCGGTTTCCGGCGGATTTGAATCGGGATTCCCAAGAGAGACGAAAAGGCGGAGTCTTGCTGGGTGATTCGACTTTTGGGGAAAGCCATGGGGAGACCTTATTCATCGGATTTGCGCGAACGTGTTGTTGAGGCTGTTAATGAAGGAGCGACACGACACGAGGCGGCGGAACGCTTTGGTATCAGCGTCAGTTCGGCGGTGCGGTGGCATCAAGCATGGCGGAACGAGGGGAGATACGAGGCCAAGCCTTGCGGCGGCAGCCGCTCGGCGCTGGAAGACCATGCCGAGAAGATTGTCACCCTTATCGAGGAGCAGCGCGACCGGACGCTCGACGAGTTTGTCGCTGCGATGCACAAGAGGAAGATACCCGGCAGCCGCACGGCGCTGTTTCGGTTTCTGGAGCGTCATGGCATCACGCTCAAAAAAAGTCCTGCATGCATCCGAGCAGGAGCGGACGGACGTCGCACGCGCACGCCGGCGCTGGATACGCGGGCAAGGGCTGCTTGATCCGGCACATCTTGTCTTCATCGACGAAACAGCGGTCAACACCAATATGACCCGCTCCCACGGCCGTGCTGCGCGAGGCGAGCGGGTGCTCGGCCGCGTGCCCTTCGGCGCCTGGAAGACATTGACCTTCGTGGCGGCGCTGCGCTGCGACAGAATGACTGCGCCCATGATGATCAACGGAGCAATGAACGGGGCGATCTTCGTGGCCTATGTCGAGCAATGCCTGGTGCCAACCCTCAAGCGCGGGGACATCGTTGTCATGGACAATGTCGCCACTCACAGAGTAGCAGGCGTGCGCGAAGCGATCGAAGCCGCCGGTGCAACGCTGCGCTATCTGCCGCCCTACTCGCCGGACCTCAATCCGATCGAGGCGTCCTACAGCATGTTCAAGACGTTTCTGCGCAAATGCGCTGAGCGCACCGAAGAGGCGCTCCGTCGGCGAGCGGGCCAATTCGTGCGACGCCTGCAACCCAATGCATGTGCCAACTTCTTCATTCATGCCGGATATACTGCAACATGACCGGAATCCGCTCTAGAGCTCCTAGTGCAGCCGGCAACAATGAGATAACATTTTAGCTGCTCTGCCAGTAGAGCCAGATGCGATTTCTCTCATTGGTTATCAACGTGTCCGGCAACTGCCGCCAACCTGAGGGCAGATCGGGGAGGACCTCTATTGCGTTGGGCGTTACCTGGCATCTCATTTCGTTCGAGGGCTATTGCAAGGTGCATGAGATCGTCGCAGGGGAATGATCGTGCCGTTCGGTCGGTTTCTGATGCTGATCGAGGCCGCAATGTTCTCCTGGACAAGACATTCAGAGAGCTCGGCATCTAAGTTACAGGACTCGCCGTTGCCGCCAAGTACTCGATGGCCGGTTCCGGACTATCTCTTGTTCGAAAAGGCGTTCACAGTCGTGCAGTGGGGTATTGTTGGTCCGTTGCAGCGCTTGCCTTTGCGCAGCTGCGGCCGCTTTGTTTGGCTGATCAAGATTACTATTCAAGTAGCGGCTTGCTGGCGTTTCTTCGTCTTGCGAGCTAGGACACGGGGCACGCTCCGAGGTCGCCCGGCCCTCCGGCGATTCTTCGACGAAGGCCGCAAGCGCTGGCCCAATGACATACTACGGTGGTATCGCTCGGAAGCTACCTGACCGATGGAAACACGCTCAATGTGGGGGTATTCGCGTGAGATCCCGGATAGCAAACAGATCAATTTCATGGAGGTCGGCGACGGCCTGATCCAGCATCATCGCATCTACTGGGACTAAGGGTGTCTACAGATCGCGACGCCGTTGGCTCGTCGGTTTCGTGAGACATTGGCGCGGGTCAAATTTTCCTTTGGACCTTGGCTAGTCGAACATATTGATTATGGAGCCTGGAGGAAACAGATTTAATGACTACTGGCGTGTCGGATTACCGCTCGAAGGCGTTATCGTTCTTGCGGTTCGCGTTGGCGTCGAAACCTGATGAACCTCATCAGCCTAGGCAATAGGCTGAGGGTAATGACGGCGGCGTGGTCACACGTCAACCTCCCGGATCTCGTGTTGCGGTTCCTGGCGGGCAAGGATGACGCACCGCAAGGATTTGGTCACTTACGAGGGCGGTCAGTTGTGACTTCATCTGTTTTGCGACCTCGTAGCTGTTTTTCTGCTGCAGTCTTTGACAGAAGGTTTCAGCGCACCACCAACCCTTGTAGCCAGTAGCCTTGACGGCGTCCGTCCATTCCTTCTGGTCGATTACACCCATCCCTGTTGGAACGTCGCGCAAAACGGTTTCGTCCGGAACCCCACCGGAGTAGGGCAACGAGTCGCAGACATGGACGCCAAAAATCAACGCACAGTCTATCTTCGCGACATCCTCAGGCAGGTCTCCAGATATGTAGCAATGCCAGTAATCTATGACTATCTTGAGATTATCCTGATCGGCTCTCCGCAGCAGTTCGAGCTGTTGAGCCAGGGAATTGACCGGCGACCAAGCGAGCGCCTCGAGATAGACGATTAGATTGAATTCTTGAGCGATCTGCGCCAGCAATTTCAGGTTCGCCGCAGTGATCTCGATCCTCTCCTCATCGTTGTAGGCGAGAACGCCGCGGTATCCGACCTTTGGCTTGCCTTCTCTGAATCGGATAACTTCACGATAGTCCAGCGGACCGTTGATGACCTGAACGCCCTTCGCGCCGACGCTGTGAGCGAGCTCGCAGATGGTTCTGGCGTCGGCGACCAACGACAAGGCGTCGTCACCATGACGTTCAGCGTCTAGAATCGTGCCTATCCCGTATATCGGCAGACCACCCAATGCCGACAGCAGATCTGAAATGCTATGATCTGCGGCGAGGTAGTCGCAGACCTTGGTGGCAGTCGTCTCGATCCCCTCGAATCCAGCATAGCGCGCAATATCGATGCCCATCGCCAAAGGCGCGTGTCTGGCAGCGGTGGTGTTGAACACCAGCGCATTTTCGGTTTGTAGGGTCATCGTCGACTATTCCGTGTGGAGCGTCTCGCTCGGCTAGACGCCAATCCCGCTTTCGTGTCCGGCATTTATGTTTTCCGGACGCCATTGCCGAAGCAATTTCGCAGGTCAGCTTTTTTCGACGCGAGCTGGCGCACCCGACGTGAAGGCATGAGGAATTAAAGCACAAATGCTTCAGTTTGCGCCAACAATAGAGGAAATGCGAAATTGTGACCGGCACTGGCGAAAAGCTATGTCTCACATATCGAAGGTAGCTGTGAATGAATCAAGAGAATCAAACTCGCTCCCTCTCATTCAACGGAAAATATGTCCGGGCGCATCTCGTCGAAAGGGTGTCAAACTATGCAGCGTGGGGCGTTGTAACCAATCTTTCTAATGAGCCTATGAAAGTCGACGGCGACGTGCCTGGCATTGTCCCTCCTTGGAAATCTACCACTTTGCGTGGGGGTAGAATTGCCAGGGCCGAGCTCGTCTCGGTCGTTGACATACCCGATCCGACCAATCTCGGGGGCGTCGTGTTTGATGGCTGGGATTGGTTTGGCAATCACCTTGCCGAGTTTCCGCACACAACACCACTCTATATTTCCAAGCACGACATCGTTGGGCAGACAACGATAAACCCTTGGCGCTTCTCCAACGATCCGGAGCCACGCAACGAAACAGTCGATTACGATATCAAGCTTAATTTGTGGTGGGCGCCCGCCAGGACAGATGGAGTCATCCACAATATGCATCACTTTCTGGAGATACACACCCAGATCTACGGTTTCGGCCGCATACAGATCTTCGCGGATCAAGCGGGAACCGAATTGTACCGCGAAATTTCGACTGCACCGGGCGATACGCACGACCCAATTGTGAAAGTAATGGGTGCAAGACACTACATCTACCCTTGGCATAGAGGCTGGACGGACGAGGATTGTATTTGGATGGCGATTGAGTTGCACCCGAGGAGCTCCTGAGGCGACTGAATAGGGAATAGAACCTACCTGCTGTCTCTGAGAGATGGTGGCCTCATTGAGCACCGTTGAGCCGCAGTGAGCAACACGCATTGCCAGTGGTTGGAGATCCGGAGATCCAAGATGCAGGATGCTTACGACTACATTATCGTGGGTGCTGGAACTGCCGGCTGCATTCTGGCCAACCGACTTAGCGAGAACCCGTCGAACCGCGTTCTGCTACTTGAGGCAGGTGGCCCGGATAATTGGATTTGGTATCACATTCCGGTTGGCTATCTCTTCGCGATCGGCAATCCGAAATCCGACTGGATGTTTCGTACCGAGATTGAGCCGGGCCTCAATGGACGCTCGCTCGCCTATCCCCGCGGAAAGGTCATTGGAGGCTCATCGGCAATCAACGCAATGATCGCGATGCGCGGGCAAGCGGCCGATTACGATGCATGGCGAGAGCTTGGATTGCCTGGATGGGGGTGGGGCGATGTCCTGCCGATTTTTCGTCGCATCGAGGATCACTTTCTGGGCGAAGGGCCATATCACGGCGTAGGTGGCGGCTGGAGTGTCGAGGCGCCGCGAGTTTCATGGCCAGTCCTTGACGCCGTGCGCGACGCCGCCGTCGAGATGGGAACGCCGAAATCTGACGATTTCAATACCGGTGACAATGAGGGTGTCGGCTATTTCCACGTGAATCAGAAGAGGGGCCGTCGCTGGTCTTCTGCAAGGGGGTTTCTCAAGCCGGCGCTTGGACGCTCAAATCTAAGACTTGCAACAGGCACTCTCGTAGATCGGTTGGTGCTCGAGCAAAATCGTGTGGCGGGAGTGGATTATCGCCATGAAGATGGGTCGCGGCATGTGGCGCGCGTGGCCAATGAAGTAATCCTAAGTGCTGGAGCGATAGGCTCAGTGCAAATATTGCACCGGTCCGGCATCGGGCCCGGCAGTTGGCTGCAAGAGGCCGGCATCCGCTGCGTGATCGATCGCCCAGGTGTCGGCAACAACCTTCAGGATCATCTGCAGCAGCGCGCAATATACACGATCCGCGGCGCACGGACACTTAACGATAGCTACCACTCCTGGTTGCGCAGGGTGCTGATGGGTGTCGATTACGCGGCGAGACGGCGCGGTCCGCTGACCATGGCACCGTCCCAGCTTGGCATTTTCACGCGTTCAGATCCGACCCAAGAGCGCGCCAACATTGAATTCCATGTGCAACCGCTTTCGCTGGACAAGTTCGGCGATCCCTTGCATCGCTTTTCGGCCATCACGGTTGCCGCGTGCAATCTGCGGCCGACGTCGCGCGGAAATGTGAAATTGGTATCACCCGATCTGGCTACGCCGCCCGCCATAAGACCCAATTATCTCAGCACCGAGGAAGATCGGCGTGTGGCCGCGGATGCCATTCGGGTGACGCGCAATTTGATGAAGCAGAAAGCGCTCCAGTACCTTCATCCAGAAGAATACCTGCCCGGGCCTTCGGTCGGCGATGATATCGAGTCCCTGGCCAAAGCTGCCGGCGACATCGGAACGACGATATTCCACCCGGTCGGGACAGCCAAAATGGGCAAAACGTCGGACCGGCAGGCCGTCGTGGATGCGCGTCTACGTTTCATCGGAGTGGAGCGGCTGCGCGTGATCGACGCGTCAGTCATGCCGCGAATCGTTTCGGGAAATACGAACACGCCTACCGCGATGATCGCCATGAAAGGAGCAGATCTGATGCTGGCGGATCAGAAGACCGGAGCCTGACGGCATGTTGAAACGGGGTGAACAGCGCGTGACGGTAAACTGATGCCACCATTGACAAACGATATACCACGCAAGCGCCGCTTTCGGGTCGGCATGGTGGGGGGCGGGCGGGGTTCTTACTTCGCCGGTGTGCATAGAGCGGCGATGCGCCTGGCGAACCGGTTCGATTTGGTTGCGGGGGCGTTTTCCTCCGATCCAGAGACCTCCCTGGAAGCGGGTGAAGCTCTTGGTGTCGCTCTGGACAGGAATTATCGGGACTTCCATGAGATGGCGGCATCGGAGTCCAATCGCGCGGATAAGATCGATTTGGCCGTTGTCACTACCCCTAATCACCTGCATTTTGAGCCGTGCAAGCTTTTCCTCGAGGCGGGAATATCCGTCGTTTGCGACAAGCCGCTTGTCAACTTCTCGCGTGAAGCACGCGAACTTCAGGATATTGCGGCAGCGGATGATACGTTTTTTGCCGTCACTTACACCTACACTGGTTATCCAATGGTGCGCGATGCGCGAGCGCGCATTCGCAACGGTGATATCGGCAGCATTCGTTTCATGTATGTCGAGTATCTGCTCGATTGGCTCGCCGGAGATTCATCGAAGCTGGGCAAAGGCGCGATCTGGCGCGCTGATCCCGCCAAGGCAGGGCCAACCGGGGCGTTGGCGGATATTGGAACACATGCGTTCAATATTCTTGAGTTTTTGTCAGGCCAGCGCTGCACGGCACTTAACGCAACACTCTTGAAGACCGTTGATTCATTCGGTCTCGACGATACCGATGTCGTACAGTTGCAATTTGAGAATGGTGCCAACGGGCTGTTGTGGACGGGACTCGCCGCGCCCGGACATCGCAATGGTCTGCGCTTCAAGATTGTCGGTACAAAAGCCACGATCGAGTGGCAGCAGGAGGAACCCGAGACACTTCATGTCTCCCGTCTTGGCAAGGCGGATCTGATCTATCGTCGCGGGCACAACGATTTGACACCGGATGCCGCGCTTTGCACAAGTCTGTCAGCCGGCTGTCCGGAAGCCTATCTAGAGGCGCTGGCCATACTCTACTGTGACTATGCAACTGCTCTGGAGGCGGGCCGGCAATGGCGCAATAAGCTCGCCGTTCCAATCGCTGACCTGCACGAAGGGCTTCGCGGTGTGCTGTTATCCGAAGTCGCCGTCGAGTCTTCCTTTCTAAAGTCTTGGGTTCCCTTCCCCGTCTCTTGCTGGGCCAAAAAGTCATGAGGAAAGATTCCCACTACATTATCGTGGGTGGCGGTTCCACTGGTTGTACTCTGGCTGGCCGCCTGACGGAAGATGCAGAAATTCGTGTCTCTCTCTTGGAGCAAGGACCAAGTGACCGCAGTCCGTGGATCCATATTCCGGCAACTTACTACAAAGTTTGCAAAGGCCCTTTGCTGTCGCGGTATCCCTATCAGCGCAGCCGCGAGCAGACACCACTTGCCAATCCGACAATGATCCAGGCACGGGTCCTTGGCGGCGGCAGTTCTGTCAATGCGATGCTGTATGTCCGCGGCATTCCGGAGGACTATAACACTTGGGCCGCGGAGGGAGCCGAGGGTTGGGACTATTCAAACGTGCTGCCCTATTTCAAGCGAGCGGAGGGAAACAACCGCTTTCACGATAAGGCACACAACAGTCTGGGGCCGCTTGGCGTCTCCGATGCGATTTATGTGCATCCCTTGACACGTATCTGGCTGCAGGCGTGCCAGCAAGCGGGTTTACCATATAACTCCGATTTCAATTCGGGCACTCAATCGGGCGCCGGGCTCTACCAGATCACTACGCGAGACGGTCGACGCTGTTCGGCTGCCGTAGCCTATGTTCATCCGGCAGTGGGCCGAACCAACTTCGATCTGAAAACGAACTGCCGGGTTAAGCGCATCCTGTTCGAAAGGGGCCGCGCCGTCGGTGTCGAATACACTGAGCAGAACGACACACATATTCTGTTGGCTGAATGCGAAGTCATACTGTCGGCAGGCGCCATCGCAACGCCTCATTTGCTCATGCTGTCGGGCGTAGGAGCGGCTGAGCAACTCAGAGCAAAGGGGGTTCCGATCGTTGCGGATCTCCCCGGGGTCGGACAGAACTACCAGGACCATCTGGAGATGTCGCTCGTCTATAAATTGACCGGACCGCATAGTTACGACAAGTACAAGAACGCCTGGTGGGCGGCGAAAGCTGGACTTGAATATCTGCTCTTCCGAAATGGGCCGGCGACATCCAACATCGCGGAAGCTGGAGGTTTCTGGTGGAGCTCGAACGGAACGGACCATCCGGATATCCAGCTCTTCTTCCTTGCCGGCGCTGGAATCGAAGAAGGCATCGATACCATACCTGGCAAGAATGGCTGCACGATCACTGTTTCGCAGACACGACCGAAATCTCGTGGCTTCATTGAACTGAGTAGCAGGGATCCCGGCTCAGCGCCGCAGATTGTCCCAAACTACCTCGCACATTCGGACGACATTCGCTGCCTGGCGGATGGAGCCAGGCTCGTACAGGACATCATGCAGCAGCCGGTCATATCGCCCTATGTAAGTGGAGGGCATATTCCACCCCGGCGTCTTGATGCGACCTCCGACTTGGAAGATTTCGTTCGGTATCAGGCCCATCCGGGCCTTCATCCCTGCGGCACGTGCCGTATGGGGCGCGATCGTATGTCTGTGGTAGATCCGCAATTGCGCGTTCATGGTGTGGAAGGCTTGCGGATCGCCGATGCGTCCGTGATGCCCAATGTCGTGTCGGGAAACCTTAATTCCGTCGTTATCATGATCGGGGAGAAAGCAGCGGACATTCTGCGCGGTGTCCACCTTCCTGCCGAAAATGTCAGACATCACGAACCAGCGGCATCTTCTGCCGCAAACGCCGGAGCGGTCTAGAAGATGGATGACATTTCCCACGATTCATATGCGGTCCTCTTGCCAGCATTCTCCACAGCCGACTTCACTGAAATTTCGTCCATATTCTTCGAGTCGGGTGGCGTCGCGGCCCTTCTGGGGTCTACTCGGCAGGAGTATCTGGCGCGTCGCATGTCGCTGGAACGCCAGCAATCCGAGACTCAAGAGCAGCTTTTCGGGTTCGCGCGGCGCGCTCGAACGCTGGCCGGCAATGTCCTGATCGCGGCCGACTATGAACTGGGAGGCGTCCATCGATTGCATCTATTTGGTCCTCAGCTTACGCATCCGCGCGACGTGCTGGCAATGAAAGCAGAGGCGGTGGAAGAATTCGGGGCCCAGGCTGCGCGTGCCGCGAAACTCTGCGGTGTCAATTTCTTTCTGGCCCCGGTTATCGATCTTGTAACCGGCAGCAATCCCTGGCTACGGGACCGGACCTTTTCGATCGATCCGGAAATTGTCAGTCTTTTTGCCAGCGCGTTCATCCGCGGGGTCCAGGCGAATGGCGTTGTCGCAACGGCAAAGCACTTTCCCGGTCACCCGCACGTTCCGGCCGATCCCTTTGACAGCGACACTGTCACAGTGACCGCGACCCTGGACGAACTCGCGCCGAACCTGCGCTGCTTCGACGCTGCGATTTCAGCGGGAGTGCGTGCAATCATGACGGGCCCCATACCCTTCGATGCAATCGAGCCCGGTGAGCCATCCGCGACTTCGGCGAAGGTCGTCACCATGTTGCGCAAGAAGCATGATTTCAAAGGTGTCATCGTCTCGGATGATATCGACCTGCCGGGGACGCTCCGGGGCCGCACGGTGCCCGAGATGGCTGTGAAATCTCTCAAGGCTGGCACCGATCTCCTCCTTCTGGCGGCAGGACCTCAGGTCGAGGAGGTGGCTGACAGAATTGTCAGGGCCGTCCAGATAGGCGACCTCGACCGGCAAGTTCTCGCGCGCGCTGCTCTCGCAGTACGAGCGCTGGCAGCGAAAGCATGGCAACCGTGAAATGTTTTCGTTGTTCTGGAGGGAAGCCGACGCCAATGAGCCAGCGGACTCACGATGTGGTCGTCATCGGCAGTGGAGCTGGCGGCGGCTCGCTGACGAAGACGCTGGCGGATCTCGGCTTGAATGTTCTCCTCCTCGAGCGCGGCAGCAAGCTGCCGCGCGAGGATGAAAATTGGGATGTCGAAACAGTTTTCAGAAAACGGAAATATAGCCCTTTGGAACTATGGATAGACCGGGCCGGCAATCAATTTCGGCCTTCAACCTGGTACAATGTCGGCGGATCCACGAAATTCTTCGGCACCGTCATGATGCGACTGCGCAAGAGGGATTTCGAGGCGATCGAGCACGCCGAAGGTCCGTCGCCGGGTTGGCCAATTTCCTATGACGAACTGGAGCCCTACTACGTAGAGGCCGAGCATCTATTCGGCGTTCATGGTGATCCAGGCAGCGATCCTTGGGAACCGCCCCGATCTGCGCCACTACCCCATGGTGCGGTAGGCTCTGAGCCTTATGTTGCCGAGATTGGGCAACGTTTGCACGCCAGGGGGCTTCACCCGTTCCCGCTTCCCGTAGCTGTGGATCTGCATGCGGGGGGCAAATGCGTGCGATGCGGAACATGTGATGGTTTCCCGTGCGCCGTTGGCGGGAAGAATGATGCAGAGACCCGGTGCGTGGAACCGGCCTTGAAGACCGGAAGAGTTGTACTATGGACTGGCGCCTTTGCGCGGCGCCTTCTCCCGACCCCAGATGGTCATTCAATTGCTGCAGTTGAGGTGGAACACGAGGGGTGCATGAAGACGGTTTCGGCCCGCATTTTTGTGCTCTCCGCAGGGGCAGTGAATTCGGCTCTCATTCTTATGCGTTCCGCAACCCAGGCATTGCCGGGTGGTCTGGCGAACAGGTCAGGGGTCGTTGGACGCAATTACATGACCCACAATCTCACCACCATGATGGCTGTGTCGTCTCGTTTGAATGAGACGAAGTTCCAGAAGACCCTTTCGTTTAACGACTTCTACCACGGCGAACCAGGATATCCGTTCCCCATGGGGAATGTGCAGACCCTGGGCAAGCTACAGCCCGGCATGCTGGTGGCCGGCGCGAAATACCTCCCGCAGCCCATCGCTCGCGCAGTGACGAAGCGCAGCTTCGACATTCTGACGACATCTGAGGATCTTCCGAAGGCCGATAACCAGGTCGTGCTCAGCAATGGAGCAGTGCACATATCCGTCATGCCCAGCAATATGAAAAGCCATCAACGCCTAAACAAGAGAGTCAAAGCGATCCTGCGCGATGTTGGCTTTCCTCTCGTACTCGCCAAGGCACTCCCGGTCAATTTCACCGCCGCGCAATGCGGCACGATCCGAATGGGTCTCGATCCTGCCCGATCCGCGCTTGATCCCTATTGCCGGTCCTGGGACCATCGCAATCTGTTTGTCGTCGATGCCTCGTTCATGCCGACGTCAGGCGCGATCAATCCCTGTCTGACGATCGCTGCCCAGGCTTTGAGAGTGGCAAAGCACATCGCCAGGATTGATTTCGGGATCGATACGGTAGCCGCATGAAAGACGAAAGCCCAATGTCTGATTTCATTGTTGTCGGTGGCGGATCGTCCGGATGCGTTTTGGCGTCGCGGTTGAGCGAAGACCCGGATGTCTCGGTTTTGCTCCTTGAGGAAGGGCCCGAAGACAGCAGTCCCTGGATACACATACCGGTGACTTATTATAAGACAGGCCAGGGGAGTCTGGTGGAGCGTTATCCCTGGAACCCGAACGCCGACCAGCCAGGAGCTCCCAACCCGACCATGGTCCAGGCCCGTGTTTTGGGGGGCGGCAGTTCCGTCAACGCCATGGTCTATCTGCGCGGCCACCCGCGCGATTATGATCAATGGGTCAATGCCGGCGCCAAGGGGTGGGGATGGAGTGACGTCCTGGCCTATTTCAAACACTGCGAGTCGAATGATCGTTTCGCCAATGAACTGCATGGGACGGATGGCCCCTTGCCAGTCTCCGACCAGGAATTCACCCATCCCATGAGCCGCATTTGGGTACAAGCCTGCCAGCAGGCAGGCTTGCCCTACAACCCTGACTTCAACTCGGGCCAGCAAGACGGATGTGGGCTCTACCAGATCAATTCGCGCAACGGTCGGCGAGGAAGCACGGCGGCCAGCTATCTCAAACCCGCTCGCAAACGGAAAAATCTTACCGTACAAACCGGTACACGCGTGCTGCGCATCGTCTTCGACGGCATGCGTGCTGTTGGAGTAGTAGTGGTACATAGGGGGAGACAATCCCTCCTGCGCGCAAAGGGGGAAGTCATCGTAACCGCCGGCGCAATCAACACGCCCAGGCTTCTGATGTTATCGGGACTTGGTAACGCCGGCCACCTGAAGCAACACGGTATAAATCCGGTGCAGCACCTGCCGGGGGTTGGCCAGAACCTGCAAGACCATGTTGAAGTATCCATCATTCACCAGGTAAAGAGGGCATTCAACTACGACAAGTATAAGAAGTTGCATTGGCAATTTGCGGCCGGTCTTGAATATTTTCTGTTCCGCAGGGGACCTTGTACCGCCAACGTCGTAGAAGGCGGTGCCTTTTTCCGATCCTCGTTCAATGAAGACCGGCCGGATCTCCAATGTTGCTTCATGCCGGGTGCCGGTGTCGAGGAGGGGGTGGATACGGTTCCCGGTGGTAGCGGAACAACCCTCAACATATGCCAGACCAGACCAAAATCTGTTGGCTGGATCGGCCTCAGAAGCAACGATCCTTTCGATCTGCCTTTCATCCAGCCAAACTACCTCAAAGAAGAGTTCGACGTTGAAGTCATGTGCGAAGGCGTCGAGTTCGGCCGTGAGATCATGTCACAACCCCTAATCGCCAAACACCTGACGCGTGAATACGCCCCGGGCAGGCCACGCAGCAAACAGGATATTCTTGCCTATGTCAGGAAGCAGGCACATGCAGCACTGCATCCGATGGGGACCTGCCGGATGGGTCAGGACGACATGGCCGTTGTCGGTGCGGACCTCAAAGTATGGGGCATCGAGGGTCTCCGTGTCTGCGATAATTCGGTGGCGCCGAATCTCGTATCTTGCAACACCAATGGCGTCGCAATAATGATCGCCGAAAAAGCCGCGGACCACATCAGGGTGGATCATGGAATGAAGACGCACACGACTCGCTGAGGCTTAATGCCCGGCAACCGAGTGCTACGCGACTTTCGGTTCTTCGTAGCCTCGTGCGCCCGTGATATAGCTGATGATCTCATCGGTCGAGGTTTCCTTGGTGATAAGTTCGCGGACAATCCGGCCACGCCGAAAGACATAAATCCGATCACTCAATTCCATGACTTGCTTCATGTTATGACTGATCAGAAGAACGGCGACGCCGCGCCCCTGGAGGGCACGGATAATGTCATGCACATGCGCTGTTTCCTGCACCCCCAGGGCAGCAGTTGGCTCGTCCATGATGATCAGTTGCGAGCCCCAACCAGCTGCGCGCGCTATGGCAACACCTTGCCGTTGACCGCCCGACAGCCCGCCGACGACATCGCGCACACCAGGGACATTGACGCCAATTTCTCTGAGCAGCTTCTCGGCCCGAGCTGCCATCTTCCTGCGGTTAAGGATGCTCAGGCCGCCGAATTTGAAATAGCATTCCTCGCGACCCAAGAACAGGTTGGATAGAACATCGAGATGTTCTGCCAAAGAAAGATCCTGATAGACGGTTTCAATTCCGGCCTTGCGCGCATCGCTTGGTCGATTGAACACGACTTCGTTTCCAGCAAAGAAGACCGTCCCTTCATCGGCCAGTTGGGCGCCTGATAGAATCTTGGCGAATGTAGATTTGCCGGCGCCGTTGTCACCGACGATCGCCACAACTTCCCACGCCATGATCCTCAGACTTGCACCCTCCAATGCGATGACGCCACCGTAGTGCTTCGAAACAGCATGTGATTCGAGGATCGGTGTTGCTTCGGAATCTTGGGCGCGAGCATGATTAGCGGTTTGCATGGTGTCCGGTTCATCAACGACGGAAGCGGCTTGCGGGAGGTGGACCTCCCGCAAGCCGGAAAACTCAGTAGTCAGCGGGTTTCTCTTCGACATTATCCTTGGTGATCGTTGTCGTCTCGATCAAGATCACTTTTTTCACTGTTTCGCCTTTTGAAGCCTTGTCGGCTGTCTCGACGGCGAGCCTAGCAAGAAGCTTTGGATCCTGGCTGATCGTAGCCAGCAGGGTGCCCTCCCTGATAGCGCGACGCGCGTCCTCCGGATAATCGATCCCGATGAATGTGACTTCTTCACGCCCCTGTGATTTCGCGTATTCCGCCGCCGCCACTATTTCTGGTCCATGCGCTAGCACGGCGTTGAGTTCACCCTTCGGATACTTGGACAGCCAGTCTTGGATCAGTGCCACGGTCTTGTCATGCGCCCAGTCGTTCGGTTGCTCTTCGACGACCTTGATGCCGGTCTCCTTACCGAAAACTTCGTGCTGACCCTGCGATCGGCCAATTTGTGCCGAAGTACCGAGAATCCCGGTCATCAGTGCGACGTTGCCCTTCCCGCCAATTGCCTTGACCGCCAACTGCGCTCCCGTGCGCCCCATCCCGACCTCGTCAGCTGAGATCAAAGAGGTCAAATTGGCTTCCTTCGACACGCCGAGGGAAAATGCGACAACAGGAACGCCGGCTGCGACCGCCTTGGAGATGCTTCCCACGAGACTGTCCGGGTCGGCCGGGCAAATAACGATCGCTTTGACCCCTTGTATGACAAGCTGGTCGATGGCGGCGTTCATCTGCGCTACATCGTTCCGGCCGTCGGCAATAGTCACTTCGTATCCGAGCGCCTTTGCGTTCTCTTCAACCGATTTCACAGCCACATTCATCCACGGATCGACGCCAATATTGTAGATCATCACCCCAAGTTTTCTGTCTTCCGCGGACGACGGCGCGACCGTCGAAGTCATCAACGTTGCGGCAAGGGTCGCCAGGCTGAACTTTCGTCTTGTGAGTTTCATTTTGATATTCCCTCCTATGTTATGGCGGGCTCGATCCCACCGACTTTTCAATTGCATAATCATGATTTGCGGTTGCGCCGTATCGCTTCGTAGCCAACCGTCAGTAAAACACCTGTCCCCATGAAAGCCGGTTGCCAGAAAGCCGAGATGCTGTAGAGGGTCATCGCGTTGTTGAGTACGGTCAGTGCGAAGATGCCAATCACCGCCGAACTTATGCCGCCGACGCCGCCCGTCAGCGGCGTTCCGCCAATGACAACGGCCGCTATTGACAATAAGGCCCACGTCGTTCCTGCCTGCGGGCTGCCGATTCCAGCGATAGACGTCAGCAGCACGCCAGCGATTGCCGCCGTCACACCGCCGATCGCATAGGTGGCAATAATGACGCGATCGACATTGACGCCGGAGCGGCTTGTTCCGATCTTGTTGCTGCCGACCGCATAGACATGCTGTCCATAGCGGGTGAAGCGAAGCACTCCGGCCAGGATTGCCACGACACCCACAAAGACCATGCTTGAAAATGTAAATCCGCCGATGTTGAAAAATCCGAGTTCACGCCACTCGCGTGGAAGTGGTGCGATCGGCTTGGCTTCAGTCATTGCATAGAGAGTGCCGGTAATGACCGCCTGTGTGCCAAAGGTCGATACAAAGGGGTTCATGCCAATTTTGGCAATCAATCCGCCGTTGATGATCCCTATCAAGAGGCCCAGAAGAAGTGCACCGGCGATGCCGTACGGAATTCCCGCGACCAAAGAGATTGCCGCGGCAAGGCAACCCGCAGCAGCAGCGGTCGCGCCGACCGACAGGTCGAACCCGCCCGAGATGATCATGAGTTGCATGCCACAGGCAACGATTCCGACCATTGAAGCTTGCTGCACGATATTGAGGAGGTTCGCCGGATTGCGGAAATTCGGATTGGCAACGGATAGTCCGATCACGCTCGCGATCAGGAGAACTAACATGATGCGCTGAACCATCGCCGCTGGAGTCCTCGGACGGAGGAACTGACGGGCCGATGTGGATTGCGGATATGTTTTCGCCACCGCAATGCCAGTGTTCATGCGGGTCCCACTCCCTGATGATATTCGCTTGTGCAACCGCTCTGGTCTGGTCGGTTCAGCGGGTAGGATAGCGTCAGGCGCTGAGCTGACAATTTCGCATCAAGCGTTCTGTTGACGCAAAGTGACGCAACGCCTGGACAATCGTCTTTTCGTGGGGGGATCTGGAGCGATATAGGGCGTTTGTATAGGCTTCGGCGAATACATTGGCTGGTGATAGTTGAGCTTCAGAACTGAAATGAAAGAATATGATGCCATCATTGTTGGCAGTGGCGTCGGAGGAGGAATAATGGCCCGGCGCCTTTGTGAGAATGGCGCCCGCGTGCTGATCCTGGAGCGCGGCACCATTGTTCCTCGTGAGCCAGACAATTGGAGCGTGGACGCCGTTTTCTTTCAAAAGAAATACAAGGCCAAAGACACTTGGCTCGATCGCCACAACAATATGTTCGATCCCGGCATGTACTACAATGTGGGTGGATCGACCAAGTTCTATGGCGCCGCGATGTTTCGCTTGCGCGAGGCTGATTTCGAAGACCTGGAGCACAAGGATGGAGTCTCTCCAGCGTGGCCTTACGGATATGCCGCTTTGGCGCCGTATTACGATGAAGCCGAGCGAATATTCACTGTTCATGGCGATGACAGCATGGACAGAACGTCGCCGCGGCGTGGTGCGCCTTTTCCTTATCCACCAGTGCCATCTGAACCAATTGTGGCGCAGATGGCTCAAAAATTTCAACGGCAAGGCCTTTCGCCATCGGCTCTGCCTCTCGCGGTGAAGTCCGGCACAGCAGGGACATGCATCTTGTGCAAGACTTGCGACGGTTTCCCGTGCAAGATCGCCCAGAAAAGCGATGCGGAGATGTGTGGGATTGAGCCCGCTTTGGCGACGGGCCGGCTAGACCTGATGACAGGCGCCTTCGCACGTCGCCTGTTGACGACACCAGATGGCAAACGTGTAACCGCGGTTGAATTCGAACATGACGGCGAAGTCAAGTGGCGGTCAGCGCCTTTTTTCATTGTTTCCTGCAATGCAGTGAACAGTGCAGCACTTTTATTGCGCTCAGCCAGCTCGAGCGTTCCGGACGGATTGGCAAATAGTTCCGGCGTAGTCGGGCGGCACTATATGGTGCATAACCAGACCGCATTGATGGGCCTTTCACATCGGACGAACACCACAGTCTTCCAAAAGACCTTGGCTTTGAACGATTGGTACTTCGGCGATGGGGCATTTCGCTGGCCTATGGGTCAGATGCAAATGCTTGGCAAGCTGCAAGGCGGTATGTTGACCGCAAACGTTCCTTACCTCCCCGAGTTCCTCAGTGATCGCGTAGCTAACCACGGGATGGATTGGATCGGCTTGTCCGAGGATCTCCCGGATCCCGACAATCGGGTCACTCTTGATGGAGGGCACATCAAGCTATCTGTCAGCCTGAACAATCTGGAGGCGCATCTCGAGCTGGTTCGCCGAATGAAGGGTGCGCTTCGCCGGGCTGGCTACCCAATTGTCGTCGCAAAGTCGCTGGTATCCCATGCGACGGCGCATCAGTGCGGCACTGTCAGGATGGGTAATGATCCGGCCGAATCGGCGCTCGATTCATTCTGCCGCGCATGGGATCAGCAAAATCTGTTTGTCGTCGACGCCTCCTTTTTTCCATCATCGGCAGCTGTCAATCCGGCGCTGACAATTGCCGCTCAGGCTCTGCGCGCCGCTGATCACATGCTGGCTAGCGACCTTGGTGTGACAACATAGATGCTGGCTTCGACAGGAGATGGCGACCAAAATGCGTCAGTCTGCGCCAAGTATCAGGAGATTGCGAAATTGTGGCCCGCCATGGGCTGCCGCACTCTTGTCAGCAACCAGGCCAAAGGGCGTTTTCTGCGCCGGAAGCCGCGTACCGTGCGGCAGAGGCGGAGGCAAGAGTGATGATGCGTATCAAGTCGGCGGAGGCTCGGGTCTCCCATTTCCAAGACCAGGCGCTGACGCGAACGGTTCAAGAGCTTCTTGAGGAAGTCGAGCGGGGAGGGGACGCGGCAGTTCGAAGCCTTGCCAATCGTTTCGACGGTCTGGACCGGCAAAGTTATCGACTGAGTAAGGCGGAAATCGATGACTGTCTAAACGGTATATCCAGGCAGGAGCGCGAGGACATAGAGTTCGCGCAGGAACAGGTCCGCAACTTCGCCCAGGCGCAGAAGGGTGCGCTGCGTGATCTTGAAGTCGAGACATTGCCAGGCGTCATATTGGGTCACCGAAACGTACCGGTCGAAAGCGTGGGCTGCTATGTCCCGGGTGGCAAATATCCACTGCTTGCCTCTGCGCATATGTCGGTGTTGACCGCCAAAGTGGCTGGCTGCCGGCGAGTAATTACCTGCGCTCCACCGTTCCATGGCAAGCCTGCGCCGTTGATCGTAGCGGCCCAGCATCTGGGCGGAGCCGACGAGATCTATGCGCTGGGCGGCGTTCAGGCGGTAGCTGCCATGGCTTTCGGTACCGAGACGATAGAGCCGGTGGACATGCTGTCCGGGCCAGGCAATGCATATGTGGCGGAAGCCAAGCGCCTGCTTTTCGGGCGGGTAGGGATCGATCTCCTGGCCGGTCCCACCGAAGTCCTGATCATCGCCGATGACACAGTGGACGGGGAATTAGTCGCAACTGATCTCCTCGGTCAGGCTGAGCATGGCACCAATTCGCCCGCCATACTGGTGACCGATTCCGAAAAGCTCGCTCGCGACACCTTGATCGAGGTGGATCGTCTGCTTGGTATCTTGCCGACTGCCGAAACCGCTGGCGCCGCCTGGCGCAACCATGGCGAAATCATTTTGTGTAATACGCGCGAAGAAATGCTGGCCCAGGCGGATCGAATCGCCTCGGAGCATGTCCAGGTTATGACCAGGGACAACCGATGGTTCCAGGAAAATCTGAAAAACTATGGAGCCCTCTTCCTTGGGACCCGTACGACGGTTGCTTATGGCGACAAGGTGATAGGCACCAATCACACCCTGCCCACAATGCGCGCTGCGCGATATACTGGCGGCCTGTGGGTCGGCAAATTCATGAAGACTTGCACTTACCAGAAAATCCTTACGGACGAGGCGTCCGCATCAATAGGAGAATATGCTTCGCGACTGTGCATCATGGAAGGTTTTGCCGGCCACGCTGAGCAAGCCAATGTCCGGGTAAGACGCTACGGTCATCGCAATGTCGCATATGCAACGGCGGCCCATCCTCAACCGGCCACCAAACAAATGGAGAAATCCAATGAAGCACGATAAGGAGGTCAAGGGCGAGGCCATCGCGCGTGAGATGACCGGTGGCCAGATCATCGTGGATCACCTCATCCGTGAAGGCGTCACCCACGTCTTCGGGATTCCCGGACACGGCGACACGGCCCTTATGGATGCGTTTGTGGATCGAACGGACGAAATCCAGCTCTTGCCGGCGATGCATGAGCAGAATGCATCACACATGGCTGATGGCTTCTATCGTGCCACGGGAAGAGTCGCCGGTGTCGTCACGTCGATTGGTCCGGGCGCCACGAATACGCTTACGGGTATTGCGACCGCGTTCGCCGATTCGCTCCCACAACTTGTCATCACCGGCGGCGTCCACACCTACATGATGGGACGAGGTGTGTTGCAGGAACTTGATCGACCGCATTCGGATAACTTCCCGCGTATGGCCGAGCCAGTCGTGAAGCGCTGGTTCAACCCAAGCCACGTCAACCAGGTCCCCAACATGATGGAGCAGGCCTTCAGCGCCATGCTTGAAGGCCGCAAAGGGCCGGTGCTCCTGAACGTGCCCCAGGACGTCCAGGCCGAATTCGCAACCATCACCGTCGAGGATGGCAAGAAGAGGCGAACGGCCGCGCGGCCTTTCGGCGATCCGGAATACATCGCTCGCGCCGTCGAACTCCTGCTTTCGGCAGAACGCCCTGTGCTTCTCGCCGGCGGAGGCGTCATCCAGGCCGACGCGGCAGAAGAGTTGCGGGCAGTCGCCGAGTTCCTCGGGGCTCCCGTAACGACTTCCTTCATGGGAAAGGGGGCATTCCCGGAGGATCACGAGCTCTTTGCCTGCGCGTGTGGCGATCTCGGTTCCATTCCCGGGAACGCTATGACACGATCAGCTGACGTTCTTCTGGCCATCGGGTGCCGCTTCTCGGACCGCATCACCTCGTCCTACAGGAAGGGCATTACCTTCGACATCCCGAAGACCAAGCTAATACAAGTCGACCTGGACGGCTTCGAGATCGGTAAGAACTATCCAGTGGAAGTGGGCGTTCTCGGTGATGCCAAGGCTGTGCTGGGTGCTATCTTCGCCGGTCTCAAAGGTAGGGGAAAGCCGCGTGACTACAAATCGAGCGCCCAGTTCAAGGAGCTTGAGCAGCGCAAGGTCGAGTGGGAAGCGTTTCTTCGTCCGCTGCGCACCGCCAATGTACAGCCGATGACTGCCTCGCAGGTGCTCGTCGAGGCCCGCAAAGCGCTGCCGCGTGATACGATCGTTGTCACGGATTCTTCCAATCCGCAGAACCAGGTGTTCAATGAATTTCCGGTTTACGGTCCGCGCCAGCATATTACGCCGGGTGGAATGTCGGGAATCGGTTTTGCGCTTCCGGCGGCGATAGGCGCCAAACTTGGCCGGCCCAAAACACCAGTTTGTGCGATTTTCGGCGATGGCGCCTTCCTGCAGACGGGTACCGAGCTTGCCACCGCGGCGATGTTGGGTACCTCGGTCATCTTCCTTGTCATCAACAACGGTGGCTGGGGAGCGATCCGCAACTTGCAGCTGAACATGTTTGGTGAGGATCGCGAAATCATCACCCACTTCAAGACCCCGGATGGCCAAAAGTGGATGGCCGACGTTGCCGGCGTGGCGAAATCACTTGGCTGCGAGGGAGAGCGCGTTGCCGACGCATCTCAGATCGGTCCAGCGATCGAGCGTGCGTTCGCCTCCGGTAAGCCCTATGTGATCGATGCGATCTGCGCCATCGAGCGACCCTATTCGAATATGCATGTAACCGGCTGGTGGGACATCACTGTTCCAGCCTATCTGGGCAAGCTGCGCGCCAAATACGTCGCCGGGCGGGGGTTCTAAGCCAACCCGCCTTACGCCGCTGATTGCCGAACGCACCGGCGCTGTTGCGCGGTGTGCTCCCGAGCAATCCATCGCACAGCTGAGTATCTATTTTATTCGAAGGTCGGTCTTAGGATCGAACAAGATTGCTTTTGAAGCATCGATTGTAAGGCGCGCCTGCCCCCCGGTTTCGACGCTTCGAGGCTGAAGGCGAGCCACGGCGTCAGTCTCTCCGAGACGAAAGAATGCCAACGTATCCGGACCTGTCGGCTCCACGACGTCGATTTGAACATCGAATGTATTGTGCGACCCATTTGTCTTCTCGATATTTTCAGGCCTGACCCCCAATAGCACTCTCTTGCCGGCGAACGTCGTGATCGCTGTTGCGGAAAGCTTGACGCCCGATATTGCGATGCCGCCTGGGTTGATGTCGACCCTGCCGCTCGCGGTCAGCGTTGCTGGAATGATGTTCATTGCCGGAGAGCCGACAAAGCGGGCAACATACAGTGTTTCGGGGGTCTCATACACGGTTGTCGGATCGGCAAACTGCTGAATATAACCGTCTTTCATAACGGCTACCTTGGTAGCCATTGTCATCGCCTCAATCTGGTCGTGCGTCACATAGACGACCGTTGTGCGAAGACGATGATACAGCTTCTTGATCTCGGTTCGCATATCAACGCGCAACTTGGCGTCGAGATTCGACAAAGGCTCATCGAAGAGAAAAAGCTTGGGATCACGAACCAGAGCGCGCCCCATCGCGACGCGCTGCCTTTGCCCGCCTGAAAGCTGTGACGGCTTCCTTTCGAGCAATTGCGCAATCTGCAAGAGGTCAGCAACCCGCTTGACAGCGTCCTCGCGCTCCCGCTTCGGTACCTTGCGAACCCTCATGCCGAACTCGATATTCCTTCGCACGCTCATCGTGGGATAAAGTGCGTAAGACTGGAAAACCATAGCAATGTCGCGTTCCTTGGCATGCCGTTCATTAATCCGCTTGCCGTCTATGCGAATTTCACCACCGGAGATCTCTTCCAGCCCGGCAATCATATTGAGGAGAGTAGACTTTCCGCACCCCGACGGACCGAGGAGCACGAGAAACTCCCCATCGCCTACATCAAGCGAGATGTCATGTAGGACCGTGACGGCGCCAAAGGTCTTCCTTACCTTGTCAATCGAGAGCGTAGCCATCACCTATCCCTTCACTGCGCCAGCGGTAAGGCCTCTGACAAAGTACCGCCCGGCAACCACGTAAACGAGAAGTGTCGGCAATCCGGCGATCATTGCTGCTGCCATGTCGACATTGTATTGCTTCCGGCCCATTGTGACGTTGACAATGTTGTTGAGGGCGACAGTCATCGGTGCATTCTGCCCGGACGTCAGCGAAACTCCGAACAGGAAGTCGTTCCAGATCGATGTGAACTGCCAAATGCACGACACCACGATGATCGGTGTCGAAGTCGGAAGAATCACGCTCCAGTAGATCCGGAAAAAGCCGGCGCCGTCGATTATCGCGGCTCGCACGAGTTCATCAGGGATGGTTATGAAATAGTTTCTGAAAAACAGTGTTGTAAAGGCGATCCCATAAACCGAATGGACCAAGATCAGGCTCCAAATCGTTCCGGCTAGTCCAAGCCTTCCGACTGTGAATGCAATTGGCAGAAGGACAGATTGCAGCGGCAAGAAACATCCGAACATCATGAGGCCAAAGAGCAGCTTTGATCCCCGGAACCGCCATTTGGTCAGGGCATAGCCATTAATCGAGCCTATCAAGGTCGAAATTGCGACGGCAGGAAGGCACATCAGGATTGAATTGAGAAAGTACCCTCGCAAGCCCGCACATTCGGTACCGACGCAGGCTGTTGCCCAAGCCTTGGCCCAGGGCTCGAACGTGATGGATTTGGGGAGTGCTACGAATGATCCGGCATAGATCTCATCAAGATCCTTGATCGAGGTGGCGATCATGACCCACAACGGCATCAGATAGATCGCCGCAATAAAGATCAGCGAACCGTAAATAAAAACGCGATCAAATCTAATCCTAGGCATCGCGCTCAGACCTGAATTCGCGGTAGAGATAAGGTACGAGAGTGGCGGCAATCGTCATCAGCATCATGATTGCGCTGGCAGCACCCACCCCGAGTTGGTTCCGCCGAAAGCTCGCAGAGAACATGAATGTTGATGGCAGCTCTGTCGCGCTGCCTGGTCCTCCACCCGTTAGCGCCAACACTAGATCGAAGCTTTTGATGGCGATGTGACTGAGGAGGACCACGACGCTCAGCAGGGCTGGGCGCAACATCGGAAGGATAACTTTGGCATAGATATGGGGCAGGGAAGCACCATCGATCTGCGCCGCTTTGATAATCGATCCGTCAATTCCGCGCAATCCAGCCAGGAAAATTGCCATAGTAAAGCCCGTGGATTGCCAGACTGCGGCAATCACCACCGTGTAGATGGCAAATCTGGGATCGGCGATCCAGTCGAAGGTAAAGCTGGCCCAGCCGAGGTCGCGAACAACCTTCTGAATCCCCAGTCCCGGATTCATGATCCACTTCCACGCCGTCCCCGTAACGATGAAGGAAAGCGCCATGGGATAGAGGTATATTCCGCGGAGCAATCCTTCGGCCCGAATTCTTTGATCGAGCAGAATGGCAATCAGCAACCCGAGGAAGATTGTGAGGATAAGGAACAGTGAGGTGAATATCGTGATATTCTGTACGGCGATGATCCAGCGTGGTGTCGACCACAATCTTACGAATTGCTCCAGGCCGACAAAATCATAGACTGGCATGACCCTGGAAGAGCTTACCGATATCCATGCCGTCCAGGCAATAAAGAGATAGATGGCTATAAACACCAGCATCGCGCTTGGCACGAGCACAAGCTTCGACAAGTGCCTGGATAGCCGTTTTTCCATCTAGTTGCGCCTTTTCCATCTAGTTGCGCCGATCTAGTGGTTGCCGCCAGATTAACCTGGAAAGTTGATGGCGGGCAAATCTATGCCCGCCATCAGGAGTTGGCAACGGGCGGAGTTGCCTGGGTATCTATTTCGCGTTGTTGATCCCCTGCACAAGCAAATCGACTGCCTGTTGTGAGGTCATTTCGTTATTCACGAAGAATTGACCGATCACATCCATGAAGACAGAGGCGAATTCGGGTTTGGCGGCAAAACTGTCCGTCAGGCTTCCGACGAGACCTCCATTTGCCACTGCTGCGGCGCGGTCTTTCACCGCCTGTTTGGCGCAGTCATCAAAATCGGCCATGTCTACATCAGTTCTCGCCGGTATGGAGCCTTTGAAGAGATTGAAGCCTTTCTGGACAGCTGGGTCCATCGACGATTCGAGCAATGCGTCCTGTGCCTTGTTGCGATCAGCGTCGTCGCTCTTGAAGGTGCCGAAAGTATCCGACACGAAGTTGTATGACGTGGCTTTCCCCGGTGTCGGGAAGCAGAGAAAGTCCGCACCGGGTTTCAGGCCCTTCGCCAGGAATTCGCCTTTCGCCCAATCACCCATGATCTGCATCGCCGCCTGGCCATTGATGACCATGCCTGTCGCAACCGCCCAATCGCGATTGGAGAAATTGTCGTCAGCCAGGCCGCGCAATTTGCGCAGCATGTCAAAGGTGCCGATCATTTCGGGGCCCCGCAGCGCGGCCTCATCCAATTCGACGGCAGCCTTGGTGTAGAACTTGGGGCCGTAGAGATCGGTCATCATAGATTGAAATGTCTGCGTGAGCTGCCAGCTCTCATCGCTCAACGCCACGGGAATAATCCCCTTTTGTTTGAACTTCTCGCCGACCGCGATCAACTCATCCCACGTCTTGGGGGTCTCAAGCCCGGCATCCTTGAACAGTTTCGGATTTCCCCAGATCCAGTTTACGCGGTGCATGTTGATCGGGACGGCGATCCATTTGTCGCCATCCTTCAGAAATGGCTGCATGGCCTTCGGAACGACGGCATCCCAATTACCCTTCTTGGCAAGCTCGGTTATGTCGCGCAGTTGGCCTTCCTGCGACCACGTAAGGGCCTCCCAGCCAAGGAATTGCATCGCGCCGGGCGGATCATTCGCGGCAATTCGTGAGCGCAGCGCGGTAAGAGCATTGGCGCCACTCAAACCGCCCACAGCGGAATCCAACCATTTAATACCCTTTTTCGCCAGGTCTTCGCGGATGACATTCAGCGCCTTGACCTCACCTTCGGAAACCCAGTGATGGATCACCTCGACGGAGAGGTCTTCGGCTGATGCCATTCTCTCCGAGATGGTCAGGGTGATACCTGCCGTCAGCAGGGTGACTGCGATTGATTTCCTCATATTTCCTCCAGGTCTGCCCGGTTATTGTTGTTTGCCATGGCCGTCAGGGGCTTGTCTGGGCCATCCCAGCCGACCGGCTGTTGTCGAATGATTGTCCGGACTCCCCAAAGCAGCAATTTCGCAGCCTATTGATTGCTGACGCAGCCTGACGCATATTGGTGCGCGATATTGCGAGTGGGTAACATGATTAAGTCCGAGCAGAGCCTGAAGAACCTGGCAAGCAATCTGCGATTTTTATGCAGTCGAGCTGGCACGATTACCGCAATCTGTCGCAAGATCGGACTTAACCGGCAGCAATTCAACAAATACCTGTCTGGAAAACACTTTCCATCCGAGACCAATCTGCGTGCGACCGCTAGGTATTTCGGACTGAATGTTTCAGTATTGTTTACCGAGCCTGACGAATTCGTCATGCTGATCGAAGGCAACTTCTTTTACGCCGTCGAGCGACTTCAACGCCGCCAACATCTGAGAACTTTCCTGGATGAGATCCTGTTGCACGCCAAGTCCGGCAGGTCCGAGCTTCTCGGCGTTTACGACCGATACCAATACTCATCGATTTCACAGGGCTCGATATTGCGATCCATGTTTTGCATTTATCAGTTGAACGAGCTCACCTACCATTATTACGTCGAACGTTTTCCGCGCTCGGACAACCCATCGATTGTCGACCATATCTTCAAATACAATGGATTTACCTTTCCGGTAGCGGGGCAAGTCGTCTGTATCGACTTCGAGACCTCGCAACGAAATGAAATGACGTTCAGCTCGCTTACGCCAATCCAGCGCAGTTCAAAGAGATTCATGTTCGGGATTGCCAGTGGAATAGCCGCCGGCATACTCCGCCAGCCCTTCGCCACAAAGGTCGCGCTGCAATATCAGCATGAAGGATTGATTGGGCGGGCCGACCTCAAGCGTGCAGGGCTCCTGTCAGCCGACGACAAGTCAATACCCAAAGAGATCCTAGCATTTCTTGGCCGTGAACCGGACATGATTAAGATTCAGTAGCGCCAACTGATCTGCCGTTTTCACTGATTGACCGATTCCCACCAATGCGTCGATGTGCGTCAAAAACACTGGCTGTGCGAAATTGCGTGTGGAGCCTTACCCGTAGAGTCTTGGACAGAGTGGTCGATTTCCCACTTTTGCATGTATCCAACGGGCAGATCATATCTTTGACATAGGCGACCCCTGGTATGCTTGGCTATCTCTCCATCGGACTTCTCAGTCGGTTACCGAGTGGATTGGAGTTTGCCTGTGGGGTTTGCCACCAAGTATCCGCGTTGGGAGAGCATGACCTGCCAGCCGCGATGGCGCTCGATGAACTGGCGAAATCGCATCTTTGTCGAACATGCGGGCATTCATCCGAGAAAAGCCAGATCCGCGAAATTCCCACAGCGTGAAGCAGATGCTGTGAGGGCTTGCACCGCTCCCAATCCTTGGATCACCTGAGGCCAGAGTTTTCGGCCTCTTGCGCCAGTGTTCCAGCCTGGTCGAGGACACAAAGCGAAGACTGTTTGAGTGCTACGTCAAGTGCGGCATAGTATTTCACGGCTATTCTCCTCGCGTGGTTTTGGGATATGCCAACGCCCCCCGTGTGGCCCACCCAATTCTACAGGGAGAACAGCCGCCTTCTCTGTTTTGCGTCCTACACTCTTAAGAGCAGAAAGCACAGCTCGCCCAAATATGTCGGCTGAATATTTGCAACGGAACCAACAAGATTGACACCCTGAAGCCCTGGCGGGTACATGAGATTTCGGGTGCTTGAGCGCGCGCAATGGAACCAGCCATAGCCGATGACTTTGCGTGCGCAGCGGTCTTTCGCGACTGGCGTTCCCTTGTCGATCCCAAGTGGCTTGTCGTCGAGTTGCATCATGCGCTCCTGGCGCATGGCCGCACAGTACTGCACTTGCGCGCCAGCGGATTTTCCCGTGAAGGGCGGCCGCGTTGTGGGAGTTGCGCACGAACGCCGGCGATATAACGGACGGTGAGGATATGCCTGCCGCGGGTGCGGCAACGCGGATCATCGCTCGTGACCATTCTGGTCGAGAAGGCCCGAAGGGTTCTGCCGGGGCTTCGCAACGAGACTGCTAATCGCCGCATCGGACGGCGCCCACTCACCCTTGACACCAAGCCGATCATCGGCCGCATTGGAGCAGCGCCTCCATTCATCTGCGCCACTGGCCACGGCCAGATTGGCGTGACTCTGACCACGACACCGGCGGCTCGTCCGCGACCGTGTGGCCAGCCGCGCCTTGAGCGTAAATTTGGCGCCTTTCAGCCCCGAGCGCTTTGCCGCAAGAATATAGAGATGACCGAAGGCCCGCGTCTCATCGCGCTGAGTGGCGCGGTCCTAGGCGTTGTGAAGATGCTGTGCTCACACCGCTGCGGCTAGTCGATGCGCTGGTCCCATACATTGCAACTCATCGACGTTCATTGCCAAGGGGAGATTGGCCGCGTCGTAAACAGCGGGTGTGCTGGACGTTCCGGGGCGGGCTATCGCCGAGATACTCGTCCATATAAACACAGTGGACGATAGCCTGCGTCGGCTCCTATGCATCCTTTGCAACACAGCCGGCACCGGTGCCGTGGCTTGTATGCCCTAATCACTGCTGCCCATTGGCTTACGACCCCAATTTCGCTATCCGCAGTGGCGAGCACGCGGTGTCCAACCAGCACTCTCAAGCATCCAGCCCATCGACTTGCTGGGTTTCATTTTATGGGAGCTTGCCGGGGCTGATCGGCTTGTTGCTAATGACATGGCTGCGCCCGCCGCCTGACGTGAAGGGTCAAAATCGATCTCCAAAAGAACGCCCCCAGAGCGCGGCGGGTTGGAATTGTAATAGTGCGCACCCAGATCAAGTCCTGCAAATAGTCGACCGTGAACAATCCTCTTTCAAGCAGGAAGTGGTCTGATTGTATCGAGAAGCGTAGCCAGGATGAGACGCAAAATCATTCTCAGCCAGTTGAGCAGGAGGCGGAAGTTGTAGCCCA
>Ga0187894_10001490_pt1 | contig 29957 bp, 44 predicted proteins | sample GBC1701081metaG_FD_136650 | JGI IMG/M metagenome (GOLD analysis project Ga0187894, IMG submission 136650) | White microbial mat communities from a lava cave in the Kipuka Kanohina Cave System on the Island of Hawaii, USA - GBC170108-1 metaG ...
AATTGATAATATTAGTAGGTTTAGTAAAAGTTATCTCGTCGTTTTCCTGATTAAACTGTGCTACAGTAGTATCAGAGGTGACCTTATCAAAATTAATCCATCCATCAATAGTTAGTATTTCAACCTCTTTTGGAAAGCAGTTCGGATTTCTTACTGAAAATCTCGATGTTATCGTACCAAGTTGAAATATATTAGCATGTATTCTTCCAGTTTTTGGATGTATCCATTTCTCTATAAAGTCTCTACCATAGGTAGAACAAAGCTTTTCAGATTCTCTGAAATCCAGTAGATATGATAGATCAGGATATTTTCTTTTCAAAGGCTTTAATACATCAGCATTAGTTGAATCAACATCTATTCCCATCTCTTTTAGCTTATTTTTTAATTGTGATGCTGATCTTATATTTATATCTTTCTCAGTTTTTACATGTGCGGGATTACCAAATAGGTCTTCCTGGCATAATGTATCATAGAAACCCTTTTTCCAACCGTCGCTATAAAACCATTCGTTAAGCTTTCTACTACGCTCATCTCTTTCTATTTCTAATTGTGTAATTAAATTAATAAACTTGTTTTTATCAACAGCAAATCCTACTAGCTCCATCTCGGCAACAACTTGAATTATATCAAACTCCAGCTTTGCCGCTCTTAGCTGTTGTGTTTCCTTTAATTTCTCAAACAGTTTTTCCCTTAATGGTATTAAATATTCAACATCATTTGCTGCATAATCTAGCTGTGATTTTGTGAGGATTCCTGACCAATCGGATTTTTGCTCCGACTTATCAATATCTATTCCCAAGTATTTTTGAATATTCCTGGCTAAACTATGATCATCAAAGAAATCGCAAAGCACTGAAGCTATATAAGTATCAAATACATTTGGAATTCTGATACCAAAATGATATAAAAGCCATTGTGCCTCAAATTTGTAATTCTGTACAACTACTCTAGTTCCAAGATTTTCTAGTATTGGTTTTATCTTTTGCTTTAACTCATTCTTATTAAATTTGAAACAATCAATTATAAAAATATCACCACTAATTGTTTTTATCTGAATTAGACGTATTTCACCATCAAAAGGTATTAAACCGAGAGTTTCAATATCTAATCCTATAATAGGACTGGCAGCAATCTTTTGAATTGCTGTGTCTAAGTCGTCTATTTTTTCTATTAGTTGGTATACCATTTTTACGGTTTGTTCTCAAGCCTTGCCTTAGCCCATTCAACTTGGGTAGCGCTAAATCTATCTTGGTCTTCTAATATAAATTGAGCCTTTCTGTCCTTGCTTATATTTCCAGCAAGCAAAAATAGTCTATTAATCTCAAAGTGTAATTTGTCGGCAGTTTCATTAAGATCTTCATCATTCTCAATTTCCACCTCTATTTCAAATTTAATTGATTCATATGTCCCTACACCTAAATTAATCGTCCTGCCTATCCTTATAATTTTTGGTTTCATAATCTTACTAATTGTCCATCAGTTCTATTATATCAGAAAGTCTAAAAATAACCATAGAATCTTCATATTTTTTTCCTGCCCCATGAAGTATAACTATTGGAGTCTTTCCATCTTTAGATGATTTGATTGCTTGGTCAAAAGCGTCAATAAGCCATTTTGGAAAGCTCTTTCTATGCTTAACTTCAATACTGAAACTTTCATGTTCTATGTCTGGCGCATATCCTCTTGTACGTCCAGTAATTGGAACTCTGTTTCCTTTTAATAAAGCCGCAATTTTTCTTTCTACACTCTTCCAATTCTGATTTTTCATAAAACTATTTTTTATACGTTAAAATCCGTTCCATCGTTCTTTTAAAATATGACTTTCTTCTAGGTTTTCTTGGCGTATTTGCAATAAATATAACATTATCACTCGTGAATATCTCATAAAGCCTAGTTTTAAATCCGGGTAATTCGTGATCTCTTGGAATAATTAGCTTTCCTTTTATTGTACTTGATTCCCAATAATCTCGAATTTCACAAAATCTCTTTATTAACCATTCCTTATTGACTATCTCTTCACCAAATCGATTTTTTTCAACCTTATCATTGATATTGAGGATTATTAGCCTTAAATCCGGTAAGAAAGCAATGGGAGTTTCAAGTTTGAAAGTGTCCAAGGAGAATATTTTTACAGCTTGTTGGTATATTTTATGATTAGTTGGAATAAATATCCAACCATATCTATAATACGACCAGATTTCTCCCTGAGCAAATATCATAATTAATCCCAAAAACTGTCTATTCTTGAGAATATTTGTGTGACTTCTCCAATATCTTTCTTATAATTTTCTCTAGCCATTTGAAAAATCTGTTTTTGCTCTTCTGTTGGTATATTATCCCAAATGCGCCAATCGTCCGACCATCCTGCTTCCTCATAATAATTGTCTTCTGTAATCCTAGCACAAAGTTCAGAAAATCTAAATAAATCCTTGGCCATTTCTTCTGAACCTTGTAAGTTTCCATGCTTTTTATGATAAAGCCCCATATCATAGGTCAAAGATCCCATTACCTGTAAGAGATATGTGTAATCCCAAGTTCTAAATCTCCAAATCACAGGAAGATGCTTTAGGTTTCTGATCCCATATTTAACAGACTTCAAAAAATTTTCAAATTTATCTACAAGTTTGTAAGTACGAAAAAAATCGTTCTTATCTAATAAGTGTTTAATTTTAGAAATTATTAGCATAATTTTAACAATCTCCTAACTGCTTTACTATCAAAAGGATGCAAATCGGACTATTTTATTGATAATAGCCGTTTACTCTGCACCAATTTACTATCTCTTCCCAGTTAATCCATTCAATATAAAAACTCTCACAAGATTCTTTTGAACACTCAACCGGGCATGCTACGGCATAGGCAAATTCACATCCGCATTCCATACACATATATCTACAAATTGGAAAGTTTTTCATGTTTCTACCCGTTTTTTGAACATGTAGACAGTAAATCTTTCTCCATCAATATCAGATTTAGGAACTCTATGTTCATAGATACTCTGAACTTCATCTGTCATAGTAAGAAAATCGCCATGAAAGAGTTTGAAACTTTGAATGTCATTAGTTCCTATCTTTCTTAGTTCAAAGACTTTTGGACTACCCAAAGACAAAGTTCCAACCTTACTTTTAGGCTCCTTGAAAGAACTGCCATCTACATGAAAAGGAACCTCACTACTACCATCATTATACCAGACTATAGTTATGTGGTCAAAATCAAGAAAATCTCCGAATCCAAGATTATGTAGGTGCCTAACCAAGAATCTTGATTCCTCCGAATCTTCATTGTTTTGATAATGTGCCCTTTTAACTTTAAAGTTTTCAGCAATAGTTTCTTGGTAGCTAAAAGCTGCGCTTTTTAAGTAGTCAAGAATATGATCAGCTTTATACTCGTCTATAAACTTTCTTTTTATCTCAAGCCCATTAACTAAACATTCCATTTGTAGCCACATCCTCTTGAATAGCGCCTTTGATAGCGTCTAACTCACGTCTTATGTTTCTCGATATTTCTACCCACAAGTCCGCTTTAAACTTATTAGCATAATACTTTCTTACTACTTCCTCGATCTCAGGATCGGCCAAAGCAAGATTCTTTGCCGTTTCATCAGAAGGAGGCTTTCCTTCCACCATCTTGTATTTATTAAAAGTTCTGGCAAATTCTATGTGATAAGTTCCTATATAGGAAGACTCATCACATAATCTGCTAAGTTCTTTGTTAATTTCATTTAACTTGATTAACGCAGCTTCAATTCTTTTTTCGTTATTTAGCATTTTTAACTCTACTTATTCACCTTTAGTTTGCAAATTTTCTAAACTCTCGGTCATAGATTTTTAATAAACTACCTGATTAAAATTATATTAATCATAACTCGGTTTATACCAATCATTGCCTTTTAATCTAAAGGAGCTAAGGGAAAAGTCTACTAATTGCATTGCAAGCTTGCATTTAGTACATTCGGGAATAATATCTTGATCTTTACGAATAATTATGATTTCTTTTGTTTCATTACATTTAGGGCATTTGTACTCTTTTATCATTAAAAAATTCCCTATATTAAGCGCTAAGAAAAAATGAGTGAAAGAATAAGCGCCAAAAGCGCACCTATAACCATACCAGCTAAAATTGGATAAATAAAATCAAATCTGTGTCGCATAAGTATTCTCCTTTCCCCAAACATCCTCCCAAGAGCCTTTTATCCCTTTTGAGTAGTCTGTAATCGTAGTTTCAAAAAAGTTTCCATGAGTAGGGGCATTAAGCATCTCTTCCACCCACGGAAGTGGATTATCCTTCACTTTATACCTTGTGTCAAGCCCTAATTGAAGAAGTCTTCGATCAGCTATGTATCTGATATACAGCTTAAGTTCTTCTTTATTTAGCCCCCTCATTTCGTAGTTTGCAAATACAAGATCAATAAAACTATCCTCTAGCTCTACCATTTTATCGGCAACAATATAGATAGCTTCCTGATTGCATTCTCCACCAAATTCTAATCGTAACGTATTAAAAACTCTTATCATAGCTTCTACATGCACACAATTACCAGTAACTGATACCGAATCATTATACCGAATAAGCAATGTTCCATCTGGCATGCTAAGGCAATGGACATCATCATAGTACCCTATTTGACGAGCTGAAACCTTGCCAAGGCGTTTATATTTTCTTGGTATAAGATGTATTCTCCAAACATCAGAAAAGTTCTCGCTGCGATTATCCTCTTGTTTAAAAATTGTACCTGTGTATCCACATAGAGACGCTACAGCCTGAACTTTGTCTACATTATCTTTAATAACACTTGAATAATATATGAAAGGCTCACCATTTTCAACATATCCGTCCCAATAAGAAACCTCTTCAAGAAAATCACGACACCAAACATGATTTATATCATCAAACTGAATCCAAGCAAAATCTTTTTTTGGATTAATTTCAATAGGAACATTAACTATAAATTTAATTTGTTCTTTTCTATTCCCTACTTTTGGAATGATAGTTTCAGAGAAATTAAAACCTAAGTTTTTTAAAATCCATTTGAATCTTTCTATCTTTCTTTTCTTTGAAAAAGAAAATGTCACTGGGACTGTTCCCACAATAGACCCATCATATCTCTTTGAAATTGAGCCGTCCGCTTGTAAAGCAATTCTAAATCTATCCAAGAAGGTAAGCTCTGATTTGCCTTCTTTTTTAATTCCCGATGTTGGAATTTGCACCTTAGTATCAAGCCGCAAATCTTTGGCCTGTTTTTTTGACCATTTAGTATGATAATCATACCGCCAAACCATATCGTGATTTGGTGTAACTACTACTTCATATTTAAGCTTTCCTGGATTGCTGAACTTTAACATACTCCCATTAGCCTTTTTCTTTATTATTTTAGAAGGATTTGAGAATGTAATTTCAGAGGTTTCTAATGAAAATTGTGCAACCTTATCTTCTATTGTGACTTCCTGTATCTTTTTCCATCCTGATGGGGTTAAAATTTCAGTATCAGGCATTAAGCATTCATCGGAAACTGACCAGCTAATTATCTGGCCCATTCCCTTCATAAGCCCATATCTTTGAAAATTAAGCAACATTACAAAAGAAGAGAATAGCTGCAACCCTTCAGCAAAAGCCGAAAATACCGCTAGTTGAATGAGTATATCGTCTTTTAGTTTCTCTGATAAATATGCATGCTTATCAACCATTTCTTTATAGTGTCTAAATTCATTAAATAAACTTTCTGGCATTCCAAGAGTATCAATAAGATGCGCATAAGCTGCAACATGCACCGCCTCTCTATTAGCAAAAGATGTTAACATCATTCTAACTTCTGGTTGCGGAAATGCTTGAAGATAACTGTCTACGTATGCTCCTCCAATATCTACATCAGCCGTAGTAAAAAATCTGAAGATATTGGTTAAAAATTGCTTTTCATTATCGCTTAATTTTGTTTGCCAATCTCTAATATCCTCATGCATTGGAACCTCTAAATGAGTCCAATGCATTCTTTCTGACTTAATAAAATAGTCGTATGCCCATTGATATTTATACGGTCTAAATTCTAATCTTTTATCGGTTATCATAGTTATTCACAGGCTAGACATCCTTCATACTTCTCTACTTTCCTACCAATATTTTCTGCGCGAACGACCTTACTGGCCCTTAAATAATAAAGAGTTTTTAGTCCTTTCTTCCATGCCAAGAAGTGAGTATCATGGATATATTTTATATTATCTTCAGGTGAGAAAAACAAGTTTACTGACTGGGATTGATCTATATAAGGCTGCCTATCAGCAGCATGCTGTATAATCCAATTCTGATCAATCTCCATTGCAGTTTTAAAAACATCCTTAGTCCAACCATCAAAAATATCTAAATGTTGAATACTCCCATTATTGGCTATAATGGATGACCAGATTTCTTGATAATCCAAATTCTCATTTTGTGAGCAAATACCCTTTATCTTTTTGTCAAGAAACCTATTCTTAACTATTAGTGCTCCACTAAGAGTATCTTGTCTGAATATATTAGCCCTATATGGCTCTATTGATGGACTGGTATTGCCCATAATTGTTGAAGATGAAGCGTTTGGAGCAATTGCCATAGTATGACTAAATCTAGTTCCGTAGCCTTTCGCATCAGGCGCTTCACCTCTTTGAATGGCTAGTTCATTGTTAGTAGTATCTACTTGCTTTCTAATATGGTCAAAAATCTTTCTGTTAATGCTTGATGCTAAGGCAGATTCAAAAGGAATATTCTTTTTTTGCAAATATGCATGAAAACCAAGAACACCAAGTCCTACGTCCCTTTGGTTTTCAGCGGAATTTTTTGCCCGCCAAAGTACATCTGGAGCATTTTTACAAAAATAATCTAATACATTATCAAGCATCTCCATGACATCAGATATGAATTTATTATTGTCTTTCCATTCATCAAAATATTCAAGGTTAACTGAGCTTAAACAACAGACAGCAGTTCTGTCGTTACTCGTTGGCAAAATAATTTCAGAATTACCTGTCATTAGCCCATTAGCTAAGGCAAACTTTCCAGTTGTTTCAATAGATGTACAATAAACTGGGAAGTCTCCGTTAATTTCTTCAATCAATATGATTTTATTCCAAGGGTTTTTTTCTTTGTCTGGGTAGCTCCACATTGTCTTCCCATAAAAGTTTACATCATGTGTTTCAATCAAATCTCCCATTTTTAGATTTTTCGCAAGTACTTCATCATACCTATTTTTTGCTATATCAGTATAATTAGAGGCTACAAACCATCTGTGGTTAGCTGTACAATCAATATACGAACCATCAAAAATATGTATTCTATATATTTTGTTTGACTGGCCTTTTAGCTCAAACTTGTCATTTGATACCCAATTAATTCCATCAAAAATAGTAACATTTTTTCCCACCAAGTCCTCTATCTTGCATGCTCCATACTCTTTTGTAAGAACTTCCGTATCTCCAGTTAAGCAGCAGAGATTTGAGCCGTTTATCCGTAAACCCTTATCTTTCAGCCATTTAGGAAGGCATTCGTTTGCCTTATCAATAAAAACAATATATGGCTCACCTTTTTCCAACCTTTGGGCAAGAATGGACTGCCAAAGTTCCTTTGCAGACACTATTTCAACTACCTTCTTTGAGTGCGGATCAATTAATGGCCAAGAATCATCAACATTATGGTCGTCCATGCATTTCTCAATTATTTCCATGAACTTATCAGTTATATTTATACCATGATGAAGATTCTGACATCTAATATTAGGATCACCAGTTGATTTTCTTAAATCAATAAACATTTTAACATCTGGATGTGATATATCCAGAAATACCGCATAAGAACCACGTCGAACAGTAGATTGCCTATATGCTAAGGTTTCAGCATCAAAGACTTTGAGGTGTGGCAAAACTCCAGTTGATTTATCATCGGCTGATCTAATTCCTAAATGAATTCCTACACCGCCGCCTAACATTGATAACCATGCCACTTCAGACATAGTATTAACCAGGCCCTCGGATGAGTCGTCCTGAAGAACCAAATAGCAGTTGTGCAGCAAAATACCAGTGGCGCTAAATGATTCATCTTCTTTTACTTGAATATCATAAACATCAATTTCAGGAGAATCAAGCTTTTTGAGACTGGTTATAGAATGGTATATTAATCCATTATTAAATTCTGAATAGGTATTATCTAATAGAAAATTCTTTTGTAATTTATGATTTGTAGCGATTAAATGAACTGTGGGATTTAAATCTTCAACTTTAACCCATCCTAAATCCGTCAAAACAGGATGGTTGGCGGTAATTTTTATTTTAGCGCCAAGAACATCTAGCTCATAAATATTATTAGATTTAGATGCTTTTTTGGCAACTACTTCTCTAAACCGTCCTTTGTGAGTTAAGACTAAATCACCTTTTTCAATATATTTAATAGGTTTTAGCCCGTCATTACCAGTGTTTATAAGAGTATCTCCAGCTAGGCAGGAAATAGGAAGACCTTTTTTGGTTCTTCCAAAAGAAAGAATAGGTGTAGAATAAGAAAGCCAATGTTTTGAACTATATTCATATAATCTTTTTGCATGTTCAGGGCTGGATGCAAATTGTTTAGAGACAAAAGCAAACCTCTCTTGAGGGGAAACCTCGTTTGGAAGCATGTATGAATCGGATAAGCGTCTTATACCTGCTTCATCAAATAGCTTGTCTCTTGAATAATCTAATATTGAATTTTTAGTATTATCTGAAGCATTGTAAAGGCTGGTTAAATTAGAAGAAATTTGCGTAGAATCGCAATAATCAGACATAGTATGACCCCCAAAGTATAAAAATCCCTGCTAATCCTTTTAAATCAGCATTCACTAAAATAATTTATAAAAATAGGGCCACCTAAAGTAAGGTTATCAGCCCATTTGGCAAGTCAAAAGAGAAAAATCCCTCTTGAATGTGATTTTTTGAATATACCACAAAAAGGATTTGAATGCAATAGCATTGATTCTTTAATAATTAACCCATAAGATCTCAGTTACCGGCTCAGCTTTTCTAGTATTAGAAGATTTAATTTCTGAGTTTCTTCTAATTTCAAACCTATTCTTAAAGTTCAATTCTTTTTGGTAAATTTCATTATCATATCCACAAATCGCCCATTTTACACCGTTTGTGTAACTTAGATTGTTCACAATTTGGCAGAGTTGTAAATGGTCAATATTAGGATATGACGCTTTTGTGTTATAGTATGGAGGATCGATCACAATCAAATCATCATCACTCAGATCATCAAATGCCTTTATTAGAGAAATATAATCTAAATCAAGTAGATATACTGATTCATCCAAATATCCTTTAGCGTCTGTCAACAATTTTGAATAAAGATGTTTACGATATATAACATGATTACCTTGCGCATCATAGATTCCTGAGAATCCTCCCGACCAACCTTTACCACCAAAAGTGATTCTAGGCTCAAGGCAATGAGCAATAGGATCATCATCTTCTTGGGCGCGTCTTTTCATTTCCAAAAAAACTTCCTTATTAATAACTTCAGGAAGCTTGTCAATATCTACTAACTTTATATTTTTTAGGAGTTTACAATAAGGATCGTTTAGAATCCAGTATTTAAACTGTAATTCTTTTTTGGCCAAGAAAAAAAGGTTTCCCGCACCTACAAAAGGCTCAATGTATCTATTCCCTCTCTTGGGCAAAAGAGAAATGATTTGTTTTCTAATTCTTGCTTTACCGCCCATTCGGGCAAACGTAGGATGTCTCATAAATAACTACTTTCTATCAATCTTCCGAATTGAATACGCCAGAAGCATTAAAATAATACCTGAGGAAACCGCATATGATGCTTGATCTAAATTTAATGTGCTAGTTAATAAACCCAAAAGCCCTAACACGATAGATAATGATCCAAGAAAAAAGATAAATCCTTTAAACATTTAAAAATTAGCATCTTCCTGTCGGAGATCCTGAAAATCAGAAGACTTATTCTGACCATACATTTGTGGCTTGCATTTTGGACAGGTTTCAAATATAAAGCCACCATCTCCAGAATTTTTTGTCAATACCCTCTGTATTCCTTCATTATCAATCATAAGAGGAAATCCAGTTCCAAAACAAATATCGCATAACTCAAAAGTCAAGGAGGATTCATGCTTATCCAGCTCGGCAATAAAATCCTCATATCTTGTATCAACTGTTTGTTCTTCCATAATTGACTGCACTTCATTAGGATAAACTACATTGACATCAGAATCAATAGTTTTTTGAAGATCAAAATTAATCAGCTCTCTTATATAGGAATTATCATAATTATGGATGGGATTTGAATTAGTAACTAATTCCATCAAGGAGTATGCGCTTCCTTTATACTTCTCAAAATAATCTGTAATATCTTCTTTTGGCTCCTTAACTGGTAAAGGAACAAAATATAAATTGTTTACAATATCCTTAACACCAAGAGCAATATCCAAACATAAATCCCATCCAGGTTTATCATTGTCTGGAATTAAAACTAAATCTTTACCATGAAAGTATTGGGCATATTCTGATTTCCATTTATTGTCTCCCCCACCAAAAGGAAAACAAGTTCCTATAAATCCCTTTTTTATTACATTTAAACTATCTTTTTCGCCCTCTACAAGAAGAATCATTTTATTTTCTTGATCAAGGACTTGTTTAAGGTTATATGGTACTTTTCTAATTCCTTCTAATGAATAAACCCACTCTACACCATAATCATCATATTCATCCTTAGTTGATGGTCGTCTATACTTGAAAGTTTTCTTTCGTTTGCCATCTTCATGAACTTCATAATATTTCAAAACCTGATAAAGAAGCTTTCCAGACTCATCACAATAGTCATAACTACTATCAAACTCCAAAACAGGCTTTTTCTTTTCTTGACCAAGAATAGAATTGAGAGTATCGCTTGATAATCGTTTAAAGTTATTTATACCTTTACCATTTATGAAATCTAATATAGCTTCAGTTGGGCATCCGGCGAAGCACTTCACAAGGACTCTATTTCCATCTTGGGAAATATGTAGAGAAGGCTGTGAATCGTCGTGATAAACGCAAGATACCAAGTAACCCTTATTCGTTTTCTTAGGATTATTAAATAATCTAACAACCTCTTCAATAATTTCCATTCAAATATTCCTTAAGCATCTGCTTTTTCTAAAAAAGCTAGATATTCGTCTATTTCCTCATTTGTAGGTAAATTAAGAGGCGTATCAATTTTACTTTGAAATTTATAGTAATCCCAATTAAGACCTAATTTGAAATTATAGTCATAAGATTCTTTGGAATATGGAGTAACTATATATGGAGTTATATTAGGATAGTTCCAAGTAATTGTTATGCTATTAAGATCATTATCTAAATTTAATTTTTGCTTTTCTTGAATTATTTCTTTTTTAACATCAGTTATTTTATTACCATACCAGTCAAGTATTTTATAATAATCGCCTCTCGTGTCATGGGCAAAAAAATTTTTCTTTTTATAGATGTGAAATAATCTATAAGGAATGGATTCATTATCATTATCATAAATTTCATAATCTTCATTATTAATTGTTACATTTCTTTTTCCCATTATTTAGCACCTTCAATTTTTCTAATTCGCTATCTTTTATAATTAGATTCATAATTACAGCAATAACAACAAAATCTACATCTGTTTCTATTGTTTCTACATGCTAAGCGTGAGCATCGGCAACTCTTTGGGCTACTATAGCAGCACCAGCAAGCTGCGGTTGTAAATATAATTATTTTAGATAGCAATCTCAACATCTTTAATCTTCAATATAAAATTAAGTTTATTAAATTCATATTCATTTTGTTCTTTGAGTACAGGCAACTGTTTGAAATTTGTCTTGCCAAGAATGACAGCAAATTTGACTTTGTTTATTTCAAACCTGACCTTTCTCAGCTCTTGCTTGTTATATTCTAACTTACTCTTAAGCCAAATGCCTTTTTCAGAAAATGTCTTTGATATAGTGAATGTTTCGTACTCTTCACAAGCATTGGCTACTAGCTGTTGAATTGGTGTCAGAGATTTCTTTCCGATCCTATCAATAACCTCTTGAACCTTGGGAATAGTATTTAACCCTTTAAAGCCAAGTTCAAATTCCTTTACTACGAGAATGTCTGTTGACTCTATTTTCTCTGTTTCTGGCGAAAAAGAACCGTCTTTTTTAACTCCAAAATTACTTAGATAGGAAATTTGCTCATCTGTAAACTCATATGGCTTAACAAGCGCTTCAATCTGACTCTGCATTTCTTCGGGCAATTGTTTGAAATAATATCCATAAACTTTATTTGCAGCCTCAAGCAAAGTCTCTCTATATACAAGATTACAAATATCGTCAAGATTAGTGTATGAACTGGCAATCTTTCTATTAATAATTGGAATTTGAGTTAAATCAAGAACTAAAGTCCCATTAAGTACTGTTTCAATAAGGTTTTGCTCGTTAATTATCTTCAGAGTTCTTTCACTTACATCTTTTATTGGCAACCTTGTAACATTTAGTTTACCATCAGATATAATAGCAAAATTGCGCCAAATAAAAGTCTCAAAGGTTGGACTTAAATTATAGCTTTGGGCATCCTTATCAAGATCAATCATTCCAGGAATCCTTGCCAAAACACTAAGGTTTAGCTTCTTACTATTCCAAACGAGTGTATTTAGGTTAACGGCGACATCTTTATTCACATTAAATTTAGGATAACCATCTTTTTGCTTCGTTGATCTTCCGATTTTCTTGTATTCAAAATCAGGATGATATGGCAAAAACTTTACATTTTCATCGGATGTCAATAACTCCATCAAATCAAGCATACAAAATGCATCTTCTTTAGGCGTATAATTCTCTTTCCTGCCATTAGTAAACCTATAAGAATCGTCTTTTACAGCATCAAGTAGTGTGTTTTCAACAGTTCCATATTCTTGAACAGTAAATGAATTATTGATCTCATCAATAAATCTTACATCGCCAATATTTCCAAGAATGTCAAGAGCAAGATTATAAAGCCCTGATTGTAGGGCAGCCCTTGAAACCGCATAGATTTCAGGAAGTATCTCATTTGGACTTACTTTAACCTTATCTACTTTTGAAGAAAGATAGACAATCTTATCCGTATCGGCAGGAATATAGAAATTGGAACTTTCCATATCAAAAGACACAACATCGCCATTTTTTGTAATAGCTATCATTAATTGTCTGCCCTTAAAGTTTCCTGTTAATTCAACTTTTGACTCTGAAGAATCAGTTGAAATACGGAAATTACTAAAGTGTTTTGAGAACTCGTTTAGATTCGAGCTGTGAACAAATAATCCTCCAGTAGTTTGAGCCATATCGTTCATTTGTTCCCTTTGATACCAATCCGAGTAACCTATGAACATTGAGACGCTTAACTTAGGAGCAAGCTTGGTAAGATTCTTCTTAATAGTATGCGCTTCTTGATTTACCTGACCGTCACTGAAAAACATCAGGCTAAAAGTGTTTGAAACTGCTTTAAGATCATCAATAACATTTTCGGTATCTGCAAGTATATCACTAAAGCAAGTCATGTTGTATGCCCATCTATGATCTCTAAGAGTATGGGCAATAGCCTTTTCTTCTCGAACTGACATGCCTTTAACTAGCCATCCAAACTCTCCTTTAGAGCTAAACCAACCTACTGAAATTGTATCATTAGGATCAAATTGGGAAATTTGATTTATTACATCTTCAACCAGCCTTTCCATTGTCCCATACATACTTCCACTGGCATCCAATATTAAAAGATGGTTAACTCTTTGTCTTACTTTCGTCTCTTTTCGATCATGCGTTTCAAATTTTTCGCTAACTAAATATAAATCTTTTTTTATCTGATAATACATTTTAAATTCCTTTTAATTTCTATTTTGAATTTTCTGTGTAACTACTCTAAAGGCTTCTGATAAATAAGAATATTCACGTACCGTCATTTCCTTTTTTCTACTTCCCTTCAACATTAAGAGATGTTTCCAATACCACCATAATTCTGAAATTTGTTTTTTATCAATATCTCTCAAAAACGGATTTGTCATATGTTATATACCTTTCCAATCAAACTCTCTAGAGTATCACCTTTCGTAGTCTTTTGCAATGGATAACGGGACTGATAATCAGAAAGTATTGATGCTAAAGAGGTTAGAGATGGCGCTAGGTATTTTTTCTCTTTCCTCATCCACCAAAAAGCATCTTCTATATCATTTACAGCTATCTTCTTTTCCTGTAACCATTTACACAGTAATTGACAGCCTTTAGCTTCTTTTGATGGGGCAGAAATAATCCCCCTATTTACAATAAATATAAAGTCCATCAATGCCATGTGGTGTGTCAGTCCACACATCGAAAGAAATGCAGGTAGGGAAACATCAGACACCCCCTGAAGAAACTCAAAACCAATATGTAAGGTCGGATGGCTAACCTGGCCCTTACTATACCTTTTACAAAGAGTATCATAAATCTCTTCCCTGTACTTGGTAAATGTTTGTATGTATTTATTATTTATATTAAAAGTGTAATTTCCTCTGATCTCCATAATATCGCTGAGTATGGAACGTTTTTCATTGAATTCTATATCAAGATTTGAATTTTCTCCAAGAAGAATGGTTTTAACTGGCTCTGTAATCTGCGCAAGCTGGTTAAGCTTGATGTATAAATCATTTCTATCTTGGTAAATCTCAATACCTTCTACACTTTTATAAAGTTTCATATTTAGGATTTAATCTATTTTTCTATTTACGCGGAGGGATCAACTTAGTTTTTAGAGTTTTTAGGGTCATAGGCAATTAGTAGAGCCAAAACCATCAAGCAGAAACCGACGCACTCCCTGGCGCTTGGCGGCTTTCGATAGAATAGCCATGATCCGATGAAGTAACTGGCGACTTCCAGGAAACTTAGTATAATTCCGGTATACCAGAATCTGTTACCCACCGATTCGTAGATTTCTTTAGTTATTCCCCAAACCAATATTGGAGAAAGAGCAAAAAATAAAATAACCCATGGTTTTAGCCCATAAGCCACGATTGAGCGCCATGATCCACCAGTCATATTTACGGAGTTGACGTACTCAAAGACGCTAAATAAAATAACGTAAGCTACTGCGCATATAATCAATTTACCCATTTCAACCACCGCTACCTGCCTCTCTCGTTACCATCCGAAGGGGCGACGGAAATAGCAGAATCTGAACGAAGCTCAAGATGGGCGGGAGTTCGTGCGAGTTCCTGGCGGGCGGACTTCCAATCTTCCCGCATTACCTTGGCATATGCCTCTAAGACGGTATTGTAATTTTGCTCAATTACCCTATTGCTTTCTTTAAGAGCCATAATGTAAGCATCTTTTATAATCAATTTATACAACAAAATACTCGTAAAAATTAAAAGACCAATGATTGAAAGTTTATAGTAAATCATAGTTTAATTTCCCTTGCCTTTATTATTCGGGTTACTATTTCATACATACCCTCTTTAGGGAGAGCTTCAATTTGCCGGTGGCAATTTTGACACCCGGCAATTACTTCTTTTAATTCTTCATCAGTTTTAATGTTGGCCCTTTTCTTTGAATGGGCAAAACCAAGAAACATATTCCCTAAACATTCTGGGCCTTTTAATTCACAAGAAGTAATTCCCGCTTTATAAAAAGCTTCCTTAAGTTCATCTCTGACTTCAGCCCATTTAAGTGTTTTCTTTCCCGGTTTAATTCTTTTCTTACCCTTCTTTATGGGAGACTTTCTCATTTAAAAATTAAAAAACCGACAATTGCAAAAACAATTAACCAAAATAGAAGATATATAATCCAAAAAAAGCATCCATGGTTTGGATGTTTACTTTCTTGGCTATCCCAATAAATCCAACCATGCTTATGGTTTCCTTCCTGATCTTGATCAAATGCCATACTATTTTTCTTTCAATAGAATATTTAAAAGAAGAGCAATTGCTATTGATCTTTCAAAATCATCCACTGCATCATAACCGTTGACAACTGCTCTAAATAACCTCCCATGAGGTTCAACAAAAACATTATACCCATTTTTAAGAGCGTCTGCAAGAAGTTTTTTTGTCTCTTTAACATAATTGGGCAAAGGCTCCTCTACTATCTCACCTCTTTTAGGCGCGTGTACTTGTATATTATAATAATATTTTACTCTGTTTTTTGGAAAAGTAGTTCTACAGATAACCTTAAATCCATAGAATTTCTCGGCAAGTAGGATATTAAGTCCCGAATTACTAAGAAGCTGTAAACTTTGTCTGATTTCATTCACCTACATTAAGCCCTACTACCTTAGTCCTTATCGGAACATGAATTTTAACTGCTGGAATCAAATTATCATCAACTTCTATCATAGCTTTATAAATTTCTATCTTTTTGCCGATCCATTTAGACATGTCTTGTCCAAGAAGAATAGAGATGTCATTTTTATTTGATTTAGATAACGGCCAAAATCCTGTTATCTCGGCAAAAGAAATACAATCCTTTAGCTTCCCGAAACTTTCTTTCTTGGAGTATCCAGAAATTGTATAGGAAGTTTCGGTAAAATCTGCGACCGATAGGAAATGATCTTCAATTAACATAGAAAGAATTATTTTTTCACTCCTTGTACATAAAGCTGAAACTCTTTCTTGGTCACGGGCTGGACGTTCTTCAAATTTGGTAAAATATACTCATCTCCAATTTTACCACCTGCTTGAATTGTATATATAAAAGTCGGATTTCCTTCTTTAGTAGCGGCAAATTTTATATTTCCTATTGTGTCGTATAACGTCTTAATCTCACCAAAATAATGGAAATAAACTTTATTTAACTCTGTTTGGAATAATAGATGGGAATTTTCATTAAATATTTCACTATACTGCATTCTTTTCCTTTCTTGATTCTAATTTATTATGCTCATTTTTAGAGTATGATTTTAACATAAATATTTGTTGAAGGCAAGAAATTAACTCTATTAAATAAATAATCCCACTAAATAATAAGATTATAAATTGAAGATTGCTAATTTATTCTTAGTTATTAGACACGACGTCATCTTTTTTTATTCTCGACTTCACCTTTGTAACAATCCTAACTTCTTCTTTTGGGACATGAAGTATCTGCATATAGATTTTTCTTATCCCAAAAACTCTGCTTGCCCTACAAGTCCTATCAGCAAGCCAAATATCAATATTATCTGTCCCATCTCGATTTGGATTATTTATTATATTATCACCACCATCCAAAATAGTATAAGTACCTAAATCTTGACCATGATACCAAAGTTTAACTTTTGTGCCTAATTTGTACTTCGGTCCAGTTGCTATAACTCCCGGATGTACTCTAAAGCCTGATTTAGTCCTATTCTTATATAAACAATAAGACCTGGCCTTAACTATCCTGACATTATCATCCTTACCGAACTTAGGAACTATAAGATTGCTGGCGCTTCTAAGCACCTCGGCAATCCTTGTTGGATCGTAAGTCGGGAATTCCGGCTGCTTTTCATACCTAATAATTGGTATCTTTATAATCTGGGCTTGCAATTTAGATAGACATGTGATATAAGTAAAAGCAAGTAAGATAGTTAAAATGAAAAGCTTTGAACACTTAAAATTTTTCATATTTGACCTCCAAATATTTTAGACTCTCATATTGCTGGTAACATTATGAGGGTCAAATTGTTCATTTAGTTGAGCAATTCTATAAGAAAAAAGGTAGAAAGTCAAGGACAATCTACCTTTTTTCGTATAAGTGCTTTATTTACAATAACTTAGGCTTAATATCGCTTAGAAGCCCCTAAGCCGATTTTAAATCCGTTTGTGTTTACAGGGCTTCCAGGAGCGCCCTCAAAATTACCAGTCGTATACTTGGCAAAACTGAACAGTCCAACCTTGCTGTCCTTCTTATAGTCAAAATAGTACTCTGGGCCAAATTCATGTTGACGTAAACTACTCTTTGTATTTGGTGAAGTCAGGAATTTATAATCGGCATAAAAACCTTTTCCAACCTCAACTCCTGCGCCGAATTGTGGTCCAAAATTTGAGCGGCTTGCTCCATTAAGGAACTGTTTCTGGAAGTCAACTCCACCTTGAACGTAAGGCTTTACATTAAGACTCAGAAGGCTAAAGTTAACTGGAACAGGAACTCTTACATTTAGATTATTACCAAGATTAGCGCCTCTTGAATAGAAAAAAGACTGATCCTTATCAGATGTAAAAGTATTAATAATTTTAATATCGTTCTCAAACCTCTTGACTAAAAGACCTACCAGTCCTACTGAGTTCTCCCTATTACTAACAATAGGTGTTTTAGTAGTTGAGTAGGTTACTCCCGCCCCAATCTGTGAGTCTTGAGCAAAAACTGATGCGCTAAAAACAAACAAAATAACCAATAAAAGTAATCTTTTCATATTTTATTCTCCAAAATTTATTTTCCAAATTACTGCGAAAGGCGTCAGATCGCTGTGTATGATCTGACGCCTGAAGTGAGCATGAGCCAAAATTTGGCTCTTTATAACAAAATCAAAGAACATACTAACACAAAACCCCAGAAAAGTAAAGCAAACAGACAAAAGAAGATTATCATACAACCTAACGCCCAAAAGACGGTCTCTGATTGTTCAGAATCACTTGTTATTGGCTGTATGTCTTCTTCACCGCTTACGCCTACCAAGTAGCCTTCAATAAAATCATCATCCATTTGAATAATCAACCTCACGCCTGTCTGAAAATAAAAACCTATAGCCCTGGCCATAAAAGCAAAGCTCGGCTTTTAGTTCAGAAGACTGCTGATAAGTATAGAGTATCCCTTCTTCATCTTCAACGAGAAGATAACTGCCATTAAGCTCTTTGACTATAAGCCCTTTTTCAGCAAAAGTAGGAACATTTGTCATAGTTTACCTCATTTCTTAATTCTGATTTACCAAAGTATAGATACAACATATCAGAATTCTATGAAATTATGAAAATATCAAATACGGGAACCGCATTGCTCTCACATCTCCTTTGAATTTTTTCCGCCCTACCTTTAAGATACTCTATAGCGTTACTAATACCATGATTGATATGTGAAACCTTTTCAACACCATCATTGTTAATAGAATCAACTATATAATGTTTAATACCCCAAGAAATGCAACACTTCTCAGGGGAATTACTGATCGCCCTACCAACGGCCTTGGCGGTTGCCAGTTTTTTATTAATCTTTTTATCTGATTTATTACGGACAGAAATACCAAATTTTCCATTAACAAGCGCGACTGTGGCATGAATCTGACCATAATAATCTTTTACATGAGCAATTAGAGGCTTAATCTCTGTATTTTGCATAATCATTTCTCCGATTCATGTGATCATTCCTTGTTTTGTGATTATTCTCTGTTTTAGGTCTAACTTCTTCTATCTCAAGGTTGACCGGGTTAAGATTATTCTTATAACAGTAGGAGCAGGCAAGAGACCATGCTTTTTTTACATCTTCCGCTTGGAAAACGCCTTTAACTTGTCCAAACATAATTAGTTTGTATGTTTTCATGATTATATGTTATCCGATCTACCAAAAAGGGCAGGAAATTTCTATACTCCCTACCCTTTTATTTTATTGGCCCGACTGTCTAGGCTAACACTTCCCTGACAGCCTTATAACGATCCCCGTTCAAAACCTCAAGCATTAATTCGTAAGGAGTTTTAGCCTCGGCTCTTATAGCATTCTTAAAGATTGAAGGACTTGCGCCCGATACCAAAAAAACTCCCGATTCGTTCATGGTTACAGGCGACTGCTTGGCCCTTGCCGCAACATTCCAGAAAATTATTTGAGGCAGTTTATAGCCTGAATTCTCATACTTTTGCTTAATTACCTGGAAATTAGTTTTATCATTTCTTGGACATGCCTGATCCCACTCAAAATCACTGACAATAAAGAGCTTGGTAGGCATTTCTGCCTGTGAAATATCCGCCTTTACAGCAGTATTCAAAATCATATTAAAAGCAGATTGTAGATTAGTGGTACAGCCCCAGTTATCTCTATCCAGATTTTTGACTCTCTCATAGAGGGTAGCGCCCGTAAGTTTGATCAGATTTGGAGTCTCGCTAAAATTCATCCAGTATTCCTTAAAGATGCCTGTATTTCTCTCTGCAACATATATTGCAAGAGATATGGCAATCTGAGCGGGACTTGGATTATTTCCATTAAACATACTACCTGATAGGTCAGCAATCACAAGCGCATTCTCAGAAGTTTCAGCGTAATTAGGCAAAGCTTTCCATTGAGCTTCAATAGTTTGATCAACACCATTATTTGCCCAGCTAAGGTATTCCTTAACTAAGTCATACGGATAAAGTACCGAAGCGTTGATTTTAGCTTTTCCACCCTTAACATTGGCAAGAAACTCTTTGTATCTAAGCTCATCATGCCTATTAAACGCCTTTCTGTACAACTTTGACGCATAAGATGGAACATGAGAGTAGTTAATTCCACCCCAATTGTTGGCGGACATATCACGCTCTACAACTTTAAGCTTTGCTCGAAGCTTTGAAAGAGCTTGTCTATACTGTTTAGGTGTTAGACCAAACTCTTTAGCAAAGAAAGCTGCTAATCTTCGACTGTCTCTTGAAGAGGTATTGTTGCTGGGCAACCATTTTGAAATTAATGAAATTGAGTTATTAGAAAGAGAATCTAAGTCGTCAAAAAATTGCTTTTTAAGAAAAGCAGTAACATCTTGTCCTACAGTTTCATGAGCCACAAGAGCAAACAAATCGTCAAACCGACCAAACTCAGGAACAAGTTTGAAAATCTTATTGAAGGTTTCAGGCTTATTATCCGCAAGCCATGAAAGAATTTGACGGAATAATTCACGTTCGCCTTGACCAGAGCGTGGGTCACGACTGTAAAACGCTGTAAGAACTGCAAGAGTTTCATTCTCGGCAAATGCGCGCGAGAAGTGTTTTGTGATGTCTTGACCTCTACGTCCACCAATACTTGAGAATAGATCAAGAACCTCAGACATAGTTGATTTGTGGGTTAAAGCCAACTTTTCTGTTAGGGTATAATTAAGAGTTTCTTTCATTGTTTCTGCAAGCTTACTCATTTAATTTTCCTTTCAAGTCAAGATTCTATATGAATTGTAATTTCATTAGAGTTTAATAGTTACATTATATATACGCTGTGAGAATCTTTGCGACAGGAGTTGCGTTATACATTAACAGTTAGTTTAAATCCTGTAGCAACTCAGCCTTCACATGATCACTCCATTTACGACTGTCGCATAAACTAGACCCAATTTTAGTTTATCCAGACCACTCAGACTTATTTATCGGTCTTCAGGGAGTCGAACCCTAATCGTCTCTTGTCAAAAAAGATATTTTTTTCTGCAGTTACGGGTCTAAAATCAGTTAAAATAGACGCCTTTTATTGCCTTACCATTAGGCTATTTCCTCGCTTGGATAGAGAAAAGTACGAATCGAACGTACACTGAATGGTTTACCATTCATTTATGTTTGCAGTGTGCGTCTAAATCTAATAAATTTAGGAATTATCATGCATTTATCTGCTGTTAAATCCTAAACTTGGGATGGCGAAATGGATGAAAAGTTAATCAGGCTTTTCATTTAACCCTTTATCTAAATAATCTAACAAGACATCATCTTTGTTTAATTATGATACAATTAAAGTCAATTTTTTGCTGTTGATGTCTTAAGAGAATACATAACTTTTTGTCAAATAACTTCTACCAACCACTTACAAAGGCATTATACATCATCTGTTTTTGATGTCAAGAGGTTTTTTATTATCCATTAAGGTTTTAGTCGGCATGTCTTCAAAAATTGAAATTAGTTTAAAAATCTCTGGAGCTTCTGCTTGAACTTTTTTCTTAGATAAGGTTGGAAGCCCTTTTAACTCGTAATAATCCATAAATGTAAACACATGCTTTTTTTGTTCGGGCAAATAATAGATAGTAAAGAAGTTGTGAGACTGCCTATCACGTAGGTATACCTCTACATCTTCGTCATCCACTAAGGTCGCCAATACCGCATCATCATGTCTGTAGAAATTCGTCAACATATTTTAAATTTTAATTGCTACCACAAATTGCCAGAAATGTCAATAGCTTGTTTATACAAACATCATCATAGTTTTATAAAACTAAAAGCTATTACATAAACGGCGGCAAAAATTAAAATCCAAAGTAGAATTTCAAAAATATCAATATTCTTTTTCATTTGATAAAAAAGTTTTGTAGATTGCTATCACCACCTAAGCTCAAAAAACAAATAGGCGTGTTGTTACACCAAATAAGTAAATACTGCTAACCCCACCATCTATTTTTCAAATATAACAGATTCGTAACTAACACAGACATTATACATCATCCGTTTTCGATGTCAAGAGCTTTTTTTCAGGCCCTTCATTTTTTCCTCTTTTAGGTAGTTTAAGGATTCTACAAAACGCCATAATAGCGGCGCTTTATTTTTTATCATCCTGCCGGATATTGACTGCATCTTTGAAATCTCAAAAAAAGTAAGAAAAGTACAATAGTATTTATCTTTCTTTTTTATAAATACGACAGAATATAGATAGCGGGAGTCATTTTGTTTTTGCCAAAATATACTGATACGATCCTAATACATCTCTCAATGCTATTATCGTACAATCCCTAATCTCATTTAGAAAAGATGATTCCGGAGGAAGACTATATTCATAATTATATAAAAGATTTTGAATTTGTCTTCTATCTTTCATGGAACTATATAGAATTATACTCATAACTAACCCAACGCTAAGTCAGATTAACTTTCTTCTACGTTTATTACCTGACTTTTTTCTGGAATTTAATAAATCATATGGATTAACAATATCCTTTATCTCAGTATAAACATCTGGGTTAGGAGTAAAGTTTTTCGGTTCAGGCTTACCTTTACCAGATATTATAAATAAAACTTTTTCATCAGTTAAAAACAATTCAAATTGAACAACATCTTCTAACTCTTTAACTTTATAGACTTGTTTAAGAGTCCTGGTCAGCTCCATGAAATTTGCATGGGCATAAATATAGTGTCCAGGAATCGCCATAGAGTTGTAGAATCTGCCAAAAGCATTTGAAATCGCAAGTTGCTCATCAAGATACAACCTTCTCTTAACTGAAAATGGCTCTTTAGTATTTAGATCTTCCATAATTAACTTTAGTAACTACGCTTTTGCTTACCGGAGTAAGATCACTGGGATGAATATAAAATTCATCTTCACAATCCTGGCAGTACATAACTATCTGCCTTTCATGATGCCTACATCTATCATAATGCTCATCAATTTCTTGGTCAGAAACATGCCTTCGGTGACCAAATATGAGAAAGAGAGCTAAGACAAATAATGCAATGAAACTTACAGCTAAATGATGATTCCAAAGAATATGAGCATCTGGAATTCTTTCGGAATAAGCGCAAAACGCGGAATAAATTATAACTCCAACAAGTATTCCAAAACTTATTTTTCCCATAATTTTTCTTTCTGCTTTTATACTAACAAGAAGTTTTTACTATATCAATTATTCCTCAAAAATTCTCATAAGAAGGAAAATCACAGACACAAGAGCTAAACAAGCAGCGAAAAAAATACATCCTGAAAGATAGGAGACAAAGCCTGCCAATAAAGATATTAAAGCAAAACTACTAAACATGTAAACTCGATCATCATCAATCATTGTACTACTCCTCCATTAAATTCATTAAATTATTAATAACTGAAACTTCACCATCAATAGCGGAATCTATTATATGTTTCTTTGATTGAATCAATTTGAATATATCCTGCTCAATTGTATTTTCGGCAAAAAGATAATAAATATTAATTGATTCTTTTTCACATTCTTTTACATTTAGACGAATATCCGCCCTGCTTATACATTGTTCCAAAGTTGCCGGTTCCCAAGGTATTTCAAGAAACGCGACATTATCCGCCGCTGTTAGTGTTATTCCTACTGAAGCGGCTTTAATCGAACAGATTATAAGCTGAGTATCCTTTCCAGTTTCATTTTGGAACCTATCAATAGCTGATTGCCTATCCTCAATTTTCATACCACCAAGAATAGAAAGACACTTAAAATGCTTTACTAATTCTTTTTGAACGTCAATATGATGGCAGAAAACAATTAACTTTTCATTAGATGATTCAAGAAAGTTATTGATCCATTCTTTAGTTTGCTCCATCTTACCTTTAAGGGCTACTTGCCTTAAAGGTTCAATCTTAGCCAACTGCTGAATTCTTGAATATTTCTGAGCTATATTCGCCTTAAATCTTTCTTTAGCTACTGCTTTTTGATTCTCAGGCAGACTTTCTAAATAGGATTTAAATTCTTCCTCCTCCACTTTCTTGGCCTTGATCCATTCCAAAAAGTCGTCTAATACTTTTTGATACTCTTTCCTATTGTCAATTTCAAAATAAATAGGAATTTCGTTCCTAGAGGGTAGTTGAGCATAAACTTCGGACTTTAGTCTGCGAATCATACAAGTCTGAGTCAGTGTCTCTCTTAATTGATCCAGATTAGTAGCCCCACTAATGTCCCAAACCCTCTTGCGACCAATATTAATTTGATGGCCATTACAAAATCTTTTTACAAATAAATTCCAACCTCCAAGATCATCCAATCTATCAAGTATTTGCAGTTGGGCGATTAATTCGCTCGGTCTATTAAGAATTGGAGTTCCGGTCAACCCAAACCTATATGGAATATTTTGAACTATCATCTTTGCCGCATTAAAGCGGAGACTCTTACCAGATTTGAGCATATGTTGCTCGTCAAATACTACTGATTTAAATGGGATTTTAGAAAGATCATCTAGCCTTTTATGAAGAATATCATAGTTGATTATATAGAAATCATATTTATTAGTATCGTAATCAAGAGGATTCTTACTATCAATAATACAAGTCAATTTATTTGACCATTTATACGCTTCCCTCTGGAAATTAATCTTTACTGACGCTGGGCAAACAATCAAAGAAGGATAAAGGTTTCCTGTTTCAACTGCCGCTACAGCAGCTACAGTCTTTCCACAATTATGAACTATAAACCCATTACAAACAAAGTTTCTTGCAGGATCAGCCATTACTAGATCATAAACAGGCTCAGCCATGTATCTTTTAATCCAAAGTATTTTTTCTATCCTTGGAAGATTGTCGAGCATATCCATGACAATGATCTCATCATGTTTGGACAACGCTGATAAGGGCTTAAAACCATCCGGAGTTAAAAATTCATGATCTGATGTGGTTCTAATCATTTTGTAGCTATATGTCACAACCTCATAGGTTTGTTTTTCGCCCTGATATAAAACATCCAAGATGGCATTGTTTAGAATCCGACTTTCGGCGAACCCACCTGAATCTTCAAAATAAGATTTAGTATTTGCACTATTCCTAAATGCAACATTTAGTTTATTCTTAAGTCCAAGTCTAATATCAGGATGAAATCTTTTATATAAATGACTTAGCTTAATTTCAGCTTCTCTATCCTTATTAGAACGGTCTTTATAATAAACCTGTATTGGAAATTCCCCTGAAACACAACCCATATCCCAAGATAAGAAACCTCTTTTTAATCGTAATAATCTTTGAACATCTTCGGCTTGAAAAGGTCTTAAGTTTTCCTTAAAATAATCGGAGAGTTCAATATTTGGAACAGAATCATTTTGAGTAACTTCTTCTTGGTTTGGAATTTCTCCGGACTCTACTGCTTTCCAAACTCTAGGATATTTAGTTTTAAGTCCGGGTTCCGAAAGAATCCATGAACAGTAATTTTTATCTTTAAGAAGCTCTGATATATGCCTACCTTTATATCGTCCAAATGATACTAACATAATATGTCATTCCCCGTATCAAATAACAGCTTTGGTCTAAGGTTTTCTTCTTGAATTTTAGCCCAAATCATTAACTTTTTTACCCTATTTTGAAGAGTTTCTTTAATTTCGGCAATCATTTGTTCTTTTGTAGTCTCATCATATTTCTTACTCTTTTCAATCTTTTTGACCAGCCTATCAAAAACCTTTTGAGCGATTTTATATACGGCAACTCCATGATCATAAGTATACTGCCTATATTTATTCTTAAAATATTTGGCTACGCAATAGTCGCAGTTTATATAATATGAACCGCCAAAAGAAAAGCAACGAGAAACATAAACCCTGCCATGCTCACATTCCTCATTAGTACATAACGGGTGGTAGAAGTAGGTTTCCCTGTCCCTTCTCCATGAAGACAAATGTGGTGGAAAGTTCCATAACTGACAACCATCGGCCCATTTCTTTTGAAGATAAGGCATAGACCCAGTACATTTGTAACACAAGCCATTATAAGTTCCCGCATAAGTTTCAGCAGGATAACCTGAGTCTTGTCCTTTAAGCATTTGGCCGCATTTCTTACAAGGATGTTCCGGATAAAAACCATTCCAACTCATAATTACCTACACTCTACATCAATTGTTTTGCTATCCATCCAAAAATTAAAGCGAAAAGTGTATAAACAATATGAGAAAAGACTAAAACAGCGATGTCGTTTTCTTTCGCATCTTTTTTACTACAATTAACTTGCTGATATGTCAGTAGAGATATAACCATTGACAATCCTATTCCTGCTGGAATAGATAGATGAGGTAATCTAAAAGTAGGAACCATAAACCATGTCCAAAGAACAACAATTGTATATGCCCTAAACACGAAGCCAGCGATACTCAGCAACATTAGTCCTAAAGTTTTCATTTAAACTCCTTTAAGGCTGTATTTAATTCCAGCCGATTTAATCCTAGCTATTGACTCATATGAACACCCGTAGCCTATAAATCCAAAATCATAGATGATTGGTTTCATAGTTTCAGCATCCAAGCCCCAGTTACGGTCAACCTCAATATCAAACAATCCGTATTTCTTTTTAAGAGGAATTATTACATCATAATAATAATTTACCCTCTCTTTCCTAAAAAAACATTTTTTGCAGCTACAATTTCGTTTAAGCCGTTCTGCCGCATCCTCAGCAAGAATAAGCTTAATACTCTTATAAATCTGAATAAACTCCTCATTATTCTGAGTAAGTTTAATTACTAATTCAGGTTTAGTAAAATACTGCCTGTCTTTATCTTCAATCAGATTATAAACAAATCCATCCGCATGAAAGAGGTCATTAAAAGATTTCACCTTAAGTAGAAATCCTCTATGTTTGTATATATCTCTTGAATGTTCGCCCCTCACATTGGCCTTCTTTGCAAAATCAGCTTGTTTTTTGCCAAGAAACAGATTGACGTTTATTCCACACATATTCGGTATAATATCGAGAGTCCAATATTTACCCAAAAATGAAAAATCCAACTTTTCTCTTTTGTAAGAAATTTCGATTTCTTCTTTGGCCATATTACTATCTTTCAGTGTATTATCCGAATAATTCTGGATTCTTAATTTGAATAAATAGGTTTCTTCCAACAAACTTTAAATATTTATCCTTTGCAATTGAATTTCTTAAATTAACAAGAGAAGTTGTAGAAAAATACCTTGTCCCAATATTCAAACAAATCAAGTTATACAAATCCATATCCACGATAGCAAGGATATAAAATCGATTATTAACTTGAAAAATATCTCCTAATTCATATCCTGTATCTGGATTAGAAACCAGTTCAACATCATTCATTAACGTATTCCTCCGCTTTTAAATTAAAAGTTTTGATGCGTCCATCAGCCTTTTTAATGGTTATTTCAAACCGAGATTTACCGGTATTGTACAGAATCTCGACAACCCCGGCAGTCACAAATGCATGGCCATAAAGATCAATGGAGCATATTGTAGGACTAACTACAATATCAGCGCTAGCCTTATCCTCACTAGGCCAATCAATATCTTGCTCTAATTCAATACCAATAATGTTAATGTCCATAGTTGTCCCTAATTTTTTCTTATTCCTTACTTTCGATAGATGCTATAAAAGCCCCTACAAGTCCACCCACTATGCCGGCCAAAAATAACCCTCCACTCAGCCACAAGCCTATAGCCTATAGCGGTTCCCAAGCTTATGGACACCACATAAACCAAGGCTATTCCTAGACCCCTTGTAAAATCAGTGTACATATCTCATTTCCTTTCTTGTTGACTGTCAGCTAGCCAAATAGCTAACAGAAATGCTGCGCCAACTAGAGTCATGGCAACGGTGATAAGTTTCAGATATTCCATATTTTGCTCCCCCATATACCAGGTTTTTACGAAACTGTTTAAACAAATCACTTAAAATCAACATACCCACAGTACCAAAGTAGCTATGATATGTCAACAAATTTTATTGATATATCCCCGCCCCTTACAACGCCAACAGGTTTCATAGACGTTAGTAACGGCGAGCACTTTTCCTTTTTGGCCCACACAAACATCGCAAAGCTCTTGAATGTATTTCGGTCTCATAGAATTAAGAATTTGTTTTTCTTTTATTTTATCCAAGCTACTGCTTATAAGTGAATGTAAATCCGAATACTCTCGCTTTATCCACTCTTGAGCTAAAAACCAATCACAATAAGGAACGTCAAGCAGCATTACTTTTACTTTTTGGTTTTTATATCTACCAAAATCAAGGATTGATTCGAGAGTATAACACTCATTTTGATCACTTTTAATATTTTCATCACTCTTGAGAATTTCTCTAATCAATTTTAATAAATTAGGATGGCTATTCTGGAACCAATTCTGCCCAACAAGAAAAGAGCAGTAAGATTTATCAACCAATAAAACACTGAGAGGTTTTCCCTTATAGACATTTCCAAAAGTAACTAAACTATTAAGTATTTCATTATCAATATCCTTAATTTTCATAGAGGTATTCTTTATCTTTTAACTGACATCATCCAATGTCTAAGGCGCATTGGCCTTCTTACTAGCAAATTCTATAAGCGCTTCTATCGAATCAACCTTTTCCAAACCATTATCTGAAATGGTTTCGTTTTCTTCTAAATTTAGATACTTATTTATTTTTTTGTAATTAAGAGATATTAGAGAAGGTTTAGAGTTATATAAAATAAATTCTTTGTCTCTAAGCCAGTTTAAAAGTTTATGAGCAGTTGAAAATGGACAACCTAATTCTTCTGACAGCTCTTTAATTTTAATTTTCTTCTCTGACCCTCTTCCATATTTTTTTTCACATTCGATCATTAAATAAATTAGTGATAATAAACCTGCAGCCAAAAAAGCAGATACAGGCGCATCATGACATAGCTTAATAAACTCTTTTGAAACTTTTATATAAGAAATTGCCATATTTGCGTCCGAATCAATTTTTAGCTCGCAAGCTATTCTCATCTATTATCTTTAATAGTTCATCAACAAAGAAACTGGAATTAAAAATTATTCTCCGAATCCTATATGTTCCTTTTTCCTTAGACTTTTCATAATAAATTTCTTTACTTATAATTCCAAGCCTTTGGAAAAAATTTAGCATTTTATTTATTGTGCTGATACTTATAGGTATATGACAAATTTCCGAAATTTCTTTATTTGTCAAAGTAATTACATAATTATTGCTAAAATATACTATATTAAGAATAAAGCATAAAAACTCTTTAGTATGAAGTTTTCTACATGGAGATTCTTTACACATTTCCATTAAAGGTATATGAAGAAAGCTTGCCAAATCAACATCATCAAATTCTTTTGGCTCTTCTATTTCAAATTCCTGAGCCAGCCATTTCTTTACATATGGGCTTATTGTATTAAGGAATTCTTTTTCGTCTAATTCAAAATTTAATTTCATAGCGGTATACTACTATAAAAATGCGTAAGTGTCAACAAATATCAGCGCTAGTTGTATATCCACAGGGTGGATTTGTATATCCACAGGGTGGATTTGTATATCCACAGGGTGGATTTGTATATCCACAGGGTGGATTTTAAATCTACAGGGTGGATTTTAAATCTACAGGGTGGATTTTAAATCTACAGGGTGGATTTTAAATCTACAGGG
>Ga0187894_10001491_pt1 | contig 29951 bp, 37 predicted proteins | sample GBC1701081metaG_FD_136650 | JGI IMG/M metagenome (GOLD analysis project Ga0187894, IMG submission 136650) | White microbial mat communities from a lava cave in the Kipuka Kanohina Cave System on the Island of Hawaii, USA - GBC170108-1 metaG ...
CCAGCTGTGAGTCACTCCAAGGGTCCGGAGACGATCAGCGACCGCATCCGCGCGCGATTGGCGAAGCGTGCGGGGTCGAAGCCGCCGTGCCCGCATTGCGGACAGACTCCGCGTATAGGGCTCGACACCTGGACGCAGCTGCGCGAGCAGGGTCTCGACGTCAACACGCAGACCCTCAAGAAATTCGTCCGCGGCGCCACAGCGCGCAGCGACACACTCGACAAGATCGTCGCGTTCTTGGACGCGACGTCGAGCGTCAAGCAGTGATCGCGTGAGGACCGCGAGCGACATAGCGAGCGAGGTTGTGAGGATGCCGCCCGGTGAGCGGCAGAAGGTCTCTCGAGAGATGCTCGAGGTCGTCCGGCTCTGGCAGTACTGGGAGAAGCCGATTCAGCCGCCGCGCGAGAAGCTCTTGAGGGATCTCGCGCGAGCGGAGCAGCTACTCGAATCAGTGATCTGACGCGAAGGGGTCACCGTCGGGGGGACGGTTGGAGAGGATGTTCGAGAGCGAAGTCACGGAACTCTTGCGCGTCCGGTACGCGCGTCCAGCGTGGGCGTTCATCGCCGGCGTGCGCGACGCAACGGGCTCGCTGCAGCGGCGCACGGCGGACGGCGTGGCGTTTGGCTGCTATCCGAGCCGCGGGCTCGAGATACACGGCTTCGAGATCAAGACCGACCGTCGCGACTGGCAGCGCGAGCTCGCGAATCCTGCGAAGGCGGAGAGTGTGTTTCGCTACTGCGATCGCTGGTGGCTCGTGGTGTCCGACGAGACGATCGTAAAGGACGGCGAGCTCCCATCGACCTGGGGGCTCCTGGTCGTACGAGGCGGCAAGCTCCATGCGACGAAGCCGGCTCCCAATCTCGAGGCGCAGCCACAGTCCCGACCGTTCATCGCATCCGTGATGCGCGCGCTCCACGAGCAGATCGCGATCGAGATGCGTGGATCGGCGAAGGCGAAGGAGCTCGAGGCGGCGTGCGCGCGCGCAGCTGACGCCGCGCGCAAGGAGACCGCCCGCTCGCATCAGGACCTGGCCGCCAAGTACAGCGAGCTTCGTCGGGCCGTGCAGGACTTCCAGGAGGCGAGCGGAGTCACTCTGTCCAACTGGCGCGCTGGGAAGATCGGCGACGCAGTAGCGGCGATGCTGCGCGGCGACGGGATGTTGAGCGGCTACCAGCTCGAGACCGCGGAACGCCACCTGTCAGAGGCGCTCAAGAGTGTTCGGGCCGTGCGACAGGCGCTCGGGCAGGGCAACGCGGCATGAGCGCCACGTGTCTCCACATCGGCACCGTGTCACTCCGCCGCCGCCCACGCGCCGGCCGGATGGTCGTGCAGGCGCAGTGCGAGAAGTGTCGTGTGTTCATCGGCGACGCCGTCGACGCGCGCGAGTACGACGAGGAGGAGTACCGGAAGATCCGGCCGATGCTGCCGGCGCGCTCGAGCGGCTCGCCGAAGACGAAGCGCCGGCGCGAGTACAAGAAGGCGCTCGCGAGCGCCCGCCACAAGAAGATCCGGCAGCAGGTCATCGCCCGCGCGCGCGGTGAGTGCGAGTCCTGCGGCGGCCAGGCAACCGAGGCTCACCACAAGCCGGGTGTCCCGCTCGAGAGCGAGGACCCGAACGACTACGTCGCGGCGTGCCGTGACTGCAACCAGGCCGAGAGATCGGCGCGAATCACGAGGAGAGTCCTGGGATGAAGGCAAGAAAGAAGTTAGTCGAGCGCGCGGAGTTCGAGAGACTAAGCCTGCAGCGCGACGCAGCCGTCTTCGCACTAGCGCAGCTCGAGCGCACGTCGAAGGCGATTCAGCCGGCAGGCTTCCGACGGGACATTGATGACCTCGAGGCCGCGCAGATCGCCGCGCGACACGTGCTCGACTCGATCGGGCGCGGGGAGTCAGGGCTTTGAAGCGCGGCGTACCCGAGCATCCGAAGCTGCACGATCTCGCCGCGCGCCTGGCGATCCCGCACGCGCACGCCGGCGGGCTGCTCGACTTTCTGTGGATCTGGGCCGCGAAGTACGCCCCCACTGGCGACGTCGGGAAGTACGACGACGCGCACATCGAGAAGGGCGCCGGCTGGACGGGGACACCCGGAGCCTTCGTCGCGGCGATCCTCGCGACGGGCTGGGCCGACGCGAAGAACGGTCATCGCGCCCTGCTGCACGACTGGCCGGCTCACTGCGAAGACGCGGTACACATGGCGCTGTATCGCGCGCACCAGTTCTTCGCCGACGGCACGGCTCCGCTCCCGAAGAAGATCGCGAAGGACGAGCGCGCGAAGCTCGCGCCCTGGTGGCAGGCCGCCGTTGCCGCGCGCGGCGCCACGCCGCCGCTACAACAGCAGCCGCCGCTCTACTACCAGTTCCAGACCGAGCACGGCAGCGTGACCGAACCAAACTCTCCCGTCACGGGAGAGTTTGTGCGCACTGCAGTGGGTACTGCCCTTCCTAGTCCCTCTCCCTCTCCTAGTCCTAAGCCTTCGCCATCGAGAGAAGAGCGCCCGCCCGAAACGGCTGCGCCGGTGTCCGGACTCTCGGACCAGCAGCGCGAGCTCGTGCGCGCGTACGTCCGCGACCCAGCGAACGGAGCTCGAGGAGCGGTCAGGCGCGAGCGGGAGATCGAGGCCGCGTGTCTCACGCACGCGAGGTCTCGAGGCGAGACGCGGGCTGACTGGGCCGCGGAGGTATGCCTCTGGGCGTGGCGCGAGTGCAACTGGTCGCGGCAGCGGCAGTCGGGCGCGACCGGAGTCACTGAGGGCGAGCAGTACGACCGCATGAAGCGAGCGCGGCTCGAGCAGACCAAGCGAGAAGAGATCCGCGGCTGGGCGAGCCGCACCTACGAGCCGCTCAGCGAGGTCATCTCCGGGATGCGCGGGCCGCCGTGCAAGGCTTCGTCATGAGCGACTCACTCATCGCGAGGTGTCCGCTCTGTCACCACGAGAAGCTCGTGCTCCGGCACAACGGCCCGTGGTGCTTCGGTGGCTGCTCGCTGAACCGCCAGGCCGAGCTCGAGCGGGAGTGCGCGGCGCAGGGGATCGAGGCGCCTGAGCCGCAAGAGAAGATCCGAGTTCCGCGCGCGCCTGGGGAGGAGCGCGCGGCCGGCGAGCGCGGGAGACCGCAACCGAGAGATACCGGCGCGAAGAGCGGGACGCGACCGGCGTCGCCCACCACTCGGCCGGCTCCCGCGCCTCGTCGCGACGTCGACGACTTCGAGGATGAACACCGGGTCAACCCGTACGACCCAACGCTCCCAGGGATGCGCGGATGGTGATCCGTGACTCGCCACGAGATCTCGCTCGCAGAATACGTCGACCACGGGAAGGCCGATCGGCGATCCGATACCGGAACACACGCTTCTGCAGCGTCGCCTTCCCGACACGCCGGAGCGCGTGTCTCGAATCCTCGACCGCATCCACGAGCTCGCGAACGAGGACTACTACGGACCCCGACAGCTCCCGCTCTTCACGGAGGGCAGACAGTGAGCGGACGCCAGCAGCCAAGATACGAGTGCTTCGAGTGCTCGAGGAAGATCACCGGAAAGTCATCGTACTGGCTGCTCGGGCACCCACACTGCGTCGCGTGCTTCGACGGCAGGCGCGCGCGGTCACTCAAGCTGGTGCCGAAGCCAGAAGAGGTCCTCCGCGCACTCGCCGAGCTCGTCTGCTACGCGTGCGACCAGGGTGACGGCCTGCTGCTCCCGGACGGCAGCGAACGGTGGCCGCGTGTCGGCCTCGAGCCAAGGCGACTGATGGAACCGATCTGGATCGTGCTGGGTCTCTGGAGCGCCAGCCTGGTCGGTACGGTGCTCTATCTGACCAGGCGCGATCGCCGCAGAAAGGCGCCGTCGAGAGACGCGTCGATCAGTGACCTCGACGACTACCGCGCGCGTCGCAAGAAGGGAGACGCTGCGTGAGTCAGGGCGTCACCTCGGACATGCTCGAGGAGCTCCCGCTCTTCCGCTTCGCGAACGCGCGCGCGAACGACGCGCTCAGCAGTCACAAGGCGGTCGACAAGCTCGAGAAGAGCAAGGGGATGCTCTACCAGCGCGGCCTGGTGCTGAGGCTCGTGAAGGAGTGGCCTGGGAAGACGTCGCTCCAGCTCGCGCAGCTCGGCAACCAGGACCGACACCTGATCGCGAGGAGACTACCTGACCTCGCCAAGCTGAACCTGGTCGAGCGCCGTGACCCGGGTGACGGCGGTCAGATCACATGGTGGCCGAAGTGAATCCGGTCTGCGCCGCGCCGCTGCAGCCGGATCCACAGAAGCCGCGACTCACTCTCTGCGGGATGCCCAGACTCTCGTGTCCCTGCGAGCCGTGTCCCGCGCACGATGGGATGTGCAACCAGTGCCCGAAGCGACCGATGCCCGAGCCGACGCCGTACCGCGGCGCCGCGCCGCGCCCAGGGCGATCTGACCCGGAACCGTCGCCGCTCGAGGTCAAGCACGAGGACTGGGTCGTCTTCTCCCGGCAGTCCGCACAGCTGCCGCCGCTTGGTGGTGACGAGCTTCCACTCACACCGGAGCCCGACAATCGGGCCGCGATCGATCCAGCTGCTTTCGCCGCTCTCGGGTACTGCGCATGAGTCCGCGCTGCATCGTCCACGGCTGTCACGAGTCACTCGCAGACTGTCTCTGCTCGCCGTGTCCCAGGCACGACGGCTACTGCGAGCTCTGCCCGCACAAGGCGGTCCAGAAGTACCCACCGATCCAGCCCCGGCCGAGCGAGCGAAAGGTAGAGGCTCACATCCTCGAGCCCAGCTTCGAAGGTCCGATCGGAGTCTTCGGCGCGTTCCTTATGGCCGTCGCGTTCGTCCTGCTCTTCGTCACGAGTCTCTTCATCGGAGGTCGCCGCGGGTGAGGAGGAAGATCCACACGGCGGACGCGCTCCTGAAGGCGTGGTTCGAGACACAGAACAAGCTCACCGGCGGAGCTTCGTTCATCGCGATCGAGGGGAAGTGTGCGCAGCGCGACTGCGCGAACCCGAAGTGCACCGGGCATCCGAAGATGACCGAGCAGGGCTGGAAGTGTTCCGGGTGCTCGAAGCGCTGGCCAATGGAGTCGGCGGTCCTGCTGAAGAACGAGTTCTCGTCCTCGCGACGCGCGGGCGCGCGCGACTCACTTCGTGTTCGGCTCGCCGACTTCTCCATACGGCTCGAGAGACTTCGGCGCGATCAGCCATGGCCCCACGCGGCCTGGACGACGCACGTGATTGGGCTTCCCGACCCAAAGGACCACAGGCTCGGGATCGGCATCCCACTCGAGCTCGTGGGTGGCCGGCTGATCCGGATGTTCGCCGCAGGGATGATCGATGCGCCGCCGGCTGAGGGTTTCTCGAGTCAGCGCGTGAACTCGTGGGTCTGGGCCGCGCGCCGCGCGATTGCGAGTGACATCCCGAGGGCTGGGCTATGAGCGATCGTCGAGAGCTGAGTCCGGCTGCATTCGGCCGCGCTGTCGGACGCAGCAAACGAACCATCGTGCGCTGGTGTCGCCGCGGCGAACTCCGACACAGAAAAGTCGGCTCTGGGCGCGCCACGCGTTACTGGGTGCTGGCAAGTGAGCTGGATCGCCACTTCTCCACAACAAAGGATGCATAAGGATGCACTGGGTGATACTAGGTCGCGCTTGTGTCAACCCCGGTTTCGGAGAGAGTTTTCGCGAGTCTCTGCGGGGTGTACCCAGAGTCTCTGGGCGCGCGAGGTGCGAGCCATGAAGGTCCGCTCCGTCGTCGACGTCCAGATCGACTCGAGCGAGGCGAGACACGACCTCGCGGAGCTCAGCGGGCCGCAGGCTCTGGCCGCGATCCGGCGTTCGCTGTCGCGCTCGATCCGGTCGACAAAGCGCGAAGTCCGAAAGGCGATCCTCGAGGACTACAACCTCCGCCCCATGCGCGTCGAGCGCTCGATCCGCGCGCGCTCGCGCGGGGACAGCGCGGGAATCACGATCGCGGGGCGCGCGTCGTCGCTGACTGACTTCCGCGGGACGAGGCAGACCAAGAAGGGCGTCCTCGTCTCCGTGGTCACGGGGGGCGGGTTCGACGTCCTGAGACACACGTTCCTGGCGCGCATGAGCTCCGGTCACCGTGGCGCCTTCGAGCGGAAGCGCAGTGGCGAGTCGCGAGTAGGGCGGCTCCCGATCGTCGAGAAGTTCGGCCCCGCGCCACAGCAGGCGCTGGATGAAAAAGACCTCGAGCGCCTAGCGCTCCATGGACGGACACGATTCGAGATCGAGCTCGCCCGTGACGTCGCGTTCCGAATGGGCCGCGCATGAACGCTCGCGCAGTCCGAAGTCTCGTCGAGCGCACCGAGTCACTCATGCGAGAAGCACACGCCGCGGGCGCGCCGCGCATGAGTCACAAGCTGAACAAGGCCGCGCGCGCAGGTCGCGCCGAGCTGTACGAGTCATCTGATGGAGATCCGACGGCGGACGTCGTCGTCTCACAGATCGAAGAGCAGTCGTGAGCGCGACGGACGCGTTCGGCGACTTCCGGTTTCCACAGATCGCGGTCATCACCGGGGGGCGAGTCTCCGGCGGTGCGTTCGCAGCACAGGAGATCTTCGTCGTGGGACAGATCGTCGCAATCACCGACTCTCAGCAGTTCAAGCTCCAGGTCCGCAAGGACTCGATCAAGACGCGCCGCGGGAACCCGGCCAAGGTCCAGGAGGGGAGCGAGCGATTCGAGGCGAGTGACTCGTCTAAGATCGCTCTCGACCCGCATCCGTCCGATCCGACGAATCCATACGTCACGCGCGCGCGAGCCGTGGGGCCGGTGACTGCGGATCCAGACACGGGCGAGGAGCACCTGGTGAAGGTCGGCTTCAGCGCGGACGTCGATCTCGACCCCGACCAGGAGGACGGCTCGGGTGTAAAGCGAGTGGAGCTCGCCAGCATTCAGGTCGCCGTGCAGGCGGGCGAGGCGTCGGTCGCCGAGGCTTCGGTGAGCGAGCTCGAGGAGCAGCCCGAACTCGAGCCGGCGCCGAGCGGAAGTGACTGAAACGTCACGCCCCCGAAAGCAGGGCTAACTCCGCGTCAGTCCAAATGAATGTGACTAAAGTGACTCAAGTATGCGCCGCCACTCAGGAATTCGACGGGTCCTTCCGGAGGGGGTCCAAGAGCGGGTGGCTAGCGACCGCTCCATTCGCGTAGGGTGAGGGTTTTCAAAGGGGGTTCCGCTTCCGCATGGCCACTCAGCGCGAGGTCGCGAGTCACCTCGACCTGACGGACCGCGCGGTGCGCGATCTGGTCGCACGTGGTGTCTTTCCTCGCGCCAAAGGCACGCTCGCGCTCGAGGCTTGCCGCGTCGCGTACATCCGCCACCTGCGGGAGATCGCCGCGGGCCGCCGTTCTGATGATGACGAGTCACTCGATCTCGTTGCACAGCGCGCGCGGTTGGCGAAGGAACAGGCGGACGAGAAGGCGTTGACCAACGCGCAGCTGCGGCGCGAGGTGGTTCCCTCAGATGATGTCGAGCGTGGATACATCACTCTCGCCACGACGATCTCGCAGCGGGCACGCGCGATCGCTCCCGCGATCTGCGAGGACCTCGCGGCCGAGTCGGACCCCGCGAAGTGCGAACTCCTCGTAGAGACCGCGATCGATGACGCGCTCAGCGAGCTCGCGAACGTTGGGCGCGAGCTCGACGATTCGGGAGTCACTTCCGAACGAGGCGACGAGGCAGGCGATCAGCCGGGCGCTTCGCGCGATGCGACCGCCGCCGAAGTCGAACCCGAGAAAGTGGGCAGAGGCTCACCGCGTCGTCCCACGAGGCACAAGTCAGGCGCACGGTAAGTGGCACACGCGGCCGCACCAGGCCGAGCCACTCGAGACGATCGGCGCGCGCGGAGTCGAGAGCGTCCTCTACATCGCTCCCAGTCAGCAGGGGGGGAAGACCGAGATCCTGCTGAACGCGATGGGCTACTTCATGGGGCCGGACCCATCGCCGCAAATCTTTGCGACCTACTCGGTCGAGATGGGCCAGCGGGTCTCGAAGCACCGCATCGCGCCCATGATCCGCGACAGCCCTTCGCTGCGCGGCAAGGTCAAGGAAGCGCGCAGTCGTGACTCCGGGAACACGATTCTCGACAAGGAGTACGACGGCGGCCAGCTGACGATCACTGGCGCGAACAGTCCAGGCGCAATGGCCGGCTACCCGAAGCGCGTCGCGCTCGGCGACGAGGTCGATCGCTGGCCTGAGAGTGCGGGCTCCGAGGGTGACCCGTACGAGATACTCACTCGCCGGCTTGTCGGCTGGCGGAACCGGGTTGAGGTCTTCGCAACCTCCCCTGGCGACAAGAAGAAGAACCGCAGCTGGCGGCTCTGGGAGCTCACAGACAAGCGCGAGTGGCACGTCCCATGTCCGTACTGCGGACACGTTCAGATACTCCGCTTCGAGCAGGTGAAGTGGGACCGCGACGAGCGCGGGAATCACTTGCCGCTGACCGCGCGCTACATCTGCGAGGAGACATCGTGCGGCGCCTCGTGGAGCGATCGCGATCGCCACACGGCCTGCAAGCGCGGCAGATACGTCGCGACGGCACCATTCGCGGGTCGCGTTGGGTTCCGATGCAACGCGCTCGGAATCGCCGGCGGCACGAAGCTCGCGGAGATCGTCAAACACTGGCTCCGGGTTCAAGGCAACCCGCACGAGCTCAGGGTCTTCGTCAACACGGTACTCTGTGACTGGTGGGAGGACACCGAGAGCGTGGACGACGACGAGCTCGTCGGTCGGTGTCGTGACTGGAATCTGTCTCCACGTGTCGTGGTGCCCGACGGCGTAGCGGTACTCACTCTCGGCGCGGACGTCCAGGGCAACCGCGTCGAGTACGAAGTGATCGGCTGGGGCCGCGGCGAAGAGTCGTGGAGCATCGACTACGGGGTCATCCCGGGCGACATCCGGAAGGACCTGAACGTCCTCCGGGTCCAGCTCGAGCAGATACTCATGAAGCCATGGATGCATGCGAGCGGGCACCCGCTCTACATCCGCGCGGCTTGCATCGACGCGAGTTACGCGCAGCACACGGTGCAGCAGTACACAAAGACGCGCGGCAGCCGGCCGCTGCCGTCGGGGTTCTCGCAGTTCGTGTTTGCGGTGAAGGGCCGCGACGCAGGCGACCTGTGGCCTGAGAAGCCGACGAAGACGAAGCACGGGCTCCTCTGGGTCATCAACGTCTCGGCGACGAAGATGCAGGTCCTAGGTCGCCTCGGAATCGCAGAGCCGGGACCTGGTTACAGCCACTTCCCACTCGGGCGCGATCGCGAATACTTCCAGGGACTCACTGCCGAGGAATACAAGCTGGTCTACCGCGCCGGCCGCCAGGCGGTCGCGTTCGATCTGAAGTCACCAGGCCGGAGGAACGAACCGCTCGACTGTCGAGGCTACGGATACGCCGCGTTCGTCGCGCTGCAGACCCCGCCGTTCTCGATGAGCCTCGAGCGCGAGGTGCAGAGAGTCCAACTGCTACCGCGGATCCCCGTGAGGCCGGAGTCACCAGATGGTGGCTCGCCGACGCCGGCGCCGCGCGCGCCCGTGCAGCGCGGCCGCCGGGCGATCTCGCGCGGATACGAGGCGTGAGATGGCAAAGACTTACGCCGATCAGCTCACCCAGGTCGAAGCTGCGATCGAGGCGATCGAACAGCGCGGACAGTCTTACACGATCAGCGGCCGCTCACTGAGTCGCGGTGACTTGAAGACGCTGTACGCTGAGCGCAAGAGACTCACTACTCTCGCGGCGCGCGAAGCGCGCGGCGGTGTTCGGGTCCGGTATGGGGTGCCGGTCCAGTGACTTCGAACCCGACGATCTACGGTGCAGACGGTCGCCCAATCCCGCGCTCGTCGGCGCGCGATCGCGCGATGAACGCGCTCATCAACACGTTCGGTCCTGGTGGGTACGGCGGAGCTCGAGGCGACAAGCGATCTCTCAAGACATGGTGGCCGGGTTCACGTAGTGCGGACTCGGACACCGTCGGCGACCTGCCGGATCTTCGAGGCCGAAGCCGCGACCTCGAGCGGAACTCGCCGATCGCGGCCGGGATCATCGGGCAGCCGGTCACCGCGATCGTCGGTCCGGGCCTCTCCATCAAGCCGCAGGTCGATCGGAAGGTCCTCGGGCTCACTGACAACGCCGCGGCCGAGTGGGAAGAGCGCGCGGCGCTCATCTGGGAACTCGCCTGCAAGACACTCGACATCACGCGGCGGAATCACTTCGCGGATCTCACTGCGCTCGCGCTCACTTCGGAGTTACTGAGCGGCGACGTCCTCGCGGTCCGCCGGTACAAGAAGGGCCGTGGCGAGCTACTCGGCACGAAGATCCAGCTCGTCGAGGCCGATCGGATCTCGACGCCGCAGCACATCCTTCGGACCGACCCACTCTTCGTTGACGGCGTCGAGCTCGACACGGACGGCGCACCGGTTCGGTACTGGGTCAGCAACCGCCATCCACTCGACACCCGCAGCGGCCAGGTCCCGATCGCGTGGACTTCGGTGCCGGCGTTCTCGCCGAACACGGGCGAACCGGCGGCGCTGCACCTCGCCCACATCCGACGGCCGGGCCAGACGCGCGGCGTCCCGTATCTCGCGAACGTCATCGAACCGCTGAAGCAAGCAGAGAGGCTGCTGGACGCCGAGCTCGCGGCAGCGGTCATCTCGTCGTTCTTCACGGTGTTCGTGAAGACCGAGGGCGCGACGGGCCTCGCGGACCAGGTCACTGACGGCAGCAACACGGACGACGGAGTCAGTGGGCCGAAGTCGCGAACGCACGACTTTCAGCTCGGACCCGCGGCGATCCTGGACCTGGACGAGAACGAGAGCATCGAGCAGGCGAATCCGATGCGGCCGAACGCGCAGTTCGGACCGTTCTTTGACGCGATCGTGAAGCAGATCGGCGTGGCGACCGGGATCCCGGTCGAAGTCCTGCTGATGGCCTTCACCGCGAGTTACTCGGCGTCGCGGGCGTCCCTACTCGAGGCCTGGCGCGGGTTCAAGACGCGGCGAGCTCGGCTCTGCCGGCAGTGGACACATCCTATCTACAGCTGGGTCATCGAGGAGTCAGTCGCGTTCGGGCTGCTCAGCGCGCCAGGGTTCTTCGAGGACCCACTGCGCCGCCACGCGTGGCTCGGCGTCGCAATCACCGGGCCATCGATGGGCCAGATCAACCCGAGGGACGAGACCGCGGCGGCGCGCGAGCGCCTGGATCTCACTCTGACGACGCGGGCCGAGGAGACTTCCGAGCTCACCGGCGGCGACTGGGAGCGCAAGTTTCCGCAGGTCGTCAAGGAAACGGAGATGCTCCGCGAGCACGGCCTCGATCGCGAGGCAGTGTCCGAGCGGATCGCGACCGAGACGACGGTCACCGAGGAGAACTCGGACGTCCCGGAGAAGGTGGACGAGTCGTGAGTCGAGCGCAGGACTTTCTTCGAGGGCCGTTCGCGATGGAACGGCACGCGTGGCGGGGCTTTCTGTCACGTACCGTGACGCTCGAGAAGGCGGACCCCAAGGCGTTCTTCTTTCTGCTCGAGGAGGACCGCGACGAGCCGGAGCTCGAGGTCCGGGCCGGCGTCGCGGTGATTCCCGTCAACGGTCCCCTCGTGCGGCGTGACTCCCTCTACCTATGCTGCTACCCGAGATTGCGCCGGCAGCTCGCGGTCGCACTCGAGCGAGCGGACGTTCGCGCGATCGTCTTCGACGTCGACTCACCGGGTGGGGACGCGCTCTCGCTCGCCGAGCTCTCTGATCTCATCTACGCCGCTCGCGCTCAGAAGCCGATCGACGCAGTCGTCCGCGGGTACGGCTGCTCGGCGGCGTACTTCATCGCGAGCGCGGCGCAAGCGATCTTCGCGGCACGCGACTCGATCATCGGCTCGATCGGGACGGTGATGACTCTTCTCGACTGGTCGAAGTTCGACGAGGACCTCGGGATTCAGGAGATCAACATCGTCTCTTCGCAGAGTCCGAAGAAGCTCCCTGACCCAACGACGGTCGAGGGCCGATCGCAGCTGCAGGAAGAGGTCGACGCGATCGCGGACGTGTTCGTGCGAAGCGTCGCGCGGAATCGCGGAGTGACTCCCGAGAACGTTCTGACTGCCTACGGCCAGGGCGGAGTCTTCATCGGCGAGCACGCGGTCACCGCGGGCCTGGCAGACGGTATTGCAACGGTCGACGAGGTCATCGCCGCGCGCGCGGCGAGTCGGCCCGTTCACTTCGAGAGACCGCTCCCGGCGGTCGGAGGGGCAGCATGAGTAGGAGATCAGTCTTCGTCGACGAGATCACCGCGGCCTGGCTCGCGGAGTCGTGTCCGGAGGTCGCCGCGGCGCTGCGCGAAGAGGGCGCCGCGCCGGCGCGCACGGAAGCGTCGACCGCGGCCGCCGCAGCAGCTGCGGCGCACGAAACGGCGATCTCGGCGGCTCGGACCGAGTCCGCGACGGCAGAGCGCGCGCGAGTCCTAGGCATTCAGGGAGCGGCGCTTCCTGGTCACGCGGAGCTCGTCGCTCGCCTGATCGCGGACCCGAGTGTCTCGCTCGAGTCGGCGACGAGTCAGATCCTCGCGGCGGAGCAGGCGCGGCAGCGCGCCGCTGGCACCGCGCGCGTCGACGCCCTCGTCGACGACGAGAAGAAGTTGAACGCGCCGCCGCCGGCGGCGCCTCCGTCGGGACAGAGCGACGCGGACGCCGCGAAGGCCGCGGTAGCCCTCGCGGTACAGCTCGGAATCGTCAAGTAGAGGAGCTCAACCCATGAGCAGCGCAAGTTTCGCGTCGGCCTCGTACGCGCCGGATCGACTCATCGCCGGCAACTTCCCGCTCGTGACTCGCAAGGTCACGATCGACACCGGCGTCCTGGCACGCGGGTCACTGCTCGGGCGCATCACCGCGACCGGGAAGTACATCTTGTCACTGTCCGGCGCGTCGGACGGGTCCGAAGTGCCACGCGCGATCCTCGCCGAGCCGGTCGACGCGACGTCGGCCGACGTCGAGGCAATCGTCTACGAGGCCGGCGAGTTCAACGAGACCGAAGTCGTCTTCGGCGCCGCACACACCGTGGCGAGCACGCGCGACGGCCTGCGCGACCTCAACATCTACCTGAAGACTCCGGTCGGCGCCTAAGTCGGCGCACGCGAGTCACTGACTCACGCGGCCGTCCTGCGGGGGGCAGGGCGGCCGTCGTGCATCTGCGCCCCAGTAGGGGAAGGAGAAAGCGTCGATGGATCTCTTCAGCACGAACTCTCTCGTCGGAGTGGTCGAAGACCTCCGGTCGCGGCCGGCGCCGGTGAGTCTCCTCAGCCTCTTCTTCCCTGGTCTGATCGAAGAGGCGACCGAGGAGATCCACTTCGACACCGAGGACAAGCCACGCCGCCTCGCGCCCTTCGTGAGTCCGCTCTCGCAGGGCAAGGTCGTCGAGAACCTCGGGTTCGCGACCAAGACCTTCAAGCCGGCCTACGTGAAGGACAAGCGCGTGTTCGACGCGAACCGGCCGCTGAAGCGAATGATGGGCGAGAAGCTCACCGGCAGTCTCTCGCCGGAGCAGCGCATCCAGCTGCACCTGGTCGCCGCGCTCGACGACCAGCTGCGCATGCTCCGCCGACGCAAGGAAGTCATGGCGTCCGAAGTCCTGCGCACTGGCTCGTGTGTCATCGCGGGCGACGAGTATCCGAGCGTGACCGTGAACTTCGGTCGCGCCGGCGCGCTGACGAAGACGCTCACGGCCGGCGCGGCCGAGTGGGACGACGCGGGCATCAACGCGATCGACAACGTCGAGGACTGGGCGCTCGAGGTCCTGCAGACCTCCGGCGCCGCGCCGACCGACGTCGTCTTCTCGGTCGGCGCCTGGCGCATGTTCAAGCGGAACCCTGACGGGACCATCCGCGCGGACTTCACAGCGGCCGTCGATACGCTGCGCGCGCGCGATCAGTCCTCGATCGACGTCGGGCCGCGGATCGGCACCGGCTGCATCTTCCGCGGCACGCTCGGCAACTTGCGGCTCTGGACCTACGCCGACTGGTACATCGACTCGGCCGGCGCCGAGCAGCCGATCATGCCCGCAAACTCACTCATCATGGGTTCGGCGAGCATCGAGGGCGTGCAGTGCCACGGCGCGATCCGCGACGAGGAAGCCGGCTTCCAGGCAACGGAGTTCTGGCCAAAGTCCTGGCTGCAGCAGGATCCGTCGGTCCGCTACCTGATGAGTCAGTCAGCGCCGCTCGTCGTGCCGTTCCGGCCGAACGCGTCCCTCGCCGCAGTCGTCACCTGAGTCACCGCGGCCTGCGCCGCAGGGAGTTGCTGCATGAAGGTCGTGTCAGACACGACCCTCGTCGTGAAGTCCGACGAGGGAGTCATCGAGCATCCGCCGGGCACGGTGGTCGACTACCCAGACAGCAAGGCCACGGAGCTCGTCGAGCGGGGGCTCGCACGCTTCTGCGTCCAGCAGCCGGTCCGTGAAGCGACTGCGCACACGGCGCCGAAGGCCAAGTCGAAAGACAGGTGAGTCACGGTGGCCGTCGAGATGGACGCCGATCGACTGGTCTTTCTCGACGACCGGGACTTCGGCACGGAGGTTGAGCTCGTCCCGCCAGAGGGTGACACGGTCGCTCTGACGGCCATCTTCGACAACGCGTACCTCGAGGTGTCTGAGCTCGGGGACTCCGCGGGCGTGGGGACCACCGGCCCCAGACTCCTGTGCCGCTCGATCGACGTCGACGCGGTGGAGGAAGGCTGGCTCGCGCGCGTCGGAGGGCGCGAATACAGCGTGCGACGCGAGAAGCCGGATGGGACAGGAATGACGGTCCTCGAGCTGCACGACGCCGCGCATGCCTGATGCGATCTCGCTCACCACGGGCGGCCTGTTCAGCGAAGACGGCGTTGCAAGGGTCACACAGGGTCTGATCTCGGGTGGCGGCGCAGTAACTGGTTTTCATCCGCGTACGCGAATCCGAAACCACATTGTCTCGGTGCTGCGCACAGCCGCGATGATGGACCCGTCGCGCATCCATTCCGAACGCGTAGAGCCCTTCGTTGCTCGCGAGAACAAGTGGAAACTGCCGTCGATCAACGTCACTACGCACATCGACGAGTCGGAGATCGACTCCGAGTCACCGCGCGTGTACAAGCGCGTGGTCACCGCAGAGATCGACATCATCGACGGCGGCGTCGACGCCGAGACGCGGTGCGATGAAATCGCCCGACTCGTCGAGATGATGCTGCTCCCTGACCGCTTCCTCGGCGGTCACGCCGACGACCTCGTCCTCGGTGACACGCCGAGCGCCTTCAGCGGCGACGGGATCGCGAAGTTCGGTGCGCTGCGGCTCCCGCTCTTCGTCACATATCGAGACGAGTTCAGCCAGGCAGTCGGCGACGGGCTCAAGAGCGTGCACGTGAACTGGGATCTCGGACCCGAACCCGACGGACAGATCGAGGCCGAGGACGAGCTCGAGCTCGAGGGAAGCTGAGGAGACGCGCATGGGCGAGACACGGCTGCGGCTGAAGCCGGCCAAGGGAATCAAGGTGCGCGACCCAGACACTCGCCTGCACATCCCGCAGGACGGGGTCGACATCCCGGCGAAGATGGACGACGGCCAGCTGGTCCCGACGGACAAGCTCTGGCGTCGGTATCTGAAGGATGGCGACGTGGTCATCGTGACTCCCGAGGACGAGACCGCTGTCTCTCCCGACGCGCCCGCGGCCGACGATGCGCCCAGCCAGGAAGCGCAGGAGGAGTAACGCGTGACGATCAGCTTCGAACGAGTCCCGGTGAACCTGCGCACGCCCGGCGTCTACGTCGAGTTCTCCAATCGGAACGCCGTCCCGGGGCTGCTCGGGATCCCGTACAAGATTCTGGTCCTCGGGCAGCGACTCTCCACGGGCACGATCGCCGCGCTCACTCCGGTGCGAGTCACGAGTGAGTCAGAGGCCAAGACCTTGTTCGGCCAGGGTTCGATGCTCCACCAGATGTTCGTCGCGCTGAAGGCGAACAACCGCTTCACCGAGTCCTGGGCGGTCGCGCTCGACGACAACGGCGCCGGCGTCTCTGCGACAGGCTCCATCACATTCAGCGGCACCGTCACAGGCGCGGGGACGCTGAACGTCTACATCGCCGGGATCCGAGTCCAGCTCGCGGTCACCACGAGCTCGACGCCTTCGTCGATCGCGAGCGCGCTGATCTCGCTCATCAACGCTGACCTGAACCTCCCGGTCACTGCGAGCTCGGGCGGCTCGGGCGTGGTCAGCCTTGCGGCGAGTCACAAGGGCGAGGTCGGAAACGACCTCGACGTCCGCGTGAGCTACTACGACGACGAGTCACTCCCCGCGGGCCTAGCCGCGGCGGTCGTCGCGATGAACGGCGGCACCGGGAACCCGTCACTCACCGCTGCGATCGATGCGATGGGCGAGGACTGGTACAACGTCGTCGCGATGCCTTACACCGACAGCACGAGCCTGGGCGCGCTCGAGGCCGAGCTCGACGATCGGTGGGGCCCGATGCGACCGATCGAGGGTCACGCGTTCGCCGCGCGCCGGGGCACGACCGGCGCGCTCGGCACCTTCGGCGCCGGAAGGAACAGCCCGCACACGACCGTGATGGGTCTGCCGCCGTGTCCGTCTCCGTCCTACCAGTGGGCCGCAGCGCTCGCGGCCATCGCCGGCGAGCAGGGTCAGCGCGATCCCGCGCGGCCGTACACCACGCTCGAGCTCAAGGGCATCCTCGGTCCGAAGCCACTCGACCGCTTCACGCTCGACCAGCGCAACCTCCTGCTCTTCGATGGGATCTCGACGTTCACTGTCGACGTCGACGGCACCGTCCGCGTCGAGAGGCTCATCACCACCTACCAGCTCAACGCCGCGAGCCTGCCGGACATCAGCTACCTCGACGTCACCACGCTGCTCACCCTCGGGTATGTGCGGTTCACGTTGCGAGCGCGCATCGCGCAGAAGTTCCCGAGACACAAGCTCGCGGACGACGGCACCGCATTCGGCGCCGGCCAGGCGGTCGTGACTCCGAAGATCCTGAAGGCCGAGGGGATCGCGATCTTCCGGCAGTGGGAGACCGCGGGTTTGGTCGAGAACGTCGAGCAGTTCAAGAACGACCTGGTCGTCGAGCGCAACGCGAGTGACCCGAACCGCGCGGACATGCTCTTGCCGCCCGACCTCGTGAATCAGCTGCTCGTCGTCGGCACGCAGATCGACTTCAGGCTCTAAGGGAGGGTCGAGATGGCCGGCAATCGCCGCACCGGGACACTCGTGTTTCTGATCGACGGCGAGCAGATCTCGCTCGCCGGCGACTTCACGATCAACCCCGGCGGGCCCAAGCGGGAATCGATGATGGGCCCCGACGGACTCATGGCGATCAAGGAGACCCACGAGGCCTCCTCGATCGAAGGCGACGTCCGAGACAGCGACGGCCTCGACGTCCAGGTGCTGAAGAAGCTCCAGGGAGTCACCGTGACCGCGCAGCTCGCGAACACGAAGGCCTGGGTGTTCCCGGACGCTGTGCAGACCGGCGACTGCTCGGTCGGAACCGGCGAAGGCACGGTCGCCGTGAAGTTCGAGTCCGAGCGCGCGTACGAGCTGAAGTGATGGAGCGCGAGCACCGCAGGGTCACTCTGAAGACGCCGATCGAGGCGCACGGGAAGACCTACGAGCATCTCGTCATTCGGAAGCCACGAGTGAAGGAGCTCCGAGCGACCGCGGGCGCCATCGACGACATCGATCGGTCGGCGCGCCTACTCTCGGCGTGTGCCGGCGTTCCAGTCTCGAGCGTCGATCAGATGGAAATCGACGACTTCACCGCGTGCAACGAGGCCTTGCAAGAGATGCTCCCTCAGCAGCCGGCAGAGACGCAGCCCGAGTCACTGTCGGAGTCATCCCAACAGACTGGGCTCGGGGAGTAGGAATCCTCGCTGCGTCGTTTCATTTCAGCGCGCGCGACCTCGATGCGATGACCTGCGAGGACCTCGCCTTCTGGCACGAGCGCCTCGAGGAGGTCAACCGGGATGCCAAGCGGAAGTAAGATCCGGCCGATCAAGCTGATCTTCACCGGAGACATATCCGGGATCGCGAAGGCCGTCGGCGACGTCAACAAGCATCTCGACCGAGTCACCAAGCCCATGCGCCAGCTCGGTGGCGCGCTTCGCCGCTTCGACGAGCTCTCTGGCCTGAAGAAAATTCGCACCCGCCTCGTCGGCGTCGGAGATGCGGTCGCGACGCTCGCGCGCCGCGCGTTCTTTCTCAGTAGCGCGCTCGGTGGCGCGGGTCTCTTCGCGATGAAGCGCTTCATCTCGGGGCTCGACTCACTCGATGAAGCCGCGCAGGCCGCGGGCACGAGCGTCGAGTTCCTGCAGCGCGGGCGGTTCGCAGCAGGTCGCTCTGGTGTTCCGGTCGAGCTCTTCGATGCGAGCCTCCGGAAGCTGACCAAGACGATGGGTCAGGTACGCATGGGCCAGGGAGCTCTGACAAAGCTCCGGAGTCGCGACGCCGCGGCGCTAGCGAAGCAGCTGCGCGGTACGCGCTCGACCGCCGAGGCCTTCACCGCAATCGCGCGGTCGGTCGGCCAGATGAATGACGTCGCGAAGCGCAACACGATCCTCGACGCCATCTTCGGTCGGGGCGGCTCACGGCTCGCGCCGATGCTAAAGGACTGGGACCAGCTGGTCCGTCTCGCTGACGAGCTCGGCATCGTGCTCTCGGCCGACGTCGTCGCGCGCGGCGTGCAGGCGCAGGTCGCGCTCGAGAACCTCGGGCTGCGCGCGAAGGGGATCGCGTTCCTCGTCGGCGCCGAGCTCCTCCCGGTCGTGCTCGACATCACCAAGCGCATCAGTGACTGGACCGAGAAGAACCGGGACTTGATCCGGACCGAGGTCCCGAAGTTCGCACGGCAGCTCGCCGATGCCATCGGCCAGGCAGTCGACCTCACTGTGATCTGGCTGCCGAAGATCAACTCACTCGTCGAGTCAGTCGGTGGGTTGAAGACCGTGCTCGTGGGTCTGTCGGTCGTGGTGATGACTAGGGTCATCGCAGCTGTATATGCGTTGGGCGCAGCAATGTTGACTACCCCGCTCGGCTGGTGGCTCATAGCGCTCGGCGGGATCGCGGCTGCCTTGGCTCTCATCATTCTACGCTGGGACGAGTGGAGCGGGAAGGTGGCGACCTCGTCCCCTGCACTTGCCGCGAGTGGGATCCCGAGCGGCATCAGCATGGTGCGTGGTCTTCTTGGCGGCCGCGATCTCCCAGAGAGACAGCCGCTTCAAGCCGTCGACGTGGGCGGGAACATCCGGCTCGAGATCCTGGGCGCGAACACGCGTGTGCGCGGCATGGAGTCCTGGGGCGGCATCGACATCACGACTCTGTCGCAGGGTCTCTCGATGGCACCGGGGTTCTGAGTCGTGCCCTGGCAGGAAGAGCTCCGCCAGTCGAGTTACCGCGGCGTCCCGTTCGTGACTGGGCGCTCGGCGCTGCTCGCCGGCAAGCGCGTCCAGGTGCACGAGTATCTCGGCCGCGACGAGGCCTTCGTCGAGGAGCTCGGCGCGGCCGCGCGCGCGTTCAGCCTCGAATGCTACGTGCACGGGCCCGATTACCTGTTGCAGGCATCGCTCCTCGAGGATGCGCTCCAGACGCCGGGTGCCGGGCTGTTCGTCGACACCTACCGCGGCGAGCTCACCGTCGTCGCGGTCCGCTACACCGTCGAGCAGGGGTCAGTCACTCCCGGCGGCGGCATCGCTCAGTTCTCGATCGAGTTCGTCGAGACCGCGCTCAACACGTTCCCAACCGCGACGCCGCGCACCGGCGCCGTCGTCACGACCGCGGCCGACCAGGCCTCGAGCGCGGCTGCAGGATCGTTCGAAAGAGTCTTCAGCGTACTCGACGAGGTGCAGTGGGTCGTCGAGGACGCGGAGACGGTCGTCGAGATGACCGCGGGCGCGATCGCCGTTCTATCGGTCGCGCTCCCCGCTGGCGGCACGGATCTCGCGACGTTCGTTCAGCACCTGGGCCGGATGGCGTCGACCGCCAAGGACCTCGTGACCGAGCCTGGGTCACTCGCATCGAACGTGCTCGAGGCAATGTCTCGACTGGCGAGTCTCGCTGGGCCGGCCTCTGCGATGCTCGACGCGCTCGAGCGCGCGGGGAAGTACGGCGCCGAGCTGATTCCAGTCGACGAGACGACTCAGGCGCGCGCTGCCCAGGCGCGGAACCGCGCCGCGCAGGTTCACATCGTGCGGCGCGCCGCGGCGCTCGAGGCGGCGAAGGTCTCGGCGCGAGCCGCGTTCGCGAGCTACGAGGATGCCGTCGCGCTGCGTGATCGCGTCGTGTCTCTCATCGACGACCAGGCCGAATCCGCCGGCGAGCTCGGCGACGACGAGGCCTTCCGCGCGATGCGGAATCTCGCGACCGCGGTCATCCAGGACATCACAGCGCGCGGCGCGCAGCTCGCGCGACTCACGACCTTCACGCCGCCGGCGACGATGCCCGCACTCGTGATCTCCGATCGTCTCTACGGAGACACGACGCGCGCGGACGAGATCATCGCGCGCAACCGGATCGCGCACCCAGGGTTCGTGCCCGGTGGCCGCGCGCTGCAAATCCTTGTCCCGGCGTGACCGATGGACGAAGTCACTCTCACGATCAACGGCGTCTCGTACGCCGGCTGGACGGGCGTGCGTATCTCGCGGTCGATCGAGTCGATCTCCGGCGCGTTCGAAGTCCGGTACACAGAGCGCTACCCGGGGCAGCCGCAGCGCCGGCCGATCAAGCCCGGTGACGCGGTTGAGGTACGGATCGGCGACGACCAGGTCGTGACCGGATACGTCGACCGAGTCGCCGCGGCGGCGGACTCGCGGCGTCACGAGCTCGCCTTCGCCGGGCGCGATCGCGCAGCAGACCTGATCGACAGCGCGCCGGATCTGCCGCCGAACGAGTGGAACGACATCACGGTCTTCGAGTTCGCGCAGCTCCTGGCGCGGCCGTACGGCATTCCGATCAGGAACGAGGCGCCCATCGGGCGCCGTATCCCCAAGGTCGCTCTCAACCCGGGAGACACCGCCTGGCAGCTGCTCGAGCAGCTCGCGCGGCACGAGGCAATCCTGCCCGTGAGTGACGGGCTGGGCGGCATCGTCTTCACGCGCGCGGGGACCGCGCGCGCGGACACCGCGCTGGTCGAGGGCGAGAACGTGCTCGAGCTGGCGCTCGAGCTGGACGACTCCGAGCGGTTCAGCGAGTACATCGTGAAGTCCTCGCTTCAGGGCAGTGACTTGCTCTCCGGTGAGCTCGCGGCCTTTCCCGAGGGGCGAGCGCGCGACGCGCAGATCAAGAGATACCGGCCGCTCACGGTGGTCTCGTCCATCGGCGCGGACTCCGCGCAGTGTCTCGATCGTGCGAAGTGGGAGGTTTCGGTCCGTGCGGGGCGCGGAGCGCGCGCCATCGTGTCCGTACAGGGCTGGCGTTCAGGGGGGGGCCGGCTCTGGCCGCTGAATGCGCTGGTCGCGCTCCGCAGCCCCACCCTGGGCATCGACCAGGAGATGCTGATCGCAGAGATCGAGTACTCACTCGATGAAGGCGGCGCGGTCACTCGCCTCGGCCTCGTGCGGAAGGAAGCGTTCGAACTTATCCCGGAGCCTGCCTTCGAGCTCCAGTCGCTCGATCTCTACTTCCAGGATCCAGACAACGACGCCGGCGTCGAGGAGCTCGGCTGACGTGCGCATGCGCCGCGGCACGACGCTCGAGCAGCTGGTCCAGTTCGTCGCGCGCCGGATCAGGATGCTGGCAGCGCGCGCGGTGCTGAGACGCGTCGACGACGCGCAGGGCATCCAGCATGTGCAGCTCGAGGTCCTGAAGGGCGAGGTCCGCGGGAAGCTCGAGCACTTCCAGACGTACGGTTTCACGAGTCACCCAAAGCCGGGCGCCGAAGCAGCGGTGATCTTCATCGCGGGCAACCGCGCGCACGGCCTGGTCGTGGCGATCGACGACCGGAGATACCGTCTTCACCCCCTCGAGGCCGGCGAGGTCGCGCTCTACACCGACGAAGGCGACAAGGTCCACCTCAAGCGCGACCAGAAGATCGACGTGATCTCCGGCGGTGAGGTCAAGGTCTCCGGCGCGACGCTGGTGCGCATCGAGTCAGCCGCGGCGATCGAGCTCGAGGCACCTGACGTCTCGATCACCGCGGAGTCGGTCGCCATCGACGCATCAACGTCGGTCACGATCGACGCGCCGCTGGTGAGCATCCAGGGCAAGCCCGACTTCAAGACGCACCAGCACTCCGGCGTCGACACCGGACCGGGGAACACCGGGGGTGTCGTGTGAGCCGTGTGAGCACCGGACTCGACCTCGTCACCGAGGGCCTCTTCAAGCCAACCGGCCCAACGCTCGCGACGCGCGGCCTCATCGTGCTCGAGGACGCCGGCGTCTTCGTGCCGGGCGGGCCGCTCGATCCCACGCTGGACGCGCTGCTCTTCTTCGATCCCGAGCCACTCTCGGGTGACATCCGGATCAAGCTCGGCGACATCGAGCGCGAGACCACGCTGCGCACGTCCCTGCTTCTCTCCCTCTTCTCGGATCGGCGCGCGTCGCCGGACGAGCTCGAGCGGTTCGGAGATGAAGATCCGCGCGGATGGTGGGCAGACGAGTTCGCGCCGGTCGAGAACGACGAGATCGGATCGAAGCTGTGGCTCCTCGCGCGGGAGAAGGTTCTCCCCGAGACACTCTCGCGCGCGCGCACGTACGCGCAGGAGGCGCTGCGCTGGATGGTCGATGACGGAGTCGCCGCGACGGTCGAGGTCGAGGCCGCGTGGCTCGACTCCATCGATCGCCGCGCGCCGCGCGGCTTCCTCGCGCTCGGGATCGACATCACCAAACCGAAGGGTGTCTCAGCGCGCTACGCGGTCGTCTGGGCGGGCGTGGGGGTATGAATGCCGTTCGCGCGACCGACTGTCTCGCAGCTCGTCGAAGAGGCGCGCGCGGAGCTGAACCGCCTCCCGGGCGCAGATAGTCGGCTTCGCCGGTCACTCCTCGACGTCCTCGCGCGCATCATCGCCGGACTCACCTGGGGCCTGTACGGCTTCGGCGCCTGGATCCTGCGCCAGGTCTTCGCGGACACGGCCGAGGCCGAGCAGCTCGAGCGGCTGGCGGCGATCTACGGCGTGCCGCGCATAGCGGCAACGTTCGCGACTGGATCCGTCGACATCGTCGGTGAGAACGGAACGATCGTCTCGAGCGGCACGCGATTCCGACGCGCGGACGGCGCGGAGTTCGAGAGCACGGCCGACGCAACGATCGCGGGCGGGACGGCGGTCGCTCCAGTCACGGCGGTCCTCCCGGGGGTGTCGGGGAACTGTGACGCTGGTGTGAGTCTCGGCTTCCAGTCACCCGTCGCGGGCGCGGCCGCGTCAGTCACGGTGCACTCTGCAGGGATCGTCGGCGGCGCCGACGAGGAGAACGACGAGGCACTCCGCGCACGGCTGCTCGAGCGCATCCGACAGCCGCCTCACGGCGGCTCCTTCGACGACTACCAGCTCTGGACGCGCCAGGCGCTCGTCGGAGTGACTCGCGTCTGGGTGGATTCCCCGAACCCAGGAGAAGTGCGCGTCCTCTTCGTGATGGACAGCGGCGGAGGCGGGGGTGGCATCCTCCCGAGCGCGGGTCAGATCGCCACGGTCCAGGACTACATCGACAATGACGCGCGCAGGCCAGTCACTGCCGACGTCGCGATCGACGCGCCGACGCTGACCGCGCAGGACTTCACGATCGACCTGGGCGCGAACGACACCGCGGAGATCCGCGCGGCGATCGTCGCGGCGCTGACTGATCTCTTCCGCCGGGAGAGCGCGCCAGGCGCGACCGTCTTCCTGAGTCACATCCGCGAGGCGATCTCTGGAGCAACCGGTGAGGTCGATCACGTCCTCACCGTCCCGAGCGCGAACGTGACGACCGGGCCAACAGCGATCTCGGTCGTCGGCGCCTTCACATGGCTGTAGCAGTCAGCGAGGCGGCGTACCGCGCCCAGGCGATCGCGCTCCAGCCTCGCGGACGGCTCTGGCCGGCGGCGGGGGCACCGCTCCTGCACACCCTCTACGACGCGTTCGGCGCGTGCTTCGCGCGAGCGCACGCAAGGCTCCTGCGTGTGCTCGAGGAAGCGGACCCTCGCTCGACCGACGAGATGATCGATGACTGGGAGAGGCTGCTCGGGCTCCCGGACGAGTGCATGCCCGCGGACGCGACGCTGACTCTTCAGGCGCGACGGCTGCGCGTCGTGCAGAAGCTGGTACGCGGCGGCGGTCAGACACGCGCGTTCTACCGCGAGCTCGCGGAGATCCTCGGGTACGAGATCGACATCGTCGAGTTCGGTCCGTTCATCTGCGGAGTGTCTCGCTGCGGAGACACGATCGGCGGCGAGGACGAGGACCGCTTCTACTGGAAGGTCAAGGTCGCGGGGCCGCGCGTCATCTACTTCCGCACCGGAGCTAGTCGGTGCGGCGACTCACTCGGCACGATCGATCGAGCCGAGGACCTCGAGTGCATCTTGGACGAGGCGAAGCCAGCTCATTCGAGGCTGATCTTCGCGTACGAGGGGGCGTGAATGGAATACGTTCCACCGATCGGCGGTGACCCCGGCGACCCCTACGTCGACGCCGATCCCGGCGCGGGAGTCGAGGGGAGCCGCGTCTCGGCCGCTGCGATCGAAGGTCCGATGCGCGAGATGCACAACGCGATCGAGGCGTCCGGTCAGACACCGGACCCCGGTGACTACACGCAGCTCGCGCAGGCGCTCGCAGGCGCAACGAGCTTTTGGCCAGGAATGATCGTGATGTTCGGCGGGCCGGTCGCCCCCGCGGGATGGGTCTTCTGCGATGGCGCGGCAATCAGCCGCACCACGTTCGCCGACCTCTTCGCCGCGATCGGCACGGTCTGGGGGATCGGCGACGGCGCAACGACGTTCAACGTGCCGAACATGCGCAGCAGGTCCCCTCTCGGCGCCGGACAGAGCGCAGGACTCTCCAGCCGTGCGCTCGGTGAGTACGGCGGTGAGGAGTCACACGTTCTCACGACCGGCGAGATGCCGGCGCACACGCACACGGTCACTCTGCGCACGGACGCCGGCGGCGGCGGCGCCGAGGGCCCCGACTTCGCGCCTGCTTCGCCGTCGCAGGGCACCGTGAACACCAGCTCGACCGGCGGCGGGACGGCGCACAACACGATGCACCCGTACGCGGTCGTGCCTTTCATCATCAAGACGTAGGAGTCACTCCATGCACCGCGTCTTCGTGGCGACGGTCGTCGCCGCACTGGCCTTCGTGTGTCTCGATGCGCGCGCCGAGCGGCTCGCTCACCAGTTCGCCAAAGCATGCACGCTCACCGGCACGCCCGGCTCGGTCGTCGTCGACGTGTACGACGACCTCTCCGGAGTGAACCCAACACCAATCCTCACGACGATCCCGAACGGCTCGATCAAGCGGATGGGCTCGACGGACTGCTACCGCTTCGACCTGTCGACCGTGGGTGGCATCGATTGGCCAGCGCCCGGTGATCCGACCGAAGAGCATTTCACGCTCGTCTGGCGCGACGACGCTGGGACCGAGGTCATGGCCACCGAGTCAGTCGGTGGCGTCGTCGGACCAGCGCCGACCAGCTTCCTCTGCACGCGCGAGACACCGATCTACCCAACCGTTCCCGTTCCTGGCGCGGGAATCACGTCGACGGTGATCGCCAAGGGAAACCCGCGCGCCGTGAAGGTCGACGTCGACTGCGACCTCGTCTTCAGCCCACCGGACTACACGTTCTTTTACCTGCTCGAGTACGACTCACAAGGTCGTGTCTCGAAGCGAACCCCGTCACTGACGGCACCGTAGCGGAGAGACTCGATGAGCCGACTCGCTGGCCGGCTTGCCGGCCTATTGGGATTCGTGTGCCTCGTACTCGTTCCCGCGCCGATCCCTGTCAGCGCGGCACCCATCGCGGGAAACAACAAGGGACTCACGAGCCCCTTGAATCAGAGCCTCAACGCGAACGGTGAGAACATCACCGGCGTCGGCGAGCTCACCTACGACGATGGCCAGGTCGCGGAGAAGCAGGCCGAGAAGGTCGTCAAGCTCAACAAGCCGCAGGTCGGCGGCGGCACGACGACGGCGGGCATCCAGGAAGCGATCGATCAGTGCGCCGGTGCGCCGAACGATACCTGTAAGGTCGAGATCGGGCCTGGCGATTACACGATCACCAAGACGTGCGGCCAGTGGGTCACGTCGAACTCGTCCGGCTCGCGAGTGACTGGCAGCGGCGTCGTCGGCGGCGGCGCGATCCTGGTCGCACAGGACAAGAGCATCACCATCCAGGGTTCGGGCAAGTTCCTGACCCGGATTCGGTGGGCGACTGAGTTCTCTGAGAACTCGTGCGGATACAACCAGTCCGGCGCGCAGGCCTCGGTCCTGCGGCTCGACAGCGGCAGCGGCGGCGGCTCGAACCAGACTCGCAAGATCATCATCCGCGATCTCGCGATCGACATCGAGCAGACGAACACGTCACTCGCGGACACCGACACATTCTGGATCGGCGGGATCGACATCGGCGCCGTCGGCACGATCGACGAGGTCGACATCGAGAACGTGCACGTCGGCTGCTGGGAAAAGTACCAGCAGGGTCGCTGTATCTCGATCGTGAACCTGGGCGGCGGCGCGATTCACCCGCCGCGGGACATCTACATCTCGCATGCTTGGATCGAGGCTTCGAACACCGGCGTCTGGGATGCGTTCGCCGATGATCTGAAGATCGCGAACACCTGGCTGGGAAGCGTCGACCTGTCGCCGTTCTCGTGCTCGCCGGCCCTCGTCTCTAAGCTCGACGGGACGTTCGTCTCGACCGGGAACACGTACGAGTTTCGAGATCAGAACGGCTATCAGTGCGGCGCCGCGCAGGGGCTGCAGCCGCTGCGCTGGGTACATCTCGACGGCCGAAACCGCGTCGACGATTCCTTCGGCGGCCAGTGGGCGACCTTCACTTCCGACATCTACGTCGTCAGAAGTGAGGAGGTCTCGAGCAAGTTCTTCGAGGGCTTCTACGTCACGGGCTACAACGGTGCGACGATCCTTGGGAACAAGTTCATCTGTTCCGAGGACTACATCGAGAGCTCGGTGTCCGGCGACAACGAAGTCAACGCGTGCTTCGTCCCCGCGGGCGTCATCAAGATCGCGAACGCCAACAACAACAACCCAGGCGACATGTGCGCCAGCTCGAGGCCGTGCAACGTCGGGAACGTGATCGCGGACAACGTCTTCTGGAACTTCCGCGACAACTCGAACCGCTTCGACGGCGGATTCACGACTGGCTGCATCATCGACATCCAGCAGCCGACGGACGCTGGCGACAACTCGCAGAATCACATCTACGGGAACACGTTCCGGATCGTCGACACGAACGGTCTGATCGACACGAGCCCGCTCGCCGACGGGTTCTGCGGCGGCGGGACTCACCAGGGCGGCGGAACCGATTGGGTCAAGAAGAACTTCATTCACGACAACGTGATTCTCGGCCGAGACGACATGTGTCTCGCCGGCTTCGGGATCGGCGTGGGCGGCAGCACCTGCGATGTCTCGTACGACCTGAGCGACGGCCGACTCACTGTCGCCGACCTGCGCGCGACGACGTTGCTCATCAACAGCAAGCAGGTCTGTCTCGCCGATGGCACGAACTGTCCCGCGGGCGGCTCGGGAAGCATGTCGAGCTTCTTCATCAGCGCTGACACGGGCGCCGACGGCACGATCAGCAACGCGCTGACACTCGAGATCGCCGGCGGCGCTGGCATCACGACCGCGACCACGGGGACCGGCAACCGAACCGTCGTCCTCAATCTGAACTTCATCCAGGCGCCCATGCTCTTCACGTGGGGAGATGGTCAGAACACGACCTATCAGATCACTTACGATATCGGGCAGGGCGCAAACAACCCGAAGAAGAACTACAACCTCATCAACGCGAAGGACGAGTTTCACGTCCCCTACACGCTGCAGGCGAACTCAGTCACCGTCGCGACGACGCAGACGGGCAACGCCGCACTCGTCCTCCCGAATGACTCGATCGGGGCCGCCGAGCTCGGCGAGAACTCCGTCGGCGCATCGGAGCTCGACGGCGGCGCCGTCGAGACTGAGCTCGAGGGACTCCTCGACCTGAACGAGCTTCAGGGCGCAGTCACCGACGCCCAGGTCTCGGACGTCCTCACCGCGTCGATCTTCGTGGGGAGCGGCTCAGTCACGAACGCGATCGACCTCGCAACGAGTGAGGTCGCCGGGAATCTCCCCATCGCGCGGCTCAACAGCGGCACCGGCGCGACGGCGGATACTTTCTGGGCCGGCGACGGCACCTGGAAGACGCCACCGGGCAGCGGCGACGTCCTGGCCGTTGGCCCTGCGTGCCCGAGCGGGAACTGTCTCACCGATGGCGTGGCTACCACCGGGACCGAGCTCTTCGTCTTCGAGGGAGTGACCGTCGACGCTAATGAGTACCGCATCCTCGTACCGAACGCGGATCCCGGCGCCGACGCGACCTGGACGCTTCCGACCGCGAGCGGGACTCTCGTCGGCACCGGTGACTCGTTCACGATCACCGCCGGGATGGTGTTTCCGGACACGCTCGGGCAGCCGCAGATCGGCCCTGCGGGCGTGGCGAGCTCCGAGATCGCCGACGACAGCGTCGGCTTCGTCGACGTCGACCAGTCGACCACGGTCGCCGCGAATCCGGGCATGGCGCCGAACGACACGTTCTTCGGGGATGGCGGCGTAGTATTCGAAGGCTCGAGCGCGGACGCGATCGAGACTCGGCTCACCGTCGCGAACCCGACCTCGAGCGACAAGACGATCACGCTCCCGAACGTGACCGGAACGGTCATCACTTCCGGCGACACCGGCACGGTGACCTCGACGATCATCCTCGACGGAACCATCTCCGCCGCGGACCTCGCGACTGACTCAGTCACCGGAACCCAGATCGCGGCCGGAGCAGTCGGGACGAGCGAGGTGGTCGACGACTCACTGACGGCCTCGGATCTCGCCGCGAACTCGGTCGGGGCGAGCGAGATCCAGACCGATGCCGTTGGATCGGCCGAGATCGCTTCGAACGCGGTCGGCGACGACGAGCTCGACGAGAACGGATCGTACACGGTGGCGAATCTCACGGTCACCGGGACCTTTGAGGTCGATTGCGCAGGAACCGGCGATTGCAAGGACGAGCTGCCAGCGAACCCATCGGTCGACATCGCAGCGCCTGCTGGCGCTGGCGAAGGCGCGATCGGCATGAGCAACGGAGTCCTGACTGGGCGGCTGAACGGTGAGGGAGCCGCGAGCAGACTCCTCCGCCTCGTCGACCTGACGAGCGCCTCGGTGACGATCTCGAGCGCACAGCTTGCCGCCTTCGTGACTGGCGAGGTCGGCACCGGAGCGCTGGTGTTCCGAGCGTCGAACGCGCTCGACGCGACCGACATTGCGACTGACGGCGTGGGGTCGGCGGAGATCGCCGCGGATGCCGTCGGCGCGAGCGAGATCGGGGTCGATGCCGTCGGGGCGAGTGAAATCGCGGCCGACGCAGTAGGGTCTTCTGAGATCGCTGCTGGGGCAGTCGGGACGAGCGAGCTCGCGGCGAACGCGGTCGACGGCACGAAGATCGCCATGGGATCCGACGTCGCCGGCGACACCCTGTACTACAACGGCACGGACTATGCGCGCCTCGCGATCGGGACCCCCGGTCAGATACCGGTGGTGAACTCGGGTGCGACCGCGCTCGCGTACGTGACTCGCACCAACCCGCTGCTAGGCACCGGAAACCGCATCAACACGACCGCCGTGGCCGGAAACTGCGTCAACTTCGTCGCGCCGAACGCGACGGGGTTCTCAACCTCTGGAGATTGCTCCGCAGGCGCGGCCGCGGCCGGGTATTCGTTCTACGTGACTCACAACATGACGATCAAGCGCCAGAGCTTCATGATTCGCGCTGGCGCGACGACCCCCGCG
>Ga0187894_10001492_pt1 | contig 29940 bp, 25 predicted proteins | sample GBC1701081metaG_FD_136650 | JGI IMG/M metagenome (GOLD analysis project Ga0187894, IMG submission 136650) | White microbial mat communities from a lava cave in the Kipuka Kanohina Cave System on the Island of Hawaii, USA - GBC170108-1 metaG ...
CGGCAGCGGTGCGGCGCGGCGCGCCGGATGTCTTTCTGATCGGCGACATGCCCTTCCTCTCCTATCAGACCAGCGTTGAGGAAGCGGTGCGGAACGCCGGACGCTTCATGGTCGAGGGGGGCTGCGACGGCGTGAAGCTCGAAGGCGACGCCCGCTTTGCCGACGTCGTATCGGCGATGGCCCGGGCTTCCATCCCAATCATGGTGCACATCGGCCTGCGGCCGCAGTCGATTCATCAACTGGGCGGCTACATCAGTCAGGGGCGCAACGCCGAATCGGCGCGGCAGCTCATCGATGATGCGCGCCGGCTCGAAGCAGCGGGCGCGGCCGCCCTGCTCATCGAGGCGGTTCCACCCGAGCCCGCGCAGGCCATCGCGGAGGGGGCCCAGATCCCCGTGATCGGCTGCGGCGCGGGGCCACACTGCGACGGACACGTGGTGGTGCTCCAGGACATGCTCGGATTGACCCCCGGCCCGCTGCCGCGATTCGTGCCGAAATATGCCGATCTGCGCAGCGATATTGCGGCCGCGGTCCAACAATACGCGCAGGATGTCAGGAGCGGGGCATATCCCTCTCCGGAGCATTGCTACCAGATGGTCAGCGGTCAGGTCGAACGACTCGCCGGCGGCCGACAGACCTGATATTCTGTTTAACTTGTTTATTGATATAAGCATATGAATTGGGAAGGCAAAATAGAGGGTCGGCAACCCCTGCCGCATCGATTTTGACGGTCAAGCCGGCGAGCGGTGTCTACGATTTATGGGATGGCGAGCAATCCCCGGCCATCCGCTACGGAGACGTTCACCGATGCAGCAGAACATTCGACCGGTCCGACGGACGCTGGGCCTGCTCTTTGCCCTCGCCGCCGGTGCGGCGCCCTTTGTCCCCGATTCCCTGATCCCCGTTGCCGGCGCGCAGGAGCGCGGCGTTCTCCAGGCACGGCCGGAGACGCCTTCCAACGCTGAACTTTCCCGGTCGATGACGCTTCTGGAGGAGATGTCGCGGGGGTTCCACGCGATTACGGAAGTCATCAAGCCGTCGGTTGTCAAGATTCTGGCGCGGCATGAATCGCCCCTGCCGGACGACCTGATGCACCGGTCACTCCGCGATCGCATCGGTTCTGAAATCAACATCGGCAGCGGCGTCGTGCTGGATACCGACGGATACATCGTGACGAGCAATCACGTCGTGGACGATGCCACCAGCGTCCAGGTCGAGCTGAGCGACGGCCGGAAGTATGACGCACGGGTGATCGGAACCGATCCGGGAACCGACCTGGCCGTGCTCAAGGTCAGCGCCGACCGCCTGCACCCGGCGCAGTTCGCCGATTCCGACGCGGTTGAGGTCGGTCACATCGTCCTCGCCGTCGGCAGCCCCTTCCGGCTCGAGCAGTCCGTCTCGCACGGCATCGTCAGCGCCAAGGGACGCAAGGACGTTCAGGTCAACATCGATTATCAGGACTTCATCCAGACCGACGCTCCGATCAATCCGGGCAACTCCGGCGGTCCGCTGGTCAATACGCGCGGTCAGGTCATCGGCATCAACACCGCCATCGCGACCGAGTCCGGGACTTCTTCCGGCGTCGGGTTCGCCACCCCCTCGAACCGCGTGCGGCGCATCGTGGACGTGCTCAAGTCCGGCGGGCGCGTGGTCCGCGGCTATCTCGGCGTCCAGATTCGCGACGTCGGAGATGATTTTCGCGAGCAGCTCCGGCTGGCGGATGCACGCGGCGCGATCGTCACCAACGTTCTGGAAGATGGCCCGGCGCACAAGGGCGGCCTGAAGAAGATGGACGTGGTTCGTGGCTTCGACGGCCGCGGCATCACGAACACCGCCGAACTGCGCGACCTGATCGCCGCGGCGCTGCCCGGCACCTCTCACGAACTGCGCGTCTGGCGCGACGGCTCGGAGACGAAACTGACCGTCAGCATGGCCGAACAGCCGCGCGGATTCGTTTCGCGGCCGGTCCAGGCCGAGCGCGAGGAAGAGGACGATCCGTCGGCCAACGGCGATGAAAACGACGCCATGGATCCGCTGCTCGAAGAACTGCGTTCGCCGCGCAAAGTCTACATCGACCCGGTCGGCATCGAGGTGCGCGCGATGACGTCGCGGCTCGCCCGGCAATACGGATTGGAGGGCGAGGCCTTCGACGGCGGCCTGCTCATCACCGACGTCACGCCCGAAAGCGTCGGTGAATCGGCCGGCCTGCGCGTCGGCCAGGTCATCCTGTCCATCGACAACGTGCGGCTGCGGCGAATCGCCGATCTGAAGGGGCTGCTGACCGACCAGAAGCTCGACGCCGGCGTGAACGTCCGTTTCTTCGGCCGCGACGGGGAGAAGACCGTCACGCTTCGCGTGGACGACTGACCGTTCCTTCCTCCACGGACGACAACCAATCGCGCACGATCCTGCGCATGGGCCGCGGGTCCGCTTCAAATTCCAGCGTGTGATAGGCGTCGGGAAACTCGCTGAGCTGCGCGCCCGGCCGGTTCAGCTCCGCGAACCAGCGGCGCGTCGCGTCGTTGTCGATGATCCGTTCCTGCCCCGCCAGCAGCAGATGCACCGGGCCGCGCCATGCGGCGCGCGGCAGTCCGCGGGCCACGCGGTCGAGTCGCCTGCTATGCAGCAGGAACGCTCCGCTGACGGTGCGCAGCCGATCGGAGTCGCCGACGACATAGGCCTGCCGCTGCGGATTGGCGGTGAACATCCGCGCGTCGTCGAGGGGAATTTCAAACTGCCGCTGCGGGTCCGCCAGCAATGCCCAGGCCACGCGCGCCTTCTGCACCGCCGGCAGGTCAACTTTCGGAAAGACGCCCGGCGCGATCAGCGTCAGCGACGCGGGATCGATCCCCGCATGCCCGCGCGCCGCCCCGGCGCAGGCCAGTTTGCCGCCCCAGCTCACGCCGACGATGTGAATTCGCGCGCAGCCGGTTCGCCGCGACAGTTCTGCCGACAGCTCGGCTAGGTCCGCCAGCCAGCGATCCGCGTCGGCGACGTGGCCGCGATCCCGGCGATTGCGGCCGCTGCCGCGCCGGTCGGGCATCAGCACCGCGAACCCCGCGTCCGCGAGATCCTGTCCCGACGCCTCGTACCATCCGCCGTGAGATTGGATGCCGTGCAGATAGAGCACGGCGCCGCGCGGCCGCCGCGGCAGCCAGCAGCGCGCAAACGCCTCATATCCGTCGCCGTGGCGGAACGTTTCGGCGGAAGGTCCGGTCGCGGTCATCGCGGCAGTGTAGTGCGGAAGCCTGAGGGAACGGCGATGACGATCATGTCTTCGCGGCGGGCTTGCGCTTTCTGGCGATCCAGCGCTTCACCACGCTGATCGGCCGCGTATTGAGCACGTGATCCGCGGTGAGCCAGGCGCGCCGGGCCACCCGGATTCCCAGGTCCATCTGTTCGAGCTGTACCGGTGCGTGGGCGTCGGTGTCGATCACGATCATCACCCCCGCCTCGCGGGCCATGTGGACGTATCGATCCGCGAGGTCCAGCCGCTGCCAGGAGGCGTTCAGCTCCAGCGCGGTGTGGGTGCGCGCCGCGGCCTCGATTACCGCGGCCATGTCCAGGTCCATCGGCTGGCGCCGGCCGATCAGCCGGCCGGTGGGATGGCCGATCGTCGTCACGAAGGGATTCTCGATCGCCGCGATGACGCGCTTCGTCACGGTCTCGCGGTCCTGCCGCATCGCCGAGTGCACGCTCGCCACGACGATGTCGCACGCGGCCAGCACGCTGTCGGGATAGTCAAGCGAGCCGTCCGGAAGGATGTCGCACTCGCAGCCGACCAGCACCGAGATCGTGTCGTGGCGCTCGTTGAGCTTCCGAAGTTTATCGATCTGGCGCCACATGCGATCGATCGACAGGCCGTTGGCGATCGCGCTCGATTTGCTGTGATCGGTGATGGCGATGTATTCGTAGCCGAGCCGCGACGCCGCCTCGGCCATCTGCGGTGCGGTCAGCGTGCCGTCGCTGGCGGAAGTGTGCATGTGCAGATCGCCGCGGATGTCGGTCCGTTCGACCAGCTTGGGCAGTTTCATTCCGGCGGTCAGTTCGCCGCGATCCTCCCGCAACTCAGGCGGAATCCAGGGCAATCCGAGCTTCTGGTAAATTCCTTTTTCGTCGCGCCCGGCGATCGGCTCCTCGCCCTTGAACAGCCCCCACTCGTTGAGTTTCAGGTGCTTCTTGATCGCCAGTTCGCGCAGCCGGACGTTGTGCTCCTTGCTGCCCGTGAAGTAGAGCCACGCCGCGCCGATCGACTCCGGCGGCACCACGCGGATCTGCGCCCGAATCTCCTCGCCGTCGCGGCGCCGCGCGATCACCGATCCCTTCGTGTCACCCTTTGCCAGCACGCGCTCCACCGCCGGCAGCGCCGCGAACGCCTCGATCACTTTCTCGCCGTTGGACGCGGAGCATACCAGGTCGATGTCGCCGATCGTTTCCGCGCCGCGGCGCAGCGAACCGGCGATTTCCACCTGTTTGACACCGGGAATCTTGCGAACCTCCGCCGCCAGTTCATCAGCCAGCGGCAGCGCAAGTCCCAGCGGGGTCCGCTCGGAGGCGCGGCTCACGAATTCGAGATTCTCCTTCAACTGCGCCGCGGTCTTCTCCCCCATCCCCTTCACTTTCGCCAGCGCGCCGCTTTCGATCACTTTGCGCAGATCGTCGATCCCTTCGACTCCCAGTTCCCGCCAGAGCAGCGCCGCTTTCTTCGGACCCAGCCCCGGAATCTTCAACATCGCCGGCAATCCGGGGGGGACCGCCTTGATCAGCTCCTGATGCAGCGCGACCTGGCCGGTCGCCAGGAACTGCTCGATCTTCTCGCGCATCGACTTGCCGATGCCCGGCAGATCGTCCAGGCCGCCCTCGGCGGCCAGCCGGGCGACCTCTTCGGTCAGATCGCCCAGCGTCCGCGCGGCCCGGCGGTAGGAATTGGCGCGGAAGCCTTCCTCGCCCTGAATGTCGAGCAGGTCGGCGATTTCATCGAGGATTCGAACGAGGTCCTGGTTGGACATGCTGGAATTATAAAGGCGATCGGGCGTTTTGTGCAGTTGCACAAATCGAAACTTTTTCAGAACGGGCTGCGCTCGACTCGCATTTCACAACTTGTTGTTTTTTAATGAGTTACAATTCACGTACCTATGGAGACCCGTCGGAAATTCCCTCGATTCGCACGGGTGTATGATCGAGGTTGTAGCGCGCCTCCCGATGACCCGGCTCCAGTGTCAGCACGGTCTGGAAGCATTCGCGCGCCTGGCGGAATTCCGCCAGCGCCGCCCCCCACTCCCGCCGCGCCAGGGCCTGCTGTCCGGCCGAGGCGTGGCAGAGTCCGAGGTTGTTCCACATTTCAACGTAACGGGGTTCGCGCCGCAGCGCTTCGCGGATCAGCGGTTCGGCCTGCTCGAACCAGCCCAGCGCAATCGGCACGCCGACCGCAATGCCGATCTGAAACGCGGCGTTCACGTGGGGCCGTTCCGCGGTCCGCAGCGCGCTTGCCGCCTCGTAATCGGCCGCGCGGCGCTCGTCGCGTCGAATCAACTCCGCGTGCACCGGGATCCGCCGCAGGAAGATCACAAAATTGGCGTCGTAGTACGTGAGCGCCCAATCGGCGTCGCGCGACAGCCTGCGAATCAGCGGCAGCGTCGGATCATGGACACGCAGGAGCATCGCGTTCACGTCGAATTCGGCGCAGAACGTCCCGGCATCCTCGCGGGCGAGGCCCAGGTTCCAGCAACGCATCAGCGCCGCGGGCGAATAGGCGAATGTGTTGGTGGTGATGTAGACCTTGAACTCCGGCCGCAGCCAGGGGAGCACGTTGCTCGACGTCATCAGATCGGTGAAGAGCCGCGGTCGCACGTCGGGGTGCTCATTCAGCCAGCGGACGGCGTTCATCGGGAAGATGTGGTCGGAGAATCCCGCCGCCAGCCGCCGGGCCGGGCGGCGCTCCTCGAAGTAGAATCCCCCGCTCCAGATGCCGGTCAGCCAGTGGAGCAGCAGGCCGCAGGTCGCGAGGCTCGCGGCGAGACGCGCCCGCCGCCCGAGGAATGAGAGCGCGCGAAGCCGCGGGCCGCCCGCGCGAATCACCGCGGCGAACTCGATCACGATCAGCGGCGCGGCGACGATGGCGAAGGGGGCGATGTTGCGTCGCATCTGCGTCGACACGGCCGCGAACAATAACAGCGTCGCCAGCACATCCCAGCGGCGGCGCAGTGCTGCCAGGATGACGGCCGGGGCCGACAGGATCAGTAAAACCAGGTAGGCGTAGATCGTGCGATAGGCGCCGCGGAACGCGATGAATCCGAAGGGCGACTGAAACTCCGACAGAATTCCCCAGGGACTCTCCACCGGGTCCTCGGGATTCTGCCCCATGATGCGCTCGGCGCGCAGGTAGTCGAGCGTTTCAATCGGGAAGATCGCGCCGCGCCATCCCCAGGGATTCACAAGGCAGGCGGCACACATCACCGCCAGCGCGACGGCCCAGTATCGCACGTCACCTGCGCGGCGATCGCCCGGCTCCGCCTCTTCGCCGCGGCCGCGCCCCGGAAGGGTCCGCGCGACGATCGCCTGTAGCACCCGCGCGGCCGACAGCAGAGGTCCCAGAAGGAAATAGCTGTGCAGGTTGGCCCAGAGAATCTGCGAGATCGCCAGCCATGCCATCAGCCCGCGGACCGGACGCGGCCGGTAAAGCAGCCAGAGCTGGAAGGCCAGAAGCGCGTAGCTGAAAAGTTCCGGCCGGAGGGTGAAACGCTCGTAGGTCGCCAGCGCCGCGAGCATCAGTCCCCACGCACAGCCGGGCAGCTTCACCCCCGCGTTGCGCAGCAAGCGCCACATGCAGAGGAAGATCGCCGCGATCAGCAGCGAGCGCAGCGCCATCAGTCCCGCGGCGTCGAATCGGTCGAAGAGCCACGCGAAGAGGGGCTGGCTGAGCCAGTTGGCGTTGATGAAGGCGTGATTCGTCGCGCCGTAGATGAACGGGTCGACGGTGACGATGCAGCCGCTGCGCAGCAGTTCGCGGCCGTAGGCAATGTGATAGCCGAGATCGACGCTCGACAGCTCGAACCAGCCCAGCCCCGCGACCAGCAGCACGCTGAGCCACAGGTGCAGTCCGGCAAGACCGCGCGCCCAGCGCCCTTCCGCGGTCATCAGCCGTCGCGGCGCGACAGCGTCGGGAAGGCCTCTTCCTCGGCCTCTTCCTGGATCAGAATCTTGGGCTTGATCAGGATGAGCAGCACGCGGTCATCCTTCACGAGCGACGTGTTGGAGAAGGCGCGCTTGAGGACCGGGATTCGCGAGGGAATCGGAACGCCCGCGTCGCGCTCGCGCTCGGCCGCCTGCTTGAGTCCGCCGATCAGCAGCGTTCCGCCGTCGGGAACGGTCACGGTCGTGCGCACCTGGTTGATCGTCGTGCGGACGAGTTGGACGAATCCGGCGCCGCCGGTCAGCGAACCGGTGGTGAACTGGAACGGTTCGGGATCGCCGGCCACCGCGGTCTGCGTACGAATCGTCATGGTGACGTAGCGGCGGTCGGCCGACACCGTCGCATCCACGTCGAGCACGCGGCCGGTCGCGGCCTGCTGGATGATCGGGAGGAAGAGACCGACGTTATCGCCCAGCACCGGCTGAAGCGACGCGATGTAGTCCTGGAGAATCGCCGCCTCGAAGACGGCCCGCTGTCCGTTGAAGAGCACGACCCGCGGCGCGTCCAGGTCGCTCGATCGCGCGTCCACCTGCGTCGCCCGAAGGAGGAAGTCAACCTGGATGTTGTCGAGGAAGCTTCCGAAAATGTTCAGGGCCGGCATGTTCTCCGCGCCGCCCAGCGTGCCGGGAATGTTGGTCGCCACGGTGTTCGCCAGGTCGAGCGTGTTGTTCTGAATCGGAATCGGCGTCCAGCGACCGGAGTGCGGAGCGATGTCGCCCGTCGCGGGAACCAGACCCGGCTGGCCGAAGGGCTGCGGGAAGGCCTGCGTCGGCAGGTTCAGGCCGAGGTTGCCGGGGGCGCCGGGGGTGAAGCCGAGGCGGCTGAACTCGCGGGGCACCAGCACCAGCGTTCCGGTGGCCGGATCGCGCAGCGGCTGCGAGAGCGTGCCGGCGCGGTCGAAGCCTGCATTGCCGTTGTTGAGCACAACGTCGATATCGACGCCGATCTGCTCCAGATAGTTGCGCGTGACGGTGATGAATCGCGCCTCAACGGCGATCTGAATCGAATGGGCCTCGCGAAGCTGCCGCAGCAGGTCGCGCAACTGCTGATGGGCCGTCGACGTCTGCGTGACGATCAACTGGTTGCGCAGGGCGCGGATCGAGCCGATGTTGCCGCCGCCCGCCCGCCACGTCTCGGGATCGATGGTCTGCTGAATCAATTCGATCAGGGCGTCGACGTTGACCGTGTCGCGGCCTTCCTCCGCCAGACCACCCGCGCCGCCGCCGCCGGGGCCGCCGCCGCCGCCGAAGAGCTGCTGAGCGCCGCCACCGCCGCCGCCGCCGCCGCCGAATCCGCCACCGCCGCCGCCGCCACCACCGCCCTGCCCGATGTTCTGGAAATTCACCGCGAGCTGAGGCAGGAAGTCGGGAACGTTGATGAGGAGATCCTCGACGTTGTAAACCCGCAGCAGCGTGCGCCGCGCCAGGTCTTCCTTCGAAGAGATGGTGATAACACCTTCGTCAACGTCGTAGCCCAGTTCGGCTTCGCCGCCGCCGACCTGCTCGAGTACCTGCTCGATCACCTTCTTGACCGAGACATCTTTCATGGTCAGCGAAACGTCCGCCTCTTTCTCGACGGCGATCGCCTCGAGCACGGGCCAATTCACGACGATGTTCAGGCCGGTGAAGTCGCGCAGGTACTCGATCACTTCTTCAAACGATTTCTCGCTGAACTTGATGTCGGGAACGGTGTCGTCCAGCTTGCGGCGGACCTGGATCGTCTGCTCGCTCTCCCCCTCATCCGACGCCCCCTTGCGGATGGCGGAAATCTCGCGCCAGTTCTTGGGGTAGAGAATGTCCTGATGCCAGGGGATCGCCGCCTCATCGTTGCGGCCGACCAGGTCCTGCTCTTCCAGCTTGCGGGTCTGGTAGTTCTGCCGCTGCGACGAATTGGCGGCGAAGTCCTCGAGCGTGGTCTTGCGCCAGGCGGCCTGCTCGTCGTTGGGATCGAGCGCGAGAACCTGTTTCAGAATCTGGATCGCCTCGTCGTACTTGCGCTCCTTCTGAAGCTCCTCGGCCTGATTCTTCAGCAGTTGGATCTTCTGCTGCTTGGCTTCCTCGGTCTTGTGGCGGCGCTCCTCTTCGGCACGGATCAGGTCGTCCTGGCGCTTGCGCGACTTCTTCTCGGCCGACAGGCGCGCCTCGTCTTCCACGAACACCAGCAGGCCGCGGGCCCGGTCGCGCCACGCCTCATACTCGTTGCTCGACGGCGCGAAACGCCGCGCCCGGTCGACCACGTACTGCGCTTCCTGAGACTGCTTGCGGGCCTCCTCGAACTGCTCGTTGACCACGGCCTCGCGCGCCTGCGCTTCGAGGTCCTGGAAGGTCCGCTGCGCCTGCTGCCAGAGCAGCGCGTTCTCTTCGGTCAGGTCGTCCACCAGACTCCCGCTGGCCTGACCGGCGGGGGCTGTACCGGAGCCGGAGGGCGGCGGATCGGCGGCGAAAGCGTCCGATCGAATCGGCGCGGACCACAGGGCGGCCACGAGAGAAACGACGCAGAACAGGTGCCGCGACATGGGAGACTCCTTGCGATCCAAGCGTTCGCGGAGGCCAGATTGCTGAGCCGGGCGAACGATCCAGCCGCGAATGTAGGGGGCCTTCAAGGTGGTTGCCAACCGCGTAACTACCGCAAATCCGCCGGGCAGGCTTCGGGTGTGCATCGTGGGCCCCGCAGGTTCGCCCCTGCGATGCCTGAGGGGCGATTGTACGCCTCGGCCGTCGCCGGTTGCAAGCACCTTATTCGACCCCGAGCGGGGCTACTTTCCGCCCAATTCCTGCCGTTTTGAGTCGATCTTGTCCCGCGCCAGGATCAACTCGTGGAGGCGCTCCGGATGATTCGCCTCCGTATAAACCAGCGCGACGGTCGTCTCGCTGCCGCCGTCGCCGCGTGCGGCCGATCGGTAGCTGCGCTTGAAGTCGATATCCACCACCACCGCGCCGGTCGTGAAGTCCGCCTTGCGATCCTTGCGGCCGATGAGGTCGCCCACCGAAACGGTGAACTTCTTCCCCTCGAATGCCTTGCCCGCCTTGCGGAAGACCTCCACCGTCGCCTCGCGTTTGCCCTCGTCGGCATTGATCAGGTAGAGGTAGGTGTCCGACGGCGCTTCGAGCACGGCGCTCGGCTCCGACCAGTTCCCCTCGACCAGCACGCGGCGCACGTCGGCCGGCTCGGCCAGTTCAAACGGGCGACCCGCGAAGCGATTCAGCGCCCGCAGCCGGATGCGATACTGGTAGTAGGCGCCCGGCTCCACATTCAGGTCATAAGCGATGATCGGCATGCGGCGACGCAGCTCGCGCTTGGGCGGCTGACGCCCCTGCTGCGTGCTGACCCGGTCCAGCTCGTCGAGCAGCTTGGCGTTCTGATCGCGATCCTTCACCGCGATGCCGAGCGTCCAGTAGGCCGCCTCGGCGTACATGTAGGCGCGATCCAGATCGGGGGTGGAGGCATCCTTGGCCGCCGTGGCCTCCTTGACCCAGTTGCGCATTGCATTGGTGATCGTGGGATTCGGCGGAACGTTCTGAGGCTTCTCGGGATCGAACCAGCCGACCGGCTCTTCCTTGAGGAAGGGAATGACGAACTCGGTGACCTTGCTCCCCTTCGAGGTGATCGGGCGATCCGGCCGCAGAATCCATTTCTGACCCGGCCGCAGCAGGTTCCAGAGCGACTCGATCTGCCCGCGATCGCCGGCCGAAATCGAGCCGTCGGGCATGAAGTCCGGTTCCGGCGCCGGTGGCCGGACAAAGGGGACCCATGCGTCGACGTCGCGCCACGCCTCGGAATTTTCCCCGCCGGCCGTGCGGAAGACGCGCCGCCGCTGCAACTGGACGTCGTAAACCGTCAGGTCCTGGCGGTTCGACGGATAGTTCGCGGCGATGAATTCCTGTTCCTGGGCGCTGAGATCGACGACCGCGGCGCACATGGCCCAGGTCGTTCCCTCGGTCGCGTCGCCGAAGGGCGCGGTCGAGTCGGGGAGCTTGCCATTCTCCACCACCGATTCGAGCGGCTCCTCGTTCGGAACGGCCAGCACGTTCTTGTGGATCGCCGCCCAGGGACGGCCGGGCGCGACGATGCGGACCAGCGGACGCTTCTCCGCGGTCGTCGGCCGCTCATCCTCCACCAGCGGCGGCGGCGGCGGCAGCGCCGGGAAGACGCGATCCTTGAGATCGGAATATTGCTTGAGCAGCGTGAACACGCCGTTGCCGACGTCGACCTGCGGCGTCTGAGTCGCCTTGGGGTCGGGCGGAGGCGGCGGACCGACGGATCGCCACTTGTCGGAGATCCGCTTGCCCTGATCCTCGAGCGCCGTGCCGAGCTGCTGCGGCTTGATCGTGTCGCCCGACCAGCCGGCGGCCTGGTAGGGCATGCCCAGAATCAGGAAGTATCCGATGCTGCCGAGCAGCGCGAGCGCGGCCAGACCGAACACGCCCTTCTCGATGTGCTGTTCGATCGGATTGATCGTCTTCTTCGCCATTCAACCACTCCAGCCCCGCCGGGCGGGGCCGGCCTTCGCTTCCGGTTCGATGCACCGCTCGGCCGGAGGGGCCGTCGCGGCGCACACGCTCGATCAGCGGCCGCGGCCGGCCGGTTCCGGCTGATTGCCGGCCGTGACCGGTTGCGACAGCGCCGCCAGGATGTCCGGCGGCATGAACGCCTTGAAGATCGAATGCAGGTAGTACGCTTCGATGTTGATGGTGAGCTGAACGACCGGCTTCTGACCGTACACGTATCCGATCTGCCGCCAGTTCGGCTTCACTTCGTCATATTCGAATTGCACCGGCGTCATGAAGCTGCTGTCCACGATGGCGTCGAGCACCTGGGGGATCGCCTCGGCCTCGACCACCACCTTCAGGACCAGCGGCACCATGAAGAACTGCTCGTTGTTCTGACGCCGCGTGTAGGAGGGATAGAGGAACCGGGCGCTGGCCGAGTTGGATCCGCCTCCGCCGGCGCCGCCCAGCACGCCCGCGATCGCGAGCGACATCAGCCGCTTGACCGGCAGGTGAGCGACCCAGGCGCGATCGGCGTGTCCGGCATCCACCAGCGCCCGCGCGGCGCGATCATTCAGACCCGCCAGCGCGGCGACGACGTCCTGCTGAATCCAGAGGGACATCTGCGCCTGCCAGATCTCGTCGACCTCGGGCGGCACCTCGCGCGTGCTCAACTCATGCTGCCGGATCGCTCCGGGATCCAGATACATGTGGAGCCCCTTGGCCCGTTCCAGCGAAAATCGCACGCGCGGATCGGCCCACAGGAAGCGCACGCGATCCCCGGCAGAGACCTGCGTCGCCTTGCCGGTGCTGACCCGGCCGATGGCCCAGGGACTCTCGAGCAGCGCCTGTTCGGCGGATTTCTTCTTCTCTTCGCGGTCGACCGCCTCGCTCAGCTCGCGCTCGCTCGGACGGTCCGACGCGTGCAGCCGATCGACCATGGCCGCGAAGGCCTTCTGGTATTGCTTTCGGAATTCCGTGCGGGGCGTGGTCTTCGTGGCGGCGGGCAGCACTTCGTCCACCAGCGGCTTTCGCTCAACCGGCGCGCCGCCGAAGGAGTTGAACTTCTGCCGACGCTGCAGGTCATCCAGTACCTTGGAATACTTCTCGATCGCGCCGCTGTTTTCCCGGCGTTTCTGCTCGATCCATTGCTTGTTCTGCATCGGCTGCGAGAGCGTCCCCTGTAGGTCGCGCCCCAGTCCGATGGGCGAAGCCATTGCAGTGGCCACTTCTCCCGTCCGCATAAACTGGTGCACGCTGACGCCCAGCGCCGACACGGCGGCGAGAACGAGCGCGAGCAGGCGCCATTGCTTCTTGAGGAACTCGAGCACCTTTTTGACGGCGTTCATGGCGTTCCCAATTCGCCCGCGTCCGCGCGGCGCGGAGGATCGATCCTTATTCCCGTCGCGGCGGCGGAGGCGGCGGCTGATTGCCGGCCGGCGCGCCGCCCGCCGGAGCCGTTCCGGCCGGAAGCATCTCGCTCGGCGTATTCTTGTGCACGACGATCAATTCGATATCAAAGTCTGAATCCGACTGGACGTATGGCTCCAGCGTCAGCGGATCCTGATCCGGCTCGACCGTGAAGCCTGGCTGCGCCGCGCCGCCCGGTGCGCCCGCACCAGCCGGAGGCGTTGCACCGCCGCCGCCACCGAATGCGCCCCGGTTGTCCCCTCCGCGCGGCGGCGTCGCTCCCCCACCGCCGAACGCGCCGCCGCCGCCGGCGGCCGGAGCGCCCGGCGATCCGCCCGTGGGCGTCTGGTCGGCCGGTTCCGGATCGGGCGCCTTGACGCGGCTGATGCCGCGCAGCTTCCCGGCGTGGAAATAGAAGCCCATGTCGGGCTTTCGACCGGCGGCCAGAATTCCCGGAATGACGACGTCCTCGATCCAGCCCGCCGGATCCGCCAGCGTCGTGCGACCGCTCAGGCGAAGCTGCCAGCCCGCCTGGCCGTTCATCGCGTCGATGATCGTCGTGTCCGCGAGCTGCCAGTTCTTCGCCACCTGGGCCAGGTCATCCGTATAGCCCATGCGGTAAGAGCGAATCCAAAGCTGCTTCCGCTTGCTCCGCTCGGCGAGCTGTTCCAGCTCGGCCATCTGCGGCGATCCCGCGGGCACGCCGCCGCGGCGAAGCTCATCGCGCTTCGTCTTGGCTTCAGTGATTTTGGTCAGGTAGCTTGCCCCGTCACCGGCTCCTTCGATCCCCGGCGCCTGCGAGCGAATACCTTCCATCAGCGTCTGGAAGATTCGCGCGACCACCGGATTGAAGTCGCCCAGTTCCTTGAAGGTGGTGAGCTGGCGAACGACCTCGCCCGCCATGTTCGCGGCGACGCCATATTCCTTGGAGAAGGCGCGGACCCCTTCGAGCACGCCCGACGCATAACGCACCGGCGACTCGCCGCCGGGAGTCTTGTTGATGGCGGACTCCGCCGCGTCCAGGTTCGCGACCGGAGGCGTGCGATCCTTGCCGACGGCCTCGATCGCCGACTGCGCTTTCAGGTTGCTCCCCCAGATCACTGCCGCCGTGCCGATCAGACTGGCGGCCGTCGCCGCGAAATAGGTGCTCTTGCGCCGCCAGACGATCTGGCGCACCAGCTCCGTCGGCAGCAGATTGGAGGTGATCGCGCTGAGTCCCAGTCCCTGAAGCGCCAGTCCCGCCGCGACCACCAGGCTGCCGGCCGCCTCGTGATATTCAGCCGCCTTCGCCTGATCCGCGAGCGCCAGCCGCTTGAAGGAGGCCAGGCGGTCGACCTCGATCTGAAGATTCTGATTCATGAACTTCTGCAGGCCGGGCAGTTTGAACGCGTTTCCAACCCCCAGGATCCGGCCGATGTGCGACTCGCGGTGGGTCGAGGTGTAATAGCCGATCGACCGCTGCACTTCGGAGATGAGGTCGGCGAAGACCGGGCGCATGGCCTGGAAGATCTGCCGCGCATACTTGCTGGCGGCGGCGGTGCGCTTGAGGTTTTCAGCCTTGGCGTGAGAAAGCTTGAATGCCTTGACCAGCGCTTCGGTAAAGGCGTTGCCGCCGATCGGAACCGGCCGGGCCCAGATGCTGGCCCCTTCGATCACGATCAGGTCGGTCGCCTGCGCGCCGATGTCCAGGACGATGGTGGCCTTCTCTTCACTGGCCTGGTCATAGCGGATGCAGTTGTAAAGCGCCAGCGGCGTGGCCTGCGCGATCATAGGCTCGATGCCGACGGCGGTGAACTGATCGACGTGCTTGCGGATCAGCTCCTTGCGAATTGCGAAGATGCCCACTTCGACGTCCGGCGCGTCCTTCTGCTGAAAGGTCTGAAAGTCCCAGACCACTTCGTCCATGTCGAAGGGAATCTGCTGTCCCGCCTCGAACCGCACGATGTCGGGAATCCGCTTCGGCTCGACCGGCGGCAGCTTGGTAAAGCGCGACAGCGTCTGCTGGCCGGGCACGGCGATCGCGACCAGGTCGCCCTTCAGCGAATTGCGCGACGTGAATTTTTCGAGTGCGGCCTTGATCAGCGCGGGGGCGTCCGATTCCGGGTGGGAGAGAATGCGGTCATGCTCGACCGTGTCGAACGCCAGGACTTCGACCTTGTCGCCCGCCGCCTGAAGGCGAACCGCCTTCAACGCGCACTGGCCGACGTCGATGCCCCACACGGCCTGTTTCGTCGCCATACCCGCCTACTCCCGCCGCGCCCCACGGACGCGCCGCCCGATGGAATCATTCGCCGATTCGGTCGCTCCACCGATGAATGCACGCACGCCACGCCCGCGTGCCGAGTCCGCGCCGTTGCCGGAGGAACCGTAAGGTTCGCAATACGCTCGCAATCCGTCAAGCCGCCGGCAGTCGCGGCCGCAGGGGTCGGGGTCCGTCGCTAACTCCATCGCCGGGAGCGGCTTGGAGCGGGGCGTCGGACGTCAGGGCAAGCACCACCGCAGGACTTTAGCCCATCACCACGGGACCGTCAAACCGAACGGCGAAGACGCTTGTTTCTCGTTCAGGCGTCCGGTCCGGTGTTTTCCGCGGCTTTGTGGAAAGGCGGTTTTGTCCCATGGTCCACGTCATCGGTCGGATTGAGTTGGGGCCGGCGCGCCGCGGTGCGGCGACCGCGATGCTCAGCGGCCTGCTGGTCGTCGGCTCCTGCGTCATGGTCGGCTGCGGCGGCGACGCGCTGGTGGAGATTTCCGCCGCCGACGCGATCGAGGCGATCGCCGCCCATTCGCGGCTGGCGCTCAACGAGTATCACGGCGATCTGGCCCGTGCGGACGATTCCCGCGAAGCGGCGGTGGTCGACGCCTTCGTGCGGCGCGTTCAGGCGGATGTCGCCGACGAATCGAAGCTGGACGGGCATTCGCTCGCCTTCAGTCAGGCGCTCGCGCGGCTCCGTGCCGATCGCGAGGTCGCCTGGACCCGCCATTCCCGCGCGGAGGAGAACAACCGCGAACTGGAACAGATCGCCGCCGACATGCGGCGGCTGGCGATGCAGTCCCTCTCGCTGCGCGACGAGTGGCAGCGTTACATCGAACGGCTGATCGAAACGACCCGCAGGCCCCCGGCCAATCCCCCGGCCGCGACCGGTGCTCCCCCACCCTGACGCCCTTTCCCGCCGGTCGCGGCCTCTCTTTGACAGCTTGCTCGATTCTGTGCCGATTCAACGTCTCGCAACATTCAGGAGCATGCTCATGAGCAATGCCGTCCAAACGCTGGACGATCTGATCGAACGACTCGCCGGTGCAGCGGGCCTGGCCGCACCGGCCGCCACGCGCGTCGAAGGCGAGGCCTCATCCGAACCGGCTGAGAACCCCGCCGACCTGCCGGACGCACCGGCTCCTTCCGTTTCCCGCGCGCCGGATGCGATCGACGCCGCACTCGCCGCGCCGTCCCGGACGACGTCGGTGAGCAGCCTGCGCGATGATCCGGCGATTGTCGCCTTTCGGCGCGAGCTGATCGACGGCATGATCCGCGCCGACACGGCCCATCGGCTGCTGTCGCTTCTTTCGACGATTCTCGATCGCATGTCGGCGATGCGCGGTTGACCCCTTTCCGCGGCGGGGGCGGATGATGCACTCGATCACATGGGAATACCTCGGCGTCGTCACGGCCGTTCTTTCAACGCTCGTCGCCGCGCCGCTGGCCGCGAATTTCATGCTGCTCCGCTCGCTTCGCGAGGATCAACGCGCCGCCGGCGAGCGGGGAGAAGTCCGGCTGGCGGCGCTGGACGACGACCTGCGCCGCTCGCAGATCGCGATTGAAGAGGTCCGCGGCAGCTACACCACCAAGGAGGAATGGGTGCGAGAAACGACCCGCGCCCGCCAGCAGCTCGACCGGCTCACGGAGCTGATGTCCCGCATTCAGGCCGAGTTGGAGCAGTCGCACGGCCTGGCCACTCAATTCCTGCGCGCCACCAACGCGATCATCGATCTCGCCGAACGTCTCGCCTCCGACCTGCGGCGCTAGCGATCTGCATTCAGCCTCCTTCCGCTGGAGGGAGAGGGTCGGGTGAGGGAGAGTCCGATTTCGCGTACATTGTCCGCGGCCTACCGGAGTCCGCGGCATGAAACTCGCCATCGCCCAGATCACCCCCGTCTTCCTCGATCGCGACGCCACCCTCGCCAAAGTCGTCGCGCGCGTCCGCGAGGCCGCCACCGTCGGCTGCCGGCTCGTCTGCTTCGGGGAGACGCTCGTCCCGGCCTACCCGCTCTGGCTCAGCCGCACCGACGCCGCACGCTTTAACGCCGCCGATCAGAAGCGCTGGCACTCCCTCTACGTCGATCAGGCGGTCAGCCTCGAAGCCGATCATCTCGCCGCCGTTCGCGACGCGGCCCGCGCGGGCGGAGTCGCTGTGATTCTCGGCGTGGCGGAACGGCCCGCCGAACGCGGCGGGCGAACCCTCTTCGCCTCGCGTGTCTTCATCGATGCGCAGGGCCGCATCGCCTCGGTGCATCGCAAGCTGATGCCGACCTACGAAGAGCGGCTGACCTGGGGAATGGGCGACGGCGCGGGACTGGTCACGCACGAGATCGACGGCCTGCGCGTCGGCGCGCTCAATTGCTGGGAAAACTGGATGCCTCTCGCCCGTGCCGCCCTCTATGCGGCGGGAGAGGATGTGCATGTGATGCTCTGGCCCGGTTCGGTCGGACTGACGCGCGACATCACTCGCTTCGCCGCGATGGAGGGGCGCGTTTATGCCGTCTCCGCGGCCGTGCTGGTACGGGAGTCGGACATTCCGGCCGGCGTCCCGGAGCGGGAACGGATGTGCCGCCCCGGCGAGACGATCTACAACGGCGGCTCCTGCATCGCCGGCCCGGACGGCGAATGGGTCGTTCCGCCGGTCACTGACCGCGAGGAGCTGATCGTCGCGGAACTGGACGCGGCGCGGCTGCGCGGCGAGCGGCAGAACTTCGACCCGGCCGGTCATTACAGCCGGCCGGACGTTCTGCGGCTGACGGTGGATCGCCGCCGTCAGGCCGCGGCGGAATGGATCGAGGGTGCGGCCGCTCCCGCCGATGCTGGACGAAGCGGCGGTCGGGGCGTTTAATCCGAGCGTCATCCAGGACGCGATGCATGTCCGCGCTCAATCGACGCAGGTCCCGCCGACGCCGCTTTGTCCGCCGAACGCTACCCGGCGCGCCTCCCGGCATTCTCGTTCCGGTCGTCGATGCGCCGCAGACCGTCATCCGCGTGCTGGCCTACGGCCCCGAGGGCTTTCTCGAAAAGAAGATCGAGCGCGTCGACGAGATCCCCGAGATTCAGAAGCAGTGGCCGGTCATCTGGATCGACGTGGACGGCCTGGGGGACACGACGATCATTTCCGAGATCGGGCGGCTGTTCGAGTTTCACAAGCTCGCGCTCGAGGATGTCGTTCACACCCACCAGCGGGCCAAGGTCGAGCGATACGACCGGCACCTCTTCGCCGTCGCGCGCATGCCGATCACGATGTCCGATCAGCCGTGGCGTACCGAGCAGATCAGCTTCTTTCTCGGCGAGCGCTACCTCGTAACGTTTCAGGAGCGCACCGGCGGGGACTGCCTGGATTGCGTGCGGCTGCGCATCCGCACCGGCCTGGGCAGGGTCCGACCCGCCGGGCCGGATTACCTGATGTACGCGCTGCTCGACGCGATCCTCGACAACTATTTTCCGCTGGTGGAAGACTGCGGCGAACGGCTCGACGTCCTCGAGACCGAGGCGTTCGAGCGTCCCGCCTCCGACACGATGTCGCGCCTGCACCAGGTGAAACGGGACCTGCTCACCGTGCGCCGCGCCGTCTGGCCGATGCGCGACGCGCTGCACGTCCTGCTGCGGGAGGAATCCACGCTCGTGACGGAGGAGACGCGCGTCTTTCTGCGCGACTGCCACGATCACACGATCCAGATCATCGACCTGGTCGAAGCCTATCGCGACGTCACCGCCGGGCTGACCGATCTCTACGTCAGCGCGCTGGGCATGCGCACCAACGAGATCATGCGCGTGCTGACGGTCATCTCGACGATCTTCATCCCCCTCACCTTCATTGTCGGCCTCTACGGCATGAACTTCGAGCACATGCCGGAGCTGCACATGCCGAACGCCTATCCGATCGTGCTGCTGGTCATGCTGGGGATTTCGGCCGGGCTACTGATCTGGTTCCACCGCTCCGGCTGGCTGCGGCCGATGCTGTCGCCGCCGACTGAATCGGCGGAGATCGCCGAGCAGCGGCGCGAGCGGGCGCACCTCACCGAGGACAAGCCCGAGTGCTGAGAGACGACGCGGGGGGGAGGGCGGACCTCCTCAGCCCGGCTGAAGCACCTTTGCCATGCGGCCGCTCCACTCATCGTTGAGCAGTTTGCGCAGGTCGGCGGCGCTTTCAAAGACCTCGAGCAGGAAGACCCCCTTGTAGCGGACCTCCCGGAGCGCGTCGCCCAGGTCGTCCCAGGGCAGCGTGCCGCGATAGGGCAACCGATGGCTGTCCACCGCGCCGTCGTTGTCGTGCACGTGGGTGTAGGCGATCGTGCTGCCGGCCGCCCGCACCGCTTCGCCGGCGCGGCCGGTCATATGGGCGTGCCCGGTGTCGATCAGGAAGACCACGCGCGGCATGGCGGCCCCGGCCACCTCGCGCGCCAGCCGCACCGGATCGTTGCCGATCGGGTGATACGGCGGCATGTTCTCGAAGGCGAAGCGCACCCGAAACTCATCCCCCATCCGCTGAAACTCGTCGAAGGAGCGGCGGAGTTGCACGTACTTGGTTTCGAGCGATCCGACCGGCGCGCGGGCCGGCGACGGATGCACCACCACGAGGTCGCCACCGAGTTCGCGGCAGAACTCCGCCTCGGCGCGGTAGAGATCGACCGAGCGGCGGCGATGCGACTCATCCTCGCTAGAGGGATCGATGTCGTCGCCGAAGACGCCGTGGATGGAATCGATGGTGAGCGGCTCGTCGGGCATGAGCGCCCGCACGTCGCGGGCGGAGATGTTGCGGAGGCGGTTGCGATAGACCTGCACGATGCGGCAGCCGGCCCGCGCGTAGAGTCCGAGCACTTCCGGCGGATGGAAGTCCTCGAACCCGAACGCCCCCGTGGTGCCCAGCGTCATCATGCGGCTGCCCCGCGAACGACGCCGCGGTTCAGTTCTCGCTGAGCCGGCGGCGGATGTATTCGGCGCGCACGACGCTGCGCTGCTCGCCCGACAATCGTTCTCCCCGGATTTTCTGCAAGTGGGCGGGCTGCGTCAACAGAAACAGTTCGTTCACCGTCCCCAGGTTGATTTCCTCGATCCGTCCGAGACTGATGCCCATCCGGACGTGCGAGAGGTGCAGCATGGTTTCCTCGCTGCTCATGGTGCGGGCGCGCTGCAGCGCCCCGAACGACCGCCAGACCTTGTCGTCCAGCACCAGGCTGCGTTCCTTCAGCAGGGTGCGGCGAGCCTGGTGCTCGTAGTCGATGATCCGCGGGATGACCAGATGCTTGAAATCGTGGATCAGCTCCTGCTCGGTGCGGCCCAGGGTCGTCTGGTTGGAGACCTGGAAGAAGTCCCCCAGGTACTCGGTCCCCTCCCCGAAGAGGCCGCGGATGGCCAGCCGCATCTCGCGGGCGGCACGGAAGACCCGCTCGATCTCGCCGGTCAACTTCAACGCGGGGAGGTGCAGCATGACCGAGACGCGGATGCCCGTCCCGACGTTGGTCGGGCAGGCGGTGAGATATCCGTACCGCGCGTGAAAGGCGTAGGCGGATTCGCGCTCGATCTGATCGTCGATGCGGTCGATCTCCTCCCAGATCACGTCAAGCTGCAACCCGCTCCGCATCACCTGGAGCCGCAGGTGATCCTCCTCGTTGACCATCACCGAGACGGTCTCCGTCGGCGAGATGGCGACCCCCCGGCTGCCTTCGGCGGCGGCGTGCTGGCGGCTGATGAGGTGGCGCTCCACGAGGAACTGGCGGTCCAGCTCGTCGGAGCGGTCAACGTCGATGAAGACCCACTGGCCGCTGGAAGCTCGGACGATCACGTCGCGCAGCCGCGTCGTGACTTCGTCGCGCTGCTCGGGTCGGCAGCGCACGAGAAAGGGAAATCCCGCGAGGTTGCGCGCCAGCCGGATGCGCGAGCTGATCACGATGTCGTGATTCGGCCCCGTGCCGCGCAGCCATTCACCGGCGGATCGCGCCAGGTCCTCGAGATTCATTTTTCCCCCAGCGACTTTAAGGCGTCGCGAAGCTGGGCGGCCTGCTCGAAGTTCTCGTTCTTGATCGCCGCATCCAGCTCGCGCCGCAACCGCTCCAGCTCCTGCGTGCGATCCGGCCGCGGGGCGCGGTTGGCGCGGGGCGACTTGCCGATGTGGCGGGTCGCGCCGCCGTGCGCCCGCTCCATGAGCGGGATCAGCGCCTTCTCGAAACCATCGTAGCAGGCGGGGCAGCCGAGCAGTCCGGCATTCCGGAAATCGGCGAAGGTCGTGCCGCACTGGGCGCAGGTCATCTGAGCCAGCTGCTGAACGCCGGATTGCTGAATCACAAAACTGGTGAGGAGTTCGTTGAGCGAGACGTGCTGCTGCTGAACCTTGACGCCCTCTTCGGCGGCGCAGCGGTCACACAAATGCCGCTCGCGCTTCTCCCCGCGTTCAATCTCCGTGAGATGAACGGTGGCGACCGCCTTCTTGCAGCGCTGGCAGTGTGCCTGACCCTGGTTCATGCTGTGGGACCGCTTCCGCGTGCTCCGGGGAAATCGTAGGTTTCACCGGATGTATCGTCAAGAATCACGCGCAGCGATAGTTGCGCTCGGCGCGGCGCTCCAGGCCGCAGCGCAGCCGCGCGTCTCCCAGACGCGCACGCGGGTCAGGTGGACTGTCGGCGGCAGGTTCGGCCGCAGCGCGTCCCGGAAGTAGACCGCCACCTGTTCGGCGGAGGGATTGCGTCCCACGAACTCGGGCAGGTCGTTCAGGAAGGTATCGTGAAGCCGCGCGGCGGCGGCGCGGAGCTGCGCCCTGACCTGCGTGAAGTCGATCAGCACTTCCATGCCGTCCAGCCGGGGGCCGGCCAGTTCGACTTCGACCTCCCAGTTATGGCCGTGGAGCGGTTCCAGCGCGCCGTCGAGAAGACGAAGCTGGTGCGCGGCGGCGAATTCGTCCCGGACGATGACTTCGAATCCGGCCACGGAATGATCCGATGGCGCGCGGCCGCGGAGGCCGCGGCGCGGCTAGCCGATCTTGACCACGCTGCGCAGATCGTTGACGAAGTCGCGGCAGGCGTGTTCGACGCACTTTTCCCACTCGGAGGTGTACATCTCGATGTAGCGCGGCTCCTCGTAGGCGAATATGACGCTGCGGCCGGAGACGACCAGCGCTCCCGATCCGTCTGATTTGAAGAAGGGCGCCACGTCGCGGGCGGTCATGCCCTGCGCGCCGTAGCCGGGGACCAGCAGCAGGGACTGAGGCATCAGCGATCGAAGTTTGGCGGCGGCTTCAGCGTCCCGGCAGGAGGCCACCGCGCCGACGGACGAATAACCGCGCGCACCGATGCCCGCGTCCGCCGCCCACTCGGCGACCTGCGCCGCGACCAGTTCGTGCATCCTGCGGCCGTCCTGGAGCGGAGCGTCCTGAATCGCGGCGGCAGATTCGTTGGAGGTGCGCACCAGCACGAAGACGCCGCGCCCGTCGGGATGCGTGGCCGCGGCATCGATGAAAGGCTTGACGCCGTCGATGCCGAAATAGCCGTTGACCGTCACGGCGTCGGGCGTCTCGAGATCCTCGAGATTTGAGAAGTCGGGTTCCGCGACGTGTGCCCGCGCGTACATCTCGGCGCTGGGACCGACGTCGCCGCGCTTGACGTCGCCAATGACCAGCAGACCGCGCTCGGAGGCCTCCTGCACCAGCTCGAAATACCCCTCGATCCCCTCCCAGTAGTAGCGCTCGAAATAGGCGGAATTGAGCTTGATGGCCGGCACGTGCGGGGCCACCGCGCGGATCACGCGGCGGCAGAATTCCAGAGAGGCGTCCAGCGCGGCCTCGACATCCGCCTCGTCGTTCAATTCGCGATGCTCGGCGATCTCCGCCGGGAGCCGCGCGTAGACGGGATCGACGGCGACGACGGCCGGCGACTTCTTCTCAGCCACGGCCTTGAGCAGGCGATCGGCAAAATGGTTCGACACGCGTCACTTCCCTTTCGGCGGATTCGTTCGGAATTCGTCACAGGTGCGGCGTCGCGGAGGTCGCGCGCCCGACAGGATGGATGGTACGGGGGCAGGCGGGGCGACGCAACCGCTGGATGCGGCCGCGGCCCGTTTTTTCGAGGCAATATCATCAGTCCGCCGCGTCGATTGACCGGCTTCCGCGCGCTTCCTAGAATCCGCCCGGTTCACGAGGGACGGCGCGAGGCACGATCTCGCCGAACAAGGAGACATGCGATGGCGGGCGCGAACACGCTGACGATCACCGATGACAATTTCGATGCGGAAGTTCTTAACGCAACGGTCCCGGTGCTCGTCGACTTCTGGGCCGAGTGGTGCATGCCCTGCCGCAGTCTCGCTCCCATCATCGACGAAGTCGCCGACGAGTACGTCGGCAAGGTGAAGGTCGGCAAGCTCGACATCGATGCCAACCAGCAGATCAGCAGCAAGCTGGGGATCCAGATAATCCCCACGATCCTGCTCTTCAAGGGCGGGCAGCAGGTCAAGAAGTTCGTCGGCACGACCAGCAAGAAGGTCTTCAAGGAAGCGCTTGACGAATTCGCCAAGTAGCGCCGACGCCGCGCGTGCCTCCGCCGCGAGCGCCGCAACCCGCGATCCGCTGAGCGAGCCGCTGCCGCCGGTCGAGATCACCTTCCTCGGCGCGGGCCTTTTCATTCTGTTCACCTGGCTGCTCCGGAGCGTCCGACGCGGCGGACTTCGCGCCGCGCTGCGGCTTGATTCCATCGAGACATTCCCGCCCCCTCCCTTTGGACCGGAAATCGTTCTCGTTCCCTTCATCTGGTATGTCGCCCTCCAGGCGATGCTCGCGCAGGCGGCCGCATGGCAGGGGTTGGACACGGAGCCGGACGGCAATGCTCCGCTCGGGCTCACACTGGCGATCAACGCGGTCGGCCAGATCACGACGAGCGCGCTGATCCTGCTGCTGGTGCGGTCGGCGCGGGGCGGCACGCTGCGGGGATGGGGTGTCTCGCCGCGCGGCGCGGCCGCCGACGCCGGCCGCGGAATCCTCGTCTATCTCGCAATCTGGCCGATCGTTTCTGCGACGGCATGGGGCACTCTGCTGCTGGTGCGGCAGGTGTCGCCCGGCGCCGAACTGCCGCTGCACACGACGCTCAACCTGCTGAACGATGCAAAAGCCTCGCCGCTGCTGCATGCCGCCGCCTTCATCAGTGCCGGCCTGCTGGCGCCGCTGTTCGAGGAGCTTTACTTCCGTGGCGTGCTGCTGGATGGACTGGCGCGCGCGGCCGGCTCGCGCGGCACGGCGGTGGCGGCGACGGCGATGCTCTTTGCGTTGATGCACACGCAGACGTGGCAGTTCATGCCGGCGCTCTTCGTGCTGGGAATCGTACTGGGCTGGCTCTATGCGCGGCGGCGATCCATGGTCGCCGTCGTCGCGCTGCATGCCGCGTTCAATCTGAAGACGCTGATCCTGGCGCTCTATGATCCGGTGCCGGCGGCCTGAGTCGCGCGCGGCCAGGTCAGCCGGTAGGGCGCGGCGGGCGCGTCGACATATTCCCAGAAGCGTTCCATCGCGCCCTCTTCCAGTTTGCAGCGCAGTGCCGCCGCCGCCATCGGCCCCACCACGAAACCCACGCGCGACTGGGCATGCTTCCGCAGGCTGCGCTGCGCCGCGCGCTCGATGCGCCGCAGCGCATCGGCGACCGGTTCGCCTTCCGGGGGGCAGACGGACTCGGGGCTGTTGCGCCAGTCGTCGTAGGCGGAGGTGAATCGCTGCTCGACGTCGGCGGGCGTGAGTCCGGCCCAGAGTCCCACGTCCATCTCCGCGAGGTCGCCGATCGGACGGCCGGAGCGCAGCCCGAGGCGGCGCGACAGCAGCCGCGCGGTCTCGCGGGCCGCCTCCTCCGGGCCGTATTGAAGCAGCGCCGGCGGCGCGTCGAGCAGTTGCGCCGCCCAGTCATCCACCTGGGCGCGGCCGGCGTCATTCAGCGGCAGATCGGTGCGGCCGATCAGGCGCCGGGCGTCGCCCCAGTCGGTGCGGCCCCAGGGAATGATGAGAAGGTCGCTCACCCGGCGGCTCCGTTTCGCGCGGCGGCGGCCCTGCGGCGCAGGGCCTCGATGGCGGCGGCGGCATCTTCAGCGCGAAAAACAGCCGTTCCTGCCACGAAGGTGTCCGCGCCGGCCGCCGACGCCTCCGCCACGCTATCGAGATTCACGCCGCCATCCACCTCCAGCCGCTGGTCGGGGCGCAGCCGCGGACGCAGCGCCCGAATGGTATCGAGCGTCGCGCGGATGAAACCCTGTCCGCCGAAGCCCGGCTCGACGGTCATCACGTTGATCAGGTCCGCCTCCGGCAGCGATTCATCGAGCATTGCGGGCGGCGTGCGCGGATTGAGGCTGATGCCGACCGCAACGCCCAGCTCGCGCAGGCGATCGATCACCGCGCGCGGCGGCGAGTCGGCCTCGACGTGAAAGGTAACGCCGTCCGCACCGGCGCGCACGAAGTCCTCCGCGTGGCGCAGCGGATGGCGGATCATCAGGTGCGTGTCGAAGTAGAGTTTCGTGACGCCGCGCAGCTTTTCGATGATCGGGACGCCGAAACTGATATTGGGTACGAAGTGACCATCCATCACGTCGAGATGGAGCATATCCGCGCCGGCCGCCTCGACGCGCTGCACCTCGTCGCGCAGCCGCGCGAAATCCGCGGCGAGCAGCGAAGGCGCGATGCGGAGGGCGGGAGTCTGAAGCAGGCCGCGGCGACCGGACTGTGGGTTGGCCATGGATCGTTCACGCGTCGTCAAGGATTTCCAGCGTCTTGAAGGGCTTGCCTTCGAGAAATTCCAGGCTCGCCCCGCCGCCGGTGGAGATGTGCGACATCCGCTCCGCCAGCCCGGCCGCGTCCACGGCCGCCGCGGAGTCGCCGCCGCCGATCACGCTGGTCGCGCCGGCCGCGGTCCCATCCGCCACGGCGCGGGCCACCGCCAGCGTGCCGCGGTCGAAGGGGGGCGTCTCGAAGACCCCCATCGGTCCGTTCCAGACGATGGTGCGCGCGGCGCGGATCACCCGGCCGAAGGAGTCGATCGTGCGCGGGCCGATGTCCAGCCCCATCAACCTGTCGGCGATGTCAGCTTCGGCCGTGGTCACCGCGGCATCGGCGGCGATTTTCTCCGCGCAGAGGCTGTCCACCGGCAGGTGCAGCTTGTCGCCGCCGCGATTCAGCAGATCGCGGGCGAGGTCGAGCTTTTCCGGCTCGCAGCGGCTGCGGCCGATCCGCGCGCCGCGCGCCGCCGCGAAGGTGTAAGCCATCGCGCCGCCGATCAGCAGGTGATCGACCTTCGGCAGCAACTGCTCGATCACGCCGATCTTGTCGGAGACTTTCGCTCCGCCCAGGATCGCCGCGAAGGGGCGGGCCGGCGACGCCAGCGCCGCGCCGAGGAATCGCAGCTCCTTTTCCACCAGCAGGCCGCAGACGCGCCGGCCGGGGCCGAGTTTCATCGGCACGTCATACAGGCTGACGTGCCGCCGGTGGCAGGCGCCGAAGGCGTCGTTGCAGTAGAGGTCGGCGTTGCGGGCGAGGGCCGCGGCGAAGGCGTCGATGGAGGCGGCCTGCTCGGGCGTGGGCTTGCGGTCGGAGTTCTTCTTGGCCGAGTCGATCAGCGTCTCCTCGGCATGGAAGCGCAGGTTCTCGAGCAGCAGGCATTCACCGTCGCGCAGCGCCGCGACCGCGACGTCGACCTGCGGACCGACGCAGTCCGGCGCGAGCTTCAGCCCCGGCATCGAGAGCAGTTCGGCCAGCCGGGCCCGCGCGGGGGCAAGGCTGAACTCCGGCTCCGGCCCCTTGCCGGAAGGCCGGCCGAAATGGCTCATCAGCACCAGCCGTCCGCCGCGCTGCAGCACGGAACGGATGGAGGGAAGCGCGAGCACGATGCGGCGGTCGTCGGTGATCCGATCGCCCGCCAGCGGAACGTTGAAATCGACGCGCATCAGCACGCGGCGGCCGCGCACGTCGACCTGGTCGATGGTGCGCTTGGCGTGTCGCGGCGCGGTATTTGTGGACTGGCTCATGGTCGGAAGAATCACCCTCACCCCCGCCCTTCAGGCTCCCTCATCGGTCGCCTTCAGCCCTCAAGGGAGAAGGGGGAACGCTGGAGGCCTCTCCCCTTGTGGGAGAGGGAACAAACCAAGCCTCCGCGGCGCGGAATCATCTTTGCGCCGATGGCGGCGTAATGCAAACCGGTCACGGCTCGTCGCCGGAGCGGCGCGCGGGGCGGCTGGCCGACATGGTCTGCGGATCGACAACATCAATGTCGTCCGACGCGATGTTGTCCCCCAGCGCGTTGGCTTGCTCCTCGCCGAAGTCCCGGTCCACCCCCGCCGAAACGAAGACCGGCCGGTCGCCGTTGGCCCGCACCCGCGCCGGCGCGGCGGCCGGACCGAGATATCTCAGCGGCGTCCCCCAGGGATCGACGAATTCGCGCCGCGGCGACTCGCGCCACAGCACGGAGGGAATCGTCGTCAGCGGTGACCGCGCATCCGCGCGGCTGCCGAGCCGGGCCATCGCGTCGGCGGCGCCGCGGTCGGGCGCCTCGGGCGGATAGGCCCCTTCGCTGCGGCGATAGAGTTCGAGCGACTTGTTCAGCGCGGCGAGCAGACGCACCGCCAGCTCGCGGCGGGTTTGAAGGCGCACGGCCTGCGTCCAGCCGACCAGCGCGAAGAGCAGCGCCGCGGTCAGGAGCACCACGACCACCAGTTCCACCAGCGTCAGGCCGCGGCGGGTGCTCCGCTTCCGTCGACGATGCGGCACGGCGCTACCGGCTGTCGGAGAGAACGTCGAAGTTTCCGACGTCGTCGAGATTGCCCCACACGCCGTCGGGACCCGGACTGATCAGGATGAAGCCGTCCGGCTTCACCGGCTTGGAGAAGGTGATCGGCGGCGGAGTCAGCGACGAGTTGTAGGAGGAGCCGCGCAGCGACCGGACGTACTCGATGAATTTCTGATCGGTGTAAGGCTCCGAGCCGCTCAGGCCGACGTTGGCGTCGGCGAGCAGTTGCTGCGACATGGGATAACTCGTGAAGGCCTCGTTGTCGCGACCGTCGTAGATGCCGTCGCCGCGCTGGTTCGCGCCGACCGTGCTGGACTGGACGATCTTCATCGTCGAGGTGCGGGCGGGGTTCGCGCGATAGTAGAGGATCGGATACTCGAACTTGTCGAGGAAAGTCGGCACCCGGATGCCGTCGATCTGCGGCATCACCTTGTCGAGGTCGTAGGACATGTAGCCATCCTTCATCGGCTTCTCGGGCGTGATGTAGGTGGTGGAGACGGGGATGCGATCCGCCTCGACGTAGGGCTGGCGGCGCGGGCGGCTGTTGGCCGCGCCGACGTACCAGCGGCTGGCGGGCGTGTTTCCGTTGCCCGTACCCACCTTGGGGTCATGGCCCTGCAGGTCGCGCCCCACCATCGCGTCGACGATCAGGTTGGCTCCCTGCAGCCGGTTCGTTCCGTCGGTCACTTCCCAGTTGGTCTGGTCGGTCGCGGTGCCGGCGCCAAACCAGAGGGCGCTGGACTTGGGATATTCATTCTGATCGTTGCGGAACATCTCGCAGCCGGTCTCGATCGCCTGAATCTGCGCCTTGGTGGCCGATTGCAGGGCGCGCCGGCGGGCGCTGCTGATCGAGGGGATGGCGATGCCGATGAGCAGCGTGATGATGGCGATGACGGTCAGCAGCTCGGTCAGCGTGAAGCCGCGCGGGAGCGCCTCCGCACGGCGAGAGGTCATCCGGTCGGAAGGCGGGCAGGACTCAAGCGACATGAGAGTCTCCTTGGGAGTGCATTCCGGCGGATTATACGGCGCGGCGCGTCAGCGGGTGTCATCCGCATAATCCGAGTCCACTCGGCCGACCACCCGCGGCAGGATCGGCCGGGCGGCCTGCGGCGTGCTGGGGGCGTCTTCAATCGAGCAGACGCTGCGATCGAGCGTGAACTGGCAGCGCTGCACGGTGCGGCCGTTCTCGTCGATGAGGGCGATGTAGACGGTATACACGTCCGAGCGGGTGGTCAGCAGGCTGGCCCAGCGCGCGAGGAGGATGTCGCGCTCGCGGACGTCGTTGATGACGGTGGCGTTGTCGCGGGAAGGCTCCGCGTCGAAGTCCGGGCTCCAGGCGTTCGTGGCGAGGTCATGCGCCGGAAGGTCGAAGACGCCGTCGTTGGCGAAGCGGCGCATCGAGGTGGGCGGGGCCGAGCCTTCGACCCCCATGCGGCCGGTGCGCAGCAGGTCGGCGACGCTGGCGAAGGTCTTGGTCTGGCCGGGCGACACCAGCGGCGCGACCGTGCCGATCGCCACGACGGGCGACTCGATCGAGCGGTTCTCGCGTTCCGCCACGATCGCCGCCGCGATGTCCCACGTATCCGCCACGCCCAGGCCGCTGTTGGCCATGTAGGGCAGACAGCGCAGCACGCAGGCCGGCGCCGTGTTGACGTTGATCAGGCCGGGATTGCGGAAGAAGACCTTGGCGGACTCGCGCGGCGGACCGACCTCGTCGATTTCGCCCATCGACCAGGCATCGGACGCGAGATTGCCGTCCATGTCGTTCCCGTCGTTGTTCACGCCGTCGGTATCGAGCGCGGCGCAGGTCAGCACGCGCAGCAGATTGGCGGAGTTCTCCGCGTCCTGCGGCCCGCC
>Ga0187894_10001493_pt1 | contig 29925 bp, 28 predicted proteins | sample GBC1701081metaG_FD_136650 | JGI IMG/M metagenome (GOLD analysis project Ga0187894, IMG submission 136650) | White microbial mat communities from a lava cave in the Kipuka Kanohina Cave System on the Island of Hawaii, USA - GBC170108-1 metaG ...
ACCTTGTGCTGCATGAAGTCGGGCGCGAGCGGGCCCGAGAGCTTCCCGTGCTTCGCGAGCGCCGCGAGCGAATCGTCGCGCGTGCGGAAGCTGTTCATCAGCACGAGCGGAACGCGCACTCCAGTCGCTTCGGCGAGCGCGCGGATCTGCAACGCGATCACGTCGAGGAACGTGAGGCCGCCCTTCACCGGGAGCAGCGATTTCGCCTGGGTCATCCCCATCGTCGTACCGAGGCCGCCGTTCAGCTTGATCACGACCGCATGCGGCAGCGCGCGCTCGCCGGCGCTGCGCAGCGCGGCGGATTCCTCGAGCACCGGCAGCTCGTCGATCGGCTCGATCTCGTGGCGCGAGAGCGTTCCGCGATCGCCCGCCACCAGCGCCTCGAAGTTGCGGCGGAACGCGCGGATCGCGAGCTCGGGCAGCCCCGCGGCGCACATCTTGTTTTCGCTCGGCGCGAAGTCCGTCATTGCGCGAGGTCTAGCGGCGTCTCGAAGAAGGCGCCGAGCACCGAGATCATCGGCTCGACGTCGGCGACGGCCGCGAGCTCGCGGCACGAGTGCATCGAGAGCATCGGGCTGCCGACGTCGACGGTGCGAATGCCGGCGCGTGCCGCCGAGATCGGACCGATCGTCGAGCCGCAGGCCATGTCGCTGCGCGCGACGAAGTGTTGGGGCTCGATGCCGCGCGCACGGCACAGCGCGCTGAAGTGCCCGAGCGTGACGGCGTCGCTCGCATAGCTCTGGTTCGAATTCACCTTGAGCACCGGCCCGCCGCCCAGCTTCGGGCGATGGCCGGGCTCGTGCCGGTCCGAGTAATTGGGGTGCACTGCGTGCGCCATGTCCGCCGAGACGAGCAGCGAGCGCGCGAGCGCGCGCGGCAACCCCTGCGAGCCGCCGCTCTTCGCGGCGCTCTCGATGCGCGCGAGCGAATCCGCGAGGAAGCTGCCCTGCGCGCCTTGCGCGCTACGGCTGCCGACCTCTTCGTGGTCGTAAAGCACGACCACGCGCGTGAAGGCCGGCAGCGGCGCGCGGCGCGCAGCGATCAGCGCGCTGAGCGCCGCGTGGCACGAAGCGAGGTTGTCGAGCCGGGGCGCATGCAGGAACTCGCCGCGCGCGCCCGAGACGCAGCTCGGCTGCACGTCGTACAGCATTAGGTCGAAGCCGTGGATCGCGCGCGCGCCCTGCGCGCCGTGCCCCTGCGCGCGCAGCTCGGCAGCCAGCAGCTCCGCGAACGGCGGCGCGCTCTCGAGCCCGATCACCGGCACGAGCTGCGTTTGCTCGTTCAGCTTCAGCCCCTCGGTCTTCGTCTCGCGCTGCAGATGGATCGCGAGATTCGGGATGCGCAGCAGCGGCCGCGCGAAATCGAGGTTCACGCTGCGCAGACCATTCGCGGTCGCGAGCACGACGCGCCCCGCCAGCGAGAGATCGCGGTCGAGCCAGCTGTGCAGCAGCACGCCGCCGTAGGGCTCGATCGCGAGCTGACGGCAGCCGTGCGCCGTGACGTCTGGCGCCGGCTTCACGCGCAGGTTGGGCGAATCCGTGTGCGCGCCGACGGCGTGGAAGCCCGCGTCCGCAAGCGGCGCCTCGCCGACCTCGAACGCGAGCAGCGAAGACTCGCTGCGCACCACCGTGTGACGCGCGCCGGGCGCGAGCGACCACGGCTGCGCTTCCGCGAGCGGCGAGAAACCCGCGCGCTCGAGCCGCCGCAGCGACTCGGCGACGGCGTGATAGGGCGTGGGAGAAGCATCGATGAAGCGCAGGAGATCGAGCGCGGCGTCCGACATGGCCCCGATCATACGAATGAGGCGGCGCGGCTCCAGCGGGGTCGAGGCGCTGCGCGCTGCCGACTTTCCGTTTCGAGGCGCGTCGCCGCGGCAACGGATGCGCATTCCGGATGATTCCGCGGCGGAGTGATACGGCCGCCGCTCGCGTTCACGGTTTCGCGCGACTGGAGCCGCGGCGCCGGCGTAGACTGCGCGCGCCGGAGCCTCTTTGCGCCACTCACTCGCCGCCGCGCTGCTGATCACGACGTCGCTGGTCGCGCGTTCGGCGCTCGCGGGCGCGCCGTTGCCCGCAGCGCTCGACGCCGAGGCCCGCGCGAAAGGCAGCGCACGCGTGATCGTCATGCTCGCGCCCTCGGTCTCGCGCAGCGAGCGAGCGGGCCGACAGGACAGCGCGCTCGTAGGCGTCGCGACGAAGACTCGCGCTGCCGCGCGCCGCTATCGCAACTTCGACGCGATCGCGCTCGCCGCGAGCGCGCAGGATCTGCGGGCGCTCGCCGCCTCGCCGGACGTGAAGCTCCTCACTCCGGACGGACCGCTCGCGCGTCCGATGCTCGATTCGAGCGTCCCGCGCATCGGCGCCGCGGCAGCCACCGATGCGGGCTACGACGGCAGTGGCGCCGCCGTCGCGATTCTCGACACCGGAATCGATCGCTCGCACCCGTTCTTCGCGGGGCGCATCGTCGCGGAGGCGTGCTTCTCCGCGAACGCGAGCTGCCCGAACGGAGGCACGACGCAGCTCGGCGCGGGAGCCGGCGCCAACTGCAACTACTCCGGCGCGTGCTTCCACGGCACCCACGTCGCGGGCATCGCGGCAGGCGCCGACGCGACTTATCAGGGTGTCGCCCCAGGCGCCCAGATCGTCGCCGTTCAGATCTTCTCGCAGTTCAGCGGCGCCGACTGCACGGGCACCGGCTACGACCCGTGTGCGCTCGCGTGGCCGAGCGACATCCTCGCGGGCATCGACCACGTGCGGACGCTCGCGGCGACGCTGCCGATCGTCGCCGCCAACATGAGCTTCGGCGCCGGCCTCTACCCGGGACGTTCGCGCTGCGCGAACTCGAATCCCGCCGCGCTCGCGGCGCTGAACGCGCTGCTCGCTGCCGGCGTCGCGCCGGTCGCAGCCTCCGGCAACGACTACTCGCCCGACAGCATGAGCGCGCCGGCCTGCCTCGATCCGGCCGTCGCGGTGGGCGCGACCGACGATGCCGACAGCGTCGCGCTGTTCTCGAACTCGATGTACATGCTCGATCTGTTCGCGCCCGGCGTGCTCGTGCGCTCGGCAATTCCCGGCGGCGCGGTGATGAACGCGAACGGCACTTCGATGGCGACCCCCCACGTGGCGGGCGCGTTTGCGGTGCTGCGCCAGGCGAGCCCGACGGCGCCCGTCACAGCGCTGCTCGCTGCGCTGAAAGCCACGGGCGTACCGGTCACGGACAGGCGCGCGTTCGCGGGCAACCTGACGCGGCCGCGCATCCAGCTAGACCTCGCCGTGAAGAGCCTCGCTCCCGCGGCTTGTTACGACTCGCTCGACAATGACGGCGACGGCAGGATCGACTTCCCGGCTGACGTGGACTGCGCGAGCGGCCTTGCCGGTTCCGAGCAGCACTTCGCCTCTGGCTGCGGGATCGGGCCGGAGCTCGCGCTCACTCTGCCGGTGCTCGGCATGCTCCGTCGCCGAGCCCGCCGCCCGCGGCACGCCCACTCGCTGCACGCCTGACTGCGCCGCGCGGAACCCCCCGCGCGCGCCGGGGTTCCGTGACGCAGGAGGTGTCCCCATGCGCAGTCTTCTCGCCCTCGCCTTCGCGTCCTCGCTGCTCGCCGCTTCAGGCGCGGCCGCTCACCCGCACGACACGGACGGAATGCCGGCGCCGCCACCTGGCTCGTTCCATCACTTCGAGAAGTTCATTCCCGGGCCCGGCCGGCTGGGCGTCCAGCTGCAGGACATGACGCCCGAGCTGCGGGAATACATGCAGGCGCCGAAGGAGCACGGCGTGCTGGTCGTGCGCGTCAACGCGGGCTCGGCCGCCGAGCGCGCGGGGTTGCGTGTCGGCGACGTGATCGTTTCGGCGGGGGGTGAAGACGTGGCGACGACGCACGAGATCATTCGTGCCGTGTTCACTGCGGAGAAGGACGCCAAGCTGCCGCTCGAGGTGATGCGCGCCGGCAAGAGCGTCGCGCTCGAAGCGACGCTCGAAGGCGAGCCGGCGATGACGGGACGCTCGATGCGCTGGGTCGAGGAGCGGATGCCGGAGCTTCGGGCGGGGATCGAGGCGCGGATGAAGGAGCTGGAGAAGCGGATGGAGGAGCTGGAGAAGGAGCTGCGGGATTCTCGCTCGAAGAGTGACGAGATCGACACGTAGCTTCGAGTTCGCGCGGGCGAGCCGTTGGTTCGAGGTTTGCGCGCGCGGCTGCTTGGAACCCGGTGCACGCGCGAGCGAAGGCGCGCGCGCCTCGGGTGCCGCTCTCGCTGCGTGGCTCGCACGGCTTCCGCGGTGTACCGCGGATCGGCGATTTGAAGTCCGGGCGTATTGGGAAGTTTCCTGCTGCGCTTGACCTCCGCTGCGAGCGGCACCCCGCCGGCGCGCGCGCCTTCGCTCGCGGTCGGTGGTGTGCGGCGGCGCGTCGCGTTCGTTTGTGCGTGCGGTCGCGTTCGTTTGCTTGGGGGTTGTGCCGCCGGCGCGCCATCGAGGCGCGCCGGCGGCACTCTTCGTGGTCGGCAGCGCGTGGTTTTGCGTTGACGATGCGGCTGAATTACACGCTCGAGCGGGCGGCGCCGAGCGCCGCGAAGCGGCGCAGGCCACGCGCAGCGAGGCAGAGCCGAGCGGAGATCGAAAAAATGGGAAAGCGCGCCGCCGCGATCGCCGGCCTCGCCGAGTGGAAGCCCGAGCGGGTGTGGCCGCGCCCGATGTTCTCGCTCGAAGCGTGCGCGGAGCTCGCGGCGCTCGCGCTCGGCGACGCCGGCATCGAGAAGGGCGAGGTCGACGGGCTCTGCATCGGCGGCATCTACGAATCGCCGCTGTTCCCACCGAGCGCCGCCGCGGAGTACCTGGGGATTCGCGCGAGCTTCGCGGAGCTGGTCGACCTCGGCGGCGCGACCAGCGCCGGGATGGTGTGGCGCGCGGCCGCCGCGATCGAAGTCGGCGCGTGCGAGACCGTGCTCATGCTGTGCCCGAGCATCCCGCCGCCGCGTCCCGACGGCGCGGCGCGCGGGAAGATGGACTTCCCGATCTACCTGGGCGGCGACGCCTGGGGCTCACCGCAAGGCGCGTTCGAGATTCCGGCTGGGCTCGTCGCCGCGACGCCGAGCTTCGCGATGGTCGCGCAGCGCTACATGGCGCGTTACGGCCTGCGCGAAGAGACGCTCGCGAAGATCGCGGTCGACGCGCGCTACAACGCGCAGCACAACCCCGACGCGATCTTCTACGGCAAGCCGATCACGCTCGAAGACGTGATGCGCTCGCGGCGCGTTGCCGATCCGCTGAAGCTGCTCGAGATCGTGATGCCGTGCTTCGGCGGCGGCGCGCTCGTCGTGACGACGCCCGAACGCGCCGCGCGCGGGCGACACCGTCCGGTGTACGTCGCCGGCTTCGGAGAGCACCTGACGCACAAGGGCATCAGTTACGCGCCCGACCTGCTCGACAACCCGATCCGCGCCGCCGCCGAGCGCGCGTTCCGCATGGCCGGCGTCGCGCATCGCGACGTCGACGTCTGCAACCCGTACGACTGCTTCACGATCACCGTGCTCGTCACGCTCGAGAACGCCGGCTTCTGCGGCAAAGGCGAAGGCGAGCGCTTCGTCTCGGAGCGCTCGCTGCGCTGGGACGGCGACTTCCCGCTGAACACCCACGGCGGCCAGCTCGGCGCCGGCCAAGCCGGAATGGCCGGCGGCCTCTCGCACCTCACCGAGAGTGTGCGCCAGCTCCAAGGCCGCGCCGGCGCACGCCAGCTGAAGAAGTGCGACCTCGCCTACGCCAACGGCACCGGCGGAATGATGGCCGAGCAAGTCGCCCTGATTCTCCAGGGAGCATGATGAGAGAAGCGAAGCGAACGCCCGAGCGCGGGGAACGCACGCGCCGACTTCGAGCACGCTCGCGGCGGCAAGCCGGCCGAGCGAGCCCCCCTCGCTCAGCCGGCGCGCAGCGAGCCGGGATCCCTTCCGCGATCCAACGCGTGGCACGGAGCGCGAGATGAGCCAAGCGGTCGAGCGCGGAGACCTGAAACGCACTCGGGAGCCTCGCTCGCGGCGGCAAGCCGGCCGAGCGAGCCCCCCTCGCTCAGCCGGCGCGCAGCGAGCCGGGATCCCTTCCGCGATCCAACGAATTCCCCAAAACCCAGCCGAGCGGAGCTCGTAAGAAATGGGCACGAGACACGACTCCGCTGGGCGCCCACTCCCGCTCGTGAACGCTACGACGAAGCCGCACTTCGACGCGCTACGCGAGCACCGCTTCGCGATGCAGCGCTGCCCGCGCGACGGCTTCTTCTTCTACCCGCGCAGCCGCTGCCCGCACTGCCTGGGCGACGACTGGAATTGGGAGACCGCGAGCGGCCGCGGCGTCGTGCATTCGTTCACGATCGATCGCGCCGGCCATCTGCCTGCGCTCGCGAAGCTCGTGCCGTACGCGATCGCGATCGTCGAGCTCGACGAGGGCCCGCGCTGCACCGCGCGCCTGGTCGACTGCGATGTCGACGCGGTTCGCGTCGGGATGCGCGTGGAAGCCGCGTACGAAGAAGTCGAGGGTGGCGCGGTCGTGCACTTCAAGCCCGCCGCGAGCTGACGGCCGCGGCGACGGCGCGAAGCGCTCAGGCCGGTCTCTTGGCTCCCGGCCCGGCGATCGCCATCGCCCGCACGTAGGCGGGCCGCGACGTCACGCGCTGCGCGTAGGCCTGCACATTCGGCAGGTCGTCGATCTTCCGGCCACCGAACAGCGAGAGGCTGGTCACGTTGAACGTCACCATGATGTCGGCGCAGCTGAATTCGGCACCGGCGACGTACGGCGAATCAGCGAGCCGCTGCTCGAGATGGCCGTAATACCCATCCGTACGGCGGGCAATGAAGCCGCCAATGCGCTCGGCCTCCGACCCCTGCGCGCCGCCGAGCGCGAGCTTTGCGAAGAACAACCCCTGCACGTTGTTATTGAAATGCATCCAGTAAAGGTAATCGAAGTAGCGCGCATCGCCCGGGGCGACGGTCAGCTTGCCGCCCGCGTAGCGATGGCAGACATACTCGAGGATCACCGCCGACTCGGCGAGCACGCGCTCGCCGTCCTCGACGACCGGAGCAGTCGCCGCCGGATGCAGCTTCCGGTACTCCGGAGGCATCAGGCCGTCGGGCCCGCGGTCGTACCAACGCAGCGTGTACGGAAGGCCGAGCTCCTCCATCAGCCAGACGACGCGGTCCGACTGCGAAACTCCCAGGTGATGGATCGTGATCACGCTCACTCCTCCTGATACGGCGCATGCGAATCGCGCGGCGCCGTCGATGCGGTACGGAGTCGGGCGCCGAGCGGATCGGAGAAAATCGCTACGCCAATGCTTTGTGCGCCTCGAGATCGCGGCCGAGCGTCTTCGACGCCAGCCAATAATGGATCGCCGACCAGCCGGCGCCGATCGAGATCGTGCCGAGCAGCGCCCAGCGCACCGACTCGATGCCGACCGACGGCTTCAGCAAGTCCGACAGCAGGCCCACGAACTGCGGGCCGAGGCCCAGGCCGATCAGATTGAGCACGAACAGCAGAATCGCGGCGGCCTGCGCTCGCATGCGCGGCGGCACGATCGCCTGAGTCATCGCGAACGTGGGCCCGAGATAGAGCCCGCTCGCCACCGCGGAGACGAACCAGATCAAGAGCGCGAGCTCCGCGCTCGGCGCGAGATACACCGCGAACACGACCGGCACCGTCACCACGCTGCCGATGCCCGGCACCGCCGGATATGAGCGCACGTCGCGCGCGCCGTAACGGTCACCGAGCCAGCCGCCGAGGAACGTGCCGAACACGCCCGCCGTGAGGCCGATCGAGGACGCGTACCAGCCATAATCACTCGGGTCCATTTGGTGGCTGCGCTCGAAGAAGACCGGGTTGAACGACGCGGCGCCGTACCCGTAGAACGCGTGCAGCGCGCCCGCGAAGGCGAGATGCCAGAACGAAGGCAGCCGGCCGAGAAAGCGGAGCACGTCCCATGCCGACTCCGTCGGCGCAGACGCCCGCGCCGCGCCGCCACCTTCCCAATAGCCGCGCGTGGGCTCGCGCAACGTCAGCATCACCACCACCGCGAGCGCGAGACCGGGCAGCCCGACCACCAGGAACGCTTCGCGCCAGCCGAAGTGCTCGCGCATCAAGCTCCCGATCAGCACGCCGAGCGAGCCGCCGATCGGGATCCCGAACGCGTAGATCGCGAGCGCCCGCGCACGCTTCTCGGGCGAGAACATGTCGGAGACCATCGAGTGCGCGGGCGGGCTGCAGCCGGCTTCGCCGACGCCGACGAAGATGCGCGCGAGCGCGAGCGTCCAGAAGCCGACCGCCGCGGCCTGCAGCGCGGTCATCGCGCTCCAGAACGCGAGCGCAATCGCGATGATGCGCTTGCGCGGCACGCGGTCCGCGACGCGTGCGATCGGCACGCCGAGCGTCGCGTACAGAATCCCGAACGCGGTGCCGCCGAAAAAACCGAGCTGTGTGTCGCTGAGCCCGAACTCCAGCGCGATCGGCTGCAGCAGCACGTTGACGATGTTGCGGTCGATGAACGCGAACGTGTAGACGAGGATCAGCAGCCCGACCGAATAATGAGTCTGCGCGCGAGAGAGCTCGGGCGCACGGGGGGTCGCGGCGGGCGCGTGCATCTGGCGAGCGAGGGTCGAACAGCCATTCGAGCGAGGTCAAGGGGCACCGCGATAATCCGGCACCGGCGCCCTGCCCCGAAAACGCGCGCGGCGCTCGCACTGAGATCAGTGCGAGCGCCGCGCCCTAACAACGCTGCTGGAGCGATCAGCCCTTGCGGCGGCGAATCGCGACGCCGACTACGCCCGCGCCGAGCACGAACAGCGCGAGCGCGGCGGGCTCTGGAATCGCCGGTACCCGTTGCGGCCTGGGCGGCTGCGTCGCACGCGCGATCGGCGGGCCCGCCGCAAATGCGGGCAGCCCAACGAACATCGACGCAAACAACAGGGGGCGAAGAGCCTTCATCTCATCCTCCGGCGCGATTCAATTTAAGGTGACCCAGATCACGAAACAAGTGACGGAACGCGCAGGTTCCGTCGGAACCTGCTCGCATTTGGCCGCTTGCGAGCTACCGCGTCTAGCGCTCCTCACGGCCCAAACAGGAGTACGATGGCGCGGAATGCAAGGAGGCATGTCATGGGCGTCCACCACCTCGCCTTCGCCACCAAGGATGTCGAGGCCAATCATCGCTTCTACACGCAGGCGATGGGCTTCGAGCTGGTCAAGGTGGAGGTGACCAAGATGGGCAAAGGGTGGGCCAAGCACCTCTTCTACACGACCGGCTCGGCGCGCGATCAAATGATCGCGTTCTGGGATCTCCACGATCCGAGCCTCGGCGAGTGGAGCGCGGACATCTCGCGCGGCCAGGGGCTGCCCTCCGGTGTCAACCACCTGGCGTTCTCGGCGGACGATCTGGCCGACCTCGCCCGGCGCAAAGAGCGCTGGCTGTCGCAGGGCCACGACGTGATGGAGATCGACCACGACTGGTGTGTGTCCGTCTACACGACCGACCCGAACGGAATCTTGGTCGAATTTTCGACGCTGACGCGCGAGTTCACCGCCGCAGACCGGGCCGAGGCAGCGGAGCTGCTGAAGGACCCCGAGCCGACGGTTCGGCGCGACCCGAAGTCGGTCGTGATCACCAAGGCGGCGGATTGGGCGGCGCGACGCAGCGCTGCTTAGCCGGCCCTCCTCAGTCGCGATTCCCGGGGACGTCCCGGCCGTCGAGCCATGCGCCCCATACCTCGTTGACTCGCTCGGGTGCTTCCTGCTGCACCCAGTGCGAGACGCCGGGCAGGTAGCGGAGCGTCAGGTCCGAGACGTACGCCCGGGTTCCGTACGTGAGCTCCTTGCCGAGCGCGGCGTCTTCCTCGCCCCAAACCATCAGCGTGGGGACGTCGATGTTGGGCGAGGCCCCGCTGGGCTGGCGGAAGCGCCGGCCCGCGGCCCGGTACCAGTTCAACATCGCGGTCATTCCGCCCGGGCGAAGTGCGTTCGCGCGGTAGACCGCGAGCACGTCGTCGGAAAAGCGCGACTTGTCGACCGCCATGCCGCGGAACGCCCGATCGATCGCCGCAGCTCCGCGGCGGCGGAGCATGTATTCGGGAAGCCACGGCAGCTGGAAGAACGCCGCGTAACGCGAGCGCCGTCGTTGCGCATGGTTCGTCCTCAGCGCCTCGCGGAACAGCGCGGGGTGCGGGACGTTGAAGATCGCGAGGCGCTCGAGCAGCCAAGGCTGTTCTCCCAACGGCCGCGGCCGCCGCATCGCGAACTCCCAAGCGACCATCGCACCCCAGTCATGGCCGGCGAGGTACACGCGCTTCGCGCCGGACGCATCGATCAGGTTCACGACGTCGGCGACGAGCTGCTCGATCCGGTAGGCCTTCACGCCGCGCGGCATCGCGCTGTTGCCGTAGCCGCGTTGGTTCGGCGCCCAGACCCGGAAGCCGCGCGCGGCGAGAAACGCGATCTGGTGGCGCCACGAGAAGGCGCACTCGGGAAAGCCGTGCAGCAGCAGCGCGAGCTTCGGGCTCGCGGGATCACCGGCGGTGGCGACCTCGAAGCGCAGTGCGCCGGCTTCGATGAACTCGTAGTGCAGGTCGTCGGCGCTCAGGCGACTGGCACGTCGCCGAGCAGCGTGACGCGCTCCATGCGTCGCGGCTCGGGCAGAGCATCCGCGACCACGCGATGCTGCGTGCAGCGGTTGTCCCACATCGCGAGCGAGCCCGCGCGCCAGCGGAAGCGACACGAGAAGTCGGGTGTCTCGACGTGGCGAGCCAGGAAGCCGAGCACCGCTTCGCTCTCGGCGGGCTTCATGCCGACGATGCGCTTCGTGAACACCGAGTTCACGAACAGCGCCTTGCGCCCGGTTTCCGGGTGCCGGCGAATCACCGGGTGCACCGCCGTCTGGCGGCTCTCCAGGTCTGCGCGCTGCGCGTCGTTCTTCGCGATGCGCGCGAAGCCGCCGCCATCGTGGAGCGCCGCAAGCTCGCCGAGCAGACGCTGCATCCGATCCGAGAGCGCCTCGTAAGCCGCGTACATGCTCGCCCACATCGTATCGCCGCCGGTGCTCGGCACGACGACGCCGCGCAGGATCGAGCCCTTCGGGGGAGCTTTCTCGAAGGTGACGTCGCTGTGCCAGCGGTCCGCGACGATCGGCCGCTTCGCGTCGCTCTCCAGCACGACGATCTCGGGGTGTCCTTGATCCGCCATGTGCTGCAGCACGGGGTGAACGTGCAGCTCGCCGAAGTTGCGTGCGAAAGCCTTGTGCTGCGCCGCGTCGATGCGCTGATCGCGAAAGAACAGCACCTGATGGCGCAGCCAGCCCTCCTCGAGCTGCTTCTTCGTGTCCGCCGCGACGGGCTGCGAGAGGTCGATACCGCCGACCTCGGCGCCGAGCGCGCCGGCGATCGGTTCGAAGCTCAGGGGCATGGGAGTCCTTCCTCGTGCCGGATGCGCCGACGATACGCCGGCTTCTCGCCAAGCCGCGCACGGATTCGCTCCGATGGTCCCCTTGCCGCGCACTTCGGCGCTGGGTGAGGCTTCGCGGATGGCACCGCGCGAAGACCCGGGGAGCTGGATCGACGCAGACCGCTACCCGGTCGCGCAGCTCGATTCGCCCGACGGGCGCGCGCTGCTCGAGCATTGCCGCGAGCAGCTCGCTCGCGACGGGGCCTGCGAGCTACCTGCGTTCCTCCGGCCGCAGGCGCTCGCCCGAATGCAGCGCGAGGCGCGCGAGCTTGCACCGCGCGCGCACTATCAGCGCGGCGCAGCGACGCCTTATCTCGAGCTGCCGTCCGAGCACTGGCCCTCGGATCACCCGCGCAAGCGCTGGAGCCCGTTTCGCGTCGGTGCGGTCGCCTACGACCTGATCCCGCCCGAGCACGCCCTACGCCAGCTCTACGAGTGGGACGGCCTCACGCAGTTCGTCGCAGCGTGTCTCGGGGAGGAGAAGCTGTTCTTCTACGCCGACCCGCTGGGCGCGCTCAACCTCGCGGTGATGGGCGACGGCGACGAGCTCGAGTGGCACTTCGACCAAACCGACTTCGTCGTTTCGCTCGCGCTCGTGCCCGCCGAAGCCGGCGGCGATTTCCTGTACGCGCCGCGCGTTCGCTGCGACACCGACGAGCGTTACGACGACGTCGCGGCCGTGCTCGACGGCGGCTCGCCGCTCGTGCGACGCGTGCCAATGGCGCCCGGCGCGCTGCTGCTCTTCATGGGCCGCCACTCGCTGCACTGCGTCTCGAAGATTCACGGTGCGCGCGATCGACTCGTCGCGCTGCTCAGCTACGACCGCAAGCCCGGAACCTGCGCGAGCCCTCTGCTCCAGCGAGGCCGCTACGGCCGCGTCGTGCGTCCGATCGGCGAGCTCGTCCAGTAACAACCAGGAGATCGACGATGAGGTGGAAGGTTGGAGATGTCGCGATCACGAAAGTCGTCGAGATCGAGATGGCGTCGAAGGCCACCTGGATCTTGCCTGATCTGACCGCCGAGAATCTCGCGAAGGTGGCGTGGTGCCGGCCGCACTTCGCGAACGCGGACGGCCAGGTGGTGATGAGCATCCATGCGCTCCTGATCGAATCGCAGGGCGAGCGCATCATCGTCGACACCTGCGTCGGCAACGACAAGGACCTGCGCGGGCCGTGGAACAAGCGCCAGGGCACGTTCCTCGCCGACATCGCCGCGGCCGGCTTCCCCGCGGATTCCATCGACACCGTGCTGTGTACTCACCTGCACGTCGACCACGTCGGCTGGAACACCAAGCTCGAGAACGGCAAGTGGGTGCCGACCTTCGCGAACGCGCGATACCTGTGGAACCGCGCCGAGTACGAGCACTGGTCGAAGACGGAGCAGAGCGAGTACGGCGCGGTCGTGCAGGAATCGGTGCTGCCGGTCTACGAGGCGGGCAAGGTCGATTTGGTGACGCCGAGCCACGCCGTCACGAACGAAGTGAAGCTCGAGCCGACGGTCGGCCACACGCCGGGGCACGTCAGCGTGCACATCACGTCGCGCGGCGAAGAGGCGGTGATCACCGGAGACCTGATGCATCACCCCGCGCAGTGTGCGCATCCGGAGTGGCACAGCAGCGCGGACAGCGACGGCGCGCAGGCCGAACGCACGCGCCGCGAGTTCCTCGCGCGCTACGCCGATCGCCCGGTGCTCGTGATCGGCACTCACTTCGCGACGCCGACCGCCGGCAAGATCGTGCGCGACGGGAACGCGTACCGGTTCGCGGTCTAGGCGCATCGTGAGCGCGACCGCGACGACGGCGGCGGCCGCGGCCGTAACAACCAGCACGCTGCCGCGCAGCACCAAGCTCTGGTACACGCTCGGGCAGCTCGGCGAAGGCATCAAGAACGAGTCCTTCGCGTACTTCCTGGTCTTCTACTACACGAACGTGCTCGATCTACCGGGCACGCTCGCGGGCCTCGCGGTCTTGATCTCGATGCTGGTCGATGCGTTTTGTGACCCGTTGATGGGCGTCGTCACCGATCGCACGCGTTCGCGGCTCGGTCGGCGGCATCCCTGGATCTTCGCGTCGGCCGTACCGCTCGCGCTCAGCCTGTATCTGGTGTTCGCGCCGCCGGCCGGGCTCTCGCAGGGCGCGCTGTTCGCGTGGATGCTCGGCTGGACGCTCGTGAATCGCTTTTCGCTGACGATGTTCCACGTGCCCTATCTCTCACTCGGCGCAGAGCTCACGCGCGATTGGAACGAGCGGACCGTGCTGGTCTCGATGCGCTTCACGTTCGCCCAGCTCGCCCGCTTGTTCCCCGCCGCGGTCGGGCTCGCGTGGCTGTTCCGCAGTACCGCGGAACACGGCGACGGGCGGCTGTATGCCGCCGCTTATCCGCAGTACGCCGCGATCTCCGCGGCCTGCGTGCTGCTGACGATCTTCGTTTCGGGCTGGATGACGCGCGATCGGATTCCGCTGCTCGCTCCGCCCGACGCCGGCGCAGCGCAGCACGGCGTGTTGAAGACGCTGTTCAGCGACTTGTGGGCGGTGCTCGAGCAGCGCTCGTTCCGCGCGGTGTTTCTGGGCATCGCGATCGCGTCGGTCGCCTCGGGCACGACGATCACGCTCGGAATTCACGCCGGAACCTTCTTCTGGGACGTCGACGCGCGGATCATGTCTTATTGGGGATTCGCGGCGATCATCGCGATCATCGCCGGCCTCGCGTTCTGGACGAGGCGCGCGGCGACGCACGAAAAGGGAGCCGTGTTCTCGGAGGGCCTGCTCTGGTACGTGGCCATTCACACCGTCGTGTGGACGCTCGCCACGTTCGGTCCCTGGCCCGACCGTTCTCACCCGGCGTACGTCCCGCTCTATCTGATCGGGACCGGTCTGCTCGGGCCGTTCGCCGTCGCGTCGATGTTCGCGATGGGCCAATCGATGATGGCCGACTGCGCCGACGCGGACGAGCTCGCGAGCGGCAGACGCCGCGAAGGCGTGTACTTCGGCGCTGCGTCGCTGGCGTTGAAGCTCACCTATGGCGGCGGCGCGCTGATCGCCGGAGTCATCGTCGACCTCGTCGGCCTCGCGGGGATCCACTCGGTCGCGCAGGTGACGCCCGAGATGAGGATGCACCTCGGGCTCGCGATGAACCTCTCGGTGCTGGTGCTGATCGGGCTTTCGTGGCTGGCGTTCCGGCAGTACGAGCTCACGCGCGCGCGCATGGCTGACATCCACGCGCAGCTCGAGGCGAAGCGGAGCGCTTAGCGTGAACGTCCGCCGGGGCCTCGTGGCCCGCTTCTGTTATGGCGTCGGCGGAATCGCGACTGCCGTCAAGGACGTCGCGGTCGTGCATTTCCTGCTGCTCTTCTACACGCAGGTCGCCGGACTGCCGGGATACCTGTTCGGAATCGCGGCGATGATCGGGCAGCTGGTCGACGCGGTGCTCGATCCGGTGATCGGCACTTGGTCGGACAACACGCGCACGCGTCTCGGACGGCGCCATCCGTTCATGCTCGGCGCGGCGCTTCCGTACGCGCTCGCGTTCGTGCTGTTGTTCAACCCGCCGCGCGGGCTGGGCACGCCTGCGCTTTTCTGTTGGGCGGCGCTGCTGCTCGTCAGCACGCGCGCGTTGCTGGCGACTTTTGCGATCCCACACGCGGCGCTCGGCGCCGAGCTCTCGACCGATTACGACGAGCGCACGCGGATCGCAGGCGATCGCACCGTGCTGGCGTTCCTCGGCGCGATCCTGCTGCCGGCGTTCGCGTATCGGGAGATCTTCCGCGCCGAGGGGGCCGCGGACGGCCGGCTCGTGCCCGAGAACTATCTGACCTACGCGCTGCTGTCGGGCGGCGCGATCCTGGTCGCGACCTTGCTCGCGAGCGCCGGCACATTGCGACACATCCGGCAGCTGCCCGTGCCGCGGGCTCGCCGCGAGCTGCACGTGCTCGACCCGTTCCGCGACGTGCTGTTCGCGCTGCGCAATTCGAACTTCCGGCGCGTCTTCATCGCGCTCCTGTTCACCGGCGCCGTCGCCGGCGTTTCGACGATGTTCGACGCGCTCGGCTGGCTTTACCTCTGGGAGCTCGACACGGATCAGACGTCGCTGCTCGCGCTCAGCTCGATGCTTCCCGCGCTGCTCGCGTTCCTGCTGCTCGCGCCGCTCAGCCGCCGTTTCGAGAAGCGCACGCTCTACTTCGTGACGCTGCTCGTGATGATCGTGAACGTGAGCTGGCTCTACGGTGGACGGCTGCTCGACGTGCTTCCGGAGAACGGCACGCGGGCGATCTTCTGGCTCGTGTTCACCTACAACTTCATCACGATCGCGGCGCTCGTGATCTATGCCAGCGTCTGGCCGTCGATCATCGCGGACATCGCGGACGAGTACGAAGTCGAGCACGGCGAGCGCAAGGACGGCGTGTTCTTCGCGGCGCTCGCCTTCGGACTCAAGATTCCGCAGGGGCTCGGCAACGTGCTCGGTGGTTTCCTGATCAGCTGGGCCGGCGTGACGATGGGGATGCAGCCCGGCGCCGTGCCGGAGCAGTCGCTGTTCCGCCTCGCTCTGATCGCGGGCCCGTTCGTCGCGGCCGCGCTGATCCCGCCGATGCTCGCGCTCTGGCGATACGACATCACGCGCGCGCGCCACGGCGAGCTACGCCGAGTGCTGGACGGGCGCGCGAGCCGAGCCTGAGCGCGCGCTGCGCGGCCGCGGCTACGCCCGAGGTCGTTGCTTTACCTCGTCGTAGACGATGACGGCCGCACTCACGACGAGCGCGACTGTGGCAGCTCCCCAGTCCACCTCACCCACGACAACGAAGTAGGTCGCGGCGCATACGGCTGGGAGAACGAGAATTCTCAGGATCGTCTTGATCACGAGCACTCGTCAGGTCCCGATGCGCACTGCGCTTCCTCATTTGTCGCCGCCACTCACTCCGGCAACAGCTTCGCGAACAGCGCCAGCGTGTTCTCGCCGAGCGCGAGGCGCACTTCGTCGGGCGTGAAGCCTTCCGCGAACAGCGCCTCGACCAGCACTGCGGTCTCGCTGGCATCGAACGAGGTTGTTACGGCGCCGTCGAAATCGCTGCCGAGCGCGACGTGCTCGATGCCGACCAGATCGCGCACGTGGCGCATCGCGCGCGCGACGGCGCGCGGCGCGGTGTCGCAGACGGCGCCCTCGAACGCGCCGATGCCGATCACGCCGCCATGCGCGGCGATGCCGCGAATCTCCTCGTCGCTGAGATTGCGCGGGCCGGGGCAGGTGGCTTGCACGCCCGTGTGCGAGACGACGACCGGGCGCGTCGCCAGCGCCAGCACGTCGCGAATCGTCGCGGGCGAGGCGTGCGCGAGGTCCGCGATCAGGCCGAGCGCTTCGATGCGCGTCAGCGCAGCGCGGCCGAGCTCGCTGAGGCCGTGCTTCTCTTCGCCGGCCGAGGAGCCGGCGAATGCATTGTCGAAGAAGTGGGCGAAGCCGATCATCCGAAAGCCCGCGGCATGCAGCTCGTCCAGCGACTCGACGCGGCCGTCGAGCGCGTGCATGCCCTCGAGACCGAGGAAGCCGGCGCTGCGCTGCGGGTCCTGTGCGTGCGCCGCCAGATGCCGCGCGAGATCGCCGCGCGTGCCGATCAGCGCGAGCTTCCCCTGCGAAGCGGCCACCGCGCTCCGTAACACCTCGGCCTGATGCAGCGCGCGCGCGAGCCGGCTGGTGTAGGTGCGCGGCGCCCAGCCGCTCGCGATCGCGAGCGGCGTATTCATGTCGAAGCTCTCCGCGGAGTTGCGCTCGAAGTTGAGCCCGAACGGCGATTGCGTCGGCACGCCGAACACCTGCAGCACGACACGGCCCTCGATCAGCCGCGGCAGATCGACTTGCCCTGCGCCGCCGCGCGCCAGCAGATCGCGCGGCCAGAGCAGCGGATCGGCGTGCAGGTCTGCGATGCGCAGCTCGCCGTGCAGGCGGCGCGCGCCGTCGGAGATCGCGAACGGGTCCGCCGGCCGCGCAACGCTGTTCATGCTGCGATCGGCGATGCGCGGCAGCGCGCAGAATCCGACCGCGAGCAAGAGCACCAGCGCGAGCGCGAGCTTGCGAATCAGGCTCATGGGCGGGACGAAGCCTCCGGGATGAAGCGCGCGAGCTCGGCTAGCAGAAGGCGCAGCTCCGCGCGCAGGCGTTGCGGGAGGCGCGGCCCGAGCGCCGCGATCACCGTCTCGTAGTACCAGCGAATCTGGCGCGGCGTGCCCGAGAAGCGGCGCAGCGTCCGCGCGCCGTTGGCGGCGACGTCGTCGACCAGCGCGCGCAGGTTGTCGAGCTTGTCGCACGCCGCGACCAGCCGCGTGCGCGGGCTCACGCGCGTCAGATGCGCGATGTAGGCCTGCTTGCGCTTCAGCCAGGGCGACTTGTTACTTGCGGTGTCGCCCTCGAGCACGTCGCTGAGCGAGCGCACGATGCGCGCGACGTCGGCGCCGAAGCGCGCGCGCAGCTCGGCTTCTGTTACGTCGCAATCCTCGATCGTGTCGTGCAGCAGCCCCGCCGCGGCCTGCTTGGCGTCGCCGCCGTGCTCGAGCACGAGTCCGCACACGCGAATCACGTGGCTCACGTAGGGGATCTTCGTGCCCTTCCGCGTCTGACTGCCGTGCGCCTCGAGCGCGAACGCGAGCGCGTCGGCGATCAATGCGCGGTCCGCAGGCTGCATGCGCGCGCGACTCTATCCGGTCTTTTTCGACTTTGTCCGCGCCGATCCACAGCGAGGCGTGCGCACCCGGAGCAGGGGCGCGGAGGCAAGTGGGCCTGCGGCGGCCGTCAGTACGCGCGCAGCGCCTCGGCGGGCGAAATGCGCGCGGCACGCAGCGCTGGCATCACGCCGGCTACGACTGCGACACCGACGAGCGAGGCAGTGATCGCCGCCGTCGTCAGCGGGTCCGGCCAGCCCGTCACCGGAATCCCGCCCGCCTGGAACACGCCCTTCGTCAGCTGCAGCGCGATTACGCCGCCGGCTGCGCCGAGCACACCGGCGCCGCCGGCGACCAGCACCGCCTCGAGTAGGAAATGTGCGAACACGTCGCGGCTGCGCGCGCCGAGCGCTTTGCGCAGCCCGATCTCCCAGGTTCGCTCGCCCACCACGACGAGCATCATGTTCATCACGCCGACCGCGCCGACGAACAGCGTCACCAAGCCCGCGATCACGAAGAACAGCTGGAGCGCGGTGAACATCCCGAACAGCGGCCGCAGCGTTTCCCAATAATTCATCGACCACATCGCGCTGTCCGTGTCGGGAACGAAATGCTCGTGGAGGCTCACGAGACCGCGCACCGCCTCGATCGCCTCCTGACTGCTCTCGCGCGTTTTCGCCGTGAGCACCAGCTCGTGCACGTCATCGGTCTGCTGGAACCAGCGCTGTGCCGCGGTGTAGGGGATCAGCACGAGCTGGTCGTCTGGATTCCCGACGTTCGACAGCTGAGTGCCCTTCGAGATCGTGATGCCGACGACGCGGAAGCTCATTCCGTTCACGTCGATCGATTCGCCGAGCGCGGGCGCGCCTCCGAACAAGCGGCGGCGCGCTTCCGGGCCGAGCACCGCAACGCGACGCGCACGGGCGACGTCGTCCGGAGTCACGAAGCGACCCTCGGCGACCGCGAGGTTGCGCACGCGGTCCGCGTCGTGATCGCAGCCGACCACCTCGAGCAGCTTCGTGCGTTTCCCGTGGCGAACGACGCTGTTGAACAGCTCGACGCTTGGCGACGCGTGCTCCACGACCTCCAGCGCCTCGATCCGGTCCAGGTGGTCCGGCTCGAGGTCCAGCTGGCGCGAGACGCGTTCCCCGACGCGCTCGTGGGGAATCGAGCCGCGCCCCATGATCACGAGCTTCGGGCCGATCTCCTCCAGCTCGTGGCGAAAGTGCTGGTTCATGTTCCCGATCTGCGCAGACAGGAACGTGAGCATCAGTGCGCCCCAGCCGACCCCCAGAGACGTCAGCGTGAAGCGCACCTTGTGCGACCAGATACTGCGGAGAACCTCCCCTAATAGCGCGGCCATCAGTCCGCCCTCAGTGTGAGCGCCGGATCGACTTTCATCGCACGCCAGGCCGGCACCACGCCCGCGAGCAGCGCGACCGCCGCCATCACGCCGAGCGCGAGCATCACGACGTCGAGCGAGAGCTGGGGCGCGGGAAACAGGTCGCGCAGGTCGGCCGGCAAGCCGCTCCGCAGCCAGTCACTCGCGAGCAGTGCGGCGCCGCCAGCCCCCAACGCCACGCCGAGCGCTCCACCGAGCAGGAACAAGAGCGACGATTCGAGAAAGAACTGCACGAGCACGTCGCGCGGGCGGCCGCCGACCGCGAGCCGCACGCCGATTTCGCGCCGCCGCTCGCGCACCGCATCGAGCATCAGCGCGAGGATGCCGATGCCGCCGATCGCGAGCGTCGTGCCGCCGATCAGCACGTACAGGATGTTTTGCTGCTCGAGCGGAATGTTCTTCAGCACTTCCTCGGGGCTGAACATCAGCACCGCTTCGTCGTCGTCGGGCGAGACGCGCAGTCGCTCGGCCAGAATCGCGCGCACCTCGCTCTTCGCCGGCTCGAGCAAGCGTTTGTCCTTCATGCGCACCAGGATCTGATCGATCACGTCGTCGGCGACGAACGGGTTGTGCCATACGACTTGATGCGTGGAGAGCGGCACCCAGACCTGCTCGTCGATCAGCGGCCCGTCGCGCGCGAGCTGCGTGCCGACGCGTTCCAGGCGCCCCACCACGCGGAACGGCGTTCCGCCGAGACGGATCCAGTCGCCCACGCGGGCGCCGAGCTTGCGCTGCGCGGTCTCGCCGATCACGGCGACCCGCCGACGCAGCGTTCCGTCCGCCCTCGAGAGGGAGCGCCCTTCGGCGAGGCTGACGCCGCGAATCGCGAACGTCTCGGGCTCGACGCCGCGGACGTTCACGCTGGCCGAGCGCGCTCCAAAAGTCGCAGCGCGGAAGGTGCGAGTCTCGGCGGCGACGAGGTCGACGAGGTGCGCCCGCCGGCGCAGCGCCACCACGTCTTCGGCGATGAACCACAGATAGCGCCGGTCCGCGGCCGGAGAGAAATCCTCCTTCACGTGCGCCGCGATCACGAAGATCATGTTCTTGCCGGCACGCGCGAACGCGGCCTCCATCATCGATTGCAGGCCGCGCCCCCAGCTCACCAGGAAGATCACTGCGGCCGTGCCCCAGACCAGGCCGAACAGCGTCAGCGCGGTGCGCAGCGGCTGCGCCCGTAACAAGCGCCAGGACTCGCGCAGCGATTCGCGCAGTGCGATCGGGCGCCGCCGCGTGTTCACGCGGGCACCTGCGCGACGTCGTGCTCGATCACGCCGTCGCGAATCTCGATCCGGCGGCGGGCGCGCGCCGCGATCTCTGGATCGTGGGTCACGATCACCACCGTCGCGCCGCCGCTGTTCATCTCGAACAAGAGATCCAGAATCTCGCGGCCCATGTGCGTGTCGAGGTTTCCAGTGGGCTCGTCGGCGAGCACGAGCGGCGGCGCACTCACGAGCGCGCGCGCGATCGCCGCGCGCTGACGCTCGCCGCCCGAAACTTGGCTCGGTCGATGCCCGGCGCGATGCGCGAGCCCCACCTTCTCGAGCGCGCTGCGCGCCCGTCCGCTGCGTTCTCGCCACGCGATCCCCTGATAAAGCAGCGGCAACGCGACGTTCTCCGCGAGCGAGAGCCGCGGCAGCAGGTTGAACGCCTGGAAGACGAAGCCGATCTCGCGCCCGCGCACGCGCGCGAGCTCGTCGCCGGAGAGCGCGTCGACCGGCTCGCCGCGCAGCCGATAGCTGCCCGCGCTCGGACGTGAGAGGCAGCCAAGCAGCTCCATCAGCGTGGTCTTGCCGGAGCCGGAGGGGCCGACGACCGCGACGAGCTCGCCGGCAGCGATGTCGAGATCGATGCCGCGCAGCGCGTGCACGTCGGCCTCGCCGGTGGCGTAGTGCTTGTGCACCCCGCGCAGCTGGATCAGAGGCTGGCCGTTGATGTCTTGCACCGGCGCATGAACCGCTAGCGCATCGCGCTCAGCCATTGCGTTGCTCCGATGCCACTGTTCGACTCCGCTCGGCTCCGCAGACTTCGCCTCGCTGCGCGCGGCGAAGCGCCGCTTGCTATTGCAGCCGGACCTCGTCGCCCTCCGCGAGGCCGTCGAGGATCTGCACGCTGGCGCCGTCGATGATGCCGGTCTTCACGACGCGCTCCGTCGCGCTCTCGGCGCCGGGCAGCTCGACATAGATTTCCTTGCCGCGGTAGCGGAGCGCGGTCTCGGGCACGACCAGTGCGCGCTCGATCGTCTCGGCGATGATCTCGGCATCGCCGCTCATGCGGGGCCGTAACAAGCCCGTGTCCGGACCGGTCAGCGCCACCTTCACCTCGAAGTAGGTGACGTTCTGATTGCGCTGCCCGACCGGTGCGATCTCGATCACCTCGCCGGTGAACACGCGCTCGCCGAATGCCTCGGTGCGGATGCGCGCCTGCTGCCCGATCTCGACGCGCGCCACCTCGTTCTCGTCGACCAAGCCTTCGAGATGGATCGCGTTGGTCGCCGCCAGCGAGAGCAGCAGCGTGCCGCCCGTAACAGCAGTCACCGGCGAGACGGCCTGGCCCTCCTCGACGGGGATGTCGAGCACGCGGCCCGCCAGCGGCGAGATCACGCGCGCGTAGGAGAGCTGCGTGCGCAGCGTGCGCAGCTTCGCCTCGGCGCGCGCGACACCGGCGACCGCGTTCTCCTGGCGCCAGCGCGCGTCGTCGAGCTTCTGCGACGAGACCGCTCCGCTCTTCTCCAGCTCGCGCGCGCGCTCGAGGTCGACGCCGGCATAATGCTTCTCGACGCGTGCGGCCTCGAGCTCCGCCGCTGCCTCCTGCGCCTGTGCCTCGAGCAGCTCGCGTTCGATCTGGACGAGCAGCTGGCCGGCCGTCACCTGCTCGCCTTCCTTCACGAAAATTCGGTCGACGATCCCCGGAATGCGCGGCCGCACTTCGACTTCCTTGGCCGGCTCGATCGTTCCGGTCGCGACCACGATCCGCTCGATGCGCGCCAGCGCTGCCTTCGCGGTCGGCGAAGACGGCGGCGCCCCGTTCCCACACCCGAACAGCAGCAGCACGGCGGGCGCTAGCCCAATGGCAGGGCAGAAGCGACGAGGCACGGCGGTCTCCAGTCGCGGACGCGAAGTTTGCACGGTAACGCACGGCGCCGCGCGCGCGTTCGCGTACATCCCGTTCTGGCAGCAACACTCACTCGATTCGGAGCAGCGCTGTCCCTGGTCGCCGGACCCGTCAGCGTGCCCGAGGCCCGCGAGCTTCCAGGTTTGCGGCCGCTCGTCATCCGGGGCGTTCCGAGCCGCGCTCTGGAAGTGGGTCGGCGCGCTCGACCTCTCCTCGCTCAGCGCCGGGTCGCGAACAGCCCCAACACTTCGCGGCCGCCCGCGCGCCCGCGCTCGCTGCGCAGCGCCAAGCCGGCGCGCTCGCGCGGGGCGTGCAGCGCCTCCCCGCGGGCCTCGCTGAAGCCCGGCGACGCGAAGCGGCGCTGCTTCGTCTCGCGCATGCGGATGCCGAGCAGCAGCGTGCCGCCCGGCCTGAGCACGCGGCGCGCCTCGGCGAACGCACGGCCGAGATCCCAGAACTGCACGCAGTTCGCGGCGAGCAGCTTGTCGAAGCGGGCGTCGGGGTGAGGCAGCGCTTCGGCGCTGCCGAGCGCCAGCTCGACGAGGCCAGATTGCACGGCAGCGCGGTTCCGCCGGGAGGCCATCCGCAGCATCTCCGGGGAGGGATCGACGCCGGCGACGATGCCAGAGGGCGTGCGCAGGGCGATCCGCGCGAGCGTGCGGCCGTGGCCGAAGCCGATCTCGAGCACGCGATCCGCCGGCGAGAGCTGGAGCCACTCGACCAAGTTGTCGTTCATCGCCGCGTTCTTGCGCGCCATCAGCCAGCCGGCGAGCCGGCCGCCAAAGCCGCGCGGATTTGCGAACTGCGAGCGCCAGCCGCCGGGCTCGCCGAGCGGCGGCGCGCTTGCTCCCGGTCCCGCCGTCGGGGTCTGACCCCGACGAACGCCGACCTGGATCGGTGAAGTGTTGGTGAGCTGCTCGGAAGCCATCGCGTCCTCCAGCCGTTGTCAGGGAAGGTCACCGCGCGCGCGGCCGGGCAGCGTCGCGATGAAGCGGCTGCCGCCGCCTTCGCGCGGCTCGTAGATCAGCTCGCCGCCGTGGTGGCGCGCGATCTGGCGCGCGATCGCGAGGCCGAGGCCAACGCCCTCCGCGCTCCCGCCGCTGCCCTTCGCGAACGGCTCGAAGATGCGCGCGCGATCGGCTTCCGCGACTCCGGGCCCCGCGTCCTCGACGACTACGCGCGCGCCGCTCTCGCTGCGCGCCGCCAGCGGCTGCGCGCTGACGAACAGCTCCGCGCCTGCGGCGTGGCGCTGCGCGTTCGCGATCAGGTTCCGCAGCAGATGCCGCAGGCTGCGCGCGTCCCCTAATAGCTGCGCCGGGCTGCCGCTGGCCTCGACGCCGGCGCGCGCCGCCTCTTCGGCCGCCAGCGCGAGCACGTCGACCGGCGCATGCTCCTCTCGAGCGAGCAGGTCGAGGCGCGAAACGGCGAGCAGCTCGTCGACCGCCGCGTCGAGCTGGGCGATGTCGCGCGCGAGCTGAGCGCGCAGCTCGTCGCGCCGTGCGGCGGGAGCTTCCGCGCCACTCAGCAGCTCTGCCGCCACGCGCATACGCGCGAGCGGCGAGCGCAGCTCGTGCGACGCGCTCGCGAGCAGCGCGCGCTGGCTCGCGAGCAGCCGCTCGATGCGTTCGGCGCTCTGGTTGAACGCGCTCGCAAGCGCGGCGATCTCGTCGCGACCGCGAGCATCCGCGCGCGCCGCGAGGTTGCCGCTGCCGAACTCGCGCACACGCGCCGTCAGCCGCTCGAGGCGGCGCGTGACGCCGCGCGCAACGGGCCAGGCACCCGCCGCGATCAGCAGCGCGAGCGCGATCAGACCGATCAGCATCCGCGCGTGGGGCGGCTCGACGTCGCGCCCCGCGAGCACGAGCCAACGTCCACCGGTGAGCTTCGCAACTGCGGTAAACGGATGGCGCGTGACGTACGAATCGGATGCCTCGAAGCGCGGCCGCGGCAAGCGCGCGCCGGCTTCGGCGATGCGCGTGCCGTCGGCGGCGTACAACGCTGCGCTCCCGCCGAGCGCGCGCGCGAACGTGTCGATGCGCCGCTGCGCCGCTGCGCCCGTTTCGGATGCCGGCAGCGCCACCTCGGCCAGCGCGATCGCGGCGCGCAGGTGACGCGCATGAGGGGGGTCGCCGCGAAAGAACAGCGCGGTCGCGAGCAGGAAGAAGACGACGATCACTCCCAACAACGCGAGGTAGACCTGCCAGAAGAAGCGGCCGCCCGCGAGCGCGAACGCAAGAGAGGTCTGGCGCCCTTTGCTGGCGCGTTCGTCTTCGTGATCGGCGGTCGACGTCATCGGCCGCCCCGCGCCTCGTCGTCTTGCTTGCTCGCGAACACGTAGCCGACGCCGCGCACGGTCAGGATCCGTCGCGGATGCTTCGGGTCGTCCTCGAGCGCGGCGCGCAGGCGCGCGACGTGCACGTCGACGCCGCGCGCGAACGCCTCGAGATCCTGCCCGCGCAGCTTCTGCATGATGGCGTCGCGCGTCAGCACGCGGCCCGCGCCCTCCGCGAGCGCGAGTAACAAGTCGAACTGCATCGCGGTGAGCGGGCGCTCTTCGCCGTCGATGCGCGCCAGCCGCGCGCCGCGGTCGATCTCGAGCCGGCCGAAGCGCAGCACGTCGCCGCGCGGCGCGCCCGCCGCGCGCCGGCGCAGCACCGCGCGGATGCGCGCCAGCAGCTCGCGCGGATGGAACGGCTTCGCGACGTAATCATCGGCGCCGAGCTCGAGGCCGACGACGCGGTCGGTCTCGTCGCCGCGCGCGGTCAGCATCACGACGCCCAGCTCGGCAAGCGCGGAATCCGCGTCGCTGCGCAGCGCGCGGCAGAACGCGAGGCCGTCGCCGTCGGGCAGCATCACGTCGAGCACCGCGAGCTCGTAGGGCGCACCCTGGCGCGCTGCCTCGCGCAGCGCCGACGTGCCCGCGCCGATCGCTGCGCGCGCGTCGACGCGAAAGCCCGCGCCGCTCAGGTAGTCGACGAGCATCGCGGTGAGCTCCGTGTCGTCGTCGACGAGCAAGACGCGGGTCATGCGCGGAACGTTCGCGTCGAAGACGACCGTCCGCGAGCGCGCCCGGTCCGCCCGCCGAGGCAGGGATGTTGGTTGCCAGTATTCACCCAAGCCCGGGGACGTTCGTTGACGGAGCGACACGAACGCACTCTATGGGTCGCGTTCCGACGGATGGTCACTCAGCATGCGTGCCCGTTCGGAGTCGACACTCGTCAACCAACGTCCCAGGCCTGGCGTAGATCTCGTCAACGAACGTCCCTACTCGTCCTCGTGCAGCGCATGGAACTTCGCGTGCTCTGCGACGAGCTCGGCGCGCTGCTCGGGGCTCAGCACCTCGGCGATCTGCGCGAGCGCGTCGGTGATCTTGCGCGACGCGTCGTCGGCGGCCGCGACGTGCTCCGCGCGCAGCGTCTCGAGCGCAGCGCGGTCGACGCTCGCGCCGCCGAGCGCCGCGACGAGCTGCTCGCGGGCGCCGTCGTGCGCCTCGTGCAGCCCGCGCAGCTCCGTCACGGTGCTGGTCGCGATCGTCGTGATGCGATCCACCTGCTCGTCGCTCGCGTCGATCCCGCGCAGCGTCCACTCGACGCCCGCGCGGATGTGCTTCTCGCTCATGCGCTGATGGCCGTGCCGGCCCCAGCCCCCGTGGCCGAACGGCCCGCCGCCACCAAGCGCCGGCGCCGCAAGCAGCGCAGCGAGCGCCCCCGCACCGGCGATCGCCACGAGCGACAGCCCGATCCAGCGCCTTCTGTTCATCTCGAATCTCATCACGATCTCCTTTGGTTGAGCGCGACGTTCTCGTCTGAGCCAACCTAAGGCGCGCGCCCTTCGGCGCGGTCTCGCCGGCGTAAAGTTGTGTAAAGCCGCGCCGCGGATCGCGCCCCCGACGACGAGGAGAACTCATGGCCCGCTCCTTCAGCTCGCAGTCGACCGCGGATCAGGTGCTCGAAGGCATCGATCTCACCGGCAAGCTCGCGCTCGTCACCGGCGCGTCCTCCGGCCTCGGTGTCGAGACCGCGCGGGCGCTCGCAGCGAAGGGTGCGCGCGTCGTGATGGCGGCCCGCGACGTCGCGAAGATCGAGCGCGAGGCCGCCGGCATCCGCGCGAAGCATCCGCAGGCGCAGCTCGAAGTGATGGAGCTGCACCTCGACAAGCCCGCCAGCGTGCGGGCGTTCGCGAAGGCGTTCCTCGCCAGGCATCCGAAGCTGAACCTGCTGATCGGCAACGCGGGCGTGATGGCATGCCCGCTCGAGCGCACCGCCGAGGGCTGGGAGATGCAGTTCGCGACCAACCACCTCGGCCACTTCTTGTTGGGGAATTTGCTGGCGCCGGCGCTCGTTGCCGGCGCGCCGTCGCGGCTGATCTCGGTCAGCTCGGCGGGCCACCAGTTCTCAGGGGTCGTGTTCGACGACATCCATTTCGAGAAGCGACCGTATGACAAGTGGGCTTCGTACGGGCAGGCGAAGTCGGCGAACATCCTGTTCGCGGTGGAGTTCGACCGCCGCTATGCGGCGAAGGGCGTGCGCGCGTTCGCGAATCATCCCGGCGGCATCCGCACCGAGCTCGGCCGCCATCTCACGCCCGAGGACATCACGTTCATCCAGCAGCGCGCCGCGCAGCGCTCGGCGAACACCGGCGGAATGGCGTGGAAAACGCCCGAGCAAGGCGCGTCTACGCAGGTGTGGGCGGCGACTGCGCCCGAGCTCGCCGGCAAGGGCGGGTTGTATCTGGAGGAGACGCAGCTATCGGGCACCGCGCCGCCGCCGGGCTCGGCGGGCTGCGCGGCCTACGCGCTCGACCCCGAGAACGCGAAGCGGCTCTGGGCGGTGTCCGAGCAGCTGCTCGGCGAGAGCTTTCCGGCCTAATAGGCGGGCCACCGATGCGCGCGCTCGCCGCGGGAATCCTGATGCTCGCGGCGGGTGCGAATGCCGAGCCCGCGGCCGCGAAGCTCAGCTGGGAGCAGGCGCTGGCGCGCGCGAATGCGCTGCTCGCCAGCGCGCCGCTGATCGACGGCCACAACGATCTCGCGATCGCGCTGCGCAGCGAGCTCGGCGCGAACGCACTCTCGACTGATTACGGGCTTCACGACCGCGCGAAGGGCCAGACCGATCTGCCTCGCCTCGTCGCGGGCCACGTCGGCGGACAGCTCTGGAGCGTCTACATCCCGGGCGACACCGAGGAGGGCTTCGCGAAGACGCAGCTCGAGCAGATCGCGCTGATGCGGCGCGTGATCGCGGCGCATCCGGACCACCTCGCGCTGGCGCTCGGCGCTGACGATCTCGAGCGCGCGATGGGGGACGGCAAGGTGGGCGGGCTGCTCGCGATGGAAGGCGGCTACGGCCTCGAGAGTTCGCTGGGCGCGCTGCGCGCTTATTACGACCTCGGCGTGCGCTCGCTGGGCCTCGTGCACGATGCGCCGCTCGATTGGGCCGGATCTCAAGCGCTGCCGCCGACGTTCGAGGGATATCGCGGCCTGCTGCCGTTTGGTCGGGAGGTCGTGCAGGAGATGAACCGCCTCGGCATGCTGGTCGACCTCTCGCACGCGAGCGACCAGACCGCGCTCGATGCGATGCGGGCCTCGAACGCGCCGGTGATCTTCTCGCACTCCGCAGCGCGCGCTCTCTGCAACATCCCGCGCAACGTGCCCGACGACGTGCTGCGCGCGCTGCGCGAGAACGGCGGCGTCCTGATGGTGACGTTCGTCGGCGGCTTCGTATCGCAGGAGCTCGCCGACGCCGTTCGCCCGGCGCTGAAGACGTACCGCGAGCGCGCAGCGACGCTGAAGACGCCGGCGGAGCGCGAGGCGCTACGGAACGAGATCTTCGGCGAGCTGACGCTGCCGAAGGCGACCGTCGCGCAGGTGGCGGATCACGTGGAGCACGTGCGCGACGTCGCGGGCGCCGATCACGTCGGCATCGGCGGCGACTTCGACGGCGCGTTCGGTTTCCCCGAGGCCCTGAGCGACGTCTCGATGTACCCGAACCTGTTCGCCGAGCTGATTCAGCGCGGCTGGAGCGACGAGCAGCTCGTCAAGCTCGCGAACGGAAATTTCCTGCGCGTGTTGAGCGAGGCCGAGCGGGTCAGGCGAGATCCACCCAGACCGGTGCGTGATCACTCGCGGTGAAGCCGTCCTGCTTCTTGCGGTAATCCCGGTCGATCTCGACGCCCTTGACGCGCGCGAGCAGCGGCGCGCTCCCTAACACGAAATCGATACGCAGGCCTTGGCCTTTGTGAAACGCACCATCGCGATAATCCCACCACGAGAACGCCTGCTTCTCGGGATGCAGCGCGCGGAACAGATCCGTGAAGCCCGCGGCGAGCAGGCGCTGGAAGCCCGCGCGCTCCTCGTCGGTGTGGAAGATGCGGCCGCGCAGCGCCGCCTCGTTCCAGGAATCCAGCGCCGCGGGGCAGAGGTTGAAGTCGCCGCACAACAAGTGCGGCGCGCCCGCGACGCCGAGCGCGGCGAAATGCCCAGCGAGCGCATCGAGCCACGCGAGCTTGCGCGGAAAATCCTCGTGGTCGACGTGCTTGCCGTTCGGGACGTAGACGGTGGTGAAGACCACACCCGCGACCTCGGCGCTGAGGAGCCGGGCGCCCATCTCTTCGTAGCCGGCGAGGCCGCTTTGCACGACGCGCACTTCTTCGCGGGCGAGGATCGCGACGCCGTTCCACGCCTTCTGCCCGTGCGTCACCGCGCGGTAGCCGAGCGGCGCGAAGACGTCGTGCGGGAACTGCTCGTCGGTGAGCTTCAGCTCCTGCAAGCCGACGACGTCGGGTTGCCGCGCGCGCAGCCAGTGCTGCACGAACTCGAGCCGCGAGCGCAGCCCGTTCACGTTCCAGGTGGCGAGACGCATGGCGCAGGGGGTTAGCGCACGACCGTGGCCCTTCGGGGTTGGCCCTTTGGGGTCAGACCCCAAAGGGCCACTCGGCCGCGATAGCCTGCGCGTTTCATGGCCGACGAGCTCGACGACCTGCGCGCGCGCGTGCGCGAATGGCTGCGCGCGAACCTCCCGCCGGCGCCGGCGTTCGCGCTGCCGCAGAACGCGCTGACGGTGCAGAGCGACGAGCAGCTCCAGTGGCTGCGCGGCTGGCAGGCGCGGCTCTACGACGCGGGCTTCGTCGGCGCGGAGTGGCCGGCACAGTACGGGGGGCGCGGCCTGCCACGCGGAGCGCAGCGCACGATCGATCAGGAGCTCGCGCGCTCCGCTGCGCCGTTCCTGGTCAACAACGTGGCGCTCGCTTGGGCTGGGCCGATGATCCTCCACTACGGCAGCGAGCCGCAGCGTCGGCGCTTTCTCGCGAA
>Ga0187894_10001494_pt1 | contig 29918 bp, 30 predicted proteins | sample GBC1701081metaG_FD_136650 | JGI IMG/M metagenome (GOLD analysis project Ga0187894, IMG submission 136650) | White microbial mat communities from a lava cave in the Kipuka Kanohina Cave System on the Island of Hawaii, USA - GBC170108-1 metaG ...
ACCGCGTTCCACGTCGACCGCCAGAAGTCGCGCGAGCAGTGGAAAGAGGCGATCGAGATCGTCTGCGGCATGTGGCGCGAGGAGCGCTTCGCGTGGGACTCGCCGACGTTCCAGTTCCCCGAGCGCGTGGTCACTCCGAAGCCGTATCAAACGCCGCACCCGGCATGCTGGATGGCGGCGACGAGCGACGGCTCGGCCGAGCTCGCCGGCGAGAACGCGCTCGGCCTGCTCTCGTTCTCGATCATGCAGCCGCTCGAGCGCATGGCGCAGCAGATCGCGGCCTACCGCGGCGCGCAGCAGCGCGCGAAGAAGCTGACCGACGTCGCCACAAACAAGGTCGCCGCTTACACGCTCGTGCACTGCGCGGATTCGATGGCGCAGGCCGAGGCGAACGGGATCTGGAAGAGCGCCGCGTGGTGGTACCAGCATCTCGCGCAGTTCACGCTCGACTGGGAGCTCGTGCATCTCAGCAAGGCGGAGCAGGACGCGACGTTCCCGTTGATGAAGCCGCTGCTCGACGGCGACATCCCGGTGCAGCACTTCCACGACGCGGACATGATCGTCGTCGGCGACGCCGAGCGCTGCCTGAAGAAGATGAAGCACTACGCCGACCTCGGCGTCGACGAGCTGATCTGTTACGTGCAGTTCGGCTACCACTCGCACGAGTCGGTGATGCGCACGATCGAGATCCTCGGCAAAGAAGTGCTGCCCGAGATCGAGCGCTACAAGCCGCCCGTCTCGAAGCAGGAGCTGCCGCCGCGCACGGAACCGCTCGCGAAGTTCGTCGACTGAGCGCGCGCAGGCAGCCGCCAGAGTGAGCGCCGTGCGTCCTGCCGACGTCGAGCCGTACGTGCGCGGCTCCGCTTGGCCGGCGGGCGAGCTCGCTGCGTACCCGCGCTGCGACCCGGGGCCGCTCGGGCTGCGGCTGCCCGCGGATACGCGCGCGAGCGCCGCGCTGCCGGTCGGCGTGCGCCTCGAATTCGAGGGCGCCTGCGGCGCGATCGAGATCGCGTACCGCACCGAGACGCGCGAGCTCGGCTACCGCGGCGCCGGCGCAGGCACGCGCTTCGTGCTGTTTCGCGACGGCGCTCGCGTGAGCGACGCGGAGGCCGTGCTCGGCGAGGGATCCGTGCGCCTCGCCGGCGGCCGCGGAGACGCGCGCGCCGTCGTCTATCTGCCTGAAGGGATGCGGCCGAGCGTTCTGGGCGTGGGCGCGATCGGCGGCGCGATCCGGCCGGCGCCGCGCGAGCCGCGCTGGATTTGTCATGGCGATTCGATCGTGGAGGGCTGGTGCGCGAGCGAGCCGGCCGGCGCGTGGCCGCACGTCGCGGCGCGCGAGCACGGCCTCGACGTCGTGAACCTCGGCTACGCGGGCGCGGCGCGCGGCGAGCTCGCGAGCGCCGAGGAGATCGCACAGCTGCCCGCCGACGTGGTCTCGATCGCCCACGGCACGAACTGCTGGACCCGCACGCCGCACAGCGCGGAGGTCTTCGCAGCGGGTCTGCGTGCGTTCCTCGATCTCGTGCGAACGGGCCATCCGAAGACGCCGATCGTCGCGATCAGCCCGATCCTGCGCGCGGACGCCGAACGGCTCCCCAACAAGCTCGGCGCGACGCTGGCGGATCTCCGGGCCGCGTTCGAAGCGGTGATCGAGCAGCGCCGCGCGGCCGGTGACGGCAGGCTCACGCTCGTGCGCGGGCTCCCGCTCGTGCCGCGCGAGCGCCTGCCAGACGGCATCCATCCCGACGACGCCGGACATTTGCAGCTCGCGCGCGCGCTCGGCCCCGTCGTGCGCGCCGCCTACGAAGGAGCGAAGCATGCGTGACGCGAGCCAGATCTTTCGCCTGACCGGCCGCGTCGCGGTCGTCACGGGCGCCGCGAGCGGAATCGGTCGCGCTGCAGCGGAGGTGCTCGCGGCCGCGGGCGCACGCGTCGTCGCCGGCGACGTCGACGCGAACGGCGCGGAAGAGACCGCGGCCGCGATCCGTGCGGACGGCGGCGGCGCCGTCGCGCAGGCCGCGAACGTCGCCAGCCGCGAGCAGGTCGACGCGCTGGTCGCGCGCGCGATCTCCGAGTGGGGCCGCCTCGACGTGATGTGCAACGTCGCCGGCGTCGCATCCGATGGCCCGCTCGGCGATCTGGACGAGCGGGAGTTCGACCGCGTCGTCGGGATCAACCTGAAGGGGACGCTGTTCGGTTGTCAGGCCGCGGTGCGCGCGATGAGCCAGCTCGGCGGCGGCAGCATCATCAACGTCGCGAGCGGCGCGATCGACCGCGCGGTCCCCAACTACGGCCTCTACGCGCTGACGAAGGCTGCCGTCACGCAGCTCTCGCAGACGCTCGCGACGGAAGTCGGCCGCGCCGGCATCCGCGTCAACGTGATCGCGCCGGGCGCGACGGTCACGAAGTTCACCGAGCGCCATCTGCGCCGGCCCGACGGCTCGCTCGACCCCGCACGCTACGACGCGTTCCTCGCGTCGATGAAGGCGATGTCGCCGCTCGGGCTGGTCGGCGAGGCGCTCGATCAGGCGTGGCTGATCCTCTACCTCGCGAGCGACGCGAGCCGCTATTGCACCGGCCAGATCTGGCGCGCGAACGGCGGGCAGACGATTCCGCGCTGACGCGAATTAGAGGTCGGCTTCGCTTCCGTACGGCTTGGTGATGACCTCGAGCAAGTGACCGTCGGGATCTTGGAAGTAGACGCCGCGGCCGCCCCAGTGGCGGTTGATCTCGCCGGGCTGCGTGCGCGCGGGGTCGGCCCAGATCTGCGGCGTGCGCTCGCGGATGCGCTTCAGGATCGGATCGAACTCGTGCTCGCCGACCAGGAACGCGTAGTGCTGCGTGACGATCGGATCGCTCGTCTCGTAGTAGTCCATCGAGACGCCGTTCTCGAGCTCGACGACGAGGAAGTGCAAGAAGCGCCGCGGCTGCGGCAGACCTAACACCTCGCTCAGGAAACCCGCAGACTTCTCTTGGTTCTTGCACCAGACGATCGTGTGGTTCAGCTGCGCGGTCATGCGCGGTCCTCCGACGCTGAGCCGCGATCTTGCTGCCTCGCTCCGGACGCGCAACTCGCCGGAGCGTCTCGTCACCCGTTCTGCTTCGCGCGCGCCGCAATCCAATCAATCATCGTCCCGTACATGCCTTGCACGGTCTTCTCGACGCTGGCGGCGGCGTCGGCGGCGCAGTCGTAACTCGCGCTCCACTCGAGCTCGCAGCCGGCGCCGCTCGCGCGCACGCGCATCGTCGCGCGGTAGTTCGAGACCGGGAACGGCACGTTCACCGGGATCGAGTAGCTGAGCGTGCGCGCGGCGTCGTCGAGCGCGAGCAGCTTCTCGTGGATCGACTTATCAGGCCCGATCGCGATGCGGCGCTCCATGCCGATGCCGTCGCCGACGAGCGTCGCCTTCGTGCCGGACGGCATCCAGCTCGTGTCGCCGAAGTTCGAGATCAGCTTCCAGACTGCGTCCGCCGGTAGGTCGATCGTCTTGCTGATGGTCGCGCTGGCCATGCGTCCTCCGAAGGAGGCGCACGCTAGAAGACACGCCCAGGATTCGCGACAGCGCGGGCCGAGGCTTCAGGATCCGTCCTCGCGCAGCACGCGCCGCAGCGCGGACGCGAGCGCGTCCAGCGTGAACGGCTTTTGCAGGAACTCGGTCGGCGGATCGGCGGGTAACGCGAACGACTCGCGCGTGAAGCCGGAGTAGATCACGGCCGGCAGGCGAGGCGAGTCGAGACGCAGCCGCTGCAGCAGCTCCGGCCCGTCGCACTCGGGCATCGTGGCGTCGATCAGCGCGACGCGGAACGTGCCGCCCGCGATCGCCCACGCCTCGAGCGCAGCGCTCGGGCGATCCGCGGCGACCGCCTCGAAGCCGAGCGCCTCGACCAGCTCGCGCGAGACGCCGAGCGTCGCCTGCTCGTCGTCGACGACGAGGATTCGGCCCGCTCCGCGCCACGCCGCGCGGGCAGCGCGCGCGGGCGGCGGCGCCGGAACCGCGAGCGACTCCTCCCTCGCGCGAGGCAGGCGCAGCGTGAAGGTCGCGCCCGCGCCGGGCGCGCTCTCCGCGCTGAGCGTGCCGCCGTGCTGGGAGACGATCCCACGCGCCGCCGCGAGGCCGAGCCCCTTCGCCTTCGGTTTCGTGCTGAAGAACGGCTCGAACGCCCGCGCCAGCAGGGCGGCGTCCATCCCCGCGCCGTCGTCGCGCACGCGGATCACGATTTCTGCGGCGTCGTCGCGCGCGTCGATGGTGATCGCGCCGCCCGAAGCGGGCAGCGCCTCCGCCGCGTTCCGCAGCAGCGCGTTCACTGCGAGGCCGAGCTGTGCAGCGTCGCCTGCGACGGGCGCGAGCGGCGCCGCGAGTGCGAGCTGGAGCACCGCGCCGCGCGAGAGCTCGCGCGAGATTGCGCTCGCCTCGCGTCCGATCAGCTCAGCGACATCGACGCGTGCACGCCGGAGCTGCGCGCGGCCCGCGTAGGCCAGCAGCTGGTTGGCGAGCACGGCGCCGCGATCGGCCGCGTCGCGCACCTCGTGCAAGTGGCGAGTGGTGCGTGCGTCCGGAGCGCCCGTGAGCAGCGCGAGCTCCGCGTTGCCGAGCACGGCCGAGAGCAGGTTGTTGAAGCCGTGAGCGACGCCGCCTGCGAGGCGCGAGAGATCCCCGCGCCTCACTGCCTCGCGCGCCGCGCTTTCTTGCCGGCGGCGCTCCGTGACGTCCGCGTTCAGGAACAGCCGCCCCGTCGTGGCGCCGTCTTCGCGCATCGGGATCGAGACCACCTCGATCACGCGGCCGTCGTCGAGCGCGAAGTCTTCTCGAAAGATCGCCTCGGGATCCCGGGTCGCACGCTCGATCAGCGCGAGCGACTGCGGAGTGCGGGCCGGGTCGCCCGGCGGCTTGCGATGCACGACCTCGCGCGCGGCCGCCCCGTTTTCTCCGTCGAGCCGCGTTCCCCACAGCCGGCTCATCAGGCCGTTGCTGAAACGCACACGCCCGGCGCGGTCGAGCACGATCACGGCGAGGCCGGCGGCGTCGAAGACGGCTTCGAGCAGCGCAGCCCGCGCCTTTGCGCGCGCGTTCGCATCGGCGAGCTCCGTCTCGTCGCGCGCGCGCAGCAGCAGCGCGGAAGTGCGGCCGCGCGGATCTTTCAGCGCGACCGAAGTGATGCGGAGCTGGCGCGGCGGCGCAACGGACAGCTCGAACAGCTCGCCGGGCGACGCGAGGCCACGCAGAAAGCGCTGCGCGAGTGCGTGCCGGTCCTCTTCCTGCCTCGGTACGAGCGCCTTGCACACGCGCACGAGCGCTTCGTCGGGATCGTCGAGCAGGCCGCGGAACAGCTCGCGGCCCGCTGGATTCGCTTCGAGCAGCCGGCCGTGCGGATCCAGCAGCAACAGCGCGTCGGGGTCCTGCCGGCGGAACTCGGAGAACTCGACGGGCGACAGCGCGAACAGCTGCCGGCGCGAGATCAAGTAGACGAGCGCCATCGAGCTGAGCCCGATCGCGATCATCGTCGGATCCACTGTGAGCGGCTGCGGCCAAGTCACGTAGACGACGTTGGCGAGCGCCGGCAGCAGAGAGGCGAGCGCCATGTTTCGGCTCTGGGTTCGGATCTCGGCGCGCCGCGCGCGCAGCGCGAGCCGGGCGTAGACGCCGACCGTCGCGATTAGCGTCGCGTAGGTGAGCGCGGCCTGGGCCCAAGCGAAGAAATGGAACTCGCTGCGGTGCGGAGCCGGCGTCAGAAACTGGCCGTGCCATGGGTTGGTGAGCAGCACGGCGAAGAAGAACGCCTGCCCGATCGCGGGCGCGTCGGCCCAGAACCCACGCGACCACGCGAAGCTTTCGCCGTGCAGATCGGCAAAGCGCACCGAAAGCAGCCACCACGTGGGCGGCACCGCGCCGACGCCCGCCCACATCACGAGCAGCGCGGGCCAGTAGGCGGCGCTCGCAAAGGGTGTCGCCCGCCAGAGCGCGTCGCCGAACGCGAACACGAGCGACGCGAAGACCGCAGCGGTCAATGCGGGCGCCAGCGCTGGCGGCACCTCCCGCCGCATCACCTCGGCCAGGACGAGGGCGAGGAGACCGACGGCGATCCAGCTGAAAGTCTGCGCGAGATCCACTCGGCGCCCCTCGACGCGCGGTGGCCCGCGGCGCGCTCCCATCCTACGCGTAATGCGGTGCTTCGCGCGCGGCGAGCAACGAGAATATGCTGCGGCGCTCTCGGAGGCAGACGATGCGCGCGCTCGTGATCGGCGGTACCGGCCCGACCGGACACTTCATCGTGAACGGCCTGCGCGCGCGCGGTTATCAGGTCGCGATGCTGCACTCCGGGCGTCACGAAGTGCCCGAGATTCCCGCCGACGTCGAGCACGTCCACACCGATCCGTTCGACGAGGCGGCGCTGAGTGGCGCGCTCGGCACGCGCACGTTCGACGTGTGCGTCGCGACCTACGGCCGTCTGCGCGTCACCGCGCGCGTGATGGCGGGCCGCTGCGGGCGGTTTCTCTCGGTCGGCGGCGCGCCCGCGTACAGCGGCTACATGAATCCCGACGTCTGGACGCCGATCGGCCTGCCGGTGCCGACGCGCGAGGGCGCACCGACCGTCTCGAGCGAGAGCGACGACGCGAAGGGCTACCGCATCCGCCGCACGGAGGAAGCGGTGCTCGCGCTGCATCCGACCGCGGCGCATTTCCGATACCCGTACGTCTACGGGAAGTACCAGCTCCTGCCGCGCGAGTGGTCGATCGTGCGGCGCATCCTCGACGGCCGCCCGTTCATCGTGCTGCCCGACGACGGTCTCACGCTTTGTCATTACGGCTACGCGCAGAATCTCGCGCACGCGCTGTTGCTCGCGGTCGACCAGCCCGAGGCGTCGGCCGGGCAGATCTACAACTGCGGCGACGAGGAGGTGCCGTCGCTGCGCCAGGTCGTCGAGATCGTCGCGGCTGCTTGCGGCGCGCGTCTCGAGATCGTCTCGCTGCCGTACGAGCTCGCGGCCTGCGCGCGTCCGCTCGTGATGCAGCAGCGCTCGACGCATCGCGTGCTCGATCTCACGAAGCTGCGCACGCAGCTCGGCTATCGCGACGCGGTGCCGGCACGGGAAGCGCTCGCGCTCACCGCGCGCGAGCTGCTGGCGCATCCGCTCGCACGCGGTGGCATGGAGGAGAAGTCGCTGACCGATCCGTTCGACTACGCCGCCGAGGACGAGCTCGTCGCCGCGTGGCGGAAGGCGCTCGCCTCGCTGCCGCCGGTGAAATGGGCGCGCGAGCCGGGCTACACGCTCTCTTACAGTGGCCCGGGCGGCCGGCCGCGCACTGGAGCTTTTGAATGACGCAGTCGACTCATCAGGGTCCGCTCGCCGGCGTTCGCGTCGTCGACCTCACGATCGCGCTCTCGGGTCCGTGGGCGATCGGCCTGCTCGCCGATCAGGGCGCCCGAGTCATCAAGGTGGAGCCGCCGGGCATCGGCGACATCGGGCGCTGGGTCGGCGTCGCGCGCGGCGGCGTCTCGGCGATGGCGCAGTTCGCGAACCGCGGCAAGCGCTCGCTGTGCGTGAACCTCCAGACCGGCGAAGGGCGCGAGATCGTGCGCGCGCTCGCGCAGCGCGCCGACGTCTTCGCGCAGAACTTCCGGCCGGGCGTGATCGAGCGATTAGGGCTCGGCTACGACGAGCTGCGCCGTGACAACCCCGAGCTCGTCTACCTCTCGATCAGCGGCTTCGGCGAGCGAGGACCGTACGCCGAGAAGAGCGCGTACGACCCCGTCGTGCAGGCGTACGGCGGGCTCGCCGCGGCGCAGGCCGGACGCGAGGGCCCGCCGCAGCTGATCCGCCACACGGCCGCGGACAAGATCTCGTCGCTCACCGCGTCGCAAGCCGTCACCGCCGCGCTGTTCGCGCGCGCGAGCGGGCGCGGCGGGCAGCACGTGCGCGTGCCGATGCTCGATGCCGTGATCAACTTCGTCTGGGCCGATGCGGCGGGGAACGAGGTGCTGCTCGACAGCGACGGCTCGCAGCCGTCGAGCTTCTCGCGCGATCAGAAGCTGTGGCCGACGAAAGACGGCTTCGTGATCGCGGCGCCGACCTCGGACGAGGACACCGCGCGTATCTGCCGCGCGGTCGGCGTCGACGGCTACGACGATCCGCGCACGAAGCTGATGCAGCGGCGCGCGAACCCGGAGCCGTTCCAGGAGCTGCTGCGCCGCGTGCTCGAGGCGACCGCGCAGCTCACCACCGCCGAGGCGATGGCGCGCTTCGACCGCGAGAAGGCGCCCGCCGGCGCGGTGTTAGGAACTCCCGACCACCACCGCGATCCGCACATCGCTGCCACCGGCCTGCTCGAGGAGAGCATGCATCCGGTCGCGGGCCGGCTGCGGCAGCCGCGTCCGGCGGCGCGTTTCGAGCGCACGCCGGCGAGAACCGGCGGCCCGGCGCCGACGCTCGGCCAGCACACGGACGAGATCCTGCGCGAGCTCGGCTTCGGAGCCCAGATCGCGGCGCTGCGCGAGCAGCGCGTCGTGGCGTGAGCGCGAGCGCAGCCGCGCCCCGCCGCCGCCCGAGAGTCCTCTCGCTGCGTGCATCGTCGGCGTGACGCTCGGCGCCGACGCGCTGCGGCGCGCGCACGAGCTGCAGCAGCTAGGGGCGTTCGACCCCGTTCTGAACGTGCAGGGCGCGCTGCTGATCGGCCTCGGCGTCGCGACCGCGCTGCGGCCGCGTGCGCCGCTCGCGCTCGCGCAGCTGGCGGTCTCGGTGTGGGTCTACGCGGGGCTCGCGCCGGTGGTCGGCGACCTCGCGGCGCATGGCTTCGCGAGCGCGCGGCTCTGGCTGAAGCCGCTGCCGCTCGCCGCGTTCGCATTCTTCCCGCTCGCGTTCTTCGGCTGGCGCGCGCTCTCGCGCGGGCGTGTCTGACGGGAGGCGCGCTGCGATAGCGTCGCCACAGCGCGGAGGACCCCGATGGCGACGCACGCTGCACCGCTCGGCCGCTTCCTGTTCGTCGACCAGAGCCTCGTCCCGTTCGCGATCAACTTCGTGCTGAACGGCGGCATTGCGTACGCGATCAACCGCAACGCCAGCTCGATTCCGTTCGCGGGCGAGGCGAGCATCGTCGGCGACACGGTGATCACGTCCTTCCTGCTGCCGTTCCTGACGTGCCTGATCGTCACTGCCTTGATCCACAAGCAGATCGCGGGCGGAAAGATCGCCGCGCTCCCGAGCGCACCGGGTTCAGGGGTGGGTAGATTCCTGGCGGCGCGCGGCAAGGCGCTGCGCGGCGCGCTGCTCGGCGTCGCCGCGATCGCGCTGGTCGCGGCGCCGACGCTGCTCGCGCTCGGTGCGCTCGGCGTCGACGCGCTCGCTCGCGACGCGTTCCTGTTCTTCAAGGCCGGCTACGCGGGCGTGCTTGCGGCGCTCGTGCAGCCGATCATCGCGTGGGTCGCGCTCGCGCCGCGCGCGTCCTGATCCGAGCGCGCTCTTCGCGCTAGTCGACGAGCGACTTGCCGAGCAGCTCGCGGCCGTTCGCGCGGAAGCTCTCCGCGACGTAGAGGCGTCGCGCGCCGGCGTTCTGTTGCTCGACCTCGAGGTGGAGCTTGCGGACGCCGCTCGCACGGGCCTCTGTTTCGAGCGCGCGGAGCAGTGCGCGTCCGAGGCCGCGGCCGCGCTGCGCCGGCGCGACGTAGAGCTCGTCGACGAACGCGTCGCGGCCGCGAAACTCGATGCTGTAGCCGTAACAAAGCGCCGCGTAGCCGATCGGCGCGCCGGCTTCGCGCGCGATCAGCACGCGGCCGGCGCTGGCGTCGCGGAGTAGCGCTGCGAGCGCCTCGGCGAGCGCGGCGTCGCCCGTCGAATAGCCCTCCTCGCGCTGGAACGCCTCGACGAGCGGCAGCAGCTCGCCGAGCTCGCGCGCGCGTGCGCGCTCGATCGACACGCCGCGCGGCGAAGCGTGCACAGCGAGCGCCGAGCCGCGCGCGAGAGCGCGCCATGCGAGCGCGCCGGCCGCGAGCGCGAGCAGCTCGCCTGCGTGCAGCGCGACGCCGAGAGCGCTCGGCGGCCCGGCGAGCGCGAGGCTCACGAAGCGCGCGCCCGCGAGCCCGCCGTAGAGCGCGAGCTGCGCGGCGATGCCGGCGCGCACGCGCGCTTCGCTTCCGAGCGCAGCGGCCGCGAGCAGCGCGCCGCATGCGAGCTGAAGGCCGCCGTACACCGCGCGCGCGTCGGCCTCTGCGGTCGCGTGCGCGAGCGCGATGCCGGCGCGCGCGGCCAGCTCGTGCGGCGCGACGAGGAACGCGAGGCCGAGCGCCGCGAACGGCAGCGCGCTCGCGAGCAGCACGAAGCGAGCGAAACGCATCGGGACTCCGAGGATGGAGGCGCAGCTACTTCGCGCGCCAGCCGATCACGTCGTAGCCGCGCTCGCGCAGGCAGCGGTCGACGTAGTTGCGGAAGACCGGGTCGGGCTGATTGCGGCGCGGATGCAACAGCGTGCTCAGCACCGCGTGCGTGGCCGCGCCGGCGGCGCCGCCGGCCGCACCGCGCGCAGCGCTGCGCGAAGCGGCGGCGCCGACCGCGGCCCCCGTCGCGGCACCGGTCGCGGTCCGCGCCGCGACGCGCTCGCCCGTGCGGCCTCGGCCGCTGCCGCTCCCGACGTCCTGCTGCGCGAGATCGAGGCATTGGTCGATGTCGCGCTCGGCTTGCTCGCGGCCGGCGCGCCGCAGCTCGTCGTTCGGGTAGAGCACCGGCCGCGGCGTCGCGCAGCCGAGCAGCGCGCCGCCGATCAGCATGCACAGCGCGAACCGCCGCATCGCTAGACACCTCCGCGGAATGGCCAAACGGGGTCTGACCCCGTTTGGCCATTCGCTCGAACCCGACGCCATCGCGCAAGTTGCGTGGGAACGGGCGCGCCCGCCAGCCGCTTCGCGAGCTGTTCAGATCGGCGCGGCGACGCCGCGAAACACGAAGAACACGGCGCCGAGCAGGCACAGGCCCGCCCACAGGAAGTCGAGGCCGACCGGCACGCGCATGAACCAGACCGCGAACGGCACGAACACGACCAGCGTGATCACTTCCTGCAGGATCTTCAGCTGCGGCAGCGTCATCACGCCGAAGCCGATGCGGTTCGCCGGCACCTGCAGCTGGTACTCGAAGAACGCGATGCCCCACGAAAGCAGCGCCGCGATCCACCACGGCTTGTTCCCGAGAGTTCTCAGGTGGCCGTACCACGCGTAGGTCATGAACAAGTTCGAGAGCGCGAGCAGGCTCACGGCCTGCAGGGCGGGCGACATCCGAGGCTCCTCCCGCGCGTCCGGCTCGCGCGCCCACACCTTGTTCTGCTTGGCGTAGCAGCACGTGCTCTCGTCTTCCACGCGATCCGCCATGCGGGCGGGCGGGCTCGCGGCGGGCTTAGGCCCCGTCGAAGCACTTCATCGCGAGCGAGCCGTGCGCCGCTGCGCCGCCGGCGCGCAGTGCGGACGCGAGCAGCACCGCTTCGGCAACTTCCTCGCGCGTGGCGCCCGCCTTCTTCGCGGCCTTCACGTGCACGTCGATGCAGTACACGCACTGCGTCGTGTGCGCGACCGCGATCGCGATCAGCTCGCGCATCTTGCGCGGGATCGCGCCGTCCTCGCGCGCGACGATCTTGTCGAGGTTCAGCCACGCGTCGAACTCGGCGGGCGCGGCAGCGCGCAGGTCGCGCATGCGCTTCAGGTCGTCGGTGTCGTGGTAGTGCATGGAGTTCCTCCGGATGAGGAGGCGAAGCTATCACGCCGGCGGAAGTCCGAGCGCCGCGATCGCGGCGAGCGCGACGGCGGCGTCGCGCTCCTGGTCGGCGCCCGAGACGCCGATCGCGCCTAACAGCAGACCGGCCTCGAAGATCGGGTAGCCGCCGTCGGCCGCGATGTAGCCCGCGATGCCGGCAATGATGCGCTGCTCGTCCGCCGGAATGCTCTCGACGTAGCGCTTCCACGCGAGCGTCGACATGCCGGTGTTCACCGCGCTGAACGCCTTGTCGCGCGCGGTCTGCGCGGCGATGCGCGGCGCGCCCTCGAAGCTGAGCCAGCCGACCAGCTGCGCGCTCGAATCCATCACCGCGATGTGCACACGGATCCCGAGCTCGCGCGCTCTCGCGGCGGCCGCGGCGACGAGCTGCTCGGTGGTTTCGGTGGTCAGCGTCGCGCGCGGGGCGCCGGCTCGCATGGTGTGCTCCTCATCGACGCAGGCGATACGTGATCGGAAGCGCGCGCAGCGTACGCAGCGAGAGCCCCGGCAAGTACTCGGGCGAGAAGCCCGGCGCGAGCGCGATCTCGTCGAGACGCTCGAGCAGCGCGGCGAATGCGAGCTGCAGCTCGAGGCGCGCGAGCGGCGCACCAATGCAGTGGTGCTCGCCCTGGCTGAACGCCATGTGCGCGCCGGCATTCGGGCGGCGCAGGTCGAGCACGTCCGGATTCGGGAACAGCGCGGGATCGCGATTCGCGGCAGCGAAGCGCACGTGCACCATCGCGCCGCGCGGGATCGCGACGCCGCTCAGCTCGCCGTCCGAGACCGCGTAGCGGAAGAAGCCCTGGCTCGGCGACTCGAGGCGCAGCGTCTCCTCGACGAAGCCGCGCAGCAGTATGGGCTCGCGACGTAGCTCTTGCTGCAGGCTCGGGCCGCGTGCAAGTAACAACACGCCCGACGCGATCGCGCTCGTCGCGGTCTCGTGGCCGCCGACGAGCAGATGCTCGGCGATGCCCATGCGATCGGCGGGCGTGAGCCGCGAGCCGTCCGGCAGCCGGCCGTGCACGAGCTCGCTCAGGATGTCCTCGCGCGGCTCACGCTCGCGCTCGGCGAAGTGCCCGGCCAGGTATTGCTGCAGCTCGACGCCGAGCCGCGCGACCGCGAGCTCGCGCTCGCGCGAGAGCGTGAAGCCGAGCGGCTCGACCCACGCGTCGCTCCACGCCTTGATGCGCGGCACGTCCTCGGCCGGCAGGCCGAGCCGGTTCGCGATCACGTGAATGGGCAGCGGCGCGGCGAAGCGCGCGATCAGCTCGCACGCATTCGCGTCGCAGAGCGAATCCGCGAGCCGCGCCGTGATCGCGCGCAGGAACGGCTCGCTCGCACGCACGCGGCCCGCGCTGAACGACGCGTTCGCGAGCGCGCGGAAGCCACGGTGCTCGGGCGGGTCGGTCTGCAGCTTCGTGTTGCGCGCGAAGCCCTCGCGCGCGAGCAGCGCCGCGGCCTCGGGATGGCGGAACATCGAGAAGCCGGCCCGGCCGAGCAGGTCGTTCGACCAGATCTCGGGGTGCGACAGCACGTACTGCACGTCGCGGTAACGCGTCACGACGAACGCGTTGATCTCGGGCATGAAGTAGACCGGCGCCTGCTCGCGCAGCACCGCGTAATAAGCGTACGGGCTCTGCTGCACCGCGGGATCGAGCAGGCTCGCATCGATCGGTTTCACTCCGCTCGCCTCCGGCTCGCTGCGTGCGGCGACGTGGCATCGCGGTCGTTGCGAGACATCGAGTCCGCCGCTTGCCGCTTCACTGCGCGGCCCCGCTCGACGCCCACAGCGCGCGCGGCGCACGCACCGTGGGGTTGTCGTCGCGCCAGCGGACGTCGCAGTCGAGCGCGAGCCGCGGCGCCGCACGCAGCAGCGCGCCGAGCGCGAGCTCCGCCTCGAGGCGCGCGAGCGCGGCGCCGAGGCAGACGTGACGCCCGCCGCCGAACGCGAGCGAGCGCTCCGCCGCACGCGAGAGATCGAAGCTGTCAGGGGCGGCGAAGCGCTCCGGATCGCGGCTCGCGGCGGCGAGCGAGATCAACACGTGCGCGCCTGCCGGAATCGCGACGCCGCCGAGCAGGGCCGCGCGCGCGGCGAAGCGGCTGCACGAGAGTGCGGGCGGCTCGAAGCGCAGCGTCTCCTCGACCGCGGCCGCGAGCGCCGCGCGGTGCTCGCGCACGTGCGCGAGCTGCTCCGGAAACCGGTGGAGGCAGAGCAGCGCATTCGCGATCAGCCCCGTCGTGGTGTCGATCGCGGCGGAGACGAGCAGCACCGCGTTCGCGACGACCTCGAGCGGCGAGAGCACGCCGAGCTCGGCGTCGGGCATGCGTAGCCGTGAGAGCAGGCTCTCGGCCGGCGCGCTCTTCGGCTTCGCGTTCGCTTCGAAGAAGTAATGCGCGAGCGCGTTCAGGAAGCCGCCCGGCTCGCCGCCCGCGGTGCCCGGCGCGAACAGCGGCTCGACGCGCGCGCGCCACTCCTCGCGCGCGATGCCGAACATCTCGCGAATCACCTCGGACGGGAGCGCGAACGCGAAGCGCGAGACGAGGTCGACCCTTTGCGATTCCGCTTCGCGCGCGACCTCCGCGGCGAGCCGCTCGGCCGTGCGCGCGATGAACGGGCGCAGCGCTTCGAGGCGCCGCGGCGTGAACTCGCGGCGCACGAGCCCGCGCGCGCGCTCGTGCGCCGCGCCGTCGCGCGCCATCAGCCAGTGCGTCATCACCTCGTGCAGCGGGCCCGCGCGCGCGCCGAACGATTCCGCCACGCCGCTGCCGGCATTCAGCTCGGGCATCCGCAGCGCGCGCTCCGCCTCCGCGTAGCGCGTCACGACGAACACGCCGCCCGGCCGCGCGTGCACCGCCGCGCGCTGGCGCAGCTCCGCGAGCGCCGCGTGCAGGTCGGCACGGCGATGGAGCGCGTAGAGATCCCAGCCCGATGCGAACGGCACGCCGCGATCTTGGCGTAGCTTCGCCGCCCGCAGGAGGGCGGGGATGCGAGCGGTGCGGTTCGAGCAGCGAGCGGTGCGCGTCGTCGAGGCCGACGCGCCGCGCGGCGGCGGCGTGCGCGTCCGTGTGCGCGCGTGCGGCATCTGCGGCAGCGACCTCGCGATGCTCGACGCCGGCTTCCCGATCGCGGGCATCCCGGGCCACGAGATCGCCGGCGAGCTCGCGGACGGAACCCCGGTCGCGATCGAGCCGGTCGCCCCGTGCGGCGCCTGCGAGTTCTGCCGCTCTGGCGATTATCAGGTGTGTCGCGCGGGCATCGAGATCATCTACGGCGTCGGCCGCGACGGCGGGATGGCGGAAGAGATTGCGGTGCCTGAGCGCTGCCTCGTCGCGCTGCCGCGCGGGCTCGAGCCGCGCCACGCCTCGCTGATCGAGCCGCTCGCGGTCGCGGTGCACGGCCTGCGCCGCGCCGGGATCCGCGGCGGCGAGCGCGTCGCGGTGATCGGCGGCGGCGCGATCGGGCTGTGCGCGGTCGCCGCCGCCAGCGCAGCGGGTTGTCAGGTCTCGCTCGCCGCGCGCCACGCTCGCCAGCGCGAGGCCGGCGCGCGGCTCGGCGCCAAGGAGCTCGCCGGCGGCGAGCACGACGTTGCGATCGACTGCGCCGGCAACGACGCGTCGCTCGCGCAGTGCGCCGAAGCGCTGCGCCCGAATGGCAGATTGTTATTGCTCGCGGCCGCATGGGGCCCGCTCGCCGTGCCGGGCTTCACGCTCGTCGCGAAGGAGCTCGCGCTCACGGTTTCGTCGATGTACGGCCGCAGCGCGCAGGGCCGCGACATCGACGCCGCCGCCGCGCTGCTCGCGGCGAAGCCCGGACTCGGCGAGCTGCTGATCACGCACCGCTTCCCGCTCGAAGCCGCGGCGGACGCGTTTCGCACCGCGCGCGATCGGAAGGCGGGTGCGATCAAGGTCGTGCTGGAGCCGTAACACTCGTTCGAATCAGGACGCGGTCATGGAACTCGAAGTGACGTGGGCGAGGACGACCGTGTTTGGGGTTCGCCGTCGGTTTTGCGGCGGGCGCCGCCGGGTCTCACTTCTTCCTCGTCGGCTCCGCCTCGAACTGCGGCAGTCGGTCCGTGATCTCGTACCACGGCGCCTTCGAGCCCACGTAGCTGTGGCAGCGCGGCCGGTGCCCTGGATCGGTCGCGAGCGTGCCGATCGCGAGGCCGTAGCTGTCGGGCTCCGGGTCCCACGAGTTCACGAGCGGCGAGCCGCAGACGCGGCAGAAGCGCCGGATCGTGTTCGACGACGAGCGGTACTCGCTGATCAGCTCCGCGCCGCGTAGAAAGCGAAACTCGGCCTTCTTCACCGAGGCGCGCGCGCGAAACGCCGTGCCCGTCCAGCGCTGGCACATCGAGCAGTGGCAGTAGACGATCGGCCCGATCTCGCCGTCGATCTCGTAGGCGACCCCGCCGCAAAGACAAGCGCCGTGATGCATGCTGTTCCTTCCGAGTTGGAGGCGCTGATGCCGACCTACCGCGGATCGTGTCACTGCGGCGCGATCGAGTTCGAAGTCGAAGGCACGCCCCTGCGCGTCGTCGACTGCAACTGCTCCTACTGCACCCGCACCGGCTACCTGCATTGGAACGTCGAGCCGAAGCAGCTCCGCATCCTCCGCGGCGCCGACGCGTTTCACAGCTACACGTTCGGTACGGGCACCTCGAGGAACCACTTCTGCAAAACCTGCGGCATCTCCCCATTCCGCGTGCCGCGCTCGGACCCGCACCTGATGGACATCAACGTGCGCTGCCTGCAAGGCGTCGACATTGCCCAGCTGAAGATCCAACGCTTCGACGGCGCGCATTGGGAAGACGCAATCAAAACGCGCGAGTGGCAATGAAAGTGAAGCGACGGCGCCTCGATGGCGCCGTCGCTTCACCTCTCCTCCAAAGTCACGCGTTCGAGCGCGAACCGGCAAGAGGCCGCGGGGCCGGGGGCGCGCGGAGGCGAAGTCAAGCGCAGCGAGGGGGCCAACTCCGCGTCCCACGGGCTGCGAGACGTGATGGTCGCCTCCGCGTCCCACCAGTCACCAAAGCCCCAGAGCGAGCCATGAGCCGCCGCGCGCCCCGGCCCCGCGGCCGCTGCTCGCGACGAAGACGGACCGCCCAACAACTCAGGGCCGCATCGTGTAAGCCCGCGGCCCAACGAGTCCCCGCAGCTCGCCCTGCACCTCCTCGACCCATCCGCACAGCCGCATCCGCGTCTCGCGTGGATCGATCAGCTCATGCACACCGAACTCTTCTGAACGGGGAAACACCGACTGCGCCGCCGCCATCTCTTCTTCCAGCTCCCGCCGCCGCTGCTCCGGATTCTCCGCCGCCGCGATCTCGCGCCCGAACGCGAGATGCACGCCGCTCTCGACGGGGAGCGCGCCGCTCGCGAGCGACGGCCAAGCGAGCACGCTGCAATTCGGTCCGTAATGAATTCCCTGCGCGACCCCGAACGACTTGCGCAGCACGACCGCGATCCACGGCACGCGCGTCTGCTGCACCGCGAACAGCGCCTCCATTCCGTAGCGGATCGTGCCCGCCTTCTCGGCATCGGGGCCGATCAGGAAGCCCGGCTCGTCGACGAAGCTGACGAGCGGCAGGTGGAACGCGTCGCAGGTCTCGACGAAGCGCCGGATCTTCTGCGCGCCGTCCGCCGACATGCCGCCGCCGTAGATGTTGGGGTCGTTCGCGATCACGCCGACCGGCTGGCCGGCGACGCGCGCGAACGCCGTCAGCTGCGTGCGGCCGTAGAGCGGCGCGAGCTCGAACAGGGAGCCGCGGTCGAGCACGTGCTCGAGCAGGCGGCGGATCTTGTAGGTCTTGCGCCGGTCGCGCGGGATGAACGAGAGCAGCTCTTCGTCGGCGCGGTCCCCGCGGTCGTCGCTCGTCGCCCGCGGGGCAGGCTCCCATACAGAGGATGGGAGGTACGACAGGAACGCCTGGATCTGCCGCCAGGCGTCGGCCTCGTCCGCGGCTTCGTTCTGGACGACGCCGCTTCTCAGGTGCACGGCCGCGCCGCCGAGCTCCTCCTTCGTGAGCTTCTTCCCGAGCGCGCGCTCGACCAGGGCCGGCCCGCCGGTGAGCACGACCGCGGTGTCGCGAGTCATCAGGGAGAAGTGCGAGGCGGTGAGGCGGCCGGCCGGAAATCCTGCGCACGGGCCGAGCGCTGCGCAGACGACCGGCACTTCGGCGAGCGCCTGCATCGCGAGCAGGTTCATCGGGCTCGGCGCGGTGAGGTCGTAGCCCGAACGGCCGCGCGCGCCGTAGGCGCCGGACACGCTCGCGCCGCCGCCTTCGAGCAGGCGCACGAGCGGCATGCGGCGGCGGATCGCGAGGCCCTCCGCGTACTGGATCTTCTTCAAGCTCGCGGGCGTGTACGCGCCGCCGCGGATCGTGAAGTCGTCGCCGGCGATCACCGCGGGCCGGCCGCCGATCGCGCCGACGCCGGCCACGATGTTGGTCGGCGCGAACGAGCCGCCCTCGCCTGCTTCCCCCGCGATCTCGCCGTACTCGCGGAAGCTGCCCGCATCGGCGAGCGCCGCGATCCGCTCACGCACCGTGAGACGCCCGCGGCCTTTGTGCTTCGCGACGGCGTCCTGCCCGCCGAGCGCATGCGCGCCGCGCCGCCGCGCCGCGATCTCGTCGACCTCGTCCTTCCAGCTCATAGGCGCCGCACAGTACCGTGATGGCTGGAGGTCGCGATGCCGACTCTCGAGGATCTCAGCGCAGAGGTCGCGGCCTTGAACGCTCGCGTCCAGCGCGCAGAAGCCACGCTCGCGATCCACGAGCTGAAAGCGCGCTACGCGCAGCTCGTCGACGAGCGCTACGCGCGCGGCGCGGTCGCATCGCCTGCGGTCGTCGCGCAGCGCGCCGACGCGATCGCCGCGCTCTTCACCGAGGACGGCGTCTGGGACGGCGGCGCGGCGCTCGGCACAGCAAGCGGCCGCGCCGAGATCGCAGCACGGATGCGCGCGCCGACGCTGCGCTTCTCTTGGCATTTCTTCGTGAAGCCGCGCATCAGCGTGCACGCGCCCGATCGTGCGAGCGCGCGCTGGGACATCCTCTCGCCGTGCACGACCGCGGACGGCGCGCCGAGCTGGATGGTCGGCTTCGAGGACGACGACTACGCGCGAGTCGAAGGCGAGTGGCTGCACGCGCGCATGCAGCTCACGGTCGTGCTCATGGCGCCGCACGCGACGGGTTGGACGAAGATTCTGCGCTGACCGCCGCGAGGTCTTCGCGCACGCTCGCCGCACACCGGTAGAACAGCGGGCCGGCGAGCGCGCCCACCGCGGCGGGCAGCAAGAGCGTCCAGCGGAGCGCTGCGTCGCCCAAGCTCGGCGCGAGCCAGTCGTTGAGCGCTCCGATGACCGGCGCGCTCACCGCGTAGCCGAACAGGTTCGTGATCGCGAGCTGCGTCGCGGACGAGGTCGCGCGCAGGCGCGCCGGCACGAGCGTCTGAACCAGCGTCCAGAGCGACGGCACGTAGATGTTGTTGAGGAAGTAGAAGACGCCGAAGCAGCCGAGCGCGAGCGCAGCGCTCGGCGCCTGCGCGAACGCCGCGAAGAACGGAGCTGCGGCGAGCGACACGCCCGCCGACAGCCACGCGTACCAGCGCGGGTCGCGCGCGGCGAGCCGGTCCGCGAGCGCGCCTCCGAGCAGGCTGCCGGCGCCGCCCGCGATGCCGGCGATCGAGCCGAACGAGATGCCCGCCGCCGCCTTGTTCATCCCGAACACGCGCTGCAGCAGGATCGCGCTCCACGTGAGCGCAGCGAAGCCGATGAACGCTTGGCACGCGGCCGCCGCCATCAGGCGGCGATACGTGCGCTGGCGCACGAGCAGCCGCCACATCTCGGCAACCGGCGCGCCGTGCGCGGCGGCGCGCGCGTGCCGCGCCGGCTCGCGGACCGTGAATGCGATCGCGAGCGCAAGCGGGATCCCCGAGCAGCCGGCGACGAGGAACGCCGTGCGCCAGTCGAACCAGTGCGCGATCACGCCGCCGCCGGCGAAGCCGAGCAGCGTGCCGACGTAGATCCCGAGCCCGAACACGGAGAGCGCGCGTGCGCGCTGCGTGGGCGGGAACGTGTCGGAGAGCATCGACTGCGACGGCGGCGCGCCCGCCGCTTCGCCGATGCCGACGCCGAAGCGCAGCAGCGCGAGCTGCAGGAAGCTGGTCGCCGCGCCGCACGCCGCGGTGAGCCCGCTCCACAGCGTGAGGCCGGCGCTGAGCACCCACTTGCGCGAGCGCGTGTCGGCGAGATGCGAGAGCACGAAGCCGGAGAGCGTGAAGCAGATGACGAACGCGGGGCCCAATAGCAAGCTGAGCTCGAAGTCGCTGAGTGCGAGCTCGCGCTTCACGTCGACTGCGACGATCGCGAGCACTTGGCGGTCGACGAAGTTCAGCACGTACGCGAGCGAGAGCAGCGCGAGCACCCAGAGCGAGTAGGCGCGCGTCGGCGTGGGGGCCTCGTCGTTCACGCGCGCTCTGCGAGTGCCGCGGGCGCGCTTTGCGCGGGCGCTCGAAGCTCGCGGCGCACGAACAGCAGCGAGCCGAGCACGGCCGCGTTCATCAGCGCGAAGCCCGCGAACGCGGGCGTGTAGCTGCCGGTCGCGTCGCGCACGCTGCTCGCGATCCACGAGCCGAGCGGCGCCGCGACCATCAGCGCCATCATCAGCGCGCCGTAGATCGCCGGCATCGTGCGCTCGCCGAAGCAGAAGCCGATCGCGAGCGGATACACCACGTCGCGCGCCGCGATGCCGAACCCGTAACAAGCGAGGAACGCCCACAGCGCCGCACGCTGCGGCAGCGCCAGCAGCAAGAGCGCGCTCGCGACGAGCAGCGCGTGATCGGCGAGCAGCGTCGCTTTCGGCGGCAGCCAATCGCCGAGCGCGCCGGCCGCGAGCTTGCTGAGGCCGCCGAGGCCGGTGGCGAGCCCGTAGATCAGAGCCGCCTCGCTGCGCGACATGCCGAGGTCGAGCATGAACGCGACGAACGCGTCGTTCATGCCGAGGAAGAACACGAAGAACGTGAAGATCCCCACCGCGAGCAGCCAGAACGAACGCGTGCGCAGCGCTTCGGCGGTGGAGAGCGATCGCGAGACCGCGGAGCGCGTGCGCGGCGAGTCGGAGCCCCCGGACGCGAGCGCGCGCGAGCCGTGGCCCGGCGCGCGCCGGCCGGCGATCCACGCGAATGGCAGGATCGCCGCGCCGCCGGCGAGCCCCATCGCGAGCAGCGTCGGGCGCCAGCCGTCCGCCTCGACCCCGCGTGCGAAGATCAGCGGCACGACGAAGCCCGCGACGTTCGACGCCGCGTATACGAAGCCCATCGCGAGGCCGCGCCAGCGCTCCACCCACGCAGTCAACACGCCCGCGATCGCGACGTCGCCGAGCCCCGCCATGAACAGCCCGTACAGCAGCTGCGCCACCCAATAAGTCGCGAGGTCCTGCATGCGCGACAGCAGCGCGAGCGCTGCCGCCAGCGCGAGCGCGCCGACGACCAGCACCGGCCGCGCCCCGAACCGCACCGTCCACTGGCCCGCGGCGAGCCCGCCGAGCGCCGTCATCAGGAAGTACGGCACGCGTCCGCTCGAAAACTCCGCCCGCGTCCACCCCAGCTCCGCCGTCGCTTCGGGCAGCACCGCGGAAAACAAATACGTGTACCCAAGCCCGAGCTGACACACGAAGCACGCAGCAACGACGACCGCCCGCTCCGAAGCGCTCGGCGTCCGCAGCGAGATCTCGTCAGCCAAGAGCAGCCTGCCTGACGCGCTGAGCTAAGCGCGCGGCCATCCTCGATGACGCGCCACCTCCCTGCGCGGTCCCACCCACGCAAGCGAAGCGCGCAGCGAAGCCGCGAGTCTTCGAGCGGCGGAGCGAAGTCAACCGGGAGGATCGATGCCGGCGTCCGCAATGACTCGGTGAAGCGCGAGCCCGCCGAACAGGGACCATCCGCTCAGCCGCGCCACGTCACCGGCATCGTCGCCCAGCCCTGCACGAATTCCGTGCGCAGCCGCTTCAGCTTGTCCCGCTGCACTTCGTACTCGGGCGCAAAGCCCAGCATCTTCTCGATGCACAGCTTCGCTTCCATCTTCGCGAAGTGCTGCCCGATGCAGAGATGCACGCCGTGCCCGAACGACAGGATGCGCGGCGATTTGCGGCGCACGTCGAACACGTCGGGGTTCTCGAACTCGCGCGGGTCGCGGTTCGCGGACGGATAGAGGAACGCGACGTTCGAGCCGGGCTGCATCACCTTGTCGTGCAGCGGGACGGGCTTCACGACTTTGCGCATCAGATACTGCGTCGGCATGTCGTAGCGGAGCACTTCGCGATACGCGTCGGGAATCAGCGACGCGTCGCGCGCCAGCGCGGCGCGCTGATCCGGGTGCTGCCAGAAGCGATGCACCGCGCTCGCGAACGTCTTCGGGAACGTCTCGGCGCCGCCGATCAGGAACATCGAGAGGTGCGACGCGGCGTCGGCGGCCTCGAAGCGCTTGTCGTCCTTCTCGAAGCGGCACACGAGGTCGACGACGTTCGCCTCGTTCGCGCCCGCCGCGCGCCGCTTCGCGATCAGCTCGAAGAAGTACGCGATCATCTCGTGCATCGCGTTCACGCCGTCGGCCGTCATCCCCGCGACGCCTTCCTCGCGCGCGAAGAAGCGCCAGACGAGCTTGTTCAGCATCTCGCTGTCTTCCATCGGGAAGCCGTTCGCGAGGCACGCGACCTTCACCGACACCTTCGCCGCGAACTGGTTGAAGACGTCCGCCTCGCGCAGATCGCGAACTTCCGCGAACGCGTCATCGACGAAGCGCGCGATCTGCGGCTCGAGCCGCTTCACCTGCGCCGGCGAAAAGAAGCCGATCACCGCCGAGCGAAACGCAGTATGAAACGGCGGGTCGAGGCTGTTGATCATCGGCGTGACGGGCTGGACCTTCGTCACGAGCTGCGCCGTCGTCGTGCCCTGCGCCGTCGAGTAGCGCTCCGCGTCCATCGACGCGTTCCAGATGTCGTCGAAGCGCGAGAGGAAATACGTATTCCACTCGGCGAGGTAGAAGCACGGGTCTTCTTCGCGCAGCCGGGCATACGTCGGGTGCGGGTCTTCCTGAACCGCCTCCGCGAACGGGTGATAGTCGACCATCGCGCGAATTCCCCTTTGATTCAGCGAGGGTGAATCATAACGAGACGTACAGTATCGTAATCGCCTTCGGAGCTGCGGATGAGCGCTGAGGCGACCGGCGGGCAAGGCGATGCGGGTGCGCCCGCCGCGGGCCGCCCACGCAGCGGCGAGGCGCATCGCGCGATCCTCGACGCCACGCTCGAGCTGCTCCAAGAGGTCGGCTTCTCCGCGCTCACGATGGAGGGGGTCGCGAGCCGCGCGGGGGTCGGCAAGGCGACGATCTATCGGCGTTGGACGTCGAAGCTGCCGCTCGTGGTCGAGGCGTTCGGGCAGCTGCCGGCGTTCGAGGACGTCGACACCGGCACGCTCGCCGGCGACCTGAAGGCGATGCTGACGCGCTACCTGACCCATTTTCTGTCGACGCCGCTCGCGACCGTCTACCCGAGCCTCGCGGCGGAGCGTGCGCACAACCCCGAGCTCGGCCAGGTGCTCGATCCGGTGCTGAAGGGGCGCCGCCGCCCGCTCGAGGCGGCGCTGCGCCGCGCGGCGGTGCGCGGCGAGCTCGCGCCTGGAGTCGACCTCGATCTCGCGGCGGACCTGATCGTCGGCCCGATCGCGGTTCGTCTGTTCTTCCGCGGCATGAAGATCCACCCGAGCATGGTCGATCCGATGGTCGATCTCGCGCTCGGCGGAGTCCGGCGCGCGAGCGCGAACGGGGAGTAACGAGTGGCGCGCTACGCGTACGAGCGGCTCAGCTACGAGAGCGCGGCGCTGCTCGCGAGCGAGACATCGCGCCACGTCGCGCACGCGGCGACGACGCTGGTGTTCGACGCGGGTCCGCTCGCGCGCCGCGGCGGCGGCGTCGACTTCGACGCGATTCGCAACGCGATCGAATCGCGCCTCCATCTCGTGCCCGTCTACCGCCGCAAGCTGCGCCGCGTTCCGATCGAGAACCACCCGGTGCTCGTCGACGACCGCGAGTTCAACCTCGACTACCACCTGCGCCACACCGGCATCGCGCAGCCGGGTGATCTCGCGCAGCTGCAGCGCGTCGTCTCGCGCCTGCTCGCACAGCGCCTCGATCGCTCGCGCCCGCTCTGGGAGTGCTGGGTGCTCGAGGGCCTCGCGGGCGGCCGCTTCGCGCTCGTCGTGAAGCAGCACGCGGTGCTCGCGGAGGCGAGCGGCGACCTGATGCAGGTGCTGCTCTCGCCCGATCCGAGCGAGGCGTTCGAGCCGGCGCCGCCGTTCGTGCCGCGCCCGATGCCGTCGGCCGCCGAGCTCGTGCGCGACGAGGTCGTGCGCCAGCTGCGCTTGCCGCAGAAGGCGCTGCGCCGGCTCGGCGAGTTCGTGCGCGAGAGCGACTCGTTCGGGCGCGAGCTGCGGCGCCGCGCGCACGGCGTCGCCAACTTGCTCGGCTACTCGATCCGCGAGCTGCACGAGACGCCGCTCTCCGGCGAACCCGGCCCGCACCGCCGCTTCGAGACGCTCGTGATCCCGCTGGCCGACGCGAAGCTCGTGCACGCGGAGCTGGGCGGCAGCGTGCACGACGTGCTGCTCGCGGCCGTCGCGGGCGCGGTCGGCGCCTACTTCCGTGCGCGCCACATGAACCCGGCGGTGCTCGATTTCCGCGCCGCCGTGCCGGTGAGCCTGCGCAGCGGGAACAAGAACGAAGGCGTCGGCGAGTGGACCCTCGATCTCCCGATCTGGGAGAGCGATCCGGTGCGGCGGCTCGCAGAGGTGCGGCGGCTCACCGAGGAGCTGAATCGCGAGAGCCCGGCGCTCGGCGCGCGCACGCTGAACAGCGTCGCGAAGTGGACGAGCGCGCGGCTGCTCGCGCAGGGCGTGCGGGCGATCTCGGATCGCACGCCGGTGAACATGCGCATCGCGAACGTGCCGGGCCCGCAGACGCCGGTGTATCTGCGCGGCGCGAAGCTGATCGAGGCGTACGGCGCGGTGCCGCTCTCGCGCAGCGGCGGCCTCGGCATCGCGATGTTCAGCTACGACGGCAAGCTCTGCATCGGCGTCAACGCCGACTACGACCGCGTCGCAGATCTCGACGCGTTCGCGGGGCTGCTCGCCGAGGCGATGCGCGAGCTCGTCTCCGCCGCGCGCCGCCGCGCGCGCAAGCTCAAGCTCGTGAGCGACGCCTCTTAGGCGCGGCGCGCCGCGGCCGCGCGGCCGGCAAGAGCTCGCTCTCGCGCAGCGCGCTCTCGACGAACGGCGGGATGCCGCCGTCGCGCAGGCCGAGGATGTGGCCGCCCTGGAACCAGTGGATCGCGGGGCGCTCCCAGTGCCGCCACAGCGCGCGCGCCTGATCGGGCCGCGCGATGCGATCCGCGACGCCGGCGTAGATGAAGCGTGCCTCGCGCGGAATCCGCGGCGTGAACGCGAGCGGCGAGACGACATGCGTGATCTCGCGGACCAGCTGCCAATCGAGCGCGAAGTCACGGTCGTAGCGGCGCATGATCCACGGCTCGTTGTCGCGCGCGAAGCACGCGAAGTCGACCGCAGGGATGCCGGCGATCACGCAGCGCAGCTCGTCCTCGAGCCCACAGACCAGCGCCGAGACGTAGGCGCCGAGCGAGAGGCCGAACAGCCCGATCTCCGCGTCGCCCTGCGCGCGCACCCACGAGATCGCGCGCCGCACATCCCATACTGCCTGCGCGAACAACAACACCATGCGCAGGTAGTCGGGCGAGAGCACTTCGCCGCCGCTCATCGGGCCGCTGCCGCGCGGACCGTGCAGCGGCAGCGTCGGGAAGATCAGGTTGAGCCCGAGCGTCTCGTGCAGAAAGCGCGCCGGGAAGCCCGCGAAGTTCACGAGCGGCGTTCCCATCGCGAAGCCGTGCACGCACACCAGCCACGGGCGCGGCGTCTCGTGACGAAGCACGTATGCGTGCGCCGTGGCGTTCTTGGGATGGGCCTGCCAGCGCTCGCTGCCGGGCTCGTCGTCGTGCGGCGCGAAGCCGCTCTCCCAACGCAAGTGCTGGTAGCGAGTCGGCGCGAGGCCCGGGCGCAGCCACACGGAGCGGGCGGTGCTCTCCACGACGCGCAGGCGCGGCGGGCGCCGGTGGTACGCCTCCGGGTCGCCGAGCCAGCCGCGCTCCGCGTAGAACGCGTGCGCGCTGCGCGCCTCGTCGACCATCCGCCGCACGAGCTGCGGTAGCGGCACGCCCGACGCGAGCGAAGTCATCAGGGTGAAGCTGCGGTCGAGCAGGCCGTGGGCGAGCAGCGCGAAGCGCGGCTCGAGCGCGGGCACGTCGGCGTAGCGAGAGGCGCGCCGGAACGCGCTGACGCCTTCCGCGATCAACTCGCCGACTTGTTGGAGGGGCAGCGTGATCAGCCGGTCCAGCGCCATTGGCCCTCGAGTTGGCGGACGGTTGCCACTGGGCTCGCGGGGGTCAAGCCCGCGGACCGCACCGGCAAGTCATCGGCAGCTCGCGAGCGGAGACGCACTCTGGCGGCGCTGAGATTCGAGATATGGTGCGCGCCCAGCTTCTGGAGGGAGTTTCCGATGGCGATCATCGAGCCGATCGAGACGCCGGGGCCGCGCCGGCGCTACCGCGCGTCGAGCCCCGCGACGCTCGCGCCGATCGGCGAGTTCGAGTGCGCGAACGCCGAGGATGTGCGCGCCGCGGTCCAGCGTGCGCGCAAGGCGCAAGCGGCGTGGGCGGAGCTGCCGGTCGGCGAGCGCGCGCAGGTGCTGTGGCGTCTGCTCGACCAGTTCGTCGCGCGCCAGGACGAGATCATCGAGCTCGTGATCCAGGAGACCGGCAAGGCGCGCAGCGAGGCGATCAGCATGGAGGTGTTCGCGTGCTGCGACGCGATCACTTATTACGCGAAGCGCGCCGCGAAATTCCTCGCGCCCGAGCAGCGCCGCATCCACGGCGTGATGGGCTTCGCGAAGAGACTCACGCTCGTCTACAAGCCGCTCGGTGTGGTCGGCCTGATCACGCCGTGGAACGGCCCGGTCGTGCTCGCGGTGAACCCGCTCGTGCAGGCGGTCGTCGCGGGCAATGCGGTCGTGCACAAGCCGTCCGAGGTGACGCCGCTCTCGGCGCTGCTCGTGAAGCGCCTGACCGAGGAAGCGGGCTGGCCGGCGGATCTCTATCAGGTCGTGCAAGGCGACGGCGCGACCGGCGCCGCGCTGATCGACGCCGGCGTGAACAAGATCTCGTTCACCGGCAGCGTCGCGACCGGCCGGCGCGTCGCAGAAGCCTGCGGGCGTTCGTTGATCCCGTGCACGCTCGAGCTCGGCGGCAAGGACGCGATGATCGTCTGCGCGGACGCCGATCTCGAGCGCGCGGCGCAGGGCGCGCTGATCGGCTCGTGCATGAACACCGGTCATTATTGCTGCGGCACCGAGCGTATCTACGTCGTCGGCGAGATCTACGACTCGTTCGTGAGCCGCGTCGTCGACCGCGCGAAACAGCTCCGCCAGAGCGACGGCGGCGAATTCGACGTCGGCGCCGTTTTCTGGGACAAGCAGCTCACGATCATCGAGGCGCACATGCGCGACGCGGTCGCGAAGGGCGCGAGAGTGCTGGTCGGCGGCCGACGCAATCCGGCGCTGAAGGGCCTCTACTACGAGCCCACCGTGGTCGTCGACGTGAACCACTCGATGGACCTGATGACCCAGGAGACGTTCGGCCCGATCGTCGCGATCCAGCGCGTGAAGAGCGAGGACGAAGCGATCGCGCTCGCGAACGATTCGGCGTACGGCCTGAACGGAAACGTCTGGACGACCGACGGCGCGAAGGGCCAGCGCATCGCCGCGCGCATCGAGACCGGCGGCGTGTGCGTGAACGACATGGCGCTCACCTACGGCGTGCCCGAGGCGCCGTTCGGCGGCGTCAAGGCGAGCGGCATCGGCGCGGTGAACGGCGCGCAGGGCCTCCGTAACTACTGCCACGCCCAGCCGATCATCTCCGACCGCAAAGGCAAGGGCCCGATCCAGGGCGGCTACCCGTACTCCCGCAAGGCAGAAGACGGCATGCAGAAGTTCATTCGCATGCTGTTCGGGACGCGGCTGGGAAGGTGGTTCGCGTGAGTGAGCCGAGGCGCAAGCTGCGCTCACGGGTGAGAGCAAGCCGAATCGCGTGAGCGCCCGCGAAGCGCGGCCACCCGCGAGCTCGCGCGAGATGTTCGAGCGGATCGACGATGGCGACCTCGCTTCCCACCTCGCCTGCCACGAGCGCCGACGCGCGCTCTTCGCGCGTGGCAAGTAGCGCGCTCGAACGCGCGCCGGAGGACGTCCTCGTCTTCAGGCTGGAACACGAATCGCGCGTCGGTGGAGTGACGCAGCTCTGCGCGGCCGCATCCGAGCGTCGCCATCCGAGGTTCCGCACATGCGTTCGACGATCCGCTTCGGCACTGCGCTCGCGTTCTCCCTCGCGCTGGCTGCCGTGACGGAAGCCGGCGCTGGCGATGCGCTCCCCACCAAGCCCGTCCTTACCCTCGAGGCTGCGCGTCGCGTCGCGCACGCCGCCGAGGCGGAGGCGCAGCGCCGCGGGCTCGGCGTAGTCGTCGCGGTGATGGACGACTCGGGCACCCTGATCGTGCTGGAGCGCCTCGACGACACGCAGCTCGCGAGCGTCGACGTCGCGATCGCGAAGGGCCGCACGGCGGCGATCTTCCGCCGCCCGAGCGGCGTGTTCGAAGACCAAGTCAAGAACGGTCGCGTCGCCGCGCTCGCGCTTCCCGGCGCCGCGGCGCTGCGCGGCGGAGTTCCTCTCACCTATCAGGGCCGCGTGATCGGCTCCATCGGCGTCTCGGGCGATTCGCCCACGGTGGACGAGGAGATCGCGCGCGTAGGCGCCGCAGCGCTCGCTGTGGAGTGAGGCGGCGCTGCCACCTCAACCCATCTTCTCTCCCGCATCCACGCGCAGATACTGCCCGGTCACCATCCGCGTGCGGTCGCTCGCGAAGAGCACCGCGACCTCGGCGACGTCGTCGTCGGGCGGGATCTCGCGCATCGGGAAGCGCTGCACGATGTGGGCGATCACGGCGTCCTCGCTGGTGCCCTGCTGCTTCGCCTGCCACTTCACGTAGCTCTGCACCGGCGGGCCCCACATCCAGGTCGGGATCACGGTGTTGACGCGGATCTTCGACGGCCCGAGCTCGGCAGCCATCTGAAACATCGCGCTCATCAGCGCGCCTTTGGACGACGCGTACGCGAGCTGCGCGGTGTCGGGCGGCTTGTTGTAGGACTGGGAGCCGATCAGCACGATCGCGCCGCCGCCGCGTTTTTTCAGCGCTGGCACGACGCTGCGGCACAGCTGGGTCGAGCCGATCACGTTCACTTCCATCACCTTGCGCCAGTCGTCCGGCGTCGTGGTCTCGAGCGTGCCGAACACGGCGTCGAACGCGGCCACCTGGATCAGCGCGTCGAGCCCGCCGAAGCGCTGCTCGGTGAACGCGGCGAGGCCGTCGCAGGCCGCCGCGCTTGTTATGTCGAACGCGTGCGTCGCGACGCGCCGGCCGCTCGGGTCGAGCTCCTTCGCGATCGCGTCGAGCTTCGCGGCGCCGCGCGCGGCGATCACGACGTTTGCGCCGTCGCGCAGCGCGCAGCGCGCGATCGCGCCGCCCAGACCGGGCCCGACGCCCGACACGATCACGGTCTTGCCTTGCAGGATCACGAGCCGCCTCCTTCGGAACGAGCGGCGCAGGTTCCCCCACACGGCGATCGGCGCGCAACGGAAGCGGCGCGGGGCGCTGCGCTAAAGGCGAGGAAGTGCTTTGCAGCCGGCTGGTTGAGCCGCTCAGCTGCGAGTCGGCTGCCGCTTTCGAAAGCAGGCCCGACCCAGCTCCACGAGAAAAAACTTTTCCGCGCGATTCCGACGGGTTGACCCGCCGCTCCGACGGAATCTCTGCGCCCAGAACCGGACCCTTGCTCTGCTAGGGTGGCCCGCGTTTCGCAAGTCCGGCACGAGCCGAGCCGAGACGTAGACCGACATAGACCGAGTAGGGCGGCGCCATGAAGGACAACGATCGCTACTGGGATTGCCTGGACCAGGCGATGGAAGCATCCCACGGCGGTCGCACGGACGAAGCGCTGGCCTGGCTCGACGAGGCGCTGAAGGCCCACC
>Ga0187894_10001495_pt1 | contig 29917 bp, 41 predicted proteins | sample GBC1701081metaG_FD_136650 | JGI IMG/M metagenome (GOLD analysis project Ga0187894, IMG submission 136650) | White microbial mat communities from a lava cave in the Kipuka Kanohina Cave System on the Island of Hawaii, USA - GBC170108-1 metaG ...
CGTCTGGGTCGTTTCGCCTTCCGTCGTCAAGCCGCCGAGCATCGGCTCGACATTTTCGGTGTCAAGCTCGTTAAGCTGCTCAACGTATTTCACGATATCCGCCATCTGCGGCGTGTAAAGCGCCACCTCTTCGTCGGTGATCTCGAGATGCGCCAGTTTTGCTACGTGTCTTACGTCCATATTTATTTTCGGTTGCTGCAGGCGAGCGCGGCCTCGATAAAATGCGACCGAAGCTCGGCGTCGGCGATTTTTTTTGCCGCAGCCGCCACGCTCCTGGAAACCAAATCGGGCGCCGGTTCGCTTCGCGTGCTTTTTGCGACCGTGTTCATTTGCTTAAATGCCGCCGGATCGACAATAAATTCGATACGCTTAACGACCGAGGTGCCGAGCGCGCCGTTAAGCTTGAAGATTATAGAACTCGCATGCTGCTCAAACTCTTTTTTCCAATCGGCATTAGCCACCGCGACTTGCAGCGTATTTTCGTTTAACCGCTTCGATGCTGATCGTTCACGCAAATGCTCGCCGATCACCGACGGCCAGACGGCGAACACAACCGCCTCGCGGGTTTTTTCGTCCGGAAGCCGGTTCAATAGTTTCGGAAGTGTTTCCAATATCGCACGCATTTGTATTAGCCCGTCTTTCCACTAAGATTTTAGACGAGATGATCGAACTTCCAAAACTTGTGCTTGCCTCAGGCAGCCCACGCCGCGTCGAGATTCTACGATCCGTTGGTTGGGATTTTGTAAAAGACAGCCCCGATATTGACGAAAGCCTTCTTCCAGGCGAATCGCCGACGGAATACGTCCAAAGACTCGCGCAAGAAAAGGCTGAGACGGTTGCCGCAAGGCATTCGGGCGAGATCGTTCTGGGCGCGGACACGACTGTCGTGATCGGCGGAGAAATAATAGGAAAGCCGGCCGACCTGGCAGACGCCCGGCGAATGATCGAAATGCTTTCGGGAAACTGGCACGAAGTTCTGACCGCCGTTGCGGTCGTTAGAGATGGAAACACGAATCTTGGTCTCCAAAGCACGCGCGTAAAATTTGCTTCGATGAGCGAAGCCGAGATCAATTTTCTTGTAGAAAAAGGCGATCCCCTGGACAAGGCCGGAGCCTATGCTGTTCAGGCACAAGCGGCATTTTTTATCGAGGCAATCGAAGGCGACTACTGGAATATAGTCGGCCTGCCGATCAGTTTGGTGTATAGGATGGTTGCAAAAGCCCGCGCGTAAGCAAGGGCGATACACGGGACATAAGGTATCGCCCTTGCTTACGCGCGGGCTTTTGCAAGCGTGGGCTTCCGCATAGGAACTACAGTAGAGAATCTACCCGTCTCGAGATCGGGATCGTGATGTCGAATTTTGGGTCGATGCCGCCGAAGGCGTCGCCGGCGAGGGCGCCGGTTTTATCGAGCACTATAAACGACGGCAGTTGGTCGGCGCGAAATCTGCGCATCGTGGCCGCGCCGTCCGGGTCGCGAAGAACCGGAACACTCAATTTCTGTTCAGCAGCAAACCTGGAAATCGCATCGTTCGTCGCGTAATTCTTCGACTTCGGATTTATCGAGTCGGTCGCCACGAAATAAATGGCAACATCCTTGCCTGCATATCGCTTTGCAAGCAGGTTGGTGTATCGGGCCTGTTCCGACGAGAGCGGCAGCCAGGATGCTCCGAGAGCGAGTATGACGACCTTGCCGCGCTGCGACTGAACGTCAACATTGCCGCCGCCGCTGACCGAGGTCAGCGAAGTTTGCGCCGAAACGGTGAGCGAAAGCACGCAAGAAAGAAACGCAAACGTAAAGGTTTTAGGCATCTTTTTCATACTTTTAGCGACGGCAAATCGGATGCCGTCCGCTGATAATTAGATGCAGGTTTGAGGCCAATCACTGCTTTTTGTTCAGACGAATGTTGTCGATCAGCCGAACATTTCCGAAATAGACGGCTGCGGCCAGCACGACCTCGTTATCGTCAATATTTTCAACAGGTTCCAGCGTGTTTGAATCGACTGCGGCGATGTAATCCATGCGTGCCAGCGGCTCGGATTGGATGATTTTCGTGACGATTTCGACGAGTTTTGCGGCATTTCGTTCACCGTTTTTGAAGGCCAGTTTCGCCTCGCGCAAACCCTTGAAAATCACGCTCGCCTTTTCGCGTTCCTCGGGCGCCAGGTTTGCGTTTCTCGACGACATCGCAAGGCCTGATTCCTCGCGGACAGTCGGCAGGACGACGATCTCGGTTTCGAATCCAAGATCGGCTGTGAGACGCCTGACCACGGCAACCTGCTGCGCATCCTTCTGCCCGAAAAATGCCTTGTCCGGCCGGACGGTATTAAAAAGGATCGTGACGATGGTCGCCACGCCGCGAAAATGTCCGGGCCGCGAAGCGCCTTCAAGCCCTTCGGAAACGCCCTCGACATAAACGTAAGTCGAAAATCCGTCAGGATAAATTTCCTGCTCTTCAGGTGCAAAAACGTAATCGACCTCGTACTCCGCGAGCATCGCCGCGTCGGTGGTTAAATCACGCGGATAACGTTCGAGATCACCTTTGTCGTTAAACTGTGCGGAATTTACATAGATCGAAACGATCACCACATCCGCCGCCTGCCGCGCTTCTTTTACGAGCGACAAGTGTCCTTCGTGCAAAGCGCCCATCGTCGGGACGAACGCGACGGTCTTATTCTCCCGCCGCAGCTTGCGCGAGATGGAAAACATACGCTGTCGGCGGTTGATGATTTCCATTTATTGCGGTTCGGTCGTGTTTGGGAATGGGAAGTCAGCCCTAATTATTTCGGCAATTTCAGCCTTCAAAAGTCCGATCTCGGTCTGAACTGTTTTCCAAACGGTATTCCAATTAATCGAGAAATATGCATGCACCGCGATGTTCCTTAAGCCTTTCATGGATTTCCACTTGATCTTTGGATATTTGATTTTGGTTTGGTCGGAGATATGGGCAGCAGCCTCCCCGATAACTCCCAACTTTTGAATGACCGCACTTTTAACGAGATCGTTGTTAAGAAAGTCTTCTTCCTTCAATCCGGAAACGAATCTCTGAATACTATCAGCCGCTTCCAGTAAGTCGTCCAGATACAAACCCTCATCTCGCATAAATGTTCTTTGCTTCAGAAAGCACACGATCCCGAATTCGAGGCTTTAGGCCGTCTTTGGGTACCAAATCGACCTTCTGTCCAAGCAATTCCTCGAGGTCAACCTGCATGCCCGCAAATTCGAAAAGGCCAATACTTGCCTCAGGCAAAAAATCGACCAGGAAATCGTAATCACTCTCGGCGGTAAAATCTCCCCGTGCGCGTGAACCGAAAAGACTTAGTTCTCGAACCTTGTATTTTTTACAAAGCTCCACGATCTTTTCGTAAATTTCGACTGGAATTTGCTTCGTCATGCATTCATTTCTTTCCGCGCTTCTTCGGGGAAACCATACGATTCGGCCTCGCTTGGATAATTGCCGCTCTTGACGTCATCCATCCATTTCGTTATCGCCTCGGTGATCACATTGCTTACGTTTGCATATTGGCGGACAAAACGCGGCTGGCGGCCAAAAGTGAAGCCGATCAGGTCGTGCAGAACGAGTACCTGAATATCGCATGCGGCTCCGGCGCCGATGCCGATGGTCGATATTGTGAGCTCGTTGGTTACGATCTCGGCAACTTCGCGTGGAACCAGTTCGAGCACGATCGAAAAAGCTCCGGCGTCTTCGAGCATTTTCGCGTCTTCTATTAAAATTTTCGCCGCGTCCGCCGTTTTCGCCTGCACGCGATAACCGCCCATTTTATGGACGGATTGCGGCGTCAGTCCGACGTGAGCCATTACGGGAATTTCCTCATCGACGAATCGCCTGACCAAACCTACGCGGTTGCGGCCGCCTTCGAGCTTGACCGCTTCGGCGCCGCCGTCCTTCATCAACTTCAAAGCATTTCGCACGGCCTCATTGTCGCCCGTATGAAAGCTGCCGTAGGGCATATCGGCAACCAGGAGCGCGCGACTCGCGCCGCGTTTCACGGCCTTCGTCGCGGAGCAGATCTCTTCAAGCGTCACCGGAATCGTATTGCCGTAGCCGTGGATGACATTGCCCATGCTGTCGCCGACGAGGATTATGTCCACGCCCGCTTCGTCCACGATCCGCGCGGTCGGGTAATCGTAGGCCGTCAGGCAAACGAGCTTTTCGCCCTTTTCCTTCGCCGCGCGCAACGCCGGGACATAGACTTTTTCAGGCTTGTCCGGTTTTAGATATGCCATAAATTGCCTCTAAGAATAGAACTTTACGGGCAGAAACGCGAGTGTAAACGAGCGTGCATAAGCAGCGTTGAGTGTGCACGCTCGTTCACACTCGCGTTTCCGCCCCGTTTGGATTCATCGGATTCCAGCGGACGACGCGGCACCGATCTTTTGAAACGCCAACGAGATCGCGAATGTACTTTTTCTTTGTCGGATGTACGAAATCCGGCGCGATCTCATTCATCGGAACGAGCACAAAATTTCGCAAATGCACGCGCGGGTGCGGCAGCGTAAGAAAAGGCGTGTCGAGCCGCAGGTTGCCGTAAAACAGCAGATCTAGATCGATCGTGCGCGGCAGATTCTGCGATTTGTCCTTGCGGCCGAGCAGGTATTCGATACGCAGCATTCGCGCCATCATCTGCGTCGGCGAAATGATGCCGGCATTAACCTCGGCGACCATGTTTAGAAAGTTAGGAGCGTCTTCCATGCCGACGGCTTCGGTTTCGTAGATCGCGGAAAGCTTCGTCACTTCCAAACTCGCCTCGATCAAACCGCGGATGGCTAGGATAAGATTGCCCGCCCGATCCCCAAGGTTCGATCCGATCCCGACATAAGCTGTGACTGTATTGTTTTCCACGCCTGGGCTTCTAACTAGATAATCGAATACGAATCGGTTGTCAAAAACCAATGCGGATATTTACAAATGCCGATTTCGATGTTTCAATGAAAATAGGCTCGCCGGAGGAGCAAATCCAGAAATGCCGAAGCCCTCGGCATTCGGGCGGATTTTTGGTGTGATCCGTCTTGACAAAACATTCACGCCGGGAAATATGCCGCGACGAAAATTCCGACACAGCCAACGGTTCGAATCTCCGGCCAGCCGCACGCACCAGGAATATCTTTTAGACCAGCCCGCACAGGTTACTACACGCAGCGAATTGCTTCGGCTGATTCGCGGCGGCGAAGACACGTATCTCGAGCTAAAGGTAAAGCTTTCCAATGTAGAGCGCATTACGCAGGGAATCGTCGCGCTGGCGAACACCAGCGGCGGCACGATCATCTTCGGCGTGAACGACCAGCTTCGCATCGAAGGCGTGAATGATCCGGAGCTGGTCCGGGACGAGCTTGCCCGCATCTGCCGAGAGGAAATAGTTCCGCCCGTGGTTCCGCTGATCGACATGATCGCGTTCGACAGCGGCAAACGGATCGTGGCGCTCGACATCGACGCGCGAAAGCGTCCGTACCGAACGCGCGACGGCCGTTTTTACATGCGCTTCGGCGCCGAGAAACGCGAGGTTTCACGCGAGCAGATCTCGATGTGGCTCGACGAGATCCGGCCGCTCGGATACGAGAATATTCCGCTTTTCACGGCGGACGAAAGTGATTTTGACGACGGACTGCTTTGGACCTTTGCGAGCGGTTTTGAAGACACAAGTCCGACGGGAAATCTCTACAACACGGCTGATTTTTTGAAGAAAGATCTACTGCTTGCGGTAGGTCAGCAGGATGAGTTTTTCCCGACGGTCGCCGGCGTGGTTTTGTTTGGCAAGAACGAGCGTATTCCCGAATTGTTCGCACGTTCGCGCGTAACTGTGGCACGGTTTTCGGGTGACAACGGTCACGCGCAGCTTATCGAAAAACTCGACATAACGGGCAATCTTCTAACGCAGCAGGAAGGCGTTTTACGCTTTATCGAGCGTTACTGCGATCTGGTAAGGGACCGTCCGAAAAAGGCTGCCATCGACGAATCTCTGCCGGTTCGCCCGCGTGCCCGTTACCACGTTTACGCCGTGCGCGAGGCCGTGGCGAACGCGCTCGTGCATCGCGATTTTGTCCTGCGCGACATCGCTACGCGAATCTTCATCTACGACAACTCCATCGAGTTCATCAACGCCCGCCGCACGAACGGCTTCGCTCCGCCCGCGTCGCGCGCCATCCGCTACGGCATCACGCAAAAACTAAACCCGCAGATCGCCGCTATCTTCAAACGCCGCGAATACGGCGCCTCCGTCCCGATTGGCGGACTGCCGATGATCCTAAAACAATCCGAACGCATTTCAGGCCGCCGGGCCGAGCTTTATACGGCAAATGATGAGTTTAAGCTGAAGCTTTATGGTGGTTAGCAATATTTCGTATCAAATTTAGTACTTAATATGATACTATTTTGATATGAAGATTACCCGGGATATACAAACTGTGACGCAGTTCAAGCAGAATGCCTCGAAGCTGGTAGAGCAGGTCCAGAAAACCAAGCAACCCTTGATACTTACGATCAATGGGAAGCCGGCGGTCGTCCTTCAGGACGCGGAAAGTTATGAAGCCATGGCTGCACGACGAGAGTATGATCTTACGGTTGCTGCAATAAACGAGGCCATGGCCGATTTTGATAACAGGGAAAACTGGTTAACACATGAAGAAGTTTTTGCGGAGCTTCGTGAAAGAAACGAGATCAAATAGGGAATGCAAAACGAGTCTCGATTTGATGTTCGATATTCTCCTCGCGCAAGGCGAGATCTGCAAGCATCCTACGAATGGGGCGTTGAAAACTGGGGTCGCGAGCAAGCGGAAAACTGGCTGAGGCAGATGGATGAGTTGATCATAAAGCGCTTGTCGTTTATTCCCTTAGCATGTCCTTTGGCACCGGAGAATTCTGACTTTGAGTTCGAATTGAGGCAACTGGTGGTGCACCGTTATCGAATCCTTTTCAGAATATTCGAAGAGACCGTCTTTGTCCTGCGTATTCGTGGGCCGTTTTCAGGTGAATCGCTTGATCTCGAATAATCATGGAGAAATCGAACTTTGATAGGACGCCGAAGTCATTAACTCCATCGAGTTCATCAACGCCCGCCGCACGAACGGCTTTGCTCCGCCGGCGTCACGCGCCATCCGCTACGGAATCACGCAAAAATTAAATCCGCAGATCGCCGCCATCTTCAAACGCCGCGAATACGGCGCCTCCGTCCCGAATGGCGGACTCCCGATGATCCTAAAACAATCCGAACGCATTTCAGGCCGCCGGGCCGAGCTTTATACCGCGAACGATGAGTTCAAGCTGAAAATCTACGGAGCTTAGCGTCGTTCGTGCTAATATTGCCGTATGAGTACTTTCGAAACCACCCAGACACTCAGCGACTTTCAGCAGAACCCTGCAAAGTTCGTAAAGCAGGTTCAGGAAACCGGACAGCCTCTCGTTTTGACGGTTGATGGCGAACCTGCCGTGGTCGTTCAGGACGTTGATATGTACGAACGGTATTACGATTCGAACGAGTATCGAGAAACGGTCGCCGTGCTTCGTAAAAGGTTGGCGGATATCGATAATCCCGAAAAGTGGCCTACCGCCAAAGAAGTATTCGATCAGGTTCGAAAAAAGTACAATATTCCTCGCGATTGATGGGCGATGGAATATTACGTTCTTTACAATTCGGATGCGCGCAAGGATTTGACGGCTTCATTCGAATGGGGCGTCGAGAATTGGGGAGCCGAGGCAGCGGCAAAATGGTACAACGAGATTGAAGAAATCATTGACAGGCGACTGTCGACGATGCCTCGGAGTTGTCCCCTCGCTCGAGAAAACGACGACTTTAGTTTTGAGGTTCGAAACTTAATCTACGGTCGATACCGAGTTCTGTTCACTATTACCGGCGATACAGTCAGAATCCTGCATCTGCGCGGCCCGTATACCGGAGCCGAATAAACAAATCAAATGTCGGCAAATGGAAGTGCCCTCCGAAAGAATTCTGCTCTCGTAGTCACTTTCGCGGTTGCTGCCGTGTACTTTTTCTCCAATCCCAAACCTCAGTTTTTCTACGACTACACATTCCGCGTTGCGGAGAATTTTCTTCGCGGTGCCGTGGCATTTACGGAAAAGCAGCCGCCGTGGCTGAATGAGTTTGTTCCGTTCGACGGGTTTTACTACTCCGTTTTTCCGCTCGGGGCGGTGCTTTCGATGCTGCCTTTTGCAGTTTTGAAGACCGTTGGTTTGATCACGCAAATGCCTTCGGCGTTCATCGCCGCGATGTGTGCCGGGGTGAGCTGCCGGTTTCTGATTTTGCTCGCAAAACGATATGAGATCAGTCGGGCCAGAATAATTCTAATGACGCTCGGCATTTTGTTCGGCACATGGACGTGGGCGAACTTGACGATGGGCGGCGCCTGGCAGCTTGCAATCGGTTTTGCGCTAGTCGGTGAATTGGGCGCGATTTATTTCACGGTTTACAACCGCAAGCCGCTTGTCGCCGGCGCTTTTTTTGCACTGGCTTTCGGCAATCGAAGCGAGGTCTTACTGACCGCTCCGATCTTTTTTTATTTGCTGTGGCGCAGGGCAGAGCTTCCTGCATCAACGGGTGGTGACGTGCAGAAGCCCGACCGTGAGGGAGGGCGATACACGCGACTCCCGGATTACGCCCTTGCTCACGCGCGGGCTTCTGCATTTTTTTGTATTGTGCCATTTGTCCTTGGCATCTCGACGCTTGTTTACAATTACGTCCGCTTTCATTCGTTCACCGATTTCGGCTATGCGCGTATTCCGGGCGTGCTGAACGAGCCGTGGTATAACCACGGAATTTTTTCAGTGTATTACGTTCCGCGACAGATCTGGGAGATGCTTTTTCGGCTTTGGGAATGGCGGCCGATGCTGCCGTTCCCGACGCCGAATCCGTTCAGCAGCTCGATATTAATAAGCAGCCCGTTCCTGCTTTTTGCTTTTCGAAGCGGAGCTCGCGACAAGGCGCTGAAATATCTTTCGTGGGCCGCCGTTCTGATCATCTGCATCGTGCTTTGGATGCACGGAAACTCCGGCGGATGGCAGTTCGGCTACCGCTACGCGATCGCGATCCTGCCTTTTCTGTTTGTGATACTCCTCGAAAGCTCGCCAAAAAAGATCACGCCGCTCGAATGGGCCGCATACATTTTTTCTTTCATCGCGAATGTCTTCGCCACATGGCTTTTTCATTGGACAGATTATCTAAAGCCGTGAGCAGTGGTCAGTGCGGTGGACAGGGGTTAGTAAAAATCTGATGATTTAAGTTGTTTTTCTCCTCACCGAACCACTCACCGTTATGCTCATCGATCTGTCACCACTTCGAGTCTCGCGCGATTATCGGCTCCTGTTTTTCGGGCAGCTTGTGTCGTTTTTCGGTTCGATGATGACGTTCATTGTCGTGCCGTGGCAGATGTATCAGCTGACCGAATCGTCGGCGATGGTTGGGTTTATTTATCTCGCCGAGTTCGTGCCGATGGTTGTCCTCGCGTTTGTCGGTGGAGCGTTGGCAGACTATTTTGAAAAGCGTCGGCTGTTGAGGCTGACGGAGTTCGGACAGGCGATCACGTCGGCGATCCTTCTGATCAACTCGCTTCTGCCGTCGCCTCGAATCTGGGTTCTTTTCGTTTGCGTCGCGCTCCACGCCGGACTTGCCGCAATACAGCGGCCGGCGTTCGAATCGTTTATCCAAAAGGTGGTTCCGGCAGAATTGATGCCGGCGGTCATGGCGTTGAACTCCATTCGCTGGAGTATCGGCGCGATCGTGAGCCTATCGGTCGGCGGCGTCGTGGCGGTTACGCTCGGGCCTTCGTTCGCTTACGCGTTCGATTTGGTAACGTTTGTCGCGACGATCTATGCGGTTTACGCGGTGCAGGCGGTGCCGCCGCCGGAAAATGCCGAGCGTCCGAGTCTCCGCGCCATCGGAAGGGCGCTGCGTTATGCCGTTTCGCGTCAGGAACTGCTTGGAACTTATTTTATCGACATCGCGGCGATGTTCTTCGCCATGCCGCAGGCTTTGTATCCGGCACTGGCGGTCATCTACGGCGAAAAGTATATCGGTCTTTTTCCAGCCGCGATAGCGCTCGGAGCATTTACGGCGAGCCTGACGTCCGGATGGACGAAGAACATCCATCGCCACGGAATGATGGTGACGATCGCGGCGACTCTTTGGGGCGTGGCGATAATTTTGTTCGGGCTGGTCGACAGCATCGTTCTGGCTCTGTTCTTTCTCGGGGCGGCCGGTTTCTTCGATATGATCTCCGGAATTTTTCGCGGATCGATATGGAATCAGACAATACCGAACTACCTTCGCGGGCGAATGGCCAGCATCGAAATGATCAGCTACCTCACCGGCCCGATGCTCGGAAGCGCGAAAATGGGAATCGTGGCGGAAAGGTTTGGAGTAAAGGCAGCGCTGGTCTCAGGCGGCGTGCTCTGTGTCGTGTCGGTCATCGGCGCGGCCTTGTTCCTGCCGAAGTTTCTGACATACGACGGACGTGAAGGCGTCAAGCAACGCGAACGCGAAGAAGCCGAACGAGCGGAAATGGCGCGGCTTTCGGAAGCTGAGTTTTAGATAAAATTTTTTTGAAATTTTGCTTGACTTTAGATCTGTAATCAATTTGATATAACCAAGTGGTTATATTAGAGAGGAGAGATTCGGGCAGATCGTCGCAGCGTCTCGACGCCGTGTTTGCTGCGCTGGCCGATCCGACGCGGCGGGCGATACTTGCCCGGTTGACATCGGGCCAGGCATCGGTGAACGATCTTGCGAAGCCGTTCAAAATGAGCCAGCCGGCGATCTCGAAGCACCTGAAAGTGCTTGAGCGGGCAGGGCTTATCTCGAAAGGGCTTGACAAGCAGCGTAGGCCGCGACGTATTGAGGCGAAACCCATGGAAGAGGCAAGCAACTGGCTTGAAAAATATCGCGAATTTTGGGAGAGCAATTATAAACGGCTCGATGATCTGCTCGATGCAATGCAAGCTTCAACCGACAAGAAAAAGAAACATCAACGGAGGAAAAAAAGTGAGTAAAGGCAACTTAAAAGTAGAACCGCGAGGCGAACGAGAGCTTGTTATCTCGAGAACATTCCGGAGATCGATGTTAAGACCTTGAAGCGTTGGTTGCGAAAGTCGAAAGAGATACAGTGGGACTACAAGAATCTCATCAAGCGTAAAGGCCGGCTCGAACGGCTCAAGTAGCTTAGAATGAATAGCTGGCGTCTGTAGCCCGCACGCGAGTAAGGGCTCCCGTTTGATATCGCAAACCTTGCCTCAGCTGCAGGCATTAAACTTGGTCGATCAGTTGAGATGAGCCCTTACTAAGGTGCGGGCTACTGACGCGAGGTCCTTTCTATGCCGATACTTCGAAAGAGAGAAATCGAAAATCTCGAACAACTGAGCGGCGAGGAGCTGCAGGCGTTTATTGATTCGCTGCCCGCCGGGCCGGAGACGATCAGCGAGCTGCTCAATTTTCTCGAAGACGAGCTTTACGACGCCGAGTGCAATCACAGCCTGCAATACTCGATGCGGTTCATGATGGAAAACAGGCTCGATTTTCCCAAGATAACAAGCTGGCTCAGCAACAACGGCGGCTACTGCGACTGCAAAGTGATGGAGCAAATCGCGCCCGCGTGGCGGCGAAAGTTTGGAGACGACTGAAAGCGGCGGTGCTATCGCGGCCGAAAGGGCCGAGGTAATCGAAAGGCCGGAACGAAATTTTTTAACTTTCCTTTTGCGTCATCGAGGCTTTGTAATTTATTTTCTTAGCTGAAAGTGAGTGACGCGCGAAATCCAACGGTAATGAAATTCGGCGGAACGTCGGTCGGCGACGTCGCCGCATTCGAGCGCGTTTTTCATGTTGTTTCGATGCAGATCGAAAAGCGTCCGGTCGTGGTCGTCTCGGCGATGACGAAGGTTACCGACGCGCTGCTGGCGGCGTTTGATACCGCAAAGAGAGGCGATTTTGCCGGTGCCATCGTTCAGTTAGAACCGCATTTCGAGCGTCACGTCGAGGTTGCGGACTATTTCCTCGGCGGGAGCGCGGACACTCCCGTCCGCATGAGTGCGAAGCATGAAGAAGAATCGCAGCGACCAAGCGACTCAGTAACATCGAAGATCTCAACGTCCTACGCTACTTTCGCCGGAAGAACCGGCTATGCGGACAAGAGTGTCCGCGCTCCGTTTGACGCCGAGCTGCAGCTTGCGCGCGGAGAGCTTGCAGATCTGTTGATGCGTGCGTCGCGCCGCTCGCTGCCGCTTTCGATGCTGAAGGACGCGATTGTTTCCTACGGCGAGCAGCTTTCGTCGCGGCTGCTGACGGAAGTCTTGAAAGCGAAAGGCGTTAACGCGCGGCAAGTGGATTCGAGGCGGCTGATCGTGACGGACGACGAATTCGGAGCGGCACAGCCGATAGTCGAGGAGACGAACGAAATTGTACAGCTCGAGCTGCAGCCGCTGATCGACGACGGCGAAGTTCCGGTGATCGGCGGCTTTATTGCCGGAAATCGCGCGGGCGAAACAACCACGCTTGGCCGAGGCGGCTCGGATTATTCAGCGGCGCTTGTTGCCGCGGCGCTTGGTGCAGGCGAGCTGCAGATCTGGACGGACGTAACCGGCGTGATGACGTGCGACCCGCGAATCTGCGGCGACGCCCGCACGATTCCTGTTCTTTCTTACGAAGAGGCCGCCGAACTTGCCTATTTCGGCGCGAAGGTTCTGCATCCGAAGACGATCAAGCCGGCGGTCGATAACGCGATTCCCGTGCGCGTTTGCAATACGTTTCAGCCTGACGAAACGGGCACGATGATCCTGGCCGAATCGGGCGAGGCGCCGAACAAAATAAAATCCATCGCGCACAAAAAGAACATCACTGTTTTGCGCATCACGTCGGCGCGTATGCTCGGTGCATACGGATTTATGAGCGCGGTGTTCCAGGTGTTCGACCGACACCGAACGGTGATCGACGTGATCTCGACATCGGAAGTTTCCGTCGCGCTCACGCTCGACAATTCCGAATCTATCGAAAAAGTCGTCGAAGATCTGAAACGCCTCGGCGAAGTGGAAGTCGAAAGCGGCTACGCCGTCATCTGCGTCGTCGGCGAAGGCCTGCGAGCCTCAACCGGCCTCGCTTCAAAAATATTTTCGACGATCGAAGACGTAAATATTGCACTCGTTTCACACGGCGCATCGGCCGTGAATTTAACGTTCGTAGTGAAGGAAGATTCGGTAAACGACGTTATCACAAAATTGCATCAGAAGTTTTTTTGATATGGTAATATGAAATCCGCATGTCAGTTACAGTCGAAATTTCGAACATCGAGAACCTGCGACGCCTGAGGAACATATTAGGCGTCGGCAACGACTCGGAAGCGGTCGAGATCTCCATCGAGAATACTATTCGTTCTTACGAATCCGACATAAAAGAAGCTAAGGAAAAGGAGCTGCCTGATGAATTTTGGGACGACCTTCTCGCTTCTCCGCAACTGCCTAAAGGCAGGGCAATAAAGGCTGTTCTTGATGAAAGAGAAGAGGCGCGATATTGATGGTTTTCTTGAGCTGCAGCCGGTTGGAGCGGCGACACACCTGTCGCCACGAACGCCGCATCGGGGTTTGGAAGACTTTTCGGCGGACGAACCGCCGATGGGGACGAGAGTGTCCCCGCTCCGTCAGAACGGGACAGGAGCGTCGTCGGTGAAGGCCTGCGCGCTTCAATCGGCCTCGCGTCAAAAATATTTTCGACGATCGAAGACGTAAATATTGCACTCGTTTCACACAGCACTTCAGCGGTAAATTTGACCTTCGTTATAAAGGAAGACGAGGCGGCGGGTGTAATAAGGAAAATGTATGATGAGTTTTTTAGTGTTTTAGAATATACTTTGGAAATCATTTATGTCAGTTGTAATTGAAATCGAAAACCCTATCACCGAGAAAATAAAGGATATTACCGGTGAAACCTCCGATCGGGAAGCGGTCCGGATCGCCCTCGAAAGATTTGTCCGGGATTACGGGATCGAGCCTAAAAACAATGGTTCACCGGAACGGGATTCATCCGATCTGCCGGATGAATTTTGGGACGAATTGTTTTCGCAACCGCAGCTTCCCGAAGGAACGTTGGAGAGAATAATGCGCGAAGAACGTGAGGATCGGTTTTGAAAGGGTTTTGGGACAGTAGTTCGATCGTTCCGCTCTGTCTTAACGCGCCTAATTCTCAGAAAATAAGGTCGCTTTGGCGAAATAGCGACGAACGGTATGTATCATGGTTCATGCCGGCAGAGGTGATGTCGGCGTTTGCACGAGCCGAGCGTTCGGGGGACATTACGACTCGGAATCGCTTGACAGCCGAAAAGCTGTTTGTGCCGCTAGAAAGTAAAGTTATCTCCATTCGTCCTGATCAACGAATCGTCGCGATTGCCAGAACACTTCCGGTAAAGTACAGATTGACGGCCCTCGACAGCCTCCAACTCGCCTCCGCCTTGTTTTGGTGCAAGGAATTTCCGAAAAATAAGGATTTCGTTTCGGCCGACACTCGGCTTCTGAGGGCGGCGCAAAGCGCCGGGTTCACGATTCATGGGTTGTGAAAGTTTAACGATACATCTACGAAAAGAAAATCGTAGCTTGGCTCCAAACGATCGAGGAGTAAGTCGGCTTTGACTTTATTGAGTTTATTCGAACTTACAAAATCACTAATGAACATCTCGTCCGTTTCCGGTGAGGAGGAAGCGGTTGGGTTTTGGCTGAGTGATTATTTGCAGTCGCTCGGCTGGACGGTTGAACTGCAGCCGGTTGGAGCGGCGACAAACCTGTCGCCACGAACGCCGCATCGGGGTTCGGAAGACTTTTCGGCGGAGGAACCGCCGATGGGGACAAGAGTGTCCCCGCTCCGTCAGAACAATGTAGTTGCTTATTTGAACGATACGCCGCGGGTTTGGTTTTCGACGCATATGGACACGGTTCCGCCGTTCATTCCGCCGACGGAGGATGACGAGAAGATTTACGGGCGCGGAGCGTGCGATGCGAAGGGGATTATTGCGGCACAGATCACGGCGGCGGAGCAATTGAGGAAAGAGGGAATTGAAGACATTGGTTTGCTCTACACGGTTGAGGAAGAGCGTTCTTCTACCGGGGCGAAGGCGGCGAATGAGCACCGGCTTGCCGCGAAGTGCGAATACATGATAAACGGCGAACCGACCGATAATGATCTCGCCATCGGGTCGAAAGGTTCGTTTCGTCTGAAAATAAAAACGAGCGGCAAGGCGGCGCATTCGGCGTATCCTGAGCAGGGCGATTCGGCGATAGAAAAACTGCTCGACATTTTGGAAGACGTGCGGCACACGCGTTTTCCGAACGACGCTTTTTTTGGCGAAACCACCGTAAATATTGGAGTGATCGAAGGCGGCGTTGCCTTGAATGTGATCGCTCCGTCGGCGGAAGCATCGCTGTTGATCCGCCTCACCACGCCGCGCGCGACTATCGAAGATGCATTGACGAACATCATCCGCGGCCGCGGCGAGATCGAAGTCCTGTCATGCAGCGAGCCGGTGAAGATGCTCGCCGTCGATGGCTTTAAACAAAAAACCGTCCGCTTTACCACCGACATACCGTACCTGGCAAACTGGGGCCAACCGCTCCTGCTCGGCCCCGGCTCGATCCTGGTTGCACATACTAAGGACGAGTTTGTCCTAAAGCGCGATCTGGAAACTGCGGTTGAACTATACGTGAATCTTGCGAAGAGACTTTTAGCCACAGAGAACACAGAGAGCACTGAAAAATAATTGCTTTGCCTCGGTGTTCTCTGTGAACTCTGTGGCAAAATCTCTTTATGAAGATCGCACTTATCGGTTACGGCGCGATGGGCAAACTTATTGCGCGCCTCGCCGTGGAAAGAGGACATGAGATCGCCGTTGTTTGCACAAGCCCGCGCGTTAGCAAGGGCGAAATCGATGAGTTGCTTGTATCGCCCTTGCTCACGCGCGGGCTTCCGCAAAGGGATGTGCTTGCCGCCTGCGACGTCGCGATAGATTTTACTCACGCTGATGGCGTGCGGCGGAATGTCGAGGAATGTGTCGCCGCCGGCGTGCCGCTTGTCGAGGGAACGACGGGTTGGAACAGCGAGCGTAACGAGATCGAAAGGATCGTCCGGAATGGGAACGGCGCGTTTGTTTTCGGTGCAAATTTTTCCATCGGCGTCAATCTTTTTTACCGCGTCGCCGATTTCGCCGCAGAGTTATTCGCGAAGTTCCCTGAGTACGAAGCGTTTATCGAAGAGCAGCATCATTCTCGAAAAAAAGACGCGCCGAGCGGGACGGCAATAAAGTTAAAAGAAGTCGTTTCAAAGCACATCGAGATTGGCGATATCGCTGCCACGCGTGCCGGCAATATTCCCGGCACTCACCGCATCGGGTTCGACGGTGCGGCCGACCAGATATTGCTCGAACACACAGCGCGCGCGCGCGAAGGGTTTGCTCTTGGAGCGTTGATGGCGGCGGAGTGGATCGTCGGGAAGAAAGGTATTTACGAATTCAGCCATGTGATGGATGAGATTATCGGATGATTCAAACAGGATAGACAGGATGGACAAGATAGTTTTTATCCTGGCTATCCTGTTCATCCTGTCTAATTATGCCTTTGCCGCGAATCAAGATTTGCTGCATTCAAAACGAGCAAGAAGGTGTTGATGCGATACGTTTTGGAGCGGCGGCGATTGGGCTTGTCGGGGCGATGCCTTCGGGGCCGGGGCCGATATCGGATGAGGAGATTTTTCGTATCGCCCGCTCGGTGCCGCCGCCGATAGCGACGTTTTTGCTGACGAGCCAACAGACGGCGCAGGGAATTATTGAACATCACAAGCGGACGCAGACGAATACGATTCAGATCGTCGATGAGCTTGAAGGCCGTGACTACAAAACGATCCGCACTGTGTTGCCGAGCGTGAAACTGGTGCAGGTGATCCACGTGACGGGCGAGGAGTCGGTGGATGAAGCTTGGGAGCTTGCGGAGTTTGTCGATGCGATCCTGCTGGACAGCGGAAATCCGAAACTCGCAGTGAAGGAGCTCGGCGGCACGGGCCGCAGGCATGATTGGAAATTGAGCCGACGCATTGTCGAAACCTGCGGCAAGCCCGTTTTTCTGGCGGGCGGCTTGAACGCAGGGAATCTTCGTGAGGCTATCGAAACTGTTCAGCCTTTTGGTCTGGATGTTTGTTCGGGTGTGCGGACGGACGGAAAGCTGGATCTACAAAAACTCGAAGCGTTCTTCCTGTCCGGCGTCAGAGATTAACCACAGATAAACACAGATGGACACGGATAAATCGATTATCGAATATCTGTGCTAATCTGTGTTCATCTGTGATTGATTTTTGCGTATGACTATTAAGATCGATTGGATTCGCGGCTGCGCGACGGCGCTGGTGACGCCGTTTAGACGGGACGGGTCGATTGACGACGCGTGTTTTCAAACGCTGGTCGAGCGGCAGATCAAGGGCGGAATGAAAATTCTAGTACCTTGCGGTACGACCGGCGAAAGCGTGACGATGAGCGAATCTGAGCGCCTGCTCGTCATTCGAATGACAGTCGAGGTCGCGCATCGGCAAAAAGCGAAAGTGATCGCCGGTGCGGGCAGCAATAACACCGCCGCGACAATAGAATTTACACGGAAGGCGAGAGAAGCCGGAGCCGACGCCGCCTTGCTTGTCGCGCCGTATTACAACAAACCGACGCAGGAAGGTCTCTTCGCGCATTTTGGCGAGATCGCGCGTTCGGTAAAAGGCCTTCCGATCATGCTCTACAACGTGCCCGGGCGAACATCGTCAAACATCTCTGCTGAGACCACGCTGCGTCTTGCGGAAAAATACGAGAACATCGTCGCGACGAAAGAAGCTTCGGGAAATCTTTCGCAGGTGATGGAGATACTGCGCAATCGGCCGAAAAATTTCAAAGTGTTTTCCGGCGACGACGCGACCGCATTGCCGTTTATTGCTCTCGGCGGCGACGGGCTCGTTTCAGTGTGTTCGAACGAAATCCCAAAGGAAACTGTGAAAATGGTCGACTACGCTTTGGCAGGCTCCTTCCGCTTTGCACGAAAAATTCATTACAAAATTTTGCCTCTTATGGAAGCGAACTTTATCGAATCTTCGCCAGCTCCGTGCAAATTCGTGATGAGCGAAATGGGTTTGCTGGAAGAAAACCTACGTCTGCCGCTAGTGCCAATCACGGAGTCGACTCGAAAAAAAATGCGGGAGATCATTAAGGAGTTAAATTAGCAATGAATTTATTTCAGAAGATTGCGATCTTTCTTGTCAGACTTCTCGGAATTGTTTTCTTGCTGTTCGGAATAAACGGCTTCGTCTATACCGTAATGCTCGCAATTTCGCCGATTTTTAAGATCGATGGATATGATGCAACCCAAGGAGTGATTTCAGGGGCTTTCTATTTTATTCTGGGACTCGCTATGGTGTTATTTGCCGCTCCGATCGGGAAATTGATCGGGCGCGGACTCGATAATTAGAACCGATGTTTTCGGAAGAACGATCTATCGTTGTTTGCGGGTTAGTCGATACGATCTCCGTCAACTCATATATACGTGAGCTACAAGGGCCAAAAATTAGAATAACGAATGGAATTACGACAGAACACCGAACGCTTAGCATCACAATCGGAATTTTCCGGCTCAGACCGCGCCGTTTACGAAGAATTTAAATCCGCGCTTCGGAGTGGTGAGATTCGTTCGGCGGAGAAGGGTGCCGACGGAGTTTGGCACGCGAATGCCTGGGTGAAGCAGGGAATTTTGCTTGGGTTTCGAATGGGCAAGATGGTCGAAATGTCGAAACCTACGGAGACGTTTCGGTTTTTCGATAAGGACACTTTTCCACTGCGGCCGATGTCGCTGGATGACGGCGTGCGGATCGTGATGGGCGGCTCGACGATTCGCGATGGCTCGTATGTCGCGCCGAATGTCGTGCTCGTGCCGCCGTGTTACGTGAACGTCGGCGCGTATGTCGATGAAGGCACGATGATAGATTCGCACGCGCTTGTCGGCTCGTGCGCACAGATCGGCAAACGAGTTCATCTTTCCGCCGCAGCGCAGATCGGCGGCGTGCTCGAGCCGGTGAACGCGAATCCGGTCGTGATCGAAGACGACGTTCTCGTCGGCGGCAACACCGGCGTTTACGAGGGCACGATCGTTCGCGAACGTGCGGTGCTGGCAAGCGGCGTTATTCTCACGCGTTCGACGCCTGTTTTTGATCTGCCGAACGAGCGCATCATCAAATCGGAGGACGGCGGTTCACTCGAAATTCCCGCCGGCGCCGTCGTTGTGCAAGGGTCGCGCTCAGTCGCCAACGAATTCGGCAAAGCAAACAACCTTTCGATCTACTGTCCTATTATCGTCAAGTACCGAGACGAAAAGACCGACGCATCGACAAAACTGGAAGACTATTTAAGGTGAGAAACGCCGGAGGAGATTATATATGAACCGAGCATACGGATTTGTTTTTCGAGGAATTATTGTTTCGTTGGTCTTGTGTGCATGGCTTACCGTTGACACGGTCGCCCAATCGCCATCGCCAGCCCCGACGCTCCCGGCGGGGATGACTGGTTCGGACGCGAACGATCCTAGAGCGAAGCTTTCGTCCGGTATGTATGACGCCGGTGAGAGCTCTTTCGGGATGAAGCACCTGCTGCTGTTCAAGAAACCGGGCGCGTTTAAATTGCCTAGCGATCTCAACGATCCCGTGATCCAAAGAATGCTGGTCCGCGCTGGCATTCCGGACATTACCACGTTCTCTAAGGAAGAACTTCAGAACCTGAAGGATTTCCTCGAAGTAGGTTTTGACAACTCAGACCTCGCGTTCCAGGGCAACCGTCTTTTCCAAGGCAATTATTACGGCGTCAGCATCTTTGATATCTCCGACCCGGCGAAGGCGAAATTGCTGACCGCGATGGTTTGTCCGGGCGGACAGGGTGACGTTTCCGTTCACAAAAATCTGATGTTTATGTCGGTCGAACAGACGAATGGCAGGATAGACTGCGGCTCCGAAGGATTCCCGTCGAATCAGGCCGGACAGCACGGACCACCCGCGGCTCAAAAGGACCGATTCCGCGGTGTAAGGATCTTCGACATTTCGGACCTTACCGCGCCGAAACAGGTTGCCGCGGTGCAAACCTGTCGCGGATCGCATACCCACACCCTTGTGGTAGATCCGAAGGACAAGAACAACGTTTACATCTACGTTTCCGGGATTTCGTTTGTGCGCCAAAAGGAAGAGCTGGACGGATGTTCGGGTGCCCCGCCGGACAAGGACCCGAATACCGCGCTCTTCCGTATCGAGGTGATAAAGGTTCCGATGACGGCCCCGCAAGATTCGCGTATAGTATCGACTCCGCGTCTGTTTATCGATCCGAGGACGGGTGCTTTGAACGGCCTGAACAACGGAGGCTCGCACGAACAGCCGGACAAGGAAAAACGGACGGATACCGATCAGTGTCACGACATCACCGTTTATTCAGAATTGGGCTTGGCGGCCGGAGCATGTTCGGGCAACGGAATTCTTTTAGATATCAAAGACCCGGTAAATCCGAAGCGGGTGGACGCCGTAAACGATCCGAATTATGCGTACTGGCATTCCGCATCCTTTTCAAATGATGGGACGAAGGTCGTCTTTACTGACGAGTGGGGTGGGGGCAGAGGTCCTCACTGTCGAACGACCGACCCAAATATTTGGGGGGCAAATGCAGTTTTCAACCGTGTCGGTACTAAACTGCAATTCGCGGCATATTACAAGATGCCGGCGGCACAGACCGAACAAGAAAATTGTGTCGCTCACAACGGCTCGCTCGTACCGGTTCCCGGCCGCGACATAAAAGTTCAAGCCTGGTATCAGGGCGGTATTTCCGTCATGGACTTTACCGACGCCGCGCATCCCATTGAGATAGCCCATTTCGATCGCGGGCCGATAAATCCGAATCGGTTGATAAGCGGCGGCACTTGGTCGGCTTACTGGTATAACGGATACGTCTATTCTTCCGAGATGGTGCGCGGTCTCGACGTCCTGGAGCTGACCCCGACGAAATTCCTAACTCAGAACGAGATCGACGCCGCTAAGTTGGTTAGGGTGACGGAACTCAATGTTCAAAATCAACAGAGACTCGTATGGCCCCGGAATCTGATCGTGGCTAAGGCCTATCTCGATCAACTGGAACGTTCACGGGCTCTGTCGGCTGATCAGCTTTCTGCCATACGACTCGCGATCGAGAAAGCCGAGAGTTCCTCCAAGGATCGGGGAAAGCTCAAAGACTTCATTCCCTCGTTGAAGAAGGCCTCGGCCTCGACGAAGAATGTCACAGACGCGTCCAGACTGACGTCCCTCGCTGAGATAATGAAGCGGCCAGCTTAATAACGGCGGAGTGGCAGGCTCACTGATAAACAAGAGTTCCGGTCCCGACATTTCGGGGCTGGAGTCTTTATGATTCAACTGTATAGAGCGCTCCAAAAACATTTCAGGAAATTCTCCGCAATATTCATAAGCCGTTCGCGCGATGTGGTGCGAGAAGGAATTTTATCTTTTGACAAGATCTTCGCGATGTTGCCGGTTTCGTCAATTTTCTGCAAACCTAACGCGCCTTCAGGCCTTGAAGCTCAATCAAACTTTGAAACGATCCCATCAACGCCCGTTGCCGCACAAGCTTTTGTTTGTGAAGCCGAAACTGTGTGAACATTGGCCTTTCCTCGATCAAATAAACCTTTTTCGTGGCCGCGAATGCTGGATGAATCAAATAGCTGGTGGATAAATAATATCTGCTTCATGCGATACGTTCATAGTAATATTCGCGTATATGCTAGTTTAAAATTATGCGGCCGGTTGTGGACGTGATAGTAAATGCGGGATCTGGCAGCGTGCGTTCGGCCAAGATTAAGCAGGACTTGCCTGAGATCTTCAGATCGTTTGGCGTCAAAGCGCATGTGCATCTCGCGCGCAGCGGAGGCGAGACTGAACGCCTTGCCCGAGGGGCAGTGAAAGCCGACGGGGAGATCGTTGTTGCCGCCGGCGGTGACGGGACGATCAGTGCGGTTGCGGCGGAAGTATACAAGGCTGGGAAAACACTCGGCGTGCTGCCGCTTGGCACGCTGAATAATTTTTCGAAAGACTTGGGAATTCCGCAGGACGTCAATGAAGCTATTCGCGTGATCGCAGAAAATACTACGACGTCAATCGATCTGGCGGAAGTCAATGGCCGAATCTTCATAAACAATTCGAGCATCGGCCTTTACCCGCGCATCGTGCGGAAACGCGAGCAGCAGCAGCGGCTTGGCTACGGGAAATGGCGTGCGGCTGCATGGGCGGCATTTCGCATGTTTCGCCTGTCGCCTTTTTTGCGTGTGCGGATCGAGCTTGACGGACGCACTTTTGTTCGAAAAACGCCGTTCGTGTTTGTCGGCAACAACGAATACGACATTGACATGTACAACATCGGGCGGCGGGTTTCGATGGACGGCGGCAAGTTGAGCGTCTATTTCATACGGCGCAGCGGGCGTTGGGGCGTGGTACTTTTATTGTGGCACACCTTTACGGGCCGGCTGCGGCAGTGGCGGGATTTTGAAGAGGTGATGACGGATTCGGTTCTGATTCAAACGCGACGCAAGCATCTGCCGGTGGCGTTTGACGGCGAGGTCGAGATAATGCAGACGCCTCTGGAATTTCGGATCTTGCCGAATGCTTTGAAGGTTATTGTTCCAGGTGCAGAAGCCCGCGCGTGAGCTAGGGCGAGATCAGGAAGTTGAGTGTATCGCCCTTGCTCACGCGCGGGCTTCTGCAAAAAAGATGCGAAAGATCCTTCACATTTCCGACATACATTTCGGGTGCACCAACGCCGAAGTCGTTGAGCGTTTGGTGCAGGCGATCAATGAGATGAAGCCTGATCTGGTTGTGCTCTCGGGCGATCTAACGCAGCGTGCAAAGAAGAAGGAATTTGCCGAGGCGCGTGCTTTTCTCGAAAGGCTCCCGAAACCGCAGATCGTCGTTCCCGGCAATCATGATGTGCCGCTTTATAACGTTTACAAGCGTTTTGTCAGACCTTTAAAGAATTATACCGCGCACATCACGGACGACCTTGCGCCGTTTTACGCGGACGACGAAATGGCCGTGGTCGGGATCAACACCGCGCGTTCGTTGACAATAAAGGACGGGCGGATAAACGACGAGCAGGTTGAAACGATACGGCAGCGGCTCGATCCGCTGGGCGAAAACGTGATGAAGGTCGTGGTCACGCATCACCCGTTCGATCTGCCCGGCGGCTATGACGAAGACTTGATTATAAATCGTGCCGACGAAGTGATGCCAAGAATCGCCGAATGCGGTGCCGATATTTTCCTGTCCGGTCATTTGCACGTCAGTCACATAACTAATTCCGCGCATCGGTACCGGCTGGACAGCGGCAAATCTGCTTTGATAATTCAGGCCGGAACCGCGGCTTCGACACGGGGCCGCGGCGAAGCCAATTCGTTCAATCTGATCGAGATCGACCGCCCGTTTCTTTCCGTAAAACGCTTCGAGTGCAGCGTGCCTCCAAACGGTTTCCTGCTTTCTACCGACGAGCAATTTACCCGAACGGAGAGCGGCTGGTCGCGCATGTGAACCATTTCTGCAAATCGTTTAGAATAGCAAGAATGAGCGAAACAAAAGAAGGCGGACTAAAAGAAAAGATTACCGGACTCGGCCAGAAGATCATCGGCGAGGTCGAAACTATCGGCGGCGTTCTGACAGCTGACCCGAACACGCAGGCCGAAGGCGAGTTCAACGTCGAGGTCGGAACCGTACGCGAGGAGGTCGAAGAAGAGCTTGGGGACGATTCGAGTGTCCAAACATGATCGAGGGATTTCGAATCATCGGCGAAATTCAGGGGATCGAAACGATCGCGGTGGGCAGTTCGATTCGCATTTTGCCTTTTTTGAGAAAGAAATTCGGCAGAGGACGGTGGCGAAAACTGAAAGGCGTGGCAACGGTTGAACGGGTATCTAACGGAAGAATTCGATTAGCCGAAATTCACTGGTACGAAGCTCACGGCATCGGAAAGCGGAACGGAAAAATCAAGCGATGGTTGGATTAGATATGAATACACAATACGCAGTTTGCATTAACAATCGCGGCTTTGAGGCGTCGCTCGAAGTCGGGAAATTATATGAGATAGTCCCGGATGACGAAGCCGAAAAAGACGATATGCTTCGTGTTGTTGACGAAGACGGCGAAGACTATTTATTCGAGGCAAAAATATTTTATCCTTTAGCGATACCTTCCGATTTAGCCGTCGTCTTGCACGAAAGTGCTTAAAAATACCAGCGGCTCATGAAATTGGTCGTGTATAATTATTTTATGGAAACCACTGTTTCACAAATGTCAGTCGGTGAATTGCGAAAGCTGATTTCGGATGTCGTTTCTGATGTAGTTGAGGAAAAGCTTGCACAGTACGCAGATCCTGACGCCGGTCTCGAATTTCGCGAAGATTTTGTGGATTTGATAAAAACGTCAGGATGAACGAATCAGGAACGGCGAAAGAGGCACGCCAATGGAAAAGGTTATGGAAGAGTTAGGTTTGTAGACTGACCTTTCCCGACATCATGTCCTGTTTTTCATTCGATGACATACAAAGTTGAATTTATCGAAGAAGCAATACGTTCACTCGCGAAGCTTGATCGCGAAATTACACGCCGAATCCACCGAAAGCTCATCTGGCTTGCTGAAAATGCCGAGAAGATCGAACATGCTGGCCTACGCGGCGACCTGGCCGGCAAGATGAAGCTTCGCGAAGGCGACTATCGAGTCATTTATGAAGTGCTTCAAGATGAAGAATTAAATAAAGTTCGATTCATTGGTCATCGCAGCGAGGTTTACAAGCGCCGATGACACTTGCTAAAACACAATCAGAATTTCAGCTGCCGAAACGGCTGCAAGGTTTGCAGCCGACGCTGATTCGGCAATTTTTTGAGCGGGCTTTGCCTGATTCGATAAACTTCGGGCTTGGCGAGCCTGACCTGCCGACGCCGGATTTTTTGCGGCAGGAAGCGGCAAGGATAGCGGTCGAGGAGCAGAACGGCTATACGTCTCATCCGGGTTTGCCGGCGCTTCGCAAACTCATCGGCGAGCAGTATTCGCATCTCGAACTTGGATTGAGTGACGTCGTCGTCACGTGCGGCTCGCAGGAGGCGATGACCGCGGCGTTTCTTTCAATCGTGGACGAGGGCGACGACGTGCTTCTGCCAAATCCGAGCTTTCCGGCATACGACGCCTGCGTAAAAATTTCGGGTGGCAATCCGGTTTATTATCGACTGCCTGCCGACAAAGATTTCGCATTTGATATTTCAGATTTCAAATCTCAAATTACAGAGAAAACCAAAGCCGCAGTTGTTATCAGCCCGTCGAATCCGACCGGGAAAATCTTCACACCGACCGATTTGAAACAGATCGCCGAAGTTTTGAAAGACACCGGTATTTATCTGATCTCGGACGAGATTTACAGCGATCTTTATTTTGGTGACAGGCCGCATTCGGCGTCCGAATATTATGACAAAACGATAATTGTCAGCGGTCTTTCGAAGAGCCTGAGCATGACCGGCTGGCGTCTAGGCTGGGCGGCGAGCAAGCTGGCGGACGTGATGCGCGGCATTCACGTTCTGCATGGTTTTCTGACCGTGTGCACTTCGGCAATCACGCAGAAGGCCGCGCTGCTCGGCTGGACCGAAGAGGCTGAGGCCGCGAAGCAGCACGCCCGCGAAGTTTACAAAAAACGCGGAGCTTTTCTGGTCGGGCTTTTCGCGAACGAAATGAATTTGAAGGCGACCTCACCCGAAGGCGCGTTTTACACAATGCTCGATATGCGCGAGCTTGGCGACGACATTGAGGTCGCCGAAAAATGTCTCCAAAACCGCGTCATCACCGTTCCCGGCGCCGCGTTCGGCACCGAAGCCAAAGGCTTTCTTCGCATCTCGTTCTGCAACACCGAAGAAACGATGGCCGAAGGTGTCCGTCGCATGAAACAAGCATTACTGTAAATCGCCGTGGGTTTCCTAAGTATCATTCCCTACATACTGTCAGCGAAGTTCAGCCTATATTGAAAGTTTCAAATGGGCGATTCCGCACGGATCAGCTTGCTGATAGTTGACGACTTTCCGGTCGTGCGCGAAGGCTTGCGTCGAATCATCGATGCCGAAAACGATATGTGCGTCGTGGCCGAAGCTGGCGACGGACGGCAAGCGGTCGAGATGTTCGCCGAACACGGACCGGATGTCGTGCTGATGGCTTCTGCATTTTGAACGCGATTGCTACGCCTGCCGTTCCCTGTTTAAAACGCGAAAAGTGTGCAGGGCATTAAAGCTTTGTTTTCTTCGGATCTTGCCGATTTGAAAAGAAAGAGAGGATTTCGATCTGTCGGTCTTTAACTCGATAATACAAGCTATTGAACCGCAATATTACCGCGCGTCGCACACCCTTGCGGCGCGACGATTCGGGAAACATACTCGGTTGTGTTGCGATTAGGCCGAGAACGGACTCGACCTTATTAGCGAGCTGCTGGACCTCGTGTTCGGAGAAATTCAGCTCGAGATATGAGACTGTTTGGCGGAGTTCACCAAGGGCGTGCTCGGTCCAGACGACTTTATAACCCGTTTTCATAGATCGAACGAGCTTTGGAATGAGGATTTAGTCTTCCAGCGTCAGCGTCGGCAATACCAAGATCGATGGATTGCCTTTCTCCCTCGGAGATTTCGTCCCACCAATCGCTGGAGTTCTGCTCCTTCAAATCCGCGATCTTTTCGAGCAACGTGGTGTCCTCAATGACCGACAGCCACTGAATAAGTTCGATTTTGCGCTCTTGCAGGTTCGTTGCCATAAATTGATATTAGCACAACTGAAAGTCTCATATCGTCGGCCTCTGATTCTTTGCGAGGCGAAGTCGAAAATGAGACTATAAATCTTCGAGTTTCTTGCGCTTATGAAAAGATATAGTGTGGGAATTTTAGGTGCAACGGGAACGGTCGGGCAGCGGTTCATTCAGCTTCTTCAGGGCCACCCGCAGTTTGAGATCACGGCGTTGGCGGCGTCGGACCGCTCGGCGGGAAAGCCGTACGCTGAGGCGTGTGCCTGGAAGCTGACCGGCGAGATTCCCGAAGAATTGCGAGAAATGATCGTGGAGCCGATCACGCCGCCGCTCGACTGCGAGATCGTTTTTTCAAGCCTGCCGTCGAATGTGGCGCGCGAAACCGAAGAGGCGTTCGCGCGCGCCGGGTTTCCTGTCATCAGTAATTCATCGAGTTTTCGAATGGACGAGGATGTTCCGCTGCTGATACCGGAGATCAACAGCGAGCATCTTGGGCTTATCGAAATTCAGCAAAAAAAACGCGGTTTCGGCAAAGGATTTATTGTCACGAATCCGAACTGCGCGGTCGCCAGCTTCGCTCCGCCGCTCGCCGCGCTTGATCGCAAATTCGGCGTGGAATCGGCCGTAGTGACGACGCTGCAGGCGATCTCCGGCGCCGGTTATCCGGGCGTTTCCTCGATGGACATCACCGACAATGTTCTGCCGTATATCGCCGGCGAAGAGCCGAAGGTCGAGATCGAGGCGCAGAAGATTTTGGGCTCGCTCACGAACGGTTCGATAGAAAAAGCGGATTTTTCGGTTTCGGCGCAGTGCTTTCGCGTTGACGTAATTGACGGACACACCGCCTCGGTTCGCGTCGATCTGAAAAAGACCACGACGATGGAAGACGTTGTTGCCGCGATGCGCGAATTTCCATCGCTTAATTTGCATTCGTCTCCGCAGCCATTTATCGAAGTTCTGGACGAGCCGAGCCGCCCGCAGCCGCGTCTCGACCGCGAACGCGGCGACGGCATGACCATCACGGTCGGGCGCGTTTTTCCCGACAACGTTTTCGATTACCGCTTCGTCAGCTTAAGTCACAATACCGTTCGCGGAGCAGCCGGCTCGGCGATACTGAACGCGGAGCTGCTTATCGACAAAGGCATCATATAGATGGCGTCAACCAACCGCTCAGATGAAACGTTTGCAAGGCGAGTTTTTATCACCATCGGCTTCGTCATATTGACGCTCCTGCTTCTCACGCTTTTTTATTTCACCTTCGGCGTAATCCTTTTAATTTTCGCAGCGGTGCTTATCGCGATCTTTCTGCGCGGTCTAGCCCAAATGTTCGGGCGATTTATAAAGATCGGCGAGGGCTGGCTCGTCCTGATTGTCTCGGCGCTTATTATCTCGATCCTGGCCGCAGCGATCAGCCTGCTCGCGCCGGATGTGGCAGAGCAGGTCAGACATCTTCGTGAAGAATTGCCTAAATCGGCGCAGGCCGCTGCGACCTACATCTCGCAGTTCGGCTGGGGACGAGCGGTCATCGAGCAGCTGCCCGGCGTTGATGACATTCAGAGCAGCGTCAGCACCTCGACGCTGTTATCGGGTCTCGGAGGGTTTTTTACTTCCACGATCGGCGCCGTAGGTAATTTTTTCATCACCCTTCTGCTCGCTCTCTATTTTGCGAGCGAACCGAAATTTTACGTTCACGGGTTTACGCAATTGTTTCCGTTAGACCGCCGGCAGCGTGTCCGCGAAGTGATTGCGACCATCGGCGAAACGCTTCGCTGGTGGCTGATCGGCAAGGTCGGTTCAATGATTTTTATCGGCGTGCTCACGTGGATCGGGCTGTCGATCATCGGCGTGCCGCTTGCTTTAACGCTCGGGCTGATCGCAGGGCTGCTTTCGTTCATTCCTAATTTCGGCCCGATAATATCGGCGCTCCCGGCCTTGCTTTTAGCATTCATCGAAAGTCCGATAACTGCCGTTTACGTTCTGGGACTTTACATCGGCGTGCAGTTGATCGAGTCGAATGTCGTGACGCCGATTATCGAACGCGAAACCGTCGAGCTGCCGCCCGGTCTTACCATCGTGTTTCAACTCGCGCTCGCCGTTATGGTCGGCGGTCTCGGCCTTGTGCTCGCCACGCCGCTGCTCGCGGTGATAATGGTCGTGGTGCAGATGGTTTATATTCAGGACGTGCTCGGCGACACGGACGTAGATGTTAATGCGAAAGTCGATAAGGAAGCGGTGAGTGAAGACGCGTCAAAGATCGCTGAAAGCGAATAATTATGATCGAACGTTACACATTGCCCGAAATGGGCGCGATCTGGTCGCTGGAGAACAAGTTTCAGAAATGGCTGGACGTTGAGATTGCCGTATGCGAAGTTCATGCAGAGGACGGCACGATTCCGGCCGACGCGCTCGCACAGATCAGGTCGAAAGCCGCCTTCACGGTCGAACGAATCAATGAGATCGAGAAAGCGACCGATCACGACGTAATTGCTTTTACGACTAATCTGGCCGAGAACATTGGCGAAGCGTCGCGGTTCGTGCATTACGGCCTCACTTCGAGCGATGTTGTCGATACGGCGAATGCCTTGATTCTGCGCGACGCATGCGACGTTTTGCTCGCAAAGATCGACGCCATGCTGCCGATTTTGAAACAGCGCGCTTACGAATTTAAGGACACGCCGCAGATCGGCCGTACGCACGGCATTCACGCGGAGCCGACATCGTTCGGGCTTGTGTGGGCAGTTTGGTATTCCGAAATGCGGCGCAACCGCGAACGGCTCGAGCGTGCAAAAGCTGCCGTTGCCGTCGGCAAGATCAGCGGCGCGGTCGGGACGTTTGCCCATCTCGATCCGAGTGTCGAAGAGCGCGTATGCGCTCGGCTCGGTTTGAAGGCGGCTGACGTTTCCACGCAAGTCATCCAACGCGATAGTTACGCCGAATATCTTTCAACGCTCGCGATCATCGCATCGACGCTCGAAAAAATCGCGTTGCAGGTGCGGCATTGGCAGCGAACCGAGGTTCGCGAGGCGCAGGAGGCTTTCAAAAAAGGTCAGAAAGGCTCGTCCGCAATGCC
>Ga0187894_10001496_pt1 | contig 29897 bp, 30 predicted proteins | sample GBC1701081metaG_FD_136650 | JGI IMG/M metagenome (GOLD analysis project Ga0187894, IMG submission 136650) | White microbial mat communities from a lava cave in the Kipuka Kanohina Cave System on the Island of Hawaii, USA - GBC170108-1 metaG ...
GCGTGCACGCTGCCGACGTGCGTGTGCGGCGCGCCGGTCTTCTCCTGCACGAACACCTCCCAGAGCATGAACTCGGTCGGGTCGCTCATGGCTGCGCCTCGCGCGCGCCGCCGTGCTTCGCGGCGTGCGCCTCGGCCGCCGCGCGCACCCACGCACCGCGCTCGTGCACCTCGCGCCGCACGCGCAGCCGGTCGCGCGCGCAGGGCCCTCCGCCGGCGAGCACGCTGCGGAACTCCTCCCAGTCGATCGGACCGTGCTGCCACTGCTTCGCGTCGGCGTCGTAACGCAGCGCCGGGTCCGGAATGCGCAGCCCGATCGCGTCGGCCTGCGGCACCACGAGGTTCACGAACCACGCGCGCTGCTCGTCGTTCGACTGCTGCTTCACCTTCCAGCGCAGCAGCTGCTCGGAGTGACGCGATTCGGTGTCGGGCGGGCCGAACATCATCAGCGTCGGCCACCACCAACGGTCGAGCGAGTCCTGCGCCATCTGCGTTTGCGCCGGCGTGCCCGCGGCGAGCGCGCTGACGATCTCGTAGCCCTGGCGCTCGTGGAAGCGCTCCTCCGCGCAGATGCGCTGCATCGCGCGCGCATAGGGTCCGTACGACGCGCGCGCGAGCAGCGTCTGGTTGACGATCGCGGCCTGGTCGACGAGCCAGCCGATCGTGCCCGCGTCCGCCCACGTCAGCGTCGGGTAGTTGAAGATGCTCGAATACTTCGCTTCGCCTGATAACAGCGCGCCGACGAGCTGCTCGCGCGAGACGCCGAGCGTCTCGGCAGCGGCGTACAGGTAGAGCCCGTGCCCGCCCTCGTCCTGCACCTTCGCCAGCATCCCGATCTTGCGCTTCAGCGAGGGCGCGCGCGTGATCCAGTTGCCCTCGGGCAGCATGCCGACGACTTCCGAGTGCGCGTGCTGGGAGATCATCCGGATCAGCTGGCGGCGGTAGGCGTCGGGCATCCAGTCGCCGGGCTCGATCTTCTCGCCCGCGTCGATGCGTTCGAGGAAGCGCTGCTCGCGCTCGCCGTCGCTGAGGCTCGCTGCGCGCGTCGGGTTCGCATCGCTCATGGGCCGCGATGGTACTCCCGAATCGCGAGCTGCTCGCGCGGGCGCGCCATCTCGAGTCGCGCCCGAACGAAAACAGAACCGCCGCGTCGGCGACGCCACCGGGGTCGACGTTCCAGCAAGCGGTCCAGCGCCGCGCGGCGGCGCAGGCCGCGCGCAGCGAGCCGCAGGCGAGCGGAGCTCGTACGGGTAGGATGCGCGCGCCGCTCTCGCCGCGGCGCTGGAGGACCCGCGCGTGACCCAACAATTCATTCGCTTCGCGTGCGAGGCGGGCGTCGCGCGCATCGCGCTCGCACGGCCCGACGTGCTGAACAGCCTGAATCGCCCGATGGCGCGCGAGCTCCAGGCCGCATTCGACGAGTGCGCGCAGCGCGGCGACGTGCGCGCGGTGCTGCTGACGGGCACCGGCCGTGCGTTCTGCGCGGGGCAGGATCTCGCCGAGATCGCGCCGCCCGACGGATCGCCCGGTCCCGAGGTCAGCGACGTCGTGGCAGAGAGCTACAACCCGCTGGTCCGCCGCATCCTCGCGCTCGAGAAGCCAGTCGTCTGCGCGGTGAACGGCGTCGCGGCCGGCGCCGGCGCGAACCTCGCGCTCGCGTGCGATCTCGTGATCGCGTCGCGCAGCGCGTCCTTCCTGCAGGCGTTCGTGAACATCGGGCTGATCCCCGACAGCGGCGGCACGTTCCTGCTGCCGCGCCTCGTCGGCCTCGCGCGCGCGAAGAGCCTCGCGTTCCTCGGCGAGCGGATCTCCGCAGAGCAGGCGCACGCGATCGGCTTGATCCACGCGCTCGCGGAGCCGGACGCGCTCGAGGCCGAGAGCGGCGCGCTCGCTTCGCGCCTCGCCGCGCTGCCGACGCGCGCGATCGGCCTCGCGAAGCGTGCGTTCCACGCCGAGGTGTTCCCCGAGCTCGATGCCGCGCTCGAGCGCGAGCGCGCACTTCAGGGCGAGGCCGCGAAGACCGCCGACTACACCGAAGGCGTGCGCGCGTTCCTCGCGAAGCAGAAGCCCGCGTTCACGGGCCGCTAGCGAGTGCGGCTCCGACCGCCCCCGTCCGCGGGCAGCCAGACACGGACTCAACCCGGTGCATTGACACCCAAAGGGGGCAGACCCCAATCGGTGTCATTGGGCCGTGGCGCGCTAGTCGGGCTCGCGCTCGCGCTGGCTCTCTCCGGATGCGCGACCACGGCGCCGCCCGCCGCCGAGCCCGAGCTCTCGAACACCGCGGTGCTCGGCAACGACGCGCTCTACGCGCCCTCGCACGGCGAGGGCTTCTCGATGCTCGTGTACACGGAGGATCCGCTCGAGCGCGTGAATCGCTTCAGCCTGCGCGTCACGAAGGGCGCGCTCGATGCGATCGTCGCGCCGATCGCGCTCGGCTACCGCTTCGCCGTCCCGACGCCCGCGCGCGCCGCGCTCGGCCGCGCCTCGTACAACCTCACCTGGCCCGACCGCTTCGTGAGCCTGCTGCTGCAAGGGCGCGTCAAGGATTCCGCCGAGGAGACCGGCCGCTTCCTGATGAACTCGACCGTCGGCCTGCTCGGCCTGTTCGACCCTGCCGCGCGTGCCGGGCTCGAGACGTTCCCCGAGGACGTCGGGCAGGCGTTCGGACGCTGGGGCCTGCGCCCGGGTCCCTATCTCTTCTTACCGTTCCTCGGCCCCAGCAACGTCCGCGACACGTTTGGGCGTGTGTTCGACACCGCACTCGATCCGGCGACGTACTTCACCGGCGCGACGCTGGCGCTCGGCCTGAACTCGTTCTCGCTGCGGGTCGACGCCTACCGCGATCTCTCGGCGGTCGAGACCGACTGGTACGTCCCGGTCCGGACGTACTGGGCGATCCGGCGCCAGGTCGAGGTCGAGGACTACACGATCCCGGCGGCCGCGTTCGAGGCCAGCGATCCGGAGCCGTCGCTCGGAATCTTGAAGCTCGCGCCGAAGGATCCGTCGTTCGGGCGCCGCGCGCGCGAGCAGAAGCTCGAGCTCCCGAGCACGCACGAGAAGCTCCGCTACTCGCTTTGGCTGCAGCCCGAGCCAGCGCCGCTGCTGTTCGTGCTACCGGGCATCGGCTCACATCGGCGCGCTGGCACGACGGTTGCGCTCGCGGAGCTGGCGTTCGCGCGCGGCTGGTCGGTCGCCGCGCTGAGCAGCGTGTTCCAGCCCGAGGTGCAGCTGACCGCGCTGCGCGCGCCGTATCCGGGCTACGCGCCGGACGATGCGGCCGATCTCCGCGTCGCACTCGAGGCGATCTACGCGGACCTCGCGGCGAAGCGTCCAGGGCGCGTGACGAGCGTCAGCCTGCTCGGCGTCTCGCTCGGCGCCGCCCACGCGCTGCACATCGCCGCGCAGCCCGCTGGCGCGCTGCGCTTCGAGCACGTCGTCGCGGTGAACCCGCCGGTCGACTTCCTGCGCGCCGCGCACCGCTTCGACGAGTACTTCGACGCGCCGCTGCGCTGGCCGGCCGGCGAGCGCGATGAGCGTGTGCTCGAGATCGGGAAGAAGGCACTGGTGCTCTTCGAGGGTCGAGTCAGCGACCCGCGCCTGCCGTTCGATCGCGTCGAGTCCGAGTTGCTGATCGGCCTCAATGGCCGCGACGCGGTGCACAACGCGATGGTCGCGATCGAGCGCGCGACGGGACGCGGCCTGCGGCGCAGCAGCAGTCGTGATCCCGCGCGCGGCTGGGTGCTCGGCGAGGTGAACGACTCCTCGTTCGACGCTTACATCCGCCACCTCGTGCTGCCCCACTTCCTCGAGCGGGGCGACGGCGCAGCGACCGTCGAGTCGCTGCTCGCCGCGAGCGGCCTGCGCGAGCTCGCCCCCGCACTTCGCGAGGACCCGCGCATCACCGTGCTCACGAACGCCGACGACTTCCTGCTCGGCCCCGAAGACGTCGCCTGGCTCCGCGAGACGCTCGGCGAGCGCGCGATCGTGTTTCCGCAGGGCGGGCACCTCGGGAACCTGTGGGTGCCGGAAGTGCAGCAGGCGATCTTTCAGGCGTGCGCAGGCGGCCGGCAGTAGCGGCCGGAATTGCGAGCCGGGCAACTGCGCCCACCCGGCGACTCCGACGCGCTTCCATGTCACTTTCCCCGTAGGTCGGAGACTCACCCGGACGATGCAGCACGCCGAACTCGAAGGAGCGTCGATGGTTTCCAGCAGCTACGACGTCGTCGTCATCGGCGGCGGCCCGGGCGGCGCCTCCGCCGGCGCGATGCTCGCGATGGGCGGGCGCAGCGTGCTCGTGCTCGAGCGCGAGCGCTTTCCGCGCTTCCACATCGGCGAATCGCTGCTGCCGGCAATTTGGGACCTCGTCGACCGCATCGGTGCGCGCGAAGCGCTCGAGAACGCGGGCTTCACGATCAAGCAAGGCATCATGTTCGGGATGTTCAACGCGGCCGAGGACGTGAAGCTCCTCACCGCGGAATATCCCGAGTACTTCCCGCGCCCTTGGACCTATCACGTCGAGCGCGCGAAGTTCGACGAGATCCTGCTCGACAACGCGCGGGCGAAGGGCGCGACCGTCCGCGAGGAGTGGACGGTTCACGAGGTGATCTTCGACGGCGACACCGCGGTCGGCGTGATGGCCGGCCCCAACGGCGCGCCGCCGCAGCGCATCGACTGCAAGGTCGTCGTCGACGCGACCGGACGCGACTGCCTGCTCGCGCGGCGCTTCGGCTGGCGCCGTCCCGACCCGACCCTCAACAAGATCTCGCACTTCGCGCACTACACGGGCGGCGCGCGCCGCGACCCGAAGGACGTCGTGACGGTCGGCCCGGTGCTGCCGACCTCGACGACGACCGACATCCACACGATCGACGGCGGCTGGATCTGGTACATCCCGCTGTCGAACGACGTCGTCAGCGTCGGCGCGGTGCTCGACGCGAAGGTCGCGCGCGCGATGGGCGAGGACCCGCAAGCGCGGCTCGATGCGGCGATCCAAGCCTGCGACAAGGTGCGCGGCTGGATGTCCGGCGCGAAGCAGACGCTCGAGGTCCAGACGATCTCGAACATCTCGTACTTGAACGATCGCTTCGTCGGCAACGGCTTCGTGCTGGTCGGCGATTCCGCGATGTTCATCGACCCGATCTTCTCGGCCGGCGTCACGCTCGCGATCCGCTCCGCGGTCTACTCGTCGGAGTGCATCCTCGACGGCTTCCGGCGCAACGACTTCCGCGCCGAAGTGCTCGCGCCGTACGAGCGCCGCATCAAGCGGCCGATGTTCTCGATCTTCCAGATGATCTACAACTGGTACGAGATCCTGAACCGCAAGGACGCCAATAACATCATCAGCCGCGCGCGCGAGATCCCGCTGCTGCGTGAGCGCTTCATCGTGCTGCTGAGCGGCGGCTACGACCGCATGGATCTCGACCGCATCCTGAACGCCGCCGGCGAGCTGCCCGAAGCCACCGAGATGCCGCGCTTCCTGAAGCGCGCCCTCGCCGTCTCGGAGAAGGCCGCTTCCTGACGCCGCGGCGCACGCAAGGCGCCCCGAACGATCGGCGCGGACCTGTGCGCGCGACACCTCGATGCAGGCGCCAGCTCGATCTTCCTCGACCACGCGAAGCGTGCGGAGCGGTCGGCTCGATGCCGACAGCTCCGCAGCCTTCTCCCAACACCTGATCGAGGCGCCCATTCCAGCACGAGCGGACGCGGCGGGGCCGGGGGCCGCTGCGGCGAGGTAAAGCGCAGCGGAGCCCCCCTGAGAATCTCCCGCGGTTCACTCGGTGGGCCGCGCCTCGGCAAACGTCCCTAATGATCCAAGGGGCGAAGCGAGCCACGAGCAGCAGCGGCCCCCGGCCCCGCCGCGTCCGCGCTGCCCGCGACCAGCACACTCCCCTTCAGAGCGCGTCCGCGAGCTCCAATACGAGCCGCTCACTCTCGTCCCAGCCCAGGCACGCATCCGTGATGCTCCGGCCGTAGACGAGCGGCCGCGCGCCCGGCTGCTGCTGCCCGGCGACGAGATGGCTCTCGACCATCAGCCCGCGCAGCGCGCTCTGCCCCGCGCGCCGCTGCGCCGCGACGCCGAGCGCGACCTCGCGCTGCCGCTCCGGCTGCCGCTCGCTGTTCGCGTGCGAGCAGTCGACCATGATCGCGCCGAGCAGCGCGTGCTCCCGTAGCAATTCGGCCGCCGCGCTCACCGAGTCGGCGTCCCAGTTCGGCTTCGCGCCTCCGCGCAGCACGAGGTGCGCGTACGGATTGCCCGACGTCTCGAGGATCGCCGGCGCGCCCTCCTTCGTCAGCGATGGGAACCAGTGCTTCGCGCGCGCCGAACGGATCGCGTCGACTGCGACGCGCACGTCGCCGTCCGTCCGGTTCTTGATCCCGACCGGCATCGACAGCCCGGACGCGAGCTCGCGGTGCACCTGGCTCTCCGCGGTGCGCGCGCCGATCGCGCCCCAGCTGACGAGATCGGCGTAGAACTGCCCGAACGTCGTGTCGAGGAACTCGGTGCCCGCCGGCAGCTCGCGCGCCGCCAGCTCCGCGAGCAGCGCCCGCGCGAGCCGCAGCCCCTTGTTGATGTGGAAGCTGCCGTCGAGATCGGGATCGTTGATCAGCCCTTTCCAGCCGACCACCGTGCGCGGCTTCTCGAAGTAGACGCGCATCACGACCAGCAGCTTCTCGCGCACGCGCCCCGCGAGCGCGCGCAGCTTGTCCGCGTACTCGAGCGCCGCGCGCGGATCGTGGATCGAGCACGGCCCGATCACGAGCAGCACGCGCGCGTCGCGGCCATCGAGCGCCGCCTCCACCGCGCGGCGGCTGCGCACGACGAACTCGGAGGCCGCTGGCGTGAGCGGGACCTCCTCCATCAGCACCGCCGGCGCAATCAGCGGGCGGACGGCGGTGATGCGGAGGTCGTCGGATTTCGGCGTCACGCGCGCGGATATAGCGCGGTGGCGAAAACGCCCTGCGCTCAGCCGACCCTCAGCGACGGGTCGATCGCAGTCTGCGAGATCCCTACGAGGTGCCACGCGACGACCTTCGTCGAGTACACCGCGTGCTTCACCAGGGGGTCGTTCGCCGCCCAGGCTTCGGCTTCGGCCCGCGAAGCCGTATGCAGCAGGTACGCCGCCTCCGCACCCTCGATCGTGGCTTCGAAGTCGCCTCCCAGCAGCACGACGTTGGCGGCCGACATCTCGTCGATGAACTTCACGTGTGCGGCGAAGTGCTGCCCTCCGGCCGCGTGATTCACGCTCGGGACGAGCAGCACCAGGTAGTAAGGCACGCTGGGCACTTCGGGCGCACGCTCGGCAGCCATGAAGTCGCTCCGAAGGCTCGATCGGTAGCGGGTGAATCTAGCTACGCGAGGGACGCTCTCTCGGGCCACCGCCCGCCGTCCCGATCCCCGGGCAGTCCCCCGTAACAAGTGCATGCCCCGGGCAGCCCAGGCCACAGCCGGCAAACCCCCGTCGGACTTGCGCTTTCGGTGGTCGGGGTGGTGGGATTCGAACCCACGACGCGAACCCCCCAAATATTGTTAGGTAAACGCCGCCGGGGACCGTAGCGAACCGCAAACAACACAAGGAGTGTTGGCGGAACAAGCAGTTACGGGAGTCGGGGCGACCGCCGCGAACCGAGCCGAACCGCCGCGGATCGGCCGGATTTTAGTGGCCGGCGCGCCCCGTCGATCCCCCCGAACGTCTCGACCCTTTCGGGGGGATCGGGATAGAGGATGGCGACCTCCGATGTCTACACCGAGACGACGCTTCACCGTCGAGTTCATCAACAAGCTCAAGCCCACCGCGGGCAAGCGCCTCGAAGTCCATCACCAACGCATCCCGGGATTCATCGTCAGGATCACGCCGGCGGGTGCAAAGTGCTTTTGCTTCACGTACAGGAAGAAGATCGACGGGACGAGCAAGCACCGCCGGAAGACGATCAGCAGCTGGCCCGTCGATCCGAACGCGCACGCCGACGCGCTCAAGAACGCCGAGGCGAAGGCGCTGGAGCTGCAAGCCGCCGTCGCGAAGGGCGGCGACCCGGTGGGCGAGGAGCGCGAGCGCGAAGCGCGGAAGCCCAGGGGGCAGACGGTCGCCTGGCTCGCCGCCGAATACATCGCCCGCGATGCGAAGCTGGTCGTCGGGAAGTCGGGCGCGAAGTCGGGCTACAAGACTTGGCGCGCTCGCGAGAGCACCCTAAAGCAGCACTGGCTGCCCGTCCTGGGTGACGTCCCGATCGGCGACGTCACGCGGCGTCAGCTCCGCGACGTGCTCGCTCGGCTCATCGCCGAGGGGAAGCCCGGAGCCGCGGGCGAAGCGCGCAAGGCGATCACGCGCCTCTTCAACTGGGCTCTCGAAGAGGACTACCTCCAGGTGGCGCCACTACCCCTGAAGTTCGACAAGCGCCCGTCGCCGGCACGTCAACTGAGCGACGACGAGCTGGCCGCTGTGTGGCTCGCGGCTGGCGAGCTGGGAGAGCCGTGGCGACAGGCGATTCGCGTGCTGCTGCTGACCGGGTGTCGCCGTAACGAGGTGCTCGAAGCGCGGCGATCCGAGATCACGCGCGATCGCTGGCTGGAGATTCCCGCCGAGCGTTTCAAGATGGAGCGCCCGCACGTCGTGCCGCTCAGCGAGGCGGCTTGGGTCGAGATCGAGTCGCTTGGCCGGTACGCGCGCCCCGACCCCTACGTGTTCTCCTGCAACGCAGGCCTCGGCCCCGCGCGCGGCATCGCGAAGATCAAGGAGCAGCTCGACGCGGCGGCCGAGAAGTTGTTGGGGCGACCGCTCGCGCCCTACCGGCTGCACGACTTAAGAGTGACCTGCCGCAGCCGGCTCGCCGCCCTGGGCGTGCCGCACGACGTCGCCGAAGCAACGATCGGCCACGCGAAATCGGGGCTCACCGCGATCTATCAGCAATACGACTTCCGTGCCGAGCGGCGCGACGCGCTCGAACGCTACGCGGCGCACGTGCTGAAGCTGGTGGAGGAGAAGAAGCGTGCGGCGAACGAGTAGGATCGGCGAGAGCGACGCTGCGTTCGCGCCCGCGTTGCGCACGAAAGAGAGGCCGCGCTCTGTATGCCCGGCTAGCCCGAGGCGCGCCCCGCTCTTGCCGGGTCTGGCGGTCGTCGATTAGGCTTGCGGGCACCTGGGGGCGGGGCCTCTTGATGAACCGCTAGAGGCGGCCCTCAGGTCGGTTGGCGACCTCGACAAGTCCCGTAATTCCGTAGCCCGAAGGCCCAAGTGGCGACGGTTCGTGAGCGCGACCTTTGCGCTGACGTCGTCAGGCCGCTCGGGAGTTGGGCTCCGACGCGTCAGCGCTCCTCACGGAGCTGACACATGGAGTCGTTGACCTCGCTGGTCGCCGATCAGGCGCCCGAGTACATGAAGCCGAAACAGGCCGCGGCCTATCTCGGCCTGTCCGTACAGCAGCTCGAACTGTGGCGCTGGCGGGCCGAAGGTCCGCCGTACCTCCGCGTGACGTCGCGGATCATCCGTTACCGGCGCGCCGATCTCGACGCGTGGATGAGCGCGTTCGAGCGGCGCTCCGTCGCGGCGGCGGGCTGAGCCATGAGCGACGCGAACGATTCGACGCGGGCCGCCGGCGAAGTGCTGCTGACGAGGGCGCAGGTATTGGGCCGCGTGTCGATGAAAAGGACGTGGCTTCGCGACGCCGTAGTCGCGCGCCGCTTCCCGCAGCCGGTCCACATCGGCGCGCGCGTGCTGTGGCTCGAACGCGAGATCGACGCGTGGATCGCGCAGCGCGTGGCCGAGCGCGATGCCCGGAGCCCCGCGGCGTAGCCGCCCGCGCGGCGAAGTCCGTGCGCATGTGCGCGCCGGAAGTGATCGCAAGTAATCGCGAGGGATTGGTCGCGAGGCTGGAGATGCTGGACATGACGACCGAGAACGATGCTGATGCCCCTCTGCCCAACACCGACGCGGCGCTGGCGTTCCTCGAACGCTGGCGATCGGGAGGACCATGGGTCCTTACGGCGATCCCGCCCGACCGTCGAAGCATCGCGACGGCGACGTTCAGCGGTGAAACGCTCTCCGCCGCTCGGCGCTGGCTAAACGATCACAACGGGCTGCGAAACCTTTACTTCCACGTCAACCCGGCGACGCGCGCGCTGACGAAGAAGGCCGAGCGCGAGGATATCGCGGCGCTCGCCTGGCTTCACGTCGATATCGACCCGCGAGCGGGCGAGGACATCGAGTCCGAGCGCGCTCGCGCTCTGGGCTTGCTCACCACAAACCTGCCCGTCGGCGTTCCGCCCCCCACCGCAATCGTCTTCAGCGGCGGCGGCTATCAGGGATTTTGGAGACTCGTCACCCCGCTCCCGATCGAAGGCGATCTGGAGCGGGCTGAGGACGCGAAGCTGTGGAACCTCGCGCTGGAACGCGCGTTCGGCGCGGACAAGTGTCACAACGTCGATCGCATCATGCGGCTGCCGGGAACGATCAACCTCCCGGACGCTGGAAAGCTGAAGAAGGGGCGAGTGCCGACGCTCGCCACGCTCGTCGAGTTCTTCGACGAGCGTTGCTATCCGCTCGACACCTTCAAGAAAGCCGCGCCGCTCGCGATTCCGGCTCCGGGGCAGGCGATTCCACTGCCGAACCGATCGGCAGTGGAATCGCGCGAGAGCGCGCCTCCGGTCACCGACCTAGCCGCCTTCCAAGCGCAGTTCGCGATCCACGATCGCGTGATGCGCATCATCGCGCTCGGTAACGATCGCGCACTGAGCGGCGCGAAGGATGACGACGACTCGCGTTCATCTTGGATGCTAGACGCTGTGTGCCAGCTCGTTCGCCACGGCGTTCCCGACGGCGTGATTCACGCGATCATTACCGACCCCAATCACGGCGTCTCGGACCATGTCCTCGATCAAGGCAGCCCGATCCGGTACGCGTGGAGCCAGATACGGCGAGCGCATATGTTCGTCTCTCGCGATCCCCGGCCGCCTCCGTGTGCGCCGCCCGCTGATTGCGGATCGCCTGCGCTGCCGCCCGTCGAGGATTTCGAGCGAGGCGACCGCGGCTCCCCCAAGGCCACGCAGCACAACATCCGCGTCGCGCTGCGACGCATGAACGTGCGCCTCGCTTACGACGAGTTCGCCGGGCGCGCTGTGGTCGAGGGTCTCCCTGCGCTTGGGCCGCGTCTCGACGACGACGCGATGACGCGGCTTTGGCTCGAAATCGAGCGGCAGTTCGGCTTCCTCCCCGGCCGCGAATACTTCTGGAAGGTCGTGTCCGATGAGGCACGGCGCGCGAGCTTCCACCCCGTCCGAGACTACCTCGCCGAGGTGAAGTGGGACGGCACCCATCGCATCGACCGCTGGACCTACACCTACCTCCGCGCCGCGGATAGCGAGTACACGCGCGCCGTCGGTCGGCTGCTTCTCGTCGCGGCGGTGCGGCGTGTGCGCCGGCCGGGGTGCCAGTTCGACGAGATGCCCGTGCTTGAGTCGCCGCAGCAGGGCCTCAACAAGTCCTCCGCGTTGCGCGTGCTCGCCGTGCGCGATGAATGGTTCGGCGACGATCTCCCCCTCGGCTGCGAAGGTCGCGTCGTCGTCGAGCAAACGCGCGGAAAGTGGATCATCGAGGCCAGCGAGCTCAAGGGGCTCCGGGGCAAGCGCGCTGAACAGCTCAAGGCGTTTCTCTCGCGCCGATTCGATACGGCGCGGATGAGCTACGGGCGCTTGCCAGCAGACTATCCGCGGCACTTCATCCCGATCGGCACGACCAACGAGGAGCACTACCTGCACGACCCCACCGGCAATCGAAGAATCTGGCCGGTGCGTATCGGGAAGATTGACCTCGCCGCACTGCTGCGTGACCGCGATCAGCTTTGGGCGGAGGCGGCTGCGGCAGAGGCCGAGGGTGAATCAATCCGGCTCGACGAGAAGCTCTGGGCGGCGGCCGGCCACGAGCAAAGCGAGCGCATGGAGCAGGACCCTTGGGATGACCTACTCGCGGATATCGAAGCAGAGCGCATCAAGCGCGTCGAAAATGGAAACGAGCGCGTCTTCGAGAGGGTCACGACCAGCGCGCTACTCACGCGCTATCTCGGCAAGCCCACCGGGCAGCAGACGCCGGAAGATTGCAGTCGCCTCGCAGCTTGCATGAAGAGGCTCGGCTGGGGGAAGTCGAAGTTGGTCCGAGTAGAAGGCAAGCCGCAGCGGGGCTACGAGCGCGCCGCCCAGGGGGAGAAGCCGGCGTTCTGATGCCGTAACGCTGGGGCGAATTTTGCGTAACGGTGGGCGCGGTCCTCGGCGTACTGCGGCGGTTCTCGGCGGTGCTCGCGTAACGGCGTAACGGGCGTAACTGGGGTTTTCTAGACTCCCCCGAGCGCCGGGAAGGCGCCCCTCTATCCCTCGGCAAGCCGCCCCCCCCCTACCCCCTCCTACTTCTACCTACTTCTACCCATTCTCACCGTTACGCCGTTACGGCTAGATAAGCGCCCGGACTTACTGAGCTCTTTCAGTAACGGGGGCGTTACTCACCAACGTTACGCCGTTACGGGGAGCGCGTACATCGCTGGGCTACTCACTCCGACCTCCGACCTCCGACCCGAGCCCGGCCGTCCCGTTCGCGGCTACGCGCGCTACAGCGAGCGGCAGATACCGTTCGCCCCGGTCTACGCGCGCGAGTCACTGAGGCTCGCGACGTTCACGCCAGCGCACCGATCGCACTCTGCAGCAGCTCTCCTACCTTGCACCCCACCGAGATCGCGCAGCCTCGGGCATCCTCGCGCGCCACGCGAGGCGCTCCCGCCGTCACCGTCACCGGCGCCATCCACTGGGCACCGCGCGCGAGCCGTCCGCCACCGCGTCGCACGTCGAACCCCACGATTCGAGCCGTCGCGGGCGCCCCTCGCGACCCCCGACCGTTTTCGCCGCCGCCACCATCGGCACAGTTCACGGTCCCGCAGCCCGCGCGCCACCACCGGCTGGTACCCCCTGGGCTAGCGATTCGAACCCGTCGTCGAGTCGTACCGCCCGCAGCCGCCGAGCGGCGCACCGCGCCGCGACAGGTCGCCGACGCCCGCTGAGGCGCAACCACTTGCGTGCGCTCGATCTCCGGGCAGCAGCAGTAACAAGAGAGCGCCCGTGAACGCACGCGAACTGACTTGTTATTGGTCGCTATCCTATCGCTGACGAGGAGATGTTGGAAGGTCCAACATCTTCTCTTCGGGAGTCCCTGGGACGGGTCGCTTTCTCCTGATGGCGGCCCGGTCCCAGGCACTTCCGGGACAAGCTGAAGCCGGAGCAGAGTAAGTCGATGTCGCAGCAGCAACGCGAGCGAGTGAGCGAGAGTCGGAAGCAGGCGTTTGTCGAGAATCTTCGGCGCGGCCTCACCATCAGCGACGCCGCGCTCGCGGCGAGCCGACACGCGAAGACCGTCAACGGTGCGATCTCCTCGTTTCGATACGAGCTGCTGCGCGACACCGAATTTGCGCTCCGTGTAGCGAAGGTTCGCTGTGGCACGTAAACGGCCCGCGCTTCCGAAGCCTCGGCTCCGCACGCCGTCCGAGCGCGAGCGCGCTCGCGACGAGCAGCGCCGCGTGTACGCCGAGCTGTGCCGCCGGTCGGGCGGACTCCGACTGCTCCGCCGCTTCGCGTTCACCGAACCGGTCGAACGCCCCGAGCAAGTCGCCGCAGCGATCGCGCGCGTTCGCGCAACCCAAGGCACATCCATTAGGCGCGCAGCCAAGTCCATTCGGAAAGCGAGGTAGCTACCCCATGCAGCTGTTCAAGCGCGACACCGTCGAAACCGCCCGCAAGCGCGTCGAGGAACTCGAAGACCTCCACGCCCGCGCCTCCACCGGGCGCGACGAAGCGAGCGCCGATCTCGCGTACGCGATCGCGGCCGGCGGCGGTGCTGGATACGCCGTCGCCCATGAAGACATTCGCCGACGCCTCGCTCGCGCGAGCGCGGCCGTCTCCGACGCCGAAGCGGGGCTCGGCGTAGCCCGCGCCGCGCTCGCCGCCGCCGAGGAGCGCGAGGCCGCCGAGCGAGCCGCTGCGTTCCGGCGCGCCGCCGGGGCTTGCAACCACGCGACCGTGAAGGCCGCGCAGCAGTTCGACGCCGCGCTCGCCGACCTGGCGAAGGCTTACGACGCGCTGTGCGACGCGCGCGCGAAGGAACACGACGCCCGGCGCGCCGCGGGCCTGCGCCCGATGCGGCACCTGCCCGGGTACGGCGAGATATGCGCGCTCTACCACGCGTCGGCGCGCCTGGGCGGGGCGTTGCGGACTCGATTTCTCGCCGCGCCGCTCCTGCCCAAGAGCTTCCGCCCGATGCTCGAGCAAGTGCGCAACCCCGACGACGAAGCCGACGCACCGGCCACTGCACAGGAGCAACCCGCCCATGTCCAATAATCCCTCCGCCACGATCCTCGCCGCTCAGCTCTTCGCGAAGAGCGGTAACACCACCTACATCGACGGCCTCACGCCCTGGGCCCTCGAAGACGAGCTGCTGAAGTACGCGACCGACCACGCCGCCGCCGGCGAGTGCCAGGCCGCAGCGCTCACGCGACTGACGCGCGATGACGACGTCGCGAAGGCGCTCGCTCGCGCCGCGTACTGGGCCGAGCGCGCGATGGACCGGCTGTCGTCGGGCGAGAAGCTTGCCGCGTTTCGAAAGCACCTCGGCGTCGACGAGATCGCGAAGGCCGCGCCGGCCGCCGGATCGCGCGACCACATCGCCGATCTCATGGACGAGATCGCGAAGCGCGAGCGCCGCCCGGGCGAGACGTTCGAGGACGCCTACTCGCGCCTCGCCGACGAGGACGCCGTGTTCAAGCGCGCCCTCGCCGCATACAACGCGAAGGACCGCGCGTGATGAGCGATTCCGTCGGCGACAGCCGCAAGTTCCGTCGAGGCAAGCGCCGCATCATGAAGGAATTCGTGATGAACGAGCTGTCCGCGGTGGACGTACCGGCTCAGGCCGGCGCGCGCGCCGTCATCGCGAAGCGGGCGGTCGAGCCCGTCGCGATCTCGAAAGCGCTGCCGCGCCTTGCCTCGATGCCCAAGCCGGACGACCCGGCATGGCAGGCGATCCTGGATCTTTCGGACCGTCTCAAAAATCGGAAGCTCGACATGGGTGCGACGGCGGCGCTCCGCCTCCTCCTAGCGACGGCAATGGCCGACCTGGGCGCGCGGCACGGCGTCGCGGGTGTCGAGAAACCGAAGCTGCCCGCAAAGCCGCCGTCGGATGCCGAGGTGCGCGAGCGAATGGCCCGCGCCATGGACAAGGCGGGCGACCCGCGCGCCGAGCTGGCTGCCCTCCTGGGCGGCGGGAAGTAGCTCGCGATGTCCGACGACCCCGAGCAGCGCCCCGATCGGGCACCGACCACGGAAAACACAGCGAGCGTGCTCCCGGCTCAGCCTCTGGGCTCGGATTCGAACCTTCCGGAGAGCCGACGCGCTCCGGCGCGCATTCACCTTGGGCTCACGGCCGACCGGCGCGCGAAGTTCCTCGCTGCGCTCCGCGAGTGCGGGAACGCGGCCGAGGCCGTCCGGCGCGCCAGCAACGGGCGGTGCTCCAAGAAGACCTTCTACGACGCCCGCCACCGCGATCCCGAGTTCGCCGCGGCCTGGGAAGAGGCGATGGCCGTCGCCCTGGGCAAGATCGAAGCGGCGCTCTTCGAACGCGCGACGAAGGGCATGGTCGTGCGCCAGAAGTTCGCCGAGGACGGGCGCCTATTCGCCGAGGATCGCGTGTTCTCCGACAACGCGGGCATCGCCATCCTCCGCGTCCGCGATGCCGCGTGGCGCGACGCGCTCGCTCGCCGCGACGTCGACGTCACGGCGCGGGCGGACGTCGTGTCGCGGGTTCGAGTCGAGTCGCCGAAGCCGCCAGACGTGTCGAGCCTGAGCGACGAAGAGCTGCGCGAGCTGGAGCGGCTCGCGTCGAAGGTGCGGTGATGCGCAGCAAGGAAGAGATCGCGCAGCTGCGAGCGGCGGCGCGCGCCGAACTCGCGATGCGCGGCGATCCGCGCTGGGCGCCGCTGTTGAATCGCTTCGAGGAGCTGGTGCGCGGCGTGCCCGTGCCCGCCGATGAGCCGCCGCGCGCGCGCTGGGGTGACGCTCTGTTGCGCCCCACCCGTGCCACCCCGCTATCCAGCACGGATATCGAGAAGCTGATGGATGCGCTGAGCCCCGAAGCGCGGAACGCGCTCGCGGAGTTGGCGAAGGCGTTGTGGGCGTAGCTCGATCGAGCGCCGGCTCAACCGCCGAGATCGGCCAGCAGTTCGAGCAGCTCGACGGGCGCCCCGAGGAACTGCACGGCGAAACCGTTCGCCGTGCGGCGCACGACGCAGCTATCGACCGCGATGGGCCCAGGCCGCGGAGCCGAGATGACGAGCCGGAGCTGCGCGCCGACGTCCGCCACGTAGCGGTCGGCCGCGACGAGAGCGCCCGAGCGAGAGAGGTTCACCAGCGTCCCGGCGCATTCCGACCGCTCCAGCGAGAAGCGCACGGGAAAGTTCGCGTTCACGCGCGGTTCGGGCGGCTGCGGCAGCGGCATCACGCCCCCTCTATCGGCAAGGCGCCCCTCGTCTCGGGATCAGCTTTATTTCGGACAACGCAGCTTGCGCTGCGCGCGCCTCGTCTCACGTTGCGAGCGCTGGACGGTCGCTGCGATGCTCTCGTACGGGGGTGCCATCGCGTGACCTGGCGCGAGGAGAAGTTCTTTACCCGCTGCCAACTGTGCAGCGCCGAGTTCCAGCACGGACCGCAACCGGGCGCTGGGCACTTCGTCGCCGCGTACAAGATCCACGTCTGCGACACTTGTTATTCTGGCAACGCCGGGGGTTGGGCGCGCCACCACGAAGAGAGGCTGCTCGAGCAACTCAAGGCGAAGTGCCTCCGGATTCCGCTGCGAAACTCTCGGGGTCGGCTCCCGCGCGACGGTTGATCGGCGGCCTCCGCTTGGAGACCGCCGATCGAGAGCGGCCCGATCTGAGATGGCTCGATGTGAGATAGTTCAATCTGAGTCGTCGCGGCGAGCACCTGAGGCGAATCCGAGCGGAAACGTCTTGTGATGTGGCGCACCGCCGGGTTACTTCGGACGGCGAGAGGCCGCTCCGGATGAAGACCTGCGCGATCCCGCCGGACGGCGAGGCGCTGTGGAAGCGCGTCGAGAGCCTTCTCGGACGCCGCGACGGGGCTGGGCATCCACTCGTCGCGCGGATCGCGAGCGAGGACGCGCTCCAAGCGCTGCTCGCTCGGGAGCTAGGGCGGCCATACGAGCCCGGATCGTTTTCGGTCTGCCCCTCTTTGGGCTACGGCCTTCTCGTCGGCTACCCGCGCGAGCCCCGCGCGATCCTGCATCGGGCGCCGTTGGGCGCGGTACATCTCGCCGGGATCGCGCTCTCCCGCCGGGCAGACCCGGGCGCCGAGATCGACCGAATCGTCGCGTCGCTCGAAGTGGACTTCATTCGTCGCACTCGAAGATGAGCGTCGCGTCTCGCTGGGGCTGCCTAACACCTCAAGCGAGAGGCGTTCGTGTCCGATCGTGCGTCACGGTTCGTTCCTGGAGGAGGTGCCACTCCAAGCCCGGTCCCGATCGTTCCGCACAGCTCGACGGGGCCGGGCCGCGAGCGGCACTCTGCTCGCGGCCCGGTCGGCGCTTCGAGCCCGGTTCTCGGGATGCACCCTGGGCTGAGGCGCCAGCGCCGAGGAAACACCACCACCACCGCGCGTCAACGCAAGCGCGGTTGCGCGGGAAGGCCCCACCTCCGAGCCGTGAGGGCGCGGGGCAGCTCCCATTACTCGCTTGGCGACACCTCGGCGTTGTCCACCGCGCCGCTCGGCTTAACCAGACAGCGAATCCGATACTTCGACCCCACTCCGAACGCGTTCTTCGCTGTGAAGGTCGAGTACACGGTCGTGTTTCCGTTCGCGTGCTCGACAGTCTGGACATCGAGAATGCGCGAGAAGTCCACCGTTTCCGGGTGCTGAGCTCTTGAACGCGCCTCGCGCTCGCAGGCGTTGACCGCGACGGAATGCGGCACGTTCGTAACGGCAGCGACGCTCCGGTCGGGTGCGAGGTCCGCGGCCGAGAAGAACTCGTTGAACGCGTCGCCGCGGTACAGGCACGTGACGTACCAAACGGGAGCTTCGCGCGTCCCGCGCGTACCCGACTGGCTGACGGTGCCCAGGTCCATCTCGCGGCAGCGTTCGTTCTGGTCGCGAATCTTGTTGAGGAGCTGCAAGACCACATCGCGATGCTGGCGCGTCTCGTCGTCCCAGTAGATGTCGGCGGCGGTGATCGGAGGGCGAGCAGGCGCCTTCGGCTGCGTAATGCGCGCCGTCTTCTGCTGAGCCTTCGCCGGCTCGGCGACGGGCGGCGGACGCCGCGGCCTCGTAGCGGGCGCTGCCATTCCGTCATCGCGCCTCGTGACCAAGACTCCCAGCAACGCGACGAGCCCAAAGACGCCGGCGACTGCGGCGACAGTGCCCAAGCTGAACGAGGAGCCCGCACCCGCCCTCGATCCGCAGCGCGAGCATCGCCAGCCGCCGACCTTAATGGCTGAGGCGATCCAGACGAGCAGCCAGAGGCCGCCGGTTAGCACGCTCAGCACCAGGTGCAGAATGTGGTTGGTGGCCTGCCGCCGCACCAGCACGCGATCGTTGCAGCGCTTGCAGTAGCCGCCGGACTCCTCATAGCTCGCCACCGTGCGTCTCCCTTGAGCATGGCACCGGCGATCTATTCGACCGATCAGACAGTTGTCTGTAGTCCTATTGTCACGGCCCCATAGCGTCCGCGGCCGTGTCCGAGGGCCGCCTTCAATCCCGCTTCGGTCGCGTCGTCCGCCGCCGCCGCGAGGCCGCCGGCATCAGCCAAGAAGCTCTCGCGGAGCAAGCCGGCTTGCACCGCACCTACATCAGCCTGCTGGAGCGCGGGCAGCGGAATCCCTCGCTGGAGGTGATCCGGGCGGTCGCGAAGGGGCTCGGGGCGACGATGGCGGAGTTGGTGGCGGAGGTGGAGTAGGATCGAAGCGAGCTGACGGTGCGTCAAAAGACCCGCGACCCCTGTCACTGTACTATTAGGCCGCTATTGGAGGTGGCGAGTGCCTCGCAAGAAGAGCGTCAAGAAGAGTGCCACCGACTTCAAGTCCGGTGCGGATGCGATCGCCGCGTTCATCCAGGCAACGCAGAACCTCAGCCAGGAACAGGTTTCCTGGGCTCATGAGTACGCGATCCTTCGGCTCTACCGTGAGTTTGAAGCCTTGATGCTCGACGCTCTGATCGGCGCAGTCAACAACGACACGGCGACAATCGCGGACCGAACCGGTATCACGTTCCCCAAGCACCTGACAGACGAGGTCTGCGAATACTTAATCATCGGCGGCGGATACTTCGATTTCAAGGGGCGAGACGGGCTGATCAAGACTTTGAAAGACTATGTACCTCTCACCCACTACCTTCTGACATCCGTCAAGAAGGAGAAATACAAGGAAGCGCTTGAGCGCCTCTCCGCGCTGCGCAATCTCGCCGCACACAACAGCGAGGTTGCGAAGAAGAGAGCAAAGGAAGCGGTCAATCTGGAGCGAATGGCTGACGCCGGTTCGTGGCTGAAAAAGCAAGGCCGACTTCAGAGCATCATTGACCGACTGAAGGAACTATCCGACGAACTTCATGGCCTAGCTCCCTACTGAGAGACCTAGTCGAAAGGGTTCGCCGCGCCCCGCTCACCCAGAGTCAGCACACGGTTGTGCCTCGGCGTCTGCCGCCTGTCGTACTGGTACAGAGCGATCGGCGGGGCTGTCCGTGGATTGATCGCTTGGCCAAGCCGGATCGCACCAGGGACCGGGCCTGCGTAGAAAAGATGGAGTAGAGGGCAAGCCGGCACGAGGCGGTCGATTGCCTGCATGATCTCGCGGAACTGATGGTCGAGCGCTCGCAGCTGTTCCTGACGCTGGAGCCAGAGGACGGACGGCTTTGGCACTGTCAGGTCGATCTCGAGCACCCGGCGGCCATCGCCGACGGCGTCGAGAGTTTCATGCCGCAACACTTCATGGCTGAGCGAGAGGCGCAAGACGACCTCGATTGGCTCGCGGATCGTCTCCGCCGGAACTCCGGTCACCGACATCGTCGAATCGCCCTCGGCGTCTTCTCTCCAGATCCAGTCGAGGCGATTCGAGTCGCGGTGGTACTGAAAGAGATGAGCGTCCAGCCGATCGCTCATCACATACCCGAGGTGAACCGACAGCGGAATCGGCGCGAAGCTGAATGCGGCGAGCCGCGTTTGCCCCAGCTCGCGAAGCTTGCGCATCAGTCGCTCCTGAAACAGCGACGCCAGCTCCCACGATTGCTGTTCCTCGTCGAGGGGCCACAGCTTCACTGGCGCTCCAAGCGGTTCGTCGGGCAGCATGGCATCGGCGGCCTTGATGATGTCGATCGGCATCATGGCTTCGTGAAGGATCATCGTTCGGGTGCGTCCGGACGGAGCCCTCGCGAGAGACGGTGGCGCGACGGGCATCCCCAGAACCTCGGCGAGGCGCTCAGCGGGAAGAGCGCGCGCAACGTCCCACAAGGCGTCATTGCTCATCTCGCGCAGGCTGATTGCCGGATACTTCGCTGCGAGACGGGTCAGGACCGCCGGGACCTGCGGTGCGACGCCGTTCTTTACATTGTAGACGAAGTGCCATTCCTTGAGTTCATCACCCCACGCCATGACGGCTCCGGCCAAATCCGATTCGATCTTCGCGACGAGCGGCTTCACCCTGATCTCGTCGGGCGAATACACCTGATAGAAGACTCCATCGCTGCGAAAGAGGCCATCACATTTCCAGTCGCCGACACTTCCGTACGCCCGCACGCGCATGAAGCCCGGTCGGGAGCGCGTCATGATGTCCTCAAAGAAGCGCTGAAATTCTATCCCCCGGCTCCTCAAACAGCGGATGTCGAACTCTCGCCAGAACGCCACGTGATGATCGAGGCCCTCAGCCATGGTGGTGTCCTCCATCGGCTCCCTTGGGCGCGTCGTGGTCGATTCCGCCGCCGAGCCACTCGCCAGTGGCGTGCCAGATTTCGTAGAAGTACAGCCACGCCATCAGCCAAGGCACGATGGTGTCGGCGATCAGCATCGACGGAATCCATTCCCGATTTGGGGGATAGAACAAACACGGGCGCGGGCCGGGAAACACATGCGGGATACGACCGCCTTCCTCGCGCGGCATCAGCGGCGGGTCTTCGATCCAGACGCGCGGGAGGCCGACGTCGTATTCGATGCGCACGCGGTATTCGCGGGACAGCACGTACGGCTGAACTAAACCGCGCGACACGAGTCGCGATCGCCTCAGCTGATTCTGGAAACCCCATCGGCCGCGAAGGCCAGCCGCCTGTATGGGCAGTGAGAGGGGGCTCGTAGTCGGGCTCCGCGGAGCAATTACGCTCCGCCGAAGAAGTTGTTGGGGCGAACCAACGGGCCGCTGCCGAGCGTCGTAAGCCCGGCCGCATTCGTTCGCAGGCGATTGCGCTCACGCTCGGCCTGCATTCTCATCGCATGCGCCTTCACGACACCGAGAGTCGGCGTCGTGCCGAACATCTCCGTGAGGAGGGACGTGATCTGATCCATGCCCCGCGCGGCGAGCAGCGCATCGAGCTTCGCTCGGAACGCGCGGACGAAGTTCACGAACTTCAGGTACGACTGCGGTGTGAACTTGTCGCCGAAGGGCTCGTCGCGATTCGTGGGGTTCGCCACAACAATTCGTCGCGGCGCTGCGGCCTCTATCCTCGTCTCGATGTCTTTCAGGGCCGCCAGCAACGCGAGACTCAGTGAGGCCTCGCCTCCGTAGGCGATACCTGAAAGCGTCGTCAACACGATCGAGCGCGGCGCATCATCCTCATCCTTCTCGAACACGACGTCACGATGGCGCTTCATCAGCTGTACTTGGCGCTTGAGAATCGGCTTCAGGTCGGCGGGCGTATTCGCGGGCAACGGGACGCCGCCGCGCTTCTCTAAGACGAGCGGCGTGTCGCATTGGCTCTCGAACCACATGACGTAGCCGCGCGGATTGCTCGTGAGCCACATGCGCAGCTCCCGATCCGGAATCTCGATGCACGTGTTGCCTCGAAGGAGGTCCGGCCGGGCCGGCAAGATGTCGAGATGAAAGTCGCCGGCGTACTCGATGCGGACGCAGCGCTTCCCCACCTTGATGCGCTTCCCGTAGTCGCCGTTCGCGCGTAGACGCCTAACAACTGCGATGAGCAGCTGTTCCGGAGTCCCGGGGAACAGCCGCCGCATCTGATAGACCAGGTCAACGTCGTGCTCGCCGCCACGGAGCGGGCAGTTGGTGGTGCCGAGCGCGTGCGACCCCTGCGGATAAATCTCCGGCACGAACGGCTTGAGCTCGGGGTCGCCAGCAAGCCACTCGCCGACGGCTCTGTACGCAGACTCGGCCCGCGCGTTCTGCTCGGACGTCGGCTGGATGGCCCGCGCGATCTCCGCGAGCAGCTGGTCGAGGTCGCCCATGGGAGTCTCCTTTTCTTGGCCGCACTCCTGGGGAGGCGAACGCCGGAAAGCGCCAGTGTTGCCGATCTGGCCGAGCACCACAAGGGGCGGAGCCTCACTCGTGAGAATTCCACCAGATCTTGTGGTAGAACAACGTTTGGCCCAGGATTCGAAGATCGAGGCAGTCTGTTTTTCGCCTCGCCTCCGCCGGGGACGTGTCGGCAAGGCGCGTTCGCCGGCCCGCACACTTCGCCGCTCGCCGAGACCTCGCGCCGCGGCCACCCTGGATCGAGTCAACCGCCACCTCGTCGGCACCGCCGGCGCCTCGTACAACGACGCGCTCGCCGAGACGATTGCTCATTCCCTCAAGGTCAACGCGATCCGTCCGGGCCGCGACGAGGTCCGAGCAGGCAGGGCGTCCGAATTCGCGGCGACGACGCGCTCGCCCAAACTCGCTCCGATCCCCCCGCGATCCCCCCGTAACAAGTCCGCGCGCTCCGTGTCCCCCGCGCTATAGTCCGCAAGTCCCCGTCGGACTTGCGCTTTCGGTGGTCGGGGTGGTGGGATTCGAACCCACGACGCGAACCCCCCAAAGATTCGGCTCTACCAAGCTGAGCTACACCCCGACGCCGCGGCAAGCTAACGCAGCGCGCGGATGCGCGAACGGACGCGAGGCGGGAGCGCGGAGTGGCGATGCGAGGCGGTGCGCTGGCGGGGCTGCGGGTGCTCGATCTGACCGACGAGCGCGGCTTCCTGTGCGGGAAGATGCTGGCCGACCTCGGCGCCGACGTCGTGCTCGTCGAGCCGTCCGCGGGCTCGCCGCTGCGCGCGCAGCGTCACGAGTGGGCGAGCTTCGCTCGTAACAAGCGAAGCCTGGTCGCGGATCTCGTTGCGCCCGACGGCCGCGCGCAGCTGCGTGAGCTCGCGCGCTGCGCGGATTTCCTGCTCGAATCCGGGACGCCCGGAGAGCTCGCGCAGCTCGGCCTCGGCTACGACGCGCTCGCGCGCGAGAACCCGGCGCTCGTCTACGTCTCGATCACGCCGTTCGGGCAGAGCGGGCCGAAGGCGCACTGGCGCGCGACCGACCTGATCGTCGCCGCGGCCGCCGGGCCGCTCGCGCTGCAGGGCGACGAGGATCGCCCGCCGGTGCGGATCAGCGCGCCGCAGGCGTTCCTGCACGCTGGCGCGGAAGCCGCGGTCGGCGCGCTGATCGCGCACGCGGAGCGCGCGCGTTCCGGACGCGGACAGCATGTCGACGTCGCGGCGCAGCAGGCGCACGCCGCGGCGACGCAGGCGGAGATTCTGAGCGCGCGCGTCGGCGAGAAGCCCGGGCAACGCGCGGGCGGCGGGCTGCGCATGGGCGACGTGCGCATGCGCTTCTCGTATCCCGCGCGGGGCGGCCACGTCTCGATCACGCATGCGTTCGGCGCCGCGATGGGGCCGGCGACGCAGCGGCTGATGGCGTGGCTCCACGAGCTCGGCGAGTGCGACGCCGAGCTCGCGCGGATCGACTGGATCGGCTTCGGCGCGCGCATCCTGCGCGGGCAGGAGAAGCACGAGACGCTCGCGCGCGCGCAGGTGACGGTCGCGGCGGCGACCGCGAAGCGCACGAAGGCCGAGCTGCTGCGCGTCGCGATGGAGCGCAAGCTGCTGATCGCGCCGTCCGCGACGCCGAGCGACCTGCTCGCGAGCCCGCAGTTCGCCGCGCGCGGGACGCTCGAGCGCGTCGAAGGTGTTACGGCGCCCGGCCGCTTCGCGGTGCTGTCGCGCTCGCCGATCGAGCCGGCGCTGCCGCCTCCCGCGCTCGGCGCGGATGGCGCGCGCGTCCGGACCGAATGGGCCGCGCAGCAGCCACGCGGCGCTCTGAGCGCAGTCACAGGCGATCCCGACGGCGACGCACTACCGCTCGCTGGCCTGCGCGTGCTCGATCTCAGCTGGGCGATCGCCGGCCCGACCATCACGCGCACGCTCGCCGACTACGGCGCGACGGTCGTCCGCGTCGAAGGCGCCGCGCATCCCGACCCGTGCCGCACGACGCGCCCGTTCTTGTCTGGGCGCTTCGGCAGCGAGCGTTCCGCGATCTTCCACACGATGAACGCGGGCAAACTCCAGCTCGGGCTCGATCTCGCGAAGCCGGAAGCGCGGCGCGTGATTCTCGACCTCGCGCGCTGGGCGGACGTTTTCGTCGAGTCGTTCGCGCCTGGCGTGATCGCGCGGCTCGGCTTCGATCACCCGACGCTCGCGCGCGAGAACCCGCGGCTGATCTACCTCTCGACCTCGCTGCTCGGGCAGAACGGTCCGCACGCGAAGCTTGCCGGCTTCGGGAACCTCGGCGCCGCGCTCGCGGGAATCTGGGAGCTGGTCGGCTGGCCCGATCGCGCGCCGTCGGGGCCGTTCGCGGCCTACACCGACTACATCGCGCCGCGCTTCTCGCTGTGCGCGCTGCTCGCCGCGCTCGAGCACCGGCGCCGAACGGGCGAGGGGCAGCTGATCGACGTCTCGCAGGTGGAGGCGGCGCTCCAATTCGTCGCGCCGGTGATCGCGGAGGCGTCCGCGAGCGGCTGCGAAGTCACGCGCGCCGGAAATGCGGACGCGCGCTTCGCGCTGCACGGGGTGTTCCCGGCTGCGGGCGACGGACGCTGGATCGCGATCGCAGCCCGCAGCGAAGAGGAATGGCGCAACGCCGCGCGCGTACTCGGCTGCGAAGCGGAGGCGCCGAACGAGGAGCGCGTCGCCGACGCGACCTCCCGCCACGACGCCCACGCGCTCGCGCAGCGCCTCCAAGCCGCGGGCGTACCGGCGCACGCCGTGCAGTCGAGCGCAGAGCTCGATGCCGACCCGCAGCTCGCCGCGCGCGAGCATTTCGTCCCGGTCGAGCACCCGACCGAAGGTGCGAGCTGGATCGAAGCGTCGCGCATTGCGCTCTCGCGCACGCCGGCGCGCGTTCCCACCGTCGCCCCGGCGCTCGGCGCCGACAACGACTTCGTGCTGCGCCGCGTGCTCGGCTACGACGACGAGCGCATCGAAGCGCTCGCGCTCTCCGGCGCACTGCAATGACGGCTCGTCACGGCGCGATGCGATAGACGCGGATCTCGGCGGGCAGCGCCTCGCGCGCCGGCAACGCCACGAACAGCTCCCGCGTCGCGGGCGAAAGCAGTCCCGTGCGCGCACCGGCGCGCGTCGCGATGCGCTCTACGACGCGCAGCGCGGAGCCGCGCGGCGCCGCGATCCAGTCGACTGCGCCCTCGCCGCAGACGACGAAGACGCGCTCGCCCGCCGCGTCGTAGAAGAGGTCGTCGCTGTCGCCGCAGCTCGCGATGCGGCCGAGCTCGCGGCCCGAGTCGGCGTCGAACGCGACGAGCCGCGGCGGCTCGCGGAAGCCGACCAGCACGCGGCGCCCCGTCTCGTCGAGCGCGATCGGATAGTTCCCTGAGAGGTCTCCCGTCGGCCAGCGAGCGCGGAGAGCGCTCTCGTTCCGGCCCCATACCGCGATCGATCGAGAGCCCGGCAGGTTCACGAAAGCAGCGGAGCCATCGGCCGCGAGCGCGAACGCCTCGGGATGGGACGGAAGCGAAGTCCGTCCCAACAGCTTGGGACCGCGCGGGTCGATTCGCGCGAGCGCGCCTTCCGCGAAGCCCAGATAGAGGAGCTGCTCGCGGGGATCGAGGCGCAGATTGTCGGCGTCCTCGAAGCCGCCCAGTCGCGCGCGCGGCGCATAGGAAGCCGCGTCGAACAGCAGCAGCTCGCCCGAGCCGCCGCTCGCGACGGCGATTCTCGCTGCGGCTCCGAGGAGCACGACCGCGGTCGGGCGCTCGACCGCCAGCGACGCGAGCCGCTCGCCGCGCTGCGCGCCGAGCACTTCGACCGAGTCGTTGCCGAGCGCGGCGACGAAGAGCCGCTGCCCGTCCGCGTCGAACGCGAGGTGGTCGATCCGGCCGCGGACGCCCGCGAGCGGCAGCGTCCTCGCGAGCGCGAGCGGCGCGCGCTCGTCCGCGAATGCGGAGATCCCGAGAAGCGCGTGCGCCGCGAGCGCGAAGCCCGCGAGCCGTCGCAGCGCGCGTGACGCCATCCCTCGCGTCTACCGCCTGAGGCGTCGTCGATCAAGCCTCGCAGCGAGATCGAAGACCGATGGGGGCCGATCGCGTAACCTGCCGCGCCCTGCAGCCGTCTCACGCAGCCATGGACTCCTCGATGAGCGATCGCAAAGACCGAATTCCGCCCGGCCAAACCGAGACGAAGAAGTGGCCGGTGCTCCACTACGGCGAGATGCCGCGCTACGCGCCGGGCAAGTGGGATTTCCGCTGCTTCGGACTCGTCGACGAGGAGCGGCGCTGGTCGCTCGCGGAGCTGAAGGCGCTGCCGCAGGTCGAGACGACGAGCGACATCCACTGCGTGACGACCTGGTCGCGGCTCGCCGCGCGCTTTCGCGGTGTGCGCGTGCGCGACCTGATCGCGGGGCTGCGCGCGAAGCCCGACGCGCGGTTCGTGCTCGTGCACGCCGATCCCGGCTACACGACGAACCTGCCGCTCGCGGACCTGATGAGCGACGACGTGCTGCTCGCGACGCATGCGGACGGCGAGCCGCTCTCGCCGGAGCACGGCGGCCCGGTCCGGCTCGTCGTGCCGAGGCTCTACTTCTGGAAGAGCGCGAAGTGGGTGCGCGGGTTCGAATTCACCGAGATCGACGTGCCCGGGTTCTGGGAGCGCGCCGGCTACCACATGCGCGGCGACCCGTGGCGCGAGGAGCGCTATCGCGACAGCGAGACGAACGCGATGCAGAGAATGAGGGCCGAAGCCAAGCGGCGAGGCCGCTGAGGCGTCACGTCGCGCGCTCGGCAGCGGCCGCGACGAACGCCGCGATCAGCGGATGCTCGCGGCCGGCGAGCGCGGCGCGCTCGGGCTGGAACAGCGTGGTGACGAAGAACGGGTGCGTCGTCAGCTCGACTGCGCGGATCTCGCCGTTCGCGTCGCGAGCCGAGACGCGGAGCGGTCCGCTCTCGAGCCTCGCAGCATGGCTCGCGTTCAGGCCGTATCGGCAGTGATAGCCCTCGACGGCGCGCGGCGGGCCGTACGCGCGCGCCATCCGCGAGCCCGGCGCGAACACGACCTCCCCTTCCTCTCCGACCAGCGAGCACGCGAGCGGCGTGATGAGGGCATCGCTCGCGTCGGGCTCGAGCTCCGCGTGAATGGGCTGCGCGATTCCCCAATGGGAGCGCGCGAATTCCATCAGCGCGTGCTGGAAACCACCGCAGGTCCCGAGGAACGGCAGGCCCTTCTCGCGCGCGAGCGCGATCGCGGCGAGCGCGCCTTCGGTGCTCGCGTACGGGCTGCCGGGCGTGCACCAGATCGCGTCGAACGCGGCGAGCGTCTCGCCGGCTCTCTCGATCAGCCGCGGCGTCGGCAGCCACTCCCACGCAAGCGCGGCGCCTGCGCGCTTCGCGGCGGCGCCGAGTGCGAGCGGAATCGCACGGTGGGCGACGACCGCGTCACGCCGATCTCCGATCAGCGCGATGCGCGCCGTCATTCCGCACCGCCCTGCTCCGCTGCCAGCGCGCGCTTCACCGCCGGGCGCTCGGCGACGCGGCGCCGGTGATCGAGCACGCGCGGCAAGCGCGCGAGCTCGACACCGTCCTTCTCGAGCCACTGCGCGAGCGTGAACAGGTATCCGTCGCAGATCGAGTAGCGCTCGCCGAGCACCCACGGACCTTCGAGCATCCCGTCCTCGATCAGCGCGAACGCGGCGCCGACCGACTGAGGGACTTTGCGCTGCATCGCGGCGATCGCGTGCGCGTCCGCTTCGTCGACCCAGCGCGGGCCGCGCATGCGATGCGCGTGCGCGACGTGGACGGTCGAGCACAAGTAGCTGTTGAACGCCTGCGCGCGCGCGAACTCGAACGGCGAAGCGAGCGGCGCGAGCTGCGCCTCCGGGAATGCTTGCGCGACATACGCGAGGATCGCGGGCGTCTCGGTGAGAATGCCCTCGTCCGTGACGAGCGCCGGCACGCGGCCCTTCGGGTTCACCGCGAGGTACTCGGGCGAGCGCTGCGCGCTCTTCGCGAAGTCGACGCGCGCGATGCGGTACGGCGCGGCGGCCTGCTCGAGCGCGATCAACGAGGCGAGTGCGCAGGTGTTAGGGGCGAGGTAGAGCGTGAGCACGAGGCGACTCCGGCCGGCGCGCGCGCGGATCCGACTACGCGAGTCGAATCAGCTGGAACACCTTGTCTTCGAGCCACAGCACGACGTCGCGCAACGCTTCGGGGCTGACTTCGTGCTGCATCTCGAGCTCGCGGTACTGCACGTTCACGCCGCGCGCGAGCAGCCGCTTGCGCGACTCCTGCGCGCGCTCGACCGGGATCATCGGATCCTGCGTGCCGTGAAGGACGAGCGCGGGGAAGTTCTTGTGCGCCTCCTGCGCCGGAATCGCGGCGTCGATCGGCTCGGGCAGCCAGCTCGACATCGCGATCAGGCCGGCGAAGCGGCCCGGATCGGAGAGCGCGAGGTCGTACGCCATCACGCCGCCCTGCGAGAAGCCGGCGACGACGAGCTTGCGGCGGTCGACCGGGTAGCGGTTGCACGCCGCGTCGAGGAACGCGCGCAGCAGCTGGCGCGCGGCGTCGAACGCGCGCGGGTCGATCTCGCGCGTGGACGTGATCGGCCACCAGCCGTAGCCGAGCATCCCGCGCGCGATCTCGAACGCGACCGGGCCCTGCGGCGAGAGCACGAGCGCCTCGCCCCCGTGCAGGAACGGCGCGAGCCCGAGCAGGTCGTGCGCGTTCGCGCCCCAGCCATGAAGCAGCAGGATGGTCGGATGCGGGCCCTCGCCCGGCGGGACGTGAGCGGCGTAGAGGAGGTCCATGGGCGCGCAGCGTAGGGGATTGGCCAAACGGGGTCTGACCCCGTTTGGCCGTCGCTGCTAAATCCCGATGTCTATGCCCGCCGCGAAGTCGCTGTTCGACAAAGTTTGGGACGCGCATGCCGTGCGCGAGCTGCCGGATGGGCAGACGCAGCTGTTCATCGGGCTGCACCTGATCCACGAGGTCACGAGCCCGCAGGCGTTCGCGCAGCTCCGCGAGATGGGGCTGCCCGTTCGCTTCCCGCAGCGCACGTTCGCGACGGTCGACCACATCATCCCGACCGATTCGCAGCGCCGTCCGCTCGCCGACTCGCTCGCAGAAGAGATGCTCGTCCATCTCGAGCGCAACTGCGCCGAGCACGGCATCCAGCTCTATCTGCCGAGCTCCGGCAAGCAGGGCATCGTGCACGTGATCGGGCCCGAGCTCGGCCTCACGCAGCCGGGCATGACGGTCGCGTGCGGCGACTCGCACACTTCGACCCACGGTGCGTTCGGCGCGATCGCGTTCGGGATCGGCACTTCTCAGGTGCGCGACGTGCTCGCGACGCAGTGCCTCGCGCTGAACAAGCCGAGACTGCGCCGCATCGAGGTCAC
>Ga0187894_10001497_pt1 | contig 29886 bp, 26 predicted proteins | sample GBC1701081metaG_FD_136650 | JGI IMG/M metagenome (GOLD analysis project Ga0187894, IMG submission 136650) | White microbial mat communities from a lava cave in the Kipuka Kanohina Cave System on the Island of Hawaii, USA - GBC170108-1 metaG ...
CTTTGAGTTGGTTCATTACGCCCTCGGCAAAAGCGATCTTCGCCGCCGACGTAAACTAACCTCTCAAAGTGGCTGCATTTAACCCGACCCTACCTGGCTGCATTAGCCCGTCCGCTGACAGCAGACAGGACTTTTATCCACCACACCACCGCCAGAGTGGTGCCCGGCTTGATGGAGTTTGCATCGCCCTTTGATCGCCCGAAATACCAAGTCAGGAACAAAGCTATGACGGCATAGGCCGCGTAGGGCAGCAATGGATGGGTCATGGGAAGTTCCATGAGTATGAGCCGTTAGATACATACAAAGAATAATCCCTAGCAAGTCTGCTGGTTGGGATATGCACGTCAGAATGGGCTTGGGCAGTTGCTGCATGGCTTTGCTGGAGTCATCAATGCGGCATGGCAGTGCTTGATTGAAGCTCGCGGAGTGACGGACGGGCGTTAAGCTGCGGGCATGAGCACACCGATCATCGCCCAGAAGTCCCCTTATCCGGTGCAGGTCGAGGCGGGCAGGACCTACGCCTGGTGCGCGTGCGGCGGCAGCAAGAGCCAGCCGCTTTGCGACGGTTCGCACAAGGGCACGGGGTTCGCGCCCAAGCTGTTCAAGGCGGAGAAGACCGAGACGCTGTGGTTCTGCGGCTGCAAGCACACCAAGGGCGCGCCGCTGTGCGATGGAACGCACAAGGGGCTAGGGGAAAGGAGTCAGAAGACAGAAGTCAGAAGACAGAAGACAGGAGATAGGAGAGGGGGAGGCTGGAGGCGGTGGACGGAGGACGGAAGGCTGGAGAGAGGAGGTCGAGAGACGGGGTAGCCACAAAAAGGCGCACAAGAGTCTGTCCTGCCATGTAGGTCTTCCGAGCGCCTATAGGCGCCTTGGAAGCCACGCCGGCTGTCGAGTATTTTGTTCCTCTTTGCGGCCATCAAAGCGGAATGGCCCGGCGGTAAGCGCGGCCCTACAAGCTGAATCTCCCGGAGAGCCGCTCCAGAGTTTGTCAATTAATGGATGACAATATCAGAAGGGCAACGGGCGGAGTGCTTGAGGCAGAGCACACCCCGGTGGGGTGCTTTCCTCGCAGCCCAGCGGGCTGCGCTACACCATGCCTGCCGTGACTCCGTGTTCTTCGTTATCTCCTGTTCAATGTCTGGATCTCCCGACAGCCGTTGCAGAGATTGTCAATTAATGGATGACAATCTCAGGAAGGCGGCGGGCGGGAAAAGTCAGGCAGGATGCGGCTCTCCATCGCCAAGGTTTCGACTGGCAGATAGTCGCATAGGAAGTCGCTCCGGCCGTCGGGTATTTAGTGCCTCTATCTGGCCATCATCGCAGAATGGCACGGCGGCGAGCGCCGGCCCTACAAGCTGAATCTCCCGGAGAGCCGCTCCAGAGTTTGTCAATTAATGGATGACAATCTCAGGAGGGCGGCGGGCGGGAGTGCTTGAGGCAGAGCACACCCCGGTGGGGTGCTTTCCTCGCAGCCCAGCGGGCTGCGCTACACCATGCCGCCGTGAATCCGTGTTCTTCGTTATCTCCTGTTCAATGTCTGGATCTCCCGACAACCGTTGCAGAGATTGTCAATTAATGGATGACAATCTCATGAGGGCGGCGGGCGGGAGTGCTTGATATAGAGCACACCCCGGTGGAATGCTTTCCTCGCAGCCCAGCGGGCTGCGCTACATTGCCGGCGCCCCTACGTCGCTGAAAAGAGTTCGAGGGCGGCGCGGGCGCGCTCCTGCGCGGCGGCCATGAAATGCCTCTGCGCGCTGAAGACGGGCTCGTCGGGTTTGCGCGGGACGGGCAGGTAGGAGCCGTCGGGCTGGAGGAGGCGGGCGTCGTCGTTGTCGCGCAGCTCGGCGGGCAGGAGGTCGTCGATGATGCGGCGGCGCAGATCGGGATCCTCGACGGGGAAGCAGGCCTCGATGCGGCGGAAGAAGTTGCGCGACATCCAGTCGGCGCTGCCGCAGTAAACGAGGGGAGAGCCGGCGTTCTCGAAGTAGAAGATGCGGGCGTGCTCGAGGTAGCGGCCGACGAGGTTGCGGATGCGGATGTTCTCGCTCAGGCCCTTGACGCCGGGGGCGAGGCAGCAGGTGGCGCGGACGACGAGGTCGATCGACACGCCGGCCTGCGAGGCGGCGTAGAGGTTGTCGATGGTGACCTTGTCCACGAGCTTGTTCATCTTGGCGATGATGCGCGCGGGCTTGCCGGCGGCGGCGTTGGCGGTCTCGGCGGCGATGAGCTCCTGGATGCGGGAGTGGAAGTTGAAGGGGGCGACGATGAGCTGCCGGATGTCGGGGGAGCGGCCGAAGCCGGTGAGGGCGTTGAAGAGCTGGGCGACCTCCTCCGTGAGCTGCTCGCGGCAGGTGAAGAGGCTGAGGTCGGTGTAGAGGCGGGCGGTCTTGGGGTTGTAGTTGCCGGTGCCGAGGTGGGCGTAGCGGCGCAGACGGCCGCCCTCGCGGCGGACGACGAGGCTCATCTTGGCGTGGGTCTTGAAGCCGACCATGCCGTAGACGACGTGGACGCCGGCCTCCTCAAGGCGCTTGGCCCAGAGGATGTTGGCGGCCTCGTCGAAGCGGGCCTTGAGCTCGACGAGGGCGGTGACCTGCTTGCCGTTGCCGGCGGCCTCGATGAGGGCGCGGACGATGGGCGAGTCGCCGCTGGTGCGGTAGAGGGTCTGCTTGATGGCGAAGACGTCGGGGTCGGCGGCGGCGTGGGCGATGAAGTCCACGACGGGCTGGAACGACTCGTAAGGGTGCTGCAGGAGGATGTCGCGCTCGCGGATGCGGTCGAAGAGCCGCGCGGGATCCTTGAGCTGGGGAAACTCGACGGGGACGAAGGCGGGATACTTCAGGTCCGGCCGGTCCACCATGTCGTAGAGGCTCATCAGACGGAGCATGTTGAGCGGGCCGTCGAGCTGGAAGAGGTAGTCGCCGGAGAGGTTGAGATGCGCGCAGAGCGTCTCGCGGCTGGCGGGGGCGACGCCGGCCTCGATTTCGAGGCGCACGGCGGCGCCGCGCCGAAGGTTGCGCAGCTCCTCCTCGATCTTCTTGAGGAGGTTCTCGACCTCCTCCTCGTCGATGTAGAGGTCGCTGTTGCGGGTGACGCGGAAGGCGTGGGCGCCGGTGACGCGGTAGCCGGGGAAGAGTTCGCCGCCGCAGAGCTTGATGATGTCGCTGAGGAAGATGAAGGACTGCGCGCCGCGCGCGGCCGGTTCGATCGGGACGAGGCGCGGGAGGATGCGCGGCACGGGCAGGATGGCGGTGAGGGCCTCGACCTCGGGGGTGTCGGGGTTGTCGAGGTTGACGAGGACGTTGAGGGTCTTGTTGCCGAGCTGCGGGAAGGGATGGGCCGGGTCCACGGCGAGCGGGGTGAGGACGGGCAGGACCTGCTCGTGGAAATACTTGCGGGCCCAGGCGCGCTCGCGCTCGTCGAGCTGGGCGGGGGCCTTGAAGTGGATGTTTTCCTTCACGAGCGCCGGCACGAGCTGATCGTGCCAGCAGCGATACTGGTCCTGCACGAGCGCGGCGACGAGGGGGAGGATCCTGCGGAGCTGCTCGCGGGGGCTCATGCCGTCGAGGCTGGGCTCGACCAGCTCGCGGGCGTCCATCTGCTGGATGAGGCCGGCCACGCGGATTTCGAAGAACTCGTCGAGGTTGGAGCTGACGATGGCGAGGAATTTGACGCGCTCGAGGAGGGGATTGGCGGGGTTCCCGGCCTGCTCGAGGACGCGGCGGTTGAAGGCCACCCAACTGATCTCGCGGTTGTGGTAAACGGGCTTGTCCGCCGGGTTGGCGCCGGCCGCCCGGGGGATGCTCCGGCCGGTGGCGGCGGTGAGCTTGGCGGGACGCCGATGGCGGCGGGCGGCCGGGGCAGAGGGGCGGGTGGAGGAACTCATGGCGAGCGGCGGAATCTGCGCGACACGGGCCGTCAAAACGAGGCTGAAACGGCCGTGTTACGGGGATTTAACCTAGGGCCTTGGGCTGCGAACGCAACCCACGGGAGGGGAGGGGAGGGGAGGGGTATGGTCTATGTGAGGCTCGGCTGATTTCACGGCGGTCATAGACCGCCGCTACAAACAGGCGCGACTGGGCCGGGGTCAGCGACCCCGGCTACAGCAAAAAGAGCGCCGACAAGCGGCGCCCCTAAAGAAGAGTCGGGGCATAAAGCCCCTCCTACAGCTCACGACTCGGCGACGGTGAGGTCGGGATCGAAAGTCACGGCGAGGCGGTAGATCTGCCCCGGGCGCATGATGAGCGGATGGTCGCGGACGAAGAGCTGCACGTAATGGAGCTTGCCGTAGTTGGTGCGGTAATTGGGATCGGCGGTGACGGTCTCGGTCTCCAGCCAGTTGGCGTGAAAGTCGTCCTTCAGCACGGTGCAGCGGTGCCCGAGCGGGCCGAGGACCGGCGAGGCGCCGACGCGGTAATGCGAGTGCGGCGCACCGATGACGAGCGCCAGGCGGAACTTGTCGAGCTGCACCTGGTTTTTCACGGAGTAGGCGAACTCGGCGGAGACCTTGCCGCCGGTGAAGGTCCATTGGACCTTCACGCTGCCGAGGTTCTTGACGATCTCCTCCTCGAGGTTGACCAGCTCGGGCTGCTCGTAGCGGAAATAGAAGGCGTTCTTGAGGCCGAGGCCGGTGACGCACTTCTGGCCGTAGAAGGCGGGGACGGTGACCTGCTCGCCGAAAGTCAGCTCGGGCACCATGACGGGCAGATAGACGTTGTTGGGCCAGTCGAAGACGCCGGGGCAGTGCGGGAAGGGAAGGTTGTCGGACGTCGCCGTGCCGCCGGAGGAGACGAGCGGCAACTGGACGTGCAGGCCGGACTCGCCGTCGCGATAAAGGAAGAGGCCCTGCTCCTTGCGGTTGGACTTGTCGTAGATGACGAAGCGGCCGGTGGTGCGGGCGGGCTCGGGCTTGCCGGTGTCGGTGAAGTTGACGGCCTTGGCGAGGCGGGCCCACTGGCAGAGGTAGCGGGCGGCGTCGAAGTTGGCCATGCGGGTGGTGTGCGTGGCGTAGGCGGTGCGCTCGGCGTCGCGGACGTCGAGGAAGCCGTGCTCCTGGTCGAGGTAGGTCTGGAAGAAGAAATAGAACAGGCGGCGGAGGATGTCGAAATACTTGGGCCGCTGGTCCTCGGGGACCCAGCCGTCGCGCAGGCCCTGGAGGAGGAGGGTGATGCAGTGCATCTGCCCGTAGGCGCCGGCGGCCTTGCCGTAGGCCCAGCCGAGGCCGTCCGCGCGGACGAGGTCGGGCATGAGCTTGATGTATTTCTCGGCGTAGGTGCGGAGGGTGGGGAGCTTGCGCTCGCGGAGGGCGGCGTTGGCGTGGAGCGACAGGGCGGAGCGGGCGAAGACGAGCGTGAGCACGCCGTAGAGGTTGAAATGCCCGCCCATGCCGGGCTCGGCGTCGTCGAAGAAGCCGCTGGAGCTGGTCTGCTCGATGCGCTCGACCATGCGCTCGATGAGGCGCGAGGTCTCGTCTTTCTTGGAGAGGCCGAGGGAGAAGCGGCAGACGGCCTTGGCGATGTTGAAGGCCTGCCAGTAATTGTCGTAGTCGCTGCGGTGGAGCAGCTGCTTGTCGAGGCGCTGGCGGGTCTCGTCGACGAGGCGCTCCCAGACGGGGTTGCGCGCCTTGGAGGGGCCGAAGGCGAGGAGGCCGAGGGAGGCGTAGGCGAGGCCGTTCTCGGCGGCGGGCTCGGTGAAGATCTGCGCGGTGATGGTGCGCGCGGCGAGGTCGATGAGGTCGTGGCCCTTGAGGGTGGTCTCGCCGGTGGCGCGGTGATATTCGCCGAGGGCGAAGGCGACGTGGCCGGGCTCGTCGGAGCGGGGGTTCTCGCCGGGGATGGGCGTGACAGTTCCGTCGGGGTTGATCGAGTCGAGGTTATGGCCGAGCATCGAGCGGGCCATATCGAGGCATTGCTCCGAGAAACTATTCATTCAGTGGAACGGTCAGGGTGGCGAGGAGGCGGTAAGGCGGGCAAGTTAGAATTTTGTCCGGGAAACGATTGGGCAAGGGCGCGGCCGGGTCAGCGGGCGATGAGCTTGATGAACTCGGCGTTGGTCTTGGTCTTGGAGAGGCGGCCGACCATGGTCTCGGTGGCCTCCTCGATCTTGGTCTGGAGCAGGGCGCGGCGGAAGAAATGGATGCCCTCGAGGGTCTTTTCGTCGAGGAGCAGCTCCTCCTTGCGGGTGCCGGAGGCGGCGACGTTGATGGCGGGCCAGATGCGCATCTCGGCGCACTTGCGGTCGAGGACGAGCTCCATGTTGCCGGTGCCCTTGAACTCCTGGAAGATGACGTCGTCCATGCGGGAGCCGGTCTCGACGAGGATGGAAGCGAGGATGGTGAGCGAGCCGCCGTCCTCGGTGTTGCGGGCGGAGGCGAAGAGCTGGCGGGGCTTCTCGAGGGCGCGGACATCGAGGCCGCCGGAGCCGGTGCGGCCGGAATTCTTGGCGGTGTTGTGGGCGCGGGCGAGGCGGGTGAGCGAGTCGAGGAGGAGGACGACGTCCTTGCCGGCCTCGACGAGGCGCTTGGCGCGCTCGATGCAGAGGTCGGCGATGCGGATGTGGTTCTCGACGGCCTCGTCGTTGGAGGAGGCCCAGACCTCGGCGGGGACGCTGCGCTGGAAGTCGGTGACCTCCTCGGGGCGCTCGTCCACGAGCAGGATCATGACGTGGCACTCGGGGTTGTTCTCGAGGACGCCGAGGGCGATGTCGCGGAGGAAGGTGGTCTTGCCGGTGCGGGGCGGGGCGACGACGAGGCCGCGGGTGCCCTTGCCGATGGGGCAGAACAGGTCGATAACGCGGGTGGTCATGCGGCCGTCCTTCATCTCGAGCTTGAGGATCTCGTTCGGGGTGATGGTGACGAGGTTGGTGAAGTCGGTGCTCCGGCGGCGGACGTCGAGGTCGAGGGTGTCGACCTTCTCGATGTAGCGCACCTTGGGGTTGGGAAAGCGGTCGTCGGGGGTGGCGAGGGCGGTGATGATGCTGCCCTGCTGGAGCTTGAAGCGCCGGATCAGCTCGCGCGGGACGAACGGGTCCGTCGGGCGGCGCTTGCCATAGCGCGCGAGGTCGAGCAACTGGCCGTTGCGGCTGTTGTCGATGTCGAGGACGCCTTCGACGCGGATGGAGTTGTCCGGTTGGGCCGGAGCCTGGGCGGGTGCCTGCGACGCGGCGGGCGCGTCAGGCGATGTGTCTTTTTCCATACAATGCGGTGTTCACGCTGCCGGGGCTTGACCGCTAAATCCGCCGGGGGCATTGGTTGGTGCGCTACGCACCCCAAATCCTTGAAAGGAAACCCCTGTGACGGACCAAACGATTACCTCAGTATCCCGGGAGAGCAGAGTATTCAAGCCCTCGACCGGATTTAAGAACCAAGCAAACCTTGGCAGCTTCGCGACTTACCGTAGGATGCATGCGGAGTCTGTCAACGCTCCAGACCGGTTTTGGGCGAAGCAGGCGAAGGAATTTCTGCTCTGGCGCAAACCCTTCAAGCGCACACTGCAATGGAAGGCGCCCCACGCCAAATGGTTCACTGGCGGGCAGTTGAACGTCTCTGAGAACTGCCTCGACCGCCACCTCGGCACGCACCGGGCGAACAAGGCCGCAATTATTTTCGAGGGCGAGCCGGGCGACACCCGCACGCTCACCTACGCGCAACTTCACCGCGAGGTTTGCAGGTTCGCCAACGTCATCGAGTCCCTCGGCCTCAAGCGGGGCGACCGGGCGGCGATCTACATGCCGATGGTTCCCGAGGCCGCCGTGGCGATGCTGGCGTGCGCCCGGGTGGGCGTCATCCACACGGTCATCTTCGGCGGGTTCAGCGCCGAGGCCATCAAGGACCGCGTCAACGACTGCCAGGCCAAGCTCATCATCACCGCCGACGGCGGCTGGCGGCGCGGCAAGGTCGTCGAGCTCAAGCCGAGCGTGGATCGCGCGCTGCCGGACACGCCGAGCGTCGAGCATGTCATCGTGCTCAAGCGCACGGGCAACAACGTCGCCATGCAGGCGGGCCGTGATGCCTGGTGGCACGACCTGATGGCCGGCGCCTCCGCTACGCACAAAGCCCGGGCGCACGACAGCGAGACCCCGCTGTTCATCCTCTACACCTCCGGCTCCACCGGGAAGCCCAAGGGCGTGCTGCACACCAGCGCCGGCTACCTGCTCGGCACGGCCATCACCTCGCACTACGTCTTCGACCTGAAGGACACCGACGTCTATTGGTGCACCGCCGATATCGGCTGGATCACCGGCCACAGCTACGTCGTTTACGGGCCGCTCAGCAACGGCGCGACCGTCCTCATGTATGAAGGCGCGCCCAACCAGCCCGAGCCCGACCGCTTCTGGTCGATCATCGACAAGCACGGCGTCACCGTCTTCTACACCGCGCCGACCGCCATCCGGGCGTTCATGCGCTGGGGCGACGACTACGTGAAGCGCCACAGCCTCGCCTCGCTCCGCCTGCTCGGCACCGTCGGCGAGCCCATCAACCCCGAGGCGTGGATGTGGTATCACAGGCTCATCGGCAAGAAACGCTGCCCCATCGTGGACACCTGGTGGCAGACCGAGACAGGCGCCATCATGGTCACGCCGCTGCCCGGCGTCACTCCCGCCAAGCCCGGCTCGTGCACGCTGCCGTTCTTCGGCGTCGTGCCGAAGGTGCTCGACGAAAAAGGCGTCGAGGTGCCCGCCAACAGCGGCGGCAAGCTCTTCCTCACCCAGCCCTGGCCCTCGATGCTGCGCACCCTCTGGGGCGACGATGCGCGGTTCAAGAAGCAGTATTGGAGCGAGATCCCCGGCCTCTATTTCTGCGGCGACGGCGCCCGCAAGGACAAGGACGGCTACCTCTGGGTCGTCGGCCGCATCGACGACGTGCTCAACGTCTCCGGCCATCGCATCGGCACCGCCGAGGTCGAAAGCGCGCTCGTGTCGCATCCGTCCGTCGCCGAGGCGGCGGTCGTCGGCCGGCCCGACGACCTGAAGGGGCAGGCGCTCGTCGTCTTCGTGACCCTCAAGTCCGGCCAGACCGCCAGCCCCGAGCTGAAGGAGCAGTTGCGCGCCCATGTCGGCCGGGAGATCGGTTCGCTCGCCAAGCCCGACGACGTTCGTTTCGCCGCCGGCCTGCCCAAGACCCGTTCCGGCAAGATCATGCGCCGGCTCCTCAAGGAGCTGGCCACCTCCGGCAACATCAAGGGTGACACGACCACGCTCGAGGACTTCTCCGTCATCGCCGCGCTGCAATCCGACGAATAGGGTGAAGGCGGTGTGCCCTCACGCCGCTCGCAACTTGGAGGGCTCGCGTCACTGCGAGCCGGCCTGGCATGCCGCTGTAGCCGGGGTCGGTGACCCCCGGCCGGCTGTAGGAGCGGCTTTACGCCGCGACCACCTTGCGTCAAACAGCATTCATGCGGTCGCGATCATGTGGCAGGGCGCTTTCTCCGAAAGCGCCGCGGCGCGTTGGGACAACGCGCCCTACCTCCGGCTTCACCTTGCTCGAACTGCTCGCGGTCATCGGCGTCATCGCCGTGCTCACCGGCATCGTCATCGGGGTGGGGCGGCGCGTCGCCGAGACCGGCCGCACCGCCCGCGCCAAGGCCGAGCTCGCCGCGCTCTCCGCCGCGCTCGAGTCCTACAAGCGCCAATACGGCGATTACCCCCAGACCGGCTCCGTGCCCAACCAGGCGGACGGCATGGCGGCCACGGGTGATGGCCCCGGCATCCTGTTCAACGCGCTCACGGGCAAGCGAGGGCCGGGTGCCACTCTCGCGCAGATCAATGGCCGGGTTCTTGTGGAACTGGCGAAGTTCGCACTGCAGGATCCGGCGGCATTGCCGGCATCCGGCGGCAGCGCGCAACTCGCCAACGCCTTCGTCGATCCCTGGGAGCGCCGCTATCTCTACGCCTACAAGACCGACTCCACGTGGAAGAACCCGTCCTTCCTGCTCTGGTCCGCCGGTCCCGACGGAAAGGATTCGGCGACGCTTGCAGTAGGCGGCTATCCCGACCTTGCCGCCCCGGAAAACGTCGATAACATCTGGGTGAATCGGTGATGAGACTTACGCCACCAGTTTCGCGCGGCAGCGCGGGTAGGGCGCTTTCTCCGAAAGCGCCGCGGCGCGTTGGGACAACGCGCCCTACCTCAGTTGTAGGGCGGGGTCGCCGAACCCCGCCACCAATGGCGGGATCAGCGATCCCGCCCTACAGCGTAGTCCGCGGGTTCACCCTTCTCGAACTGCTTTCCGTCATCGCCGTCATCGGCATCCTCGCGGCGCTGTTGTTCCCGACGGTCGGCGCGGCGCGGCGCTCGGCCAACAAGGCCCGGACCAAGGTGCAGTTCACCCAGTGGGCTGCCGCCATCGAGTCCTTCCGCAGCGAATACGGCTACTATCCGGCGTTCGACGCCACCAACCTCGTCAACGGCGGTGCCAGCACCGCGCCCGCCGGTGATCATCTTTTCCACGACATCCTGGCCGGGAAGAAACGCGACGGCAGCGCCCTGACCGGCACGCTGCCGGCCTCGGCGGGCGGGCAGAACCGCAAGCGCATCGGCTTCTACACCTTCACCGACAACGACCTCACCGATGCCTCGTCGCCCGCGCCCAACCTCATCCGCGACGCTTTCGACAACACCGAGATCGCCGTGCTGGTGGACAGGAATCTCGACGGGGTCATCAACTCTTCCGACTACGGCGGTTCTCTGCCATTGGTCGCCGGCATCGCGCCCGGCACGACGGACTTCCCCGCCGCCGGCATCCGCGCCGGAGTGATTTTCTACGCCCCGGCGCCCGACGCCACCGCGGCGCAACCGGAGTTCATCTTCAGTTGGAAATGAGCAGAAGGAGATTCTTCACACAAAGGTCGCGAAGGTAACGAAGAACATGAATACGAAGCGCAGCCCTTTGTGTCCTTTGCGTTCTTGGTGTAAGAGTGGTTTCACTCTTCTCGAGCTGCTCGTGGTCATCGGGTTGATCGCGGCGATGTCGTTCCTGCTCATCGGCGGGCTGGCCGGCGGCGGCAAATCCGCCGCGCTGCAGGCGGGACAATCCACGGTGGCAAATCTCCTCGCCGCCGCCCGCACCCGTGCCATGGCCTCCGGCAACCAGACGCGAGTGCTTGTCCAGCAGGACGTGCAGAGTTCGGTCGCGACTGAGCGCTACGGACGCTTCCTTGCGCTGGAGGAGCTTCGCGATGGAAACTGGGAAACCATCCAGACGATGTTCTTGCCTGCCGGCATCTACGTCGTGCCGCACCAGAATCGCACACCGCCCAACCTCTTCGGCACAGCTGCTCCATGGACCAAGCTGGATGGTTCGCGGCTCCACTCCTCATGCCTCAATCGTTCCCTCCTGACGCGTCCGGTGGACGGCACTATCAGCGAGGGTTGGATCGATCTGCCTTTCACCGCACAGGGGACGCCATCCGCCAGCGGGCTCCTTGCGGTCGCGACCGGCCAGCCGCTGGCGCCAGGCAGCTTTGCGGCCGGGGAGTCACCTTTCATGCTGGAAAACCAGGAGTCGGTGCGGGGCCTCCAGCTCACGTCCTACGGGCTGGCGATCCTGATCAACGACCGCAGCGGGTTCTAGATGCGGCCGACGATCCCACGCTCCGCATTCTCGCTCATCGAGGTGGTGCTGGCCGTGGGCATCACGGCCGTGGCGGTGGTGGTCATCATCGGGCTCCTGTCGGGTCTGACCCGCCAGTCGGTCGAGGCCGAGGACACCCAGACGGCCCTCCGGCTGCCCGAGGCAGTGACAGTGGAGCTGAAGGCGTTGGCAACCCAGCAAGGCTTCGACAATCTCGCCGGCAGCATCGCGGTCATGTCCGCTGCCACGGACGAGGGGTTGCTGCTGGTCGCGGCAAGGGACGGCTCGCAGTTGCGCCGGTTCGTCACCGGGGAGTCACCGGCGCGCGAGCAGTATTTCCTCATCGAGGTCCGGAAATTTTCGTCGGCGAGCTCGCTGGCCTACAATTCGGCGATGGCCGTGCTGCCGCTCAACATCCGGGTGTCGTGGCCCTACCGGCAGCGGACGCCTAACGGCCTGACCGCCGTTCTGCCGCTCGCCGGCCGGCAGAATGTGAACTTCAACCTCGCCATCAACCGATGAGCGCGGGGCGCAAACGGAGAGGCTTCACTCTTATCGAGCTGCTCGTCGCGGCGGTCATCACGCTGATCCTGGTCGGTGTCATCCTGGGTGTGACAACCGGGGTGCTGAATCTCTGGCGGCGCACGCAAGGCGGATTCACGGCCAACGCCGAGGCCAAGCTCGCGCTCGACCTGCTCGAGCGCGACCTGCAGGCGGCGGTCTGGCGGCGCGACAGCAACGCGTGGTTCGCGGTCTCGGTCGTCAACGATGCCAGCGGGCTGGCCAACCGCGGCTGGTTGACGACGGGCGCGATGACGAAGCCTGCCGGCGAGGAGAGCCTGCGCCTGCTGCCCGATCCCGGCACGGACGGGGAAGCGCGCCTGGCCGACGCGCGTTTCGGGCTGTCCGGCGCGTGGCTGCGGTTCATTGCGACCAACGTGGAGTCGAGCGGCAGCCTGCCGGTCGCCACCGCCTACCAGATCGCCCGCCGGCCTCTGACCGGAACGGTCAACACCTCCAATCCTGCTCCGCTGCGATACACGCTCTTTCGGTCTGTGGTCCGGACGGCGGACACTTTCACGAACGGCTACGACATCATGTCGAGCTCCTATGGGAGCACATCCAACACGCCGGGCAGCCAGCGCGACGCCTCGACGATCGCCAATCCGGTGAACGCCGATGCGCTCGCCACCAACGTGATCGACATGGGCGCGTGGCTGTATGTCCGCGAGACCAACGGGTCGCTCCGGCGGATTTTCCCGGCCACGACCGGTGACGTGGCCCACGTCGCCAGGGGCAATTCGACCGCCGATGCCAGCCGGATGCCCGAAGCGGCCGACGTGATGCTGCGCGTGCTATCCGAGGACGGAGCGGCGCAGATCGAGGCGATCGAGACGGGCCGGGTGACGCGTCCACCTCAATACGCGACTGATGCCGAGTGGTGGTGGGCGGTGGCCGAGGCGAATTCTCGTGTTTTCGTGCGACGAGTGGAACTGAAGGGAGGCGCGCTGTGAAGCAGGAGCGCGGCTTCGCCTTGGTGCTTGTCATCGCCCTGCTGGGGTTGCTCGTGCTGCTTTGCTATGCGCTGGCTGCACTGGCCAAGGTGGACTCGCAGCTCGCCGGCACCGCGGTCTATCAGACCCAGGCCCGGCAGAACGCGCTGCTCGGGCTGAACGTGGCCATCGGAGAGTTGCAGCGTCATGCTGGAGCTGATGACCGCATTACCGGGATGGCAGGAATTACGGGCGCACCTGGCGGAGCGAACGGGCGGGCGCGTCACTGGTGCGGGGTTTGGACCGGCACGGGCGCATTCCTCAGCTGGCTGGCGTCTGGCGCGGTCGATGCGACAATCCCCAACCTCACCGGGACAAACGCGATCGCGTTGGTATCAACGGGTTCGCTCAGCTCTGATGTGACCAACAGAGAGCATGTCTGGGTCGTGCGTTCGCCTGTTTCCGTCGCAGGCGGCGATGGGACGAGCCTTGTGCTGGGTAATTACGCTTACTGGGCCGGCGATGAGGGAGTGAAGCTCAGCCTGTCGGTGCCGGATGGCGATGCGGTCGTGGCTGGGACCAAGCACGCGATCACACGGCACTTCACAAGCATCCAGCCCACGGACGCCAATCTGCTAAAGCTCCAGGCATATGAACAATTGACCCTGCCGGTTTTCACGACCACCGCACTGCAACCACCCGGAGGATTCCACTCCTACACACGAGCCCACTACGGACTGGTCGCAGGCGTGCCCAAGGCCGGCGTCCTCAATGTAAATTCGGCCGGCTCCCGCTATTGGGAGGGCGTTGCTGCGACATATAATCAACTGAAACCGGGAGGAACCGGCTCAATCACCCCGGCCACCTTCGGCAACGCGAGCAATATGTCAGCACCAGCACTCTGGTCCGGAGCCAGCAGCGGGAAGATGGCTGCCGGTCCATTCATCAGCATTGACGGCTTCCTCAACAACTCGCGGGTGATTTCCGCCATCACGACCGGAGCCACACTGCTGAATTTCCGCATCACGATGCAGGATTGGCTGGCCGTTCGCTCGGACACGTTTCGCATCCGCGCCTACGGTGATGCGGTGAATCCCGCTGATTCGGCACGCGTCGAGGCCAAGGCGTATTGCGAGGCCATCGTCCAGCGGACGCCGGAGGCGCTGCCGGGCTTCGGCCGGAGGTTCGTCATCACCTATTTTCGCTGGCTGGGGCCGGACGACATCTGAGCCGGAGAGCGTCGTCGAGCGACGCCCCTACAAAGTTCTCAGCCGCGGCCTTCGAGCAGGTAGGTGCGGACCTCGCCGATGCCCTTGCACTCCACGCTGCCGCGGCTGGTCAGCTTGAAGCCGTCCTTGACCAGCAGGTCGTGGGTGCTTTGGGAGACGTTGGCGCGGTCGGGCAGGCCGGAGGACTGCATCCGGTCGGCCATGTTCACGGTGGCGCCCCAGAGGTCGTAGGTGAACTTGCGGCTGCCGATGACGCCCGCCACCACCGGGCCGGAATGCATGCCGATGCGCATGGAGAGGTTGGTGCCGCGCTCCCGGTTGAGCGTGGCCAGCGAATCGAGCATTTCCAGGGCCATGTCGGCCACGGCGGAGGCGTGGTCGTGGCGCGGGTCGGGCAGGCCGCCGGCCACGAGGTAGGCATCGCCGATGGTCTTGATCTTCTCGAGGCCGCGGCGGCCGGCGATGCCGTCGAAGCGCGAGAACAGCGAATTGAGCAGGGCGACGAGATCCTGCGCGTCGGTGCGGCTGGCGAGGTCGCTGAAGCCGACGATGTCGGCGAAGAGCACGGTGACGCCCGCGTAGCGCTCGGCGATGGTGTGCTCGCCCTGCTTGAGGCGCTCGGCGATGGAGCGGGGAAGGATGTTGAGGAGGAGCCGCTCGGATTTCTCCTGCTCGTTCTCCAGGAGCTTCTTGTCCTGCTCCAGCTCGATCACGCGGAGCCGGTCGAGGTCGCGCAGGCGCTTGCGCTCGAGCGAAGCGCCGAGCCGGGCCTTGAGAAGGACGGAATTGACGGGCTTGGGCAGGAAATCCTCGGCGCCCAGCTCGATGCAGCGCACGACGGCCTGGAGCTGGTCGAGGCCGGAGGCGACGATGACGGGCACATGGCGGCGCAGCGGGTCGTGGCGGAGCGCGGTGAGCACGCCGAAGCCGTCGAGCTTGGGCATGGTGAGGTCGAGGATGACGACGTCGAATTCGCGCTCGTGCAGGAGCTTCAGCGCCACCTCGCCGTCCTTCGCCTCGGTGATGTTCTGGTAGCCGAGGGCGCCGAGCATCATCCGGACGACCTCGCGGAGCTGGTCGGAATCGTCCACGAGGAGGATGGCGGCCTCCTGTTCGGCGGTCTCGCTGCTGGCGCGCTCCAGCTCGGCGAGCTGCTGCGGAGTCAATCCGCCCGGCGCCGACGGTTGCACCAATTGGAAGGGGCGGGCGCTGGAGCGGTCTTCCTTGGGAGCGGGCATCGCGATGCTGTATGGGGAATACCCCAAGCCTCGGCAATGGTTCCTTTGCGAAAAGGAAGGCAAACTTCAGCCGACATCGCCGCGGTGGCGCCGCTCCGGTTTGCTCGCAACATTCCTTCCTGTTGACCGGCGGCAAGTGGTGCCAGGGGCCGGGATTGAACCGGCGACCAAGGGCTTATGAGTCCCCTGCTCTACCACTGAGCTACCCTGGCGGAGAGGTGGCGGAATGAGCCATAATTCGAAGGGGAGTCCAACAAAAAACTTCCGCGCCGGACGAGCCGCCCCGGGATGGTTGCCCGCCGCCACGGCGGTCCGGGCTTGCTCCCTGGAAGCGATGGCGCAGAACGATAGTCCCGTGAGCAACCCCGCGCAACCAGCCGCATCGGGCAGATACGCGGGCAGCGCGCTGGTGCTCGGCGGAGGCGGCGCGCGCGCGGCGTATCACGCCGGGTTCCTGCGGCGCCTGGGCGAACTGCAGCCGGGCCTGCATTTTCCCATCCTCACGGGAGTTTCCGCCGGGGCCATCAACACCGCTTCCCTGGCCTCGGGCCGGGCGAACTTCGCGGTGAATGCGGCCCGGCTCGCCGAGTTCTGGGAGAACATCACCGCCGAACAGGTCTTCCGGGCGGACTGGGCGGCCCTCGGCCTGAACATGCTGCGCTGGTTCGGCCGGCTGGTCGGCGGCGGGACGCCGCTGGCGTCCACGACGCGCAGCCTGATGGATACCGGGCCGCTGCGGGCGTTCCTGAGCCCGCCGCTCGCACGGGATGGGGGCCGGCTGCTCGGGGTGGCGGAGAACATCCGGCGCGGACGGATCGACGCGGTGGCGCTCGTCACGACCAACTACGCGACCGGTGTCTCCACCAGTTGGGTGGAAAGCCGCCGCATCACCTCGTGGATCCGGCCGGGAAGGTGCGGGCTGCCGGCGGACCTGACGCTGGACCATGTGATGGCCTCGGCCTCGCTGCCGCTTTTTTTCCCGGCGGTGAAGCTGGCCAACGCCTGGCACGGCGACGGCGGCGTCCGGCTGCAGGCGCCGTTCTCGCCGGCCATCCATCTGGGGGCGCAGCGCATCGTGGCGCTGTCCACCCGGCCGTTGCGCCCGCATTACGAGGCCGATCCGGTCCAGCCGCTGCCGTATCCGTCCCCGGCCAGTGTCATCGGCCTGCTGCTCGATGCGGTGTTCCTCGATGCGGTCGAGCAGGACGAGCTGCACCTCCGGCGGGTGAATGCCTTGGCGCGGACGCGGGACACGATCGCGGAGGGCGCGCTGCGCCGGGTCGAGCTGCTGGTGGTGCGGCCCTCGGTGGATCTCGCCCCGATGGCGCGCAAATACGAGGCGGAGCTGCCGCGCGCCTTCCGCTTCGCCACGCGCGGGCTGGGCACGCGGGAGGCCGCCCAGTCCGAGCTGCTCGCCACGCTCATGTTCAACTCCGGCTACGTCCGCGAGGTCATGGCCATCGGCGCGCGCGACGCCGAGGCGCGCCACCGCGAGATCGCGGCGTTCCTTGCCGGAGAGACTCCCGTGGGTTTTTAGCCTTTAACCCGTGTGGCGGGCGGTCATCAGTCTGCGCTCGTGGACAAGCAGGCTTACGATCTCGTCATCCTCGCCGCGGGCATGGGCCGCCGGTTCGGCGGGTTGAAGCAGGTGCAGCCGGTCGGCCCGGCGGGCGAGCTGATCATCGAGTATTCGGTTTTCGATGCGCTTCGGGCGGGGTTCAAACGCGTGGTGCTCGTCATCCGCCAGGACATCGAGGCGGACTTCCGCGCCACCATCGGCCGGCGGCTGGAGTCGCGGGGGGAGGTGGAATACGTGTTCCAAGAGATGGACGATGTGCCGGGGGCATCGGTCAAAGAGCGCAGCAAGTCTGCGCTTCCACGCCGCAAGCCGTGGGGCACGGGCCATGCGGTCTGGGCGGCGAGAAGCGCCGTGCGGCGACCTTTTGCGGTGATCAACGCCGATGATTTCTACGGCGCCTCGGGTTACGCCGCGCTGGCCGCCCACTTCTCTCCTGATCCCGGACCCCGGACCCCGGACCCCAGCTATGCCTTGGTCGGCTATCCGCTGCGGCAGACTCTGTCCGAGCACGGCACGGTGAGCCGCGGGCTGTGCGCGACCGACGCGGCCGGCCGGCTGCGGAGCATCACCGAGGTCACGAAAATCGAGAAGACCGGCGGTGGTGCGCGCTACACCGATGCTGCGGGAAAGACGCACTCGCTCACGGGCGGTGAAATCGTCTCGATGAACTTCTGGGGATTCACGCCGGCGGTGTTTCCGCAACTGGAGCGGCTTTTCGGGGAGTTTCTGGCGAAGCACGGCGCCGATCCGAAGGCGGAGTTCTACCTGCCGACGGCCATCAGCCGGCTGAACGAATCCGGCGAGGCCGGCGTGGCGCTGCTGCGCAGCGAGGATGCTTGGTTCGGGCTGACGTATCGGGAAGACCTGCCAGCCGCCAGGACCGCGATCAACGGCCTGATCGCCGCGGAACAATACCCAGCGCCCTTGTGGCAATGAGCAGCGCAGAAGATCGGCATCCCGGCTCCCGTGCATTGGGCTGTAGCACTTGTTACAGGCGAATGCAGGGGGGATTTCGCCCCGGGGGTCCCCGGGCGGCGGAGCGGTCACAACTCCGCCAGCAAGGCCCGCAGCTCGCGCTCGGGATCTTCGTGCTGCTGCTCCACGGCGAGCTTGAGCGCCTCCTTCAGCCACGGCCGCGCCTCGGGCTTGCGGCCGAGCCCGACCAGCGTCTTGCCGAGCAGGATGCGCGGCATCATCCAATCAACCTTCTTCCGCGCGCAGGACTCGAGGTGCGCCAGCGCTTCCGCCGGATTGTTCTCCGCCAGCAGCGCCTGGGCGAGGCTGAAACGGAACAGCTCATTCTCCGGCTGCCTGGCGACGAGGGCGGCGAACTGCTGCGACCGCATGGCGGTCAGTCCACGAAGAGCGCCACGGCGGTCGAGTTGTCGTATCCGCCGCGGTCGTTGGCCAGCCCGATGAGGGCGGTCGCCCAGGCCTCGGGACCTTCGCAGCCGACCAGGCGGGCGGCGATTTCGCGCTGCTCGACCATACGGGTGACACCGTCGCTGCAAAAGAGATACCGGTCGCTTTTTTGCAGGGCGAACTCGAGGTGCTCGCCCTCGAGGGGCGGCGGCTGGCCGACGCAACGGGTGAGGGCGAGGCGGTTTTCGAGCACCAGCCCGACCGACTCGCCGCGGGCGATGCGCTGGCGGACCTCGTTCTCGATGTTGTGCTCGCTGGTCAGTTGCTGGATCGAGCCGCCACGCACGCGGAGCAACAGGCTGTCGCCGACCTGCGTGACGTGGAGTTTCTGGTCGGACACATGGCCGAAGGTCAGGGTGGTGCCGATGCCCATGCGCGCGCTGAGCGTGCGGCCGAGCTGGAAGACCCGCTCGTTGATCTCCGCGAGGGCGGCGGCGTAGTCGGGCTTGGCGAACATCGCCGGGCGGGAAAAGATGTCCTGGATGGCGGCGATGGCCGTCTGGCTGGCCTGCGCCCCCGCCGGCAGCCCGCCGATGCCGTCGGCCACGGCGTAGAGGCCGTGCCCGGGGTCGTGCAGGAAACTGTCTTCGTTTTCCGCCCGGACGCGGCCGATGTCGCTCAGGGCGTGGGAGCGGAGGTTCATGCGGCCCAGACGCTGAAGACTCTCCCGCTCAAGGGAAAGGTTGAAAAGAAGTTTCGCGGTTTTCCCGGGTGAGACGGGTGATTTTGGTTGCGGGCAGCGAGGCGATGAACTCGCGCCCGTAAGCCTTGGTGAGCACCCGGGAGTCGAGCAGGGTGACCACGCCGCGGTCGGTGTGGTTGCGGATGAGCCGGCCCACGCCTTGGCGGAACTGCATCAGCGCGTCGGGCAGGGTCAGCTCGCTGAAAGGGTTTCCACCCTGCGCGCGCACCCGCTCGGCGCGGGCCTCGGCCACCGGGTGGGTCGGCGGATCGAAGGGCAATCGCGTGATGATGACCTGCGACAGCGCGCGGCCCGGCACGTCCACGCCGGTCCAGAAGCTGTCGGTGCCGAAGAGCACGCCCTTGCCCGCGGCGCGGAGCCGCCGGGCCAGCTCGGTGCGGGAGCCGTCGCGCCCGTGCAGGAGCAGCGGCCGGCCCGCCGCGGCGAAATCCCCGGCCAGCAGGTCCGCCACGGCGCGCATGTCGGCATGGCTGGTGAAAAGCACGAGCGAGCCGCCGGGGTTGGCCAGGGCGCAGAAGCCCACGTAATCGGCGAGGGCGTCGAGGTCGAGCCGGGCGCCCTGCGCGGAGGGCGGCGCCATGTCCTCGGCGACATAGATGCGCATGTTGCGCTCGAAGTCGAAGGGCGACGCCTCGACCGCCGCCTGCTCGCCATCCGCGCCCGTCCGGTGCTGGAACGGCTCGATCTGGCCGCCGACGGTGAGCGTCGCGCTCGTGAGCACGACCGAGGTCTCGCGCCGGAAGAGGTTGGCCCGCAGGTAGGGCGCCACGTCCAGTGGCGCCGCGCGGAGCGTGACAGTGAAGCCCTTCCGGCCGCCGCGTTCGAGCCAGTAGACGGAGTCGTCCTCGGCCAGCCCGAGCCAGCGCGAAATCTCGGAGCGGTAGCCCTTGAGACGCTCCAGCTTGTCGAGCATCTCGTCACGCTGCGGGCTGCCGTCGGGCAGGCGGGAGGCGAGGTCGCCGACCTTGCCGATGAGTTTGAGCAGTGGCGCGTCAAGCAGCGGCTCAGCGGCATCGGGCGAGCGGAGCCGGACGATGGACTGCGCGGAGAGCAGCTTTTCACGCAGGTATTCAAAGAACACGGCTGAGGCCTCGAGGGCGTCCTCCACGGCCTGCCGGTCGGAGGCGTCGCCGAGCTTGGCGAGAAGGCCGCGGCGCTTGACGGGGTGGTGGAGCGACTTGAGCAGCCGGTCGACGCCGATGTTGGAAACGTGGGTGCCGGTGTGATCGGTGGCGACATCAGGCACGGTATGCGCCTCGTCGAGCACGACAAAATCATCGGGCCGCAGCACGCCGCGCACGCCCTCGCGCCCGGCGAGATGGCCGATGTTGAGAAGCGAGAACAGCAGGCTGTGGTTGACGATGAGCACCTGCGCGGCGTCCACCCGGGCGCGGGCGCGCTGGTAGAAGCACGTCTGGGGATCGCAGTTTCGGCGCGAGCAGACGCCGGAGTCGGCGTTCACGAGGTCCCAGACCTCGTCGGCGGGCGGGGGCTGCAACTCGTGGCGCAGGCCGTCGGCGGACTTGGCGGCCCAGGCGGCGACGCGCAGCAGCTCGGTCTGCTCGGCGGTGGCGAACAGCTCGGCCTTGTCCTTCAAGGTCTGCGCGAGGCGCGTCGTGCAAAGGTAGTTCGACTTGCCGACAAGCACGGTGGAGCGGAAAGCGGCGAACGGCTCCAGTTCGGGCACGCCGGCGAAAAGCTTACGGCAGAGCGGCAGATCCTTTGTCTCGAGTTGCTCCTGCAGGGAGATCGTGTGCGTAGAGACCACGAGCTGGCGGCGCTGCTCCGTGGCGAAGATGATGCCCGGCACGAGGTAGGCGAGGCTCTTGCCGACGCCGGTGCCGGCCTCGAAGAGCAACGGCCGGTCGCTGGCGAATGCGGCAGCCACGGCGCGGGCCATGCGCTCCTGCTGCGGCCGATGTTCGAGGCCGAGCGCCGCGCAGAGCGAGCCGCCGTCGGAGAAGATTTCCGCGGTGAGCTCGCGCACCCGGAGCGGGAGCGCGCCGGTTTCCTCGTTGAGCCCGATCATGGGCGCTCAATGAGCCGGCGATGGACGGGCGGCGCAAACGAATACTGAATCCCGGTCTCATCCGCAGCGGGTGTTTCAATTTGCGGCCTCACGCCGGCCGGGCTACATCGGTTCCCGTGCAGCATGCCGGCCACAGCCACGAGGAGGGCGACTGGGTCAGAACCCTGGTCCGGTTTCTCTCCGAGCAGCCGGGAGTGGGAGCCATCCGGATCGACGCGGAGGGCCACAAGGTTTCCGTGGCGACGATCGGCCAGGTGGACCTGCGGATGCTGGAGGACAAGCTGGCGGCGACCATCGAGGCGGTGGAGGAGCAGCTCGCCGAAGCCGCCGCGCGGACACCCCCCGCGGGATTCTCCCTGAAGCGCGAGGGCGGCGCGATGGTGCTGGGCAAGAATGTCGGCAGCACCGTGGAACGGCTCTGGCTCTGGCGCGAGATGGAGTGGCCGGAGATCAAGCCGCAGCCGGCCGAGCCGGAATGGAAGGAGCTGGCGGTCTTCGCGACGGTATGCGGTGGCGCGGGCCTGGCGGGCTTTGCGGTGGAGCTGCTGGCTCCCGGCTGGCCCTGGCTGGCGCGTTCGCTCTACGCGGTGGCGTTGGTCGCCGGTGGCTGGGATGCGGCGGTGGACTCCTGGGAAAACCTGAAGAAGCGCGAAGTGGACATCCATTTCCTGATGGTGGCGGTGGCGCTGGGCGCGGTCTGCATCGGCGCGTGGGGCGAGGCCGCATTGCTGTTGTTCCTCTTCTCCGCCGCCGGGGCGATGGAGGAATACGCGCTCGACCGCACGCACCGCGAGGTGAGCGCGCTGCTGAAAAGCGCGCCGAAGCACGCCATCGTTGTCGAGGCGGATGGCGCAGAACACGAGGTGGCGGTGGAGGAACTGGCTATCGGCCAGCGCGTGCGGGTGCGGCCGGGCGGGGCGTTCCCCGCCGACGGCATCGTGCTCGGCGGCAAGAGCGCGAGCGACGAATCCGCGCTCACCGGCGAGGCGACACCGGTCGAGAAGCGGAAGGGCGATCCCGTTTTCAGCGGCACGCTCAACCTTTGGGGCGCGCTCGACTTCGAGGTCGGCCGGCTGCCCGCGGAAAGCACGCTGCAGAAGATCATCCGGCTCATCCAGACCGCGCAGAAGCTGCGCGCGCCGAGCGAGCGCTTCACGGATCGGTTCGGCACGGGCTACACCTACGCGGTCATCGGCGGGTCGGCCGCGATGTTCCTGCTCTGGTGGCTGGGCTTTGAGCTGCCGGCTTTCGCCAACACCGGGGAGACCCGCTCGGCCTTTTATCGCGCCATGACGCTGATGGTCGTGGCCAGTCCGTGCGCGTTGGTGCTTTCCATCCCTTCCGCTATCCTGGCGGCCATTGCGTGGGGCGCGAGGCACGGCGTGCTGTTCCGCGGCGGCGCGGCGATCGAGAAGCTGGCCGGGATCAACGTCGTGGCGCTGGACAAGACCGGCACGCTGACGACCGGCGAGCTCACGGTGCAGGGCTACGAGAGTTTTCCGCCCGGCCGCGAGCAGGAGGTGATGGAGCTGGCGTATGCACTGGAGGCGAAATCCGAACACCCGCTGGCGCGGGCCGTGGTGGCCGACGCGCGGGCGCGCGGACTGAAACTGCGCGAACCCGAGGACTTCCAGAACATCGTCGGGCAGGGCGTCCGAGGCACGGTGGACGGGGCCCAGGCGTTGCTGGGCCGGCGCGAATTGCTCGAGGCCGGGCCGCTGGCCGGTTGGGCGGAAAAGCTGCCGCCCGCGCCGGCCGAGCTGGCCGAAATCTGGATCGTCGGACGCGACCTGCTCGGCCGGGTGCTGCTGCGCGACCAGATCCGCACCGCCTCGCGCGGCGTGCTGGAGGAATTGCACCGGCAGGGCATCCACACGGTGATGCTGACCGGCGACCGGCGGCAGGCGGCGGAGTCGGTGGCGAAGGAAATCGGCGTGGCCGAGGTGCGCGCCCACCTCACCCCGGAGCAAAAGGTCGGAGCGATCGTGGAGCTGCGGCAAGCCGGCCCGGGTCGCCGCGTGGCGATGGTCGGCGACGGCGTGAACGACGCACCGAGCCTGGCGGCGGCGGATGTCAGCGTGGCGATGGGCGCGCGCGGCAGCGACGCGGCGCTGGAGCAGGCGGAGGTCATCCTGATGCACGACCGGATCGAGAACTTCCTCGCGGCGTTCCGGCTCAGCCGCCGGGCCAAGGCCGTCATCCGGCAGAATCTCGCCATCTCGCTCGGGGTGGTGGTGGTGATGGTCGTTGCCACGACGGTGGGGGTCGTCCCGCTGGCGGTCGGCGTGGCGGCCCACGAGGGCAGCACCCTGGTGGTCTGCCTGAACTCCCTGCGACTGCTGTTCGGTCGCGGCGGCTAATGCCGCCTTGCAAACGTCGCCCCGACGGAGAAACTATCCCCGTCGGCAGGCGTCATACATTCACCATGAAAACGAGACTGTGGCTCGGTTTTTCCCTGGCGGGGGCGGTGTTCGTGTCCGCAGGATGCACGTTTCCGTCGTCGGGGCCGGTGATACCGGCCAACCAGGCCAATCAATTGCAGACCACCGAGCCCGGCACAGTGGTGCGGGTGGCGAGGGTGACCGTCGAGGGCCGCCGCTCCAATCTCGGGCAATACGGCGGCGGCGTGGTCGGCGGCGCGGCGGCCCTGCCGGCCGGCGGCGTGAAGAACACCGGCGAGGCGCTCGGCGTGGCGGCGGCCAGCGTGGTCGGCGCCGTGGTGGGCGAGGCGACCGAGGAATACCTGACCCGCAAGGAGGCCGAGGAACTCACCGTGCTGCTCGAAGACGGCCGCATGGTGACGATCGTGGAGACCACGCAGACCGGATTCCAGGTTGGCGACAAGGTGCATGTCATCCACCGCCCCGCCGGCGCGCAGGTGGCGCTGGCCCTGAATCTCTGAACGCACACCACCCAGACACCCCATGAAGAGACACACCCTCCTTGCCGGATTGCCGGCGATCCTCGGACTGCTCGCCGGTTGCGGCAGTCCCTCATCGAATCCGCCCCCGACGGTCTATTCAGCCGGTCAGGTGGGCCAGGTCGTCAGCGGCGAGAGCGGGCAGGTGATGGCGGTGGAGGAGGTGCTCATCCAGGCTTCCAGCACGCAGGCCGGTTCGCCCGGCACCGGCGCGCAGATCGGCAGCGCGGTGGGCGCGGGCGCGATGACTGGCAACCCGCTGGCCATCGTCGGAGCGATCGGCGGCATCATGGGCGCCAAGGCCGGCGCGGGCATGGACAACCAGGTGGGCGACAAGATCACCATCCTCCTCGACAACGGGAAGACCGTCACCGTCGTGCAGGCGCGCGACAAGAAGCAGCCCATCATGCCCGGCGAGCGCGTGGTATTGGAGCAGGGCAGCTCGACCTCCATCTACGGCGGCGGCAACGCCCGGGTCGTGCGTGAGGCGCCCAGCAAGGATCCGGATTACTCGATCAAGCCGGGAACAGCTTCCGGCTGGGCGACGAGGTAGTGGGAGCGGACTCAGTGCTGAAGCCGGAGTCGCTGACCCCGGGCACGCCTTGTGGGCAGCCCGCTTGCGGGCGCTCCTTTGGGCGCGCGCCAGCGCGCTGGCCTGTAGCCGCGCTTGAGTGATGCTATGATCGCGAAAGCGTGGCTTCGGGCGGAAAGGCCACGTTGTCGCTTCGCTCCAACGCGGCTACATTACGCCTCAGTCCTCGATCCACACGTGGTCGCCCGTGCGCACCGCGTCGTAAAGCTCGATGATCTCCGTGTTGCGCATCTGCACGCAGCCGCTGCTCGCCGGCATGCCGAGTCGCTCCTCGTGGTTCGTGCCGTGGATGTAGATGTAGCGCGCGTGACTGTCGACGGATTCGGCCGCTGCGTTGGTGCCCGCGTTCACGCCCGGCTCGAGCCCGCGCAGCCAGAGGATGCGCGTGGTGATGAGGTTCTTCTCATGCTCCTCCGCGCCCAGTTCCGAGTAATGCCGGCCGGTGTTCACGCGCGCCTTGAACACGATGCCCGGCGGAGCGCCTGCGCCGATGCGCTCCGCGATCTCGTGCAGCCCGCGCGGCGTGCCGAGCGAATCCTTCACATTCGAGGGCGGGCGCCGCGAGGTGGAGACGACGTGGCTCTTGCGCAAAGCACAGTCGTCGAAAAACATGAGCAGCTGCTGGGCGATGCTGACGCAGATGACGCGACGTGAGGGCTTGATTCCCAGCGCCGCGCACCTTTCCTTCATCCGTTCGAGAATTTCATTCACCGTGAGCAACAACCTTTATCGAGCCGGCATCGTCGGCGCCACCGGAGCGGTCGGTCAAGAGCTTCTTGACCTGCTGCGGCGCCGCGCATTTCCGCTCGCTGAGCTCCGCCCGATGGCCTCGGCGCGCTCCGCGGGCCGCGAAATCGCCTTTGCCGGCAAAAAGCTCGCGGTGGTCGAAGCGAAGCCCGGGGCCTTCGATGGGCTCGACGTGGCGTTCTTCGCCGCGGGCGGCCCGGTGGCGAAGGCGCTGGCGCCCGAGGCGGTGAAGCGCGGCTGCATTGTCGTGGACAAGAGCTCGGCGTTCCGGATGTCGCCGGACGTGCCGCTGGTCGTGCCGGAGATCAACGCCGCGGCGTTGCGCGGGCACAAGGGCATCATCGCCAGTCCGAACTGCTCGACCGCGGTCGCGTTGATGGGCCTTTACCCGCTGCACCTGGCCTTCGGGTTGAAGCGGGTCGTGTTCGCCACCTACCAGTCCGTGTCGGGCACCGGCGCCGACGCCGTGCGCGAGCTCGATGCGCAGACCAAGGCGGCGGTCGCCGGCCGGCCGTTGCCGCGGGAGGTCTATCCGCACCAGATTTTCCAGAATGTCATCCCGCACATCGATTCGTTCGGGGCCGACGGCTACACCGGCGAGGAAGCCAAGATGCGGAGCGAGAGCCGCAAGATCCTCGGCCTGCCGGACCTGAGGGTGTCGGCCACCTGCATCCGCGTGCCGGTGGTGCGCGCGCATTCCGTGGCCATCAACGCCGAGTTCGAGCGGCCGGTGTCGGTCGAGGCGGCGCGGAAGGCCATCGCGGCCTTCCCCGGGGCCGAACTGCTCGACGAACCGGCGAGGAACGCTTATCCGACGCCGCTCGCCTACAGCCGGCAGGAGAAGTGCGGCGTCGGCCGCATCCGGGTGGATACCGCGCTCGACAACGCCCTCGCGCTCTGGGTGAGCGGCGACAACCTCTGGAAGGGCGCGGCGCTGAACGCCATCCAGACCGCCGAGAAGATGATCGAACTGGGCCTGCTCAGACCCAAGACTACGCTGGCCGGGGTATGACCCCAGTTCCCCCTTGCGGGCGCCGCGCGCCTGCGGTTTGGTGCGCGCGGCTCCGGACGCTTAGCTCAGTTGGTTAGAGCATCTCGTTTACACCGAGGGGGTCGGGGGTTCGAGTCCCTCAGCGTCCATTCTGCGATTTGTAGCGGCGCTCTATGAGCGCCGTTCCAATCCGGCGGTCACAGACCGCCGCTACACTCCGGCAAAATTAGTGTTCATTCGTGCCCATTAGTGGTTTCTCCTCTTTCTCCCGATGAAGCTCATCCTCGCGACCAGAAAAAGCCCGCTCGCCCTCGCCCAGGCCAACATGGTCGCGGAGCTTTTTCGCGCGAAGCTCGGCGCGGAGTGCGAGCTGCTGAAGGTCGTCACCACCGGCGACCGGCAGGCGGAGTGGTCGCTGAGCAAGCAGGGCGGCAAGGGGCTCTTCACGGCGGAGCTGGAGCAGGCGCTGCTGCGCGGCGAGGCGCAGGCCGCCGTGCACAGTTGCAAGGATCTGCCCGGCGCCGACACGCCGGGACTCGTGGTGGCCGGCTTCCTCCCGCGCGAGGATGTGCGCGACGTGCTCGTGCTGCGGGCAGGGGTCGGACGCCCGGCCAGCATCGCCACGGGCAGCCCGCGGCGGCAGTTGCAGGTGGCGAAGCTGTTTCCCCAAGCGAAATTCACCGAGATCCGCGGCAACGTGGACACGCGGCTCAGGAAGATCGCCGCCGGACAGGCGGATGCGACCATCCTGGCACAGGCTGGGTTGAACCGGCTGGGCATCAAGGGCTGGGACGGCGTGGTCTTCCGGCCGCTCACGGTCGAGGAGAGCGTGCCGGCGGTCGGGCAGGGCGCCATCGCCGTGCAATGCCGGGCGGAGCTGGCCGGGCAACTGCAACCGGCGCTCGATGCCGCCACCGCCCGCGCGGTCGGGCTGGAGCGCGCCTTGCAGGCCGCGCTCGCTGGCGGCTGCCAGATCGCCTTCGGCGCGCATCTGGCCGGGGGCACGCTGCATTTTTTCCATGAGCAGACGGGAGCGGCGAAGTTTTCCCTCCAGGCGGAGGACATCCAGCGGCCGGCCGTGGCCGCGCGCCGGATACTGGAAAACCTGAAGCTGACCGGATGATGATTGAAAAGCATACCATGTTGGAGGGCCCGTCTCCCGACGGGCCGCGGCCGACCGGGAGGTCGGCCCTCCATTGATTCAGCCGCCGCAATCCATTTCCATCCATGCCTGACTCAAAATCCCTCTCCGGCCGACGCATCGCCCTGACCCGCCCTTCCGGTCCCTCGTGCGACTGGCGCGCCCGGCTGGAGGCGCTCGGCGCCGAGGTGCTGGAGCTGCCGCTCATCAAGGTCTCGAAGGAGATCGACAAGCACACGCTCGCCGACGCGCTCACGGAGCTGGGCGGCTACGACTGGATCGTGTTCACGAGCGCGAACGGCGTGAGGTTCTTCTTCGAGGAGTTCCGGCGCATCTACGACGACGTGCGCTCGCTCGGGCTGCTCCGCATCGCCGTGGTCGGCGAGGCCACGGCCGCCGCTGTGCGCGACTTCTGGCTCAAGGTCGAATGCCAGCCCAAGAAAGCCACCGCGGAGGCGCTGGCCGACGAGCTCATCGCCACCGGCAGCCTGGACAGCGCGAAGCTCCTCGTCATCACCGGCAACCTCAACCGCGACGCGCTCGTGACCAAGCTCGAGGCGGAGCGCGCGATCGTGGACCGGCTGCAGGTTTACAAGACGGAGGAGACTGATCTCGCGGGCGACGCGGTGGCGAAGGACTTCCGCGCCCGCGGCGCCGACGCCATCCTGTTCGCCAGTCCGTCAGCCGCGCAGTCGTTCATGGACCAGGCCGCGAGCCTCAAGCTCGACGCCAAGGCCAGGCGTCCGCTCGCGGGCAGCATCGGCCCGTCCACCACCGCCGCGATGAAGGAGCTCAAGCTGCCCGTGGACTTCGAGGCCGGTGAGCCCAGCCTCGAATCGCTCGTCGCGGCCTTGCTGCGGAGGCTGTGACCACGGCTGGCGCGGAGTCTCACTGTTGGCTGATCAAACCGTCATCCTGAGCGACGCGAAGGATCCAGAATGAACTGCGCCACCGTTCATGCTGATGGATTCTTCGCTTCGCTGCCAATGAACTCGCTTGTTTGTCATGCTGAGCGGAGCGAAGCATCCAGTTGGAGAGACGATGCAGGGAAGCGCATCGAATATCCTGATGGACCCTTCGCGGCGCTCAGGGTGACACGCCAGGGCGAGTTCATCGGCGAGAGCCACCGAAGGCACGGCGCCTTCGTATGTTGTCTCAGAATGACGATACGGGTGTAGTCTTGTGTAATCCGCGTTCATCCGCGTAATCCGCGGAGAATCCTCCCATGATCGGCAGCATCACGCTCAAGGTCTGCGGCATCACCTCCGTCAACGACGCGGTGACGGCGGCCGGCGTGGGCGCCGACTGGCTCGGGTTCATCTTCCATCCGGATTCGCCGCGGCATGTTTCCGAGCCCAAGTTCAAGGCGATGGCGGCCCAGTTGCCTCCCGTGAAAAAGGTCGCCGTCACGGTCGAGCCGCAGCCGGCCGATCTGGCGCGGCTCAAGGCGGCGGGGTTCGATGTGTATCAAGTGCATTTCAAGCACGACACCCCGCTGGAGCAGGTTGCGGCTTGGTCGAAGGAGGTCGGCCCGGAGCGGCTCTGGCTGGCGCCCAAGTTGCCGCCGGATCAGGACGTGAAGCCGGAGTGGCTCGACTTCGCCGGCACCTTCCTGCTCGACACCTTCCACGCCGACAAGTTTGGCGGCACCGGCCAGACGGGCGACTGGGGCAAGTTCAAGCGCCACCAGGCGGCGCATCCGGGCAAGACGTGGGTCCTTTCTGGCGGGCTTAATCCCGACAACATCGCCGCAGCCGTCGCCGCCACCGATGCTCTCTTCATTGACGTGAACAGCGGCGTGGAGTCGTCCCCGGGGCTCAAGAGTCAGGAAAAGCTCTTCGCCCTCTGGCGGGCGCTGGAGCATTTGTAGATCTCGTTTTGATGGGGTGGCGCACAGATTGGTAACCGATGCAAGCGCTCTTAAACCCGGATTCCGCGATTGGAGAATCTGTAGGAGGGGCTTTATGCCCCGATCGGTGGCGGGACATTTCAGTGCTCAAAAGAATCGCGGCATAAAGCCGCTGCTACAGTCGAGCCAACGCATACCAACCGTGGAATCCGGGCTAAATTCAATCGCGGCGCGATTGTCTTCTTACATGACAAGCTACTAATTCTAACTAGCTTTCAAGATGAGACTATTAATCCAAGGCCAGCCTGCGATGCCCTGCAGACGTTTGGTGTCGGCTGCTAAGCGCGGCAGGCCCTCTGCAAGTTGATGAACGACCCCAC
>Ga0187894_10001498_pt1 | contig 29879 bp, 24 predicted proteins | sample GBC1701081metaG_FD_136650 | JGI IMG/M metagenome (GOLD analysis project Ga0187894, IMG submission 136650) | White microbial mat communities from a lava cave in the Kipuka Kanohina Cave System on the Island of Hawaii, USA - GBC170108-1 metaG ...
CGAAAAACGCGCCTCACTGCTCTCGGCTTGCATATCAACCACCTCAAATGCTGACAATCTCTCATCCATCAGCATAGGTGAGTCGCAACGCCACTAACCCTGTGGCTTTCTGACTCAGTAAGACTAATGCCCGGAACCAGATGAGCCCCGCCAGGGAAGAGGCGGCGCCAGGGATACCCTTGAACGCCAGGCACGGCATGAAATCAGGCACTCAAAGCGCGGGCAAGCTCACCTGGAAGCAGCTTGGTTCATCGGGGCGTGGCGCCACACAGGCATCGCCGCCATGCAGGCGCGCGATCCGGCGCACCAGCGAAAGCCCGAGCGCCGCGCCCTTGGGCTCTGGGCGAGCGGCGCCGCCTCGTCAGGGCGGCCGGAGCACGGCGCCCTGAGTGCGGCCGTTGTCGGTGCCGTTGGGCTGGTCTGCGGGATCCTCGACGGCGAAGACTCCGTCCGGATCGGCGTTCGGGTCTGCAGGCGCGGCCTCGTATCTATCCTGCTTCTGCTCCATCTCGCGGAAGTCGGCGTGCTCGGTCACCAACCTGCGCTCGGCCGCGTCGATCGCATCCGCTATTGCCTTGTCCTCAGGGGTCTTGGGCGAACCATCCGTATTAAATTCGGGCTCCTTCGCGGCGGGGATGGTCGTCCTGCCCGCCGGCATGTCGACGAGCGCCGCGCGCACCCGCTCCATCCCGAAACTGTAGAGGTAGACGTGCCCGAGCTCGTGCCGATGGAGGGCGGCCAGGAAGCGCCGGTACTCCCTGCGCTCGTTCGCCGGCGCCGCCTGAAATTGCGCGCGCCGCCACTGCGGCAGGCGGACCTTCGTCGTCCATACGACCTCCTTGATCTGGATGGTGATCCGTTGCGTGGCGGCATCGAAGCGCCACTCCGACCGGTGGTCGAATTCGAACGTCGTCCTTCCGGCAAAGCGCCTCTGTCCGTTCCTCGAAAGGGTTCCTTTCCCGGCCGCAGGGTCGAAGATGTCGTCCGACACCTCGCTGAGGTCTGTGCCCTCCACCTCGTAGCGCTCGTAGCTGGTGCTGCCTCCCGAGCCGTTCGACATCGCTAAATCTCTATATCGGCGCAGTCTTCATTGGTTCCGGTGTAGGTGCCCTCGTCGATGATGGATCTCTCGCCGTTCGGGGTCGTGCCCTCGACCTGTCCGTCAGCGCATTGGCTATAGATGACCCGCCCACTCAGTGTTCCGCAGGACGGCTTGAGCTTGCGGTATCTCGGCTTTTTCCTGGAGATGATCCCTCGTTCGGGCGACGCCATTGCCAAACTCCCGATCGCCATGAGGCGCTCGCGCATTACTCGGAAACGTTCATTGTTCGCAACGTTCCCAGCAAATATTTATATCCTGCCTCATGGTCTTGCACAAGGATCGCTGGACTTCGGTCGCGAGCCAGTCATGCGGGCACGCAGTATGGATCCGGCCAAACGGGCGTTGCCGAGCCTACTCCCGAAGAAGCGGCCTATGCCAAAGCCGAAGTCGAGAATATGGATCGCGAGAGCGCCTATTTTCGCCTCCAGTTCACGCGGCCCGAGACGATCACCTACGCTCCGGCGGACAGCCCCGTCGGCTGGGCCGCATACATGCTCGACAAGCGGCAGAAAAGGACCGATACGCGCGAGCGTGCAATCGACGACATTTACGGTCGTGACAGGATACTGACTGAGGTCATGCTGTTTCTCGTCACCGACACCGTCGCAACCTCGACCTGGCCCTATGCCGGTTTTGCCACAGAGCCATTCGGTCTCCAGCCCGGGCAAAAGATAACAGTGCCGTTTGGCTATTCATCCTTCCCCGACGAGCCGACGCGCGGCATCGATGTCGGCGCCCAGGCGGAAGTCCACAACCTCCTCTTCAAGATGGCGCAATCCGGCATCGCCATCATCGTGATCTCGCCCGAACTCCCTGAAGTGCTGGCGCTCGCCGACCGCATCGTCACCATGCGCGAGGGCCGCGTCACGGGCGAGGTGATGGGCCCGGAAGCCGCTCAGGAAAAACTCATGACATTGATGACCCTCGGGGTGCGACGCCGCCGTGCTTGATGCCGCTTCCGGGCTGGCGATCCATCCTCGACAGAAATGGCTTGAAAGCGCGCGAACACGCCGGCTAAATAAGGCGATGGGCAATCCAGGTTCTGCTGTTGCAGTGTTACTGCCGGGCGCGACGCCGGAACAGTCCGGTGCCGTCCTCGGCGCGATGCGTGCCGTGGCCGAGACGGGCGGCGCCGCGACGCAGTCGGACCGGCTGGCGCTTGAAGGTGCCGCCCGATACGTATTCGGACACGCGAGCCCATTCACCTTCGCCGATCTGGCACCTGTCACGCCGTCCGCGTTGAAGGCTGCACTCGCCGGTTCCGATCTCGGCAATGACGCAGCCAAGTTCCTGACGGTCATGGCGCTGGTGGATGGAAAGCTCGACCAGGCAAAGATTGCAGCGGTGCTACGCTACGCGGACGCGCTCGGCATCTCCGAGCGTTACCTGAACGAGGTCCGCGAGGCAGCGGAGGGCCACTTGCAGGAAGCACTGGCGGACATGACTCGCTGCAACATGGAAAGCGTCACCGGCATGCCGTGGGAAGGCGACGTCAACGCGTGGCTTGTGCCCTATGGCGGCGCCGGTGCGGATCCTGCTCTGGCACAACGTTTTCAGGCGCTGAAGTCGCTGGGCGCGGAAACGTTCGGTCACGCCCTGTGGCGGCATTTCACCAGCAACGGCTACGAGTTTCCCGGCGAGCCGAAGGCACTGAACGTCGTGTTCTCCATCCCCCATGACTCGGTCCACGTTCTCGGCGGCTTTGACACGTCGGCGCGCGGTGAATTGCTCGCTTCGACATTCACAGCCGCCATGCATCCGAAGTTCCCGATGGCCGGCCATATCCTGCCTGTCATCTTCAGCTGGCACCTCCAGGTTCAGATCAACCAGGTGGCCGGCGAGGCGTCGAGCGCCCTGGACCCGGTTGTGTTCTGGCAGGCTTGGGCGGCGGGCGCCGCGGCGACCGTCGACACGTTCTCTCCACAATGGGATTTCTGGGCGCACGTTGCCACGCCGCTCGAGGAGCTTCGGGCGCACTACTCGATCCCGGTCGATGGGGTAGAGCAGGCTGCGACAATGCGCTAAGAAAAGCCCCGGCACAGGCGAGAACCCCGGGCTTCGCGTCCTCTCATTGAGAGTAGCTTGGAGTGACGGCCGGTGCGCCCGCTGATCGCCAGCTTGCGGCGGAACAAGCCTCGGAAAGCCTGGTCCAGGCATTCACCGCGCAACAGCCACAAGCCGACCTTCTGATCCAGCATCACGCGGGGGCGTCCGCCAGCTTGTAGAGGCTGCGGTGCTCATTGGGCCTTAACCGCGCCGACTATGCCTCGTGCTTCACCGTCGCGCCGAACTCGACGCGGATTTTGTCTTGTCTCTTCTTGCGAGCGATGGCGGCTTCAGCGCCGGCGGTTGCGGTGAATATGGCGAGATGTTCAAAATCGCCCTCTTCCGCCGGCGTGAGCGCGATGTCCATATAGGCCGCACGCTCGGGGCTGCTCCCCACCCTTCTGATGATGCGATAAGCGTCAACGAACAGGCGCCCATACCGCCAAAGTTTCCACACCGTTTCGGCGGCCATTCTGAGATGGAACACGCCCGGCCATTCGAAGCCCATGCCTGGCCGACGGTCAGTGCGGTACTTGAGGCGCCCTACGCCGCCTTCCAGCGGATGGACGCGCTCGATCTCGTAGACCGCTTTGAATTCCATCATGTAGCTGACGACTTTCCTGGGGCTGCGGCCCTTGATAGAAGCCTGGCGGCGCGCCACGGTCTCGATGTGGTCGTTGCCATAGTAGGCCCGCCACGCCCCGTCATAGGCCTCTTCCCATTCCTTGTCGCCCATCTTCGGGTGATGCGTCACGCGGTAATGCGTGTTGTATTTGTTGAGATCGCCGTCCATCCACTCGCCGCGGCCCAGCGCATCGCGATGGTCTTCGGAGCCGGGCAGAGGTGTGAGGAAGAACAGCTCCAGCATGTCGAGCGGCAGCTCGTTCTTGATGATCTCGACATCGCGGAGGATCGATTGCTTCGAATCGGCCGGAAATCCCGTGATGTAGCCGGCCCAGGTGTAAACACCCGCCTCGCGCCAGCGCTGCAGCATGGTGCGGTAGTCGGTGATCTTGTTCTGCCGCTTCTTGGCGGCGATGAGATTGTCGGGGTTGATATTCTCAAGCCCGATGAAGACACGCCTCACACCGGACTTCGCCGCTTTGTCGATGAAATTGGGAATGCGGTGGCACTGGGTATCGACCTGGATGGTCAGCTTCACCTTCAGCCCGGGCTTCTCGCGCAAGAGGATAAGCCTGTCGAAGAAGTCCTCCCAGTTCTTGTTGCGCGCCAGATTGTCGTCGGTGATGAAGAAGTGGTCGATGCCCTGCGCGGCGTTCTCGCGGACGATGGCCTCGAGGTCGTCGGGAGTTCGGAACCGGCTCTTGCGCCCCTGCACATTGATTATGGTGCAGAACGAGCATTGATAGGGGCAACCGCGCCCAAGATCGAAACTCGACCGGCTGTTGAAGCTGAGCCGCAGTTCGGAAGCCGGAAGCGTCGGCCAGGGCTGGCCTTCGAGACCCGGCAGATGATTGAGATGGTTGTAGACGGGCTTGAGGTCGCCGGCCCAGGCATCTTGGAGAAGTTCGTCGAAGCGGCCGTCCTCGGCCTCGCCGGCGAACAACGAAATTCCCATTTCCTTGGCGGCAACAAGCTCACGCGGCAGTTCCGACAGCATGGAAATGCAGCCGGAAACGTGGAACCCGCCGAGAGCGACCGGCAGCCCGGCATCGAGGAAGGGGCGCGCCAGATCGACGGCGCGCGGGAACTGGTTCGACTGCACGCCGACCAGGCAGATCAGCGCCTTGCCGCCCCGCCGCTTCACGCCGGCAATGATCTTCCGCGGGCTTACCCGCCGATTGGTTTCGTCGTGGGGTTCGAGGATGATTTCGACATCCTCGCCAAGCACCTTGCGCCGCGCGAGATCGCGGCCCAGACCGTAGAGTGCCGCAAGCGTGTTCGACGGCATGATCGAGCGGTACCAGGTGATCGGATAGCCCTCATCGTCATAACGTGAAGGCTTGATCATCACGACGGTAAAGGCCCTTGGCGCGTCAGCCATCGATTTCCCTCTCTGTGCTGGAACAGCCTTACCACAATTGGCGTGGAAGCAAGGGTCCGCTGTTCACCCGCCAATCGCCGGGCAACACCCGGCGAATTACCCCTTCCCGGCACCGGATCGCGCCGCCCGCTATGAATTCCTTCCGGTCATACCTGCTTCCCCCGGCCCTCCAAGCCGATATCCCGGCTTTCCGCATATGGCGATGAAGGAAGGCAACTTCGCGGGCTATCCGGTGCGCGCGCACGACAGGATAGGCGCAGACGGCCACCACGAGCGCAATTCGGCCGAGAGACAGGGCATGTGGAGGGCCGGATGCTGAGGCAGCGGCGGCGGACGCACGATCAGCGAGCGCCGATCCGGAAGACGCAGATTGAGGCCGTGGATGGAAGCCCCTTGCCCGCCTCGCCAGCGGGACGGCAGTGGGTCGCCGGCTGAAGCAGGGCCATCGCATATGGAGTTTGTGCAGACCCCTCCATGATTCGCAGCGTGGGAGAAGATTCAATGGGGCGGACGACGAGGGTAAGATGCCCATCGTTGTCAACCACATCAAAGAGCCCTCACCCGCCCTTCGGGCACCCTCTCCCATTGCTTCGCAACGGGAGAGAGGGGAAATTGGAGAGCTCGCTCAGCTTGAGACTACTTATATGCGATAGCCCTGCCGGCTGAAGCGACCAGCTGCTGCGCGCTGTCGAACAGGGCGATATCGGCATCGAGCCGCTCGGCAAGGCGCTGGAGCGGCCTCGTCGTTGAAGGCCCCCATCAGGTCTGGTAGAAGGTCCATCGCCGTGGACGTGCGCGAAGAAAGAATCGGGACCGATCGACTTGAGTGCTTCGCCGGCGGGGGAGCCGGTTTCCCGCTGTCCTCCCTCCCGTGCGCGAGGGGCAGGAGAAAGCGGAACCCGCACATCAAGCTCAGTTTCGGACCGATCCTGGCGCTAGGCCTCCTGGCTCTCGTCGCGGTCTTCGGCCATCCTGCCTTGGCGCAGCAAGACGCGGTAGCGCCCCCCGGAGGCGGTCAGCCAAGCGTGGACACGAGCGAGATCCGCCTCGGCATGTCGGCTGATTTTTCGGCGAGCGCACGGGCGCTCAGCATCGAGCTCTATCGCGGCGCCATGGCCTATCTCATCCCGCTCAACAAGGCCGGCGGCGTCAATGGCAGGCAGGTCGAGATCGTGGCCTATGACGACAGATACCAGCCTGATCGCGCGATTGAGAACACGCTGAGGCTGATGCAAGACGACGTCTTCGCGCTGTTCTCTTATGTCGGCACGCCGACCATGATCCGGACGCTGCCGCTGCTCAGGATGCGAAACCTCGAGCATTTCCTCCTGTTCTTCCCCTTCACCGGGGCCGACGCCAATCGAATTCCGCCTTATGACAAGTTCACCTTCAATCTGCGCGCCTCATACGACCAGGAGACCAAGGGGCTCGTCGATCACTTCGTCGCCCACCATCGAACGCGCATCGCGGTGTTCTATCAGGCGGACGCCTATGGAAGGGCGGGATGGGCCGGCGTGCGCAAGGCATTGGCGAGCCACGGACTGGAGATCGCCGGCGAAGCCACTTATCGGCGGGGCTCGCCCTACGATCAGAGCTACGATCCCCAGGTGGCGATCATGGAGCGTCTCAAGCCTGACGCCGTCATCTGCGTCGGCACCTCTCCGGCCTGTGCCGGCTTCGTCCGCGACATGCGCGACAGAGGGGTCGATGCGCCGCTCGCGACGATCTCGTTCGTCGGCAGCGATGCCATGCTGAGGCTCCTCGCCGATGCCGAGCAGAAATCCGGCAAAGACTACACCTCCCGCCTCGTCGGCTCGCAGGTGGTGCCGAGCTCTCAGGACACATCGCTGCCCGTCGTGCGGGAGTATCGCGCGGCGATGGACCGCTACCGCGATGCCATCATGCCGCCGGACTCCTTGATGTATCCGGGCGGAAAGACGCCGGAATCGGCGTATGAACCCCTTCCCTACAGCTTCATAAGCCTTGAAGGCTATCTGAACGCCAAGCTGTTCGTGGCGATCCTTGGGCGGATGGGCGCCGCGCCTGAGCGCGCCGATCTGGCGCAAGCTGCGCTGAGCATGGGCGAGTTCGATCTGGGCCTCGGACAGAAGCTTTCCTTTGGTGGGCCCACGGACCGGCACCAGGCCTCGGACGAGGTGTATTATACCGTGGTTCAAGGCGGCCAGTTCTTGCCTTTGCAGGACGGCGAGTGGGAGGCTTGGTTGAAACGATGAGGATCGCGCGGCTCTATCAGAAGACCCTGTTCGGCATCTTCGCCCTCATGGGGCTCATCCTGGTGTCGACTTCCGTCATCTACGTCCATACCGTCGACCGGCAGCTCACCGACTATTTCGTGAACAGCAGCCGAGCGATCGCGCGCGCCATTGCCAATTCGGACAGCGACCTGATCGTCAACCAGAACTATTCGGGGCTCCAGTCCGTCATCGACCAGTACGTAGACATCCCCGGTGTTTCCTATGTTTTCGTGGTGGACGGCGAGGGAAACATCATTGCTCATACCTTCGTGCCCGGCGTTCCGGACGAGATCGCCGCCGACTACAAGGACGGGAAGGACGTCTATGATCGCTCGCTCGCCGGCCTCGGAAATTTCTCGGAGGTGACGGCAGGCATCATTGCCGGCCAGGCCGGGCGCGTGCATGTCGGTATGGACAAAGACTACTTCGCCTTGCAGGTTCAGACGGCCATCGGCCGGGTGGTCTACCTCCTCGCCATCATCTTCGTCGTCAGCGTGCTGGTGACATACGGGCTGATGTACCAGGTATCCCGGCCGCTTCATCTCCTGGGCAGCTATGCCTGGCATTCGCTCTCCGGCGAGAAGCACTCGGCACCGCCGCCCTCCGGGCTCAAGCGCCTGCTCGGGCGCATCGACGAGGTCGGCGAGCTCGGCAGATTGATTCGCAAGGCGACCGGCAGGGGGCAGGGCAATCGCATATGAAAATTCCTGGACCAAGCGAGCCATCGCCAGTTTTCCCCCTCGCCCGTTGCGAAGCAATGGGAGAGGGTGGCCGAAGGCCGGGTGAGGGCTCTTTGCCTGCAACATGTTGTGCCTTTGAAAGTTTCGCAGGCTTCGAGAAAGAGCCCTCATCCGCCCTTCGGGCACCTTCTCCCATCCTCCGGACGGGAGAAGGGGAATTGGAGGGAGTGATTTCTCCTTCTCGAGTGCCTCGCAGACTTCATTTGCGATTGCCTTACGGCAGGGAAGCGTAAGCATGCGCACGCAAGACCGCGCGCCCAACCGGTGGCTGATCGCTGCCGCCTGCACGGTCCTGCAGCTCTGTCTCGGCACCGTCTATGCCTGGAGCTATTTCCAGCCGCTCCTGGTGGAGCAGTTCCGCTGGAGCAACACCAGCACCTCCTGGGCCTTCAGCCTAAATATCTGCTGTTGTGGACTGTCCGCGGTGTGGGGCGGGATGAATCTTGCCAGGCTCGGACCGCGGAAGCTCGCCGTCGCCGGCGGCATTCTCTTCGCGGCAGGCTATGCGATCGCAGCACTCGCCCTTGCGATGGAGAGCCTCCCGCTCTTCTATCTGGGCTATGGCGGCGTCAGCGGCATAGGCATCGGCCTTGGCTATGTGACGCCGATGGCGACCATCATCAAGTGGTTTCCCGACAGGAAAGGGCAACTGACCGGCATCGCCGCCATGGGCTTCGGGCTCGGCGCCTTCGTCCTCAGTGTCGTGCTGGCGCCTATCCTGATGCATATGCTTTCCGGAAACCTGACGCTCGTATTCGCAAGCCTCGGCGCTATCCTCGGCTCGGTCGCCATAGGTGCCGCGATACTGCTGAAGAACCCGCCGGAGGGCTATGTCCCCGATGGCTTTCTGCCTTCGGCACAACGGGCTAATCAGGGCGAAAGTCCCTATGCGCGGGCCGAGGAAGAGGCCGACCTGCCCATCGGCGAATATCTGCTCGCCGGGCAATATGCGATCATGTGGTTCATCTTCTTCCTCAACATAACGGCCGGCATCTCGATCATCAGCTTCCTGTCGCCGCTCTACCAGGACATCTGGAAGCTCGATAACCCAACCTTGGAGCGATCGGTCCTCGCCGGCTATGGCGCCTCGCTGATCGCCATCAGCTCGCTGTTCAACGGTCTTGGGCGCATCGCCTGGGGCGCGCTGTCGGAGCGGCTCGGCCGCATCAATACTTTTCGCGTCCTGTTCGCCACGCAGCTCGTCGTGTTCGGCCTTCTGATGACGGAGCATAACCCGTACGTCTTCGCCATTCTGGTGTGCTACGTGCTCAGCTGCTTCGGCGGCGGCTTCGCGATCATGCCGTCGATGGTCACCGACGTTTACGGGACGAAGCGCATGGCGCGGCTTTACGGCATCATCCTCACCGCCTGGTCGGCCGCCGGCGTGGTCGGACCGCTGGTGGTGGCGAGCCTCAAGGACAGCTATCCGGACCGCGCCATCATCTATGCGTTCCTGCTTAATATCCTCGTGCTCGGGGTCGCCTTCACCTTCAGCTTTCTCGTCAATGACGAGCGGTTCGTACCCCGGCGGATCCTGCTCCAGGTCTTTACCGGAGCAAAACCTCCGAGCGACCCGCCTAAGCCTACGGCAACGGGGCTGGCGGACGCTTAGAGCGCCGGGCGTTCTCACAAATCGCCTCGGCGCTCTATCTCGCGATATGGCTCGCTCTACGGCTGCGTCGTAGACGGCTGCGTGGTCGTCGTCCCCTGATCGGTGGTCGACGGCTGAGTCGTGGACGGCTGCGTGGTCGTCGTCCCTTGATCGGTGGTCGACGGCTGAGTCGTGGACGGCTGCGTGGTAGTGCTCTGGTCGGTGGTCGATGGCTGGGCCGGAGCAGGCTGCTCAGTCGTAGTCGTGGCCGGCGGCGCAGCTGCTTCCTGCGTGCCTCCAAACCAACCTGCGTAATAGCCGATGAGCAACAGTATAATAACGACCACCACGCCAATCACGATATTTCGCGTATTACTGTTCATGGTTCAACTCCGTGTTGAGGTGGGCAGGACATGCTCCGTAGGCGGGCCGACTTCCCGGCCGCTTTTCTCGCCCCCTGGGCGTTACCAATACGCGAGTCGTGGCCCTGCCTGCAACGGGGACAGTTTACATCGAAAATCCGTCTCCCTTGGCCCCCTGTGATGGCGGCCGCGCCCAGATGCGTCGCGGAGCCCAAGGATTCTGACGCTTGTCCGCCGTTCCGTGCTTCAATACTCCCTCGACGGGCTCATTGTTCAAGGCAGTTCGCAACGGAGACGGTTCATGGGTGAGCGCTTGAAGGTCATTGGCTGGGGGACCGAGAACTCAGGCCTTGACGAAGCGGAGCGGAACCTGCTGTTCCGCTTCCTCGCCGATCGTCTTGGCATCGAGCCCCGGCTCGTCGCCCCACCGCGACTGGCGGACATCAGTCTCAGTCCAGCGCGTGTAGCCGCGCCTGCCGCGATGGCCCATCTGTTCACGACCGACCCCTATGAACGGTGCCTCCACACTTATGGAAAGTCATACCGTGAGACGGTCCGTGCCTTTGAGCGCGACTTCGCCAACGCGCCCGACCTCGTCGCCATTCCGGCGAGCGAAGCGGATGTGACCGCCGTGATGGAGTGGGCGAGCGGAGCGAATGTCGCCATCATCCCGTTCGGCTGCGGCTCCTCGGTCGTCGGCGGCGTCGAGCCCAATATCGGCGATCGCTACGCAGGCGCCGTCAGCCTCGATTTGCGCCGTTTCGACCGCATAGTCGAGGTCGACCGGTCGAGCCGCGCGGCCCGCATCCAAGGCGGAATGCGCGGCCCCGCGATCGAGGCCGCGCTCAAGCCGCACGGCCTCTCGATCCGCCACTACCCGCAAAGCTTCGAATTCTCCACTCTCGGAGGCTGGATCGCGACCCGGTCGGGCGGGCACTTCGCCACGCTCTACACCCATATCGATGATTTCGTCGAAAGCACCCGCACCGTCACCCCTCAGGGCATCCTGGAAACGCGCCGCCTGCCGGGCTCGGGCGCGGGTCCGAGCCCGGACCGCCTCATCATCGGCTCGGAGGGGGCGCTCGGCGTGATCACCGAAGCCTGGATGCGGCTGCAGGACCGGCCTCGCTTTCGCGGTGGCGCCGTTTTCGGCTTTCCCGACCTCTTTGCGGCGGCGAGAGCCGTGCGCGCCGTCGGGCAATCCGGCCTCTACCCCTCGAATCTTCGCGTCATCGACAATCAGGAGGCCGGCATCTATGGCGTGAACGATTACGAAGAAACGATCCTGATGCTGGCTTTCGAGTCGGCGGACCACCCCGTCGAAGCATGGACGAAGCGAGCGATCGAGCTGATCCAGGACAATGGCGGTAGGCGCCACCCCGACGACAGCGCCGCCCAGGCCTGGCGAACGGCATTCATCCGCATGCCCTATGCACGGGAATTGACGGTTCCGCTCGGCCTGATCAATGACACTTTCGAGACTGCCGTGACATGGGACAAATTCGAGGAATTTCATGCCGCGGTGAGTGCGGCGACCGCGACGGCGATCGAGGAGGCAACCGGCCGGGCCGGGACAGTTTCGACCCGGTTCACCCATGTCTATCCCGACGGCCCTGCCCCCTATTACACATTCAACGCACAGGGCACGCCCGGCCGGCTTATCGAACAGTGGCGCCACATCAAGACCCGCGCCTCGGATGCGCTGATCGCAGCGGGAGGAACCATCACCCACCATCACGCCGTCGGTCGCGATCACATGCCCTGGTACCGCGTCCAGCGCCCGACCCTGTTCGGCAAAACATTCGAAGCCGCCAAGAGCGTCCTCGATCCGGCACGGATCCTCAATCCGGGGGTACTGGCGGATTGAGACGATCCGATTATAAGTTCACGGCCTAATCGACCGAAGCCTGCTCGAGGATGGGCTTTTCGTTGGGCACATAGGCCCACGGTTCCGCGCCGGTTGCCTCGATCAATGCGCGCAGGAAGGCATCCTGCCGTTGTCTGGCTTCCGGAACCGGCACCCCGCTGTTCAGCACGGCAAAGGCGACGGCGCCATATTTTGGCGTGCGCAGAACACCGGCGAGCGCCGATGCACCGACTGAGCCGAATGTGCCGGTCTTTCCCACGATACGGGCGCGATAGGGATTCTCGTCGAGACGTTTCTTGAGCGTGCCGGCGTCGAGACCATTGACGGGCAGGACATCGGGCAAATCCTTGCCAAGAGTGCGCAGTTGCTTGCGCAGCTCCCACAGGATCGCGACCGCCGCACGGGGACTGAGGCGGTTCAACTCTTCGGCACCAGCAGCATTCGTAATGGTGACTTCCGAGCGCAAAGCGGATGGGAGACGTTTGCGTATGATCGTCTCCACAGCCTGCGGGCCGCCGATGCGATCGGACAACGCGTGAAAGACATTGTTCGAATATCCGTTCAGGGCCTTGACGATCGTGCTGAGTGGCGGCGAGTGATTTGTGACAAGAATCTTGCCGGATGTCTGGTGCGGCCCGCCGGCAACGAATTTCAGCGCAACCTTGTTCAGCCGCGGGGAAGGCTCGCCAATCGATACCCAAGCTTCACCACCGTCTCGTCCCTGCAGGGCTCGTTTGAGACGGTGGCCTTTGGGATCGGCCTTCCAATTGAAGATCAGCGGCCCTTCCACCTTTATATCGCCCTTGATCTCATGCAGCCCAAGGGCGTCCAGCTTCCGCAACATCAAGAATGCGTTCTCGAAAATGAAGAAGGGATCGCCATTCGCGCGCACCACAAGGTCGCCGTCGAGGCTGCCGCCGATGACCGGCCCGCCAGCCACAAATTGCGTCTCGAATCGATGACCGTATCCGAGGCCTTCAAGCAGAGCGAGGGTCGTTGCCACCTTGGTCACGGAGGCTGGATGGACGGGGCGGGTTTCCTGCTGCGCAACAAGGACGGTTCCGTCTTCCGCTTGAACAAAAACGCCTTGATCGCTCCCTAAATGGATGGCTGCAAGCTTTTGAAGTTCGTTGGGCCATGCGGTGGCGGCGTTGAGTGAAACGAGAAGAATGCAAATGAAACTCAATTTGAAAATTGTCGCGCGCCACAGCAGGTCCACCGGTGTCGGCATTTGTGCCCTCCCTCCCTTTGACGCGACGGCAAATGGAGCCTACTACATGGATTTCTGTCAGTCATCGCCCATTCACGCAAAATGAGGCCAGCCCACCATGCGGCCAACCCTTGTGATTTTGGTTGTCGGCCTCAGTCCCCAACTTGTCGGGCCTCACATGCCGAACCTGGCACGCTTCGCAAGTCGTGGTGGACAGCGCCAGATGTCGACGATCATCCCGGCAGTGACTTGTTCGGTACAGGCAACATTGACGACAGGGCTCAACCCATCCGGGCATGGCATTGTCGCGAACGGCTGGTACTTTCGCGATTTGCGCGAAGTCATGCTGTGGCGGCAACCGGACAATCTTGTTGCCGGTGAAAAGATCTGGGAGGCGGCACGCAAACTCAACCCGGACTTCACCTGCGCAAAGCTATTCTGGTGGTACAACATGTATTCAAGCGTCGATTGGTCGGCGACCCCACGCCCGCTTTACTTGGCGGATGGACGCAAGATCCCTGACCACTATGCCTATCCTCCGGAACTCCATGACGAGCTTGATACGAAGCTCGGGCGGTTCCCGCTCTTCAAGTTCTGGGGTCCGCTCACCGACATCACCTCATCCGAATGGATCACCCGCGCGACCCTATATGTCATGGAAACACGCCGACCGACCCTGACACTCACCTATTTGCCGCACCTTGACTACAATCTCCAGCGACTCGGCCCGCACCTTGATCATCCACAACTGCAAGCCGATCTGCATGCAGTCGACGAACTCTGCGGCATGTTGATTGAAGCGGCGGAGCGGCAGGGACGGCGCGTGCTTGTCGTGTCGGAATATGGCGTGACCCCGGCACGCGATGCGATCCACATCAATCGCGCACTGCGCGCGGCCGGCTTTCTCAAGGTCAGACGAGAGGCGCATGACCGCGAGGTGCTCGATGCCGGAGCAAGCGATGCCTTCGCGATGGCCGATCACCAAATCGCTCATGTGTATATTCGCAATCCGAGCCTGCTGCGGGAAGTGGCGCAGGTGGTGAGTGGGCTCGACGGGGTTGAAGCGGTCTGGGACGAAGAAGGCAAGCGCGCCCATGGACTTGATCACCAGCGCTCGGGGGAACTGGTTGCCATCGCCAACAGCGATCGATGGTTCAGTTATTATTACTGGCTGGACGATGCGAGAGCGCCTGATTTCGCGCGTACGGTCGATATCCACCGCAAGCCGGGCTATGATCCGGTCGAGCTCTTCATCGACCCCGCGATCCGCGCGCCTCATCTCGCCCTGGCTTGGAAAATAACGAAGAGCAAGCTCGGGTTCCGTCAGCTGCTCGACGTCATCTCGCCCGGAGAAACGAAGCTGGTAAAGGGCACCCATGGACGCATTACCGATGATCCCGCCATGGGCCCTCTCGTCATCTCATCTGATCCGGCACTGCTGCCAAAAGGAGCGGTCGCCGCGACGGACTTCAAACGGCTGGTGCTGGATCATGTATTTGCCTGATCAGGTGCCTGCCGCTACCCGCTGCAAAACAAGACCCTATGCTGCTTGCAGCCATTCAATTGGGCGAGTGCGATAGTTGTCGAACTCTACTCCGATCTGATCTGCCGTCCGCACCTCCCACTTGTCGCGGATGGCTTGAGTCACCGGTGCCGGGAGTGGTTCGTTGATGTTTGGCAGCACTTCCTGCGGCCGCGCTTTCGATTGCAGCTCCCAAGCCATGCCGTTGATCCATCGCATCGGTCGCCAGAACGCGGCGTCACCTCCTCTTACCAAAGCTCCTTCGATGAAGCCATGCCAGCTCAGATAATCCTCGGCCGACAAGCCTCCGTTCATGGTATGCACAGGCTCCTGGAAACGCCCGGGCGTGGCGAGGATACCGAAGGCGAAATCCTGAAACGCAGCTATGACGTCTGCCATGTCGCCGATAAAGAACTGATCAAAATATCGTTTCTGCTCTGCGGCGAGGAAGTCGATGGTCGCACCCTTGGAGTTGGCATAGGCTGTGAACGTCGCGGGATAAGTTCCTGCAGCTCTCGAATTCAACCACTCCTGCGCCGGCCGTTGATAACCACCCATTTCCTCGTAGCGCTGAGCCAAACCGTTCTGGCCAGCTTTGTACTTGAAATAGTCATCGAACTCGAACCAGAACCGCCGCCCTGTTGCCTGAGTGTAGGTCATTTGGAGCCTCCTTAGTGTCTTCGCTAACTTGTCACGGGGGATAGAATGCCATCGATAACCTTTAATCGCTGTTCAGAAGCGTCACGGAGAAAGAACACAATCGGTTCAGTGTTTGGCAGATGTTTCAACTGGTCCAAGGCATGCCGAGCCAGCGTTTCCTGAATCCGCCATGCACTGACAGCGTGCCCTGGCGGGTTCAATGTGTATGGCAGCTCGAATGTCGGCCCTGCGCAGAGAAGCCGACCCTCAGGAGACTTCATCGCGGGCGAGTGGAGCGGTAGCGATACCAGCTTTTCGGCAATCTGATCCACGAACCGCATTTCCTCAAACGCCCAGTTTCGCAAATGATTGCGCTGCGTAGTGTCGTTCATGACAAAGTAGTCTGACAAATTGGACAACAACCACCGCATGCGATGATTGAAGACATCCGCCCAGGCCCTGGCCTCCGGATTTGAAATGTAGCCCTGAGCCAGCGGATCGTGAACCGTAGGATCGATCGGCACGAGATGACTCATTGATCCGCCATGGGATGTACTTCTGAACTCCAGTGCCTCGAGGTACATCTTGTAGAAGCGAACGAAGTGCGACGTGTTCGGATCGGTCGGCATTCCGGGCCCCTCTCCCTGAGTCCCGATCGCCGTTACCAACCGCGAAATATCCTGAACTGACGAAACCCGATCCAAGACCAATGAGTGCTGCGGGGCTCTCCACGAGCCGCTATCCGCCTGGAGGTCTGTTGTCTGTGCAACGAGATCCTTATCGCCAAGCTCTGCCACGAGTTCTGCAAGAAGATCGAACAAGGCCCCGACGCGATTGACATTGGCCTCCGCGCTGGGAAACCCGGCGTCTTGACTGATCGCATCGAGATTGAAGTCGGCGGGCGCGGTAATCTGCTGGCGCTCGGGCATTTCCGCCAGAACATACCGTGCCAGCGATTGCACCGTCAGTGGTTCGAGCCGGAACGGAAACGGATAAAGCGCATTGAAAGGATAATCTTCTCTTTCGAAATTGATCGGTCCCCCAAGTGCGAGGAGTATGTTTTGAACGCACATGAGATGCCCCATTTCTTCCCGAGCAATCTGCATCAACGTGCTGCGCCATTGGTTCTGCATCGGACCGTTGGTGAGCGAATACATTGAATAGAGATATTGCGAGAGAAGCGAGTGCTCGATTTCGGCCGCGGTGTGGAGGAGGAAAATGACTTCGTCCTTTACCGTCATGGGCGGATCCTGACGTTTCAAAACCACCCCAGGCAGGCTTGCTTCGAAGTCCGGCGCTGCTCCACTGGTGACAATGACCGGGATGTCGGACTCAGCGCTTTCCGCTTCAGCCGAAGCAGCCGGCCCTGATATCCCGGAGTCCGCCCGTCTTGTTTGAGCGGATTTGTATTCGAAGCGGAACTGTCCCTGAGCTCGCACGCTGCCGGCCTCCTCAGCACAAAGAAGAATTTCCCCTGAGCATGTCGGTGGAACTCACCGATGGCCATTTTCGCCATCAGATGAACAGCCCCCCGTCAACATCCAATTTCGCGCCAAGCCCTTGAAGATCCGCCTGCTTCGCCGCCAACCGAAATAAATGAACACTCAGGTTAGGCAGGACCGGTGTGTCAGATTTCGCAGCCACCGGCCCCAATCAGTGTACTGTAGTACACCAACTTGCGTTGCAAGGACGGTACATGCCACCTCTGACCTGGCTCAGGCGGCGTCACTCTCATCGCCTCCCAGCATCGTCGTCGTCAGACGCAGAATTCTTGTCAATATTGACGTGAGGAGAAGATTCAATCAAGATAAATGTCGGGTGCGAGCGGATTGCAGGGCGTAAAGGAACTGCGCTGTCTCGCGCAACTCAGCGAATTGCTTGTATTTTTCAGCCTGACCGCAACGTGAACCCGGTAGATCCGTGTCGGGCCCAAAACTTGGAAGATCTGCGTAAGCGAGACAGGTCTCCAAAGAAGTCGTGCGATGTGTTGGACTGGCAACTTGGGGCACAAGGGGCGGATACTGGAAGTTCAAATTCCTTAAACGATTTCAGAGGTGCAAGCGTATATCGGCAAATGGGAAGCAAGACAGCCTTTGGCTCCCCGGAAATAGGAATGCCGATTACTTAGAGGAGGAAAGCCTATGAGCTCGGCGATGGGTGCAGCGTTTGGAGCTGCTGTCTGTTTAATCCTTCTGGGTCTATTCTCGATCACGACCTTCTACATGGCGAGCGAAGTGGTCTCGCTCTGCAGTACGGCCACAGCATGTACGCCACCAACCTCATCCTTGTTCGGAGACGGCATGACGTATGTGGTGACCACTGTCGGCGGTTTGGTGTCGGCACTGGTCGTCGCGCAACTCACAATAACGGAACCTGGCCAGGCGCCGACGATCGGCACATTTACCCCAACATCCCGCATGGCCACTACGGCGGTTAATGGCGTCGTGGGCCTGTACCTTCTTGCCTGGATAGCAACGGGGCTGTCTGCTTTGGTCATCGGGGTGATGATCTATCCGAAAATCAGCAGTACACTATCGGATATTGGTACGACCTGGCTCGGATTGGCGGTCTCGGCTGCTTACGCCTATTTCGGAATCAGTCCGGGAAACAAAAAGACCGCAAACGCTGGGGCGAACGCCGGTGGCCCATCAACAACAAGGCCAACGCCAAATAGAGAATAACTTGATTGGAGGGTTCCGGTTCGCCGGAAATGGCCAACCGTCAGAAAGCGTCGCCAGGCTGCGCCTTCCGTATAAAATTGCTGCGCGGCTTGTGAAGAGCCGCGCAGCATCGTCCAATTCCAGAGTTTTTAGAGCCCGGCGAGCTGGGCAAGCACGCGGCAGACCATCACCGCGTCGCGGTTATAGGCCGCCGGATTGCTCAGCACGGAAACACACTTCTTCTTCAGCTGGGCGCGCTCGGCGGAGGAGAGACCCGCGATTTCGCTGCTGACACCCGGAGGCGTGCCGGGATTTCCTGGATCGTTGGGATTCCCAGGATTGCCGGGATTACCCGGATTGCCGGGATTACCGGGATTGCGAGGCTTCTTGCCACCGAGCGAGATGGCGACCTTCACGGCGACGCCATGGCCGACCTTGGCGGCTGCCTTCACCTTGAGAGCACCAAGCCCGACGAAGGCTCTGCCTTTGAGCAGATTGCCGTACTTGTCGATCACAATGACCTTGCCCTTGACCTTCAATCCGGCCAGGGCGACCTTCGCATTGACCTTGACCAGGCTATGGCCTTTCAGCGCATAGACATTGGCGTTGGCCTTGAGCAGGTGGGCGGCCTTCACATTGACGCGGAGGAGATTGCCGTAGTTGTCGAGCACATAGACTCCGGCCTTGATACCGAGAACATTGGCCTTGAGCTTGACCAGCGCCTTGTTGGTAAGGGGCGAAGAGCCGATTTTCCCATGCTTGGTTGACGTCGTACCCTTGCTGGCCAGCCCATGAGTACTCGTACTGTTCGTCCCCTGAGTGCTCGTACTGTTTGTCGTGCCGCCAGCAATGCCACCCGTGGTATCCTTGACCCCGCCGACAATACCACCCACGGAGCCGGTGACGCCGCCAACGACCCCGCCAGCGATGCCGCCTACCGCACCCGCGACGCCGCCAACCACTCCGCCGAGCCCGCCCGACTGGGAGGGGACTGCCATGCCGGCCAACACGATTATTGAAGCAGTCGCCGTTAATACTTTCAGTTTCCTCGTAAGCCTTGTCATAGCACACCTCTCTATTTGAAAGATTGAGCATCTTGACAATGCGTCAACTCGGGTTTTGTTCGTTGGCTGCCGGATTCCGATGCAAAATTACTTCGCCGTGATAGTTTTTATTTGAATGACTTTTAGATTTATTTGAATAATACCGTCAGCGTTTACTATTGTGTAAAAATAGCGCGATTTTGAATGCTGGTGGAAATGCGGAACGGCAAATTCGTGCAATTCGACAAAGAATGTCATATTCCGGCCCATGATGGACAATCCCCCGAAGCCTCGCCGCCTTTCACCGCAATCCCGCAAACTCAAGGCCGTCGGCCCGGCCCCACGCCGGCAGCCCTAGCCGATGCCGTCCGACATGGAGAATGAGACCGTTGCGGTCATCGGGTTGGGCTATGTGGGCCTTCCGCTCGCCGTGGAATTCGGCAAGACACGTCCAACCTTGGGATTCGACATCCACCAGGAGCGCGTCGAGGAGCTGCGCGGGGGGCGGGACAGCACACGCGAAGTCGACCCGGCTGAACTCGCGCAAGCCAAGCATTTGAGTTTTTCCAGCACGCCGGCCGATCTGAAGAAATGCCGGTATTTCATCGTGGCCGTCCCAACGCCCGTGGACCTCGCCAACCGGCCGGACTTGCGCATCCTGTACGAGGCGTCGAAGACCGTGGGCCAAGCCATGGGCAAGGGCGCCTATGTCATCTACGAGTCGACGGTCTATCCGGGCTGCACCCGCAACTACTGCGTGCCGATCCTCGAGCGTTTCTCCGGACTCAAGATGAATGAGGATTTCTTCGTGGGCTACAGCCCCGAACGCATCAATCCGGGCGATCGCGTGCACCGGCTGACGATGATCACCAAGGTCACCAGCGGCTCGACGCCGGAGGCCGCCCAAATGGTGGACGCCCTTTACGCATCGATCATCCCGGCCGGCACGCACAAGGCGCCTTCGATCGAAGTCGCCGAGGCGGCGAAGGTCATCGAAAACACACAGCGCGATCTCAATATCGCGCTCATGAACGAACTTGCCATCATCTTCAACAAGCTCGACATCGATACCGGCGACGTGCTCGCTGCGGCATCATCGAAGTGGAATTTCCTCCCCTTCCGCCCCGGCCTCGTCGGCGGCCACTGCATCAGCGTCGATCCCTATTATCTGACGCATCGCGCCCAGGAGATCGGCTACCACCCGGAAGTGATCCTGGCGGGCCGGCGCATCAACGATCGCATGGGCCCTTACGTCGCCGACCGCGTGGCCCGGCTGATGATGGCGCGCGGATTTCCGGTCGTCGGCTCGCGCATCCTGGTGCTCGGATTGGCGTTCAAGGAGAACTGCCCCGATCTGCGCAATTCCAAGGTCATCGACGTGATCACGACCTTGCGCGAATACAACGCCGTCATCGAGGTCTGGGACCCGCAAATAGACATTGCCGAGGCAAAGACCGAATTGAAGATCGACATTCACGAGGCGCCGCCGCCGTCCGCTTCCTACGATGCCGTGATCCTGGCCGTCGCCCATAGGGAATTCGCCGAGCTTGGAGCGGAGAAGATCCGCGCCTTCGGCCGCCCGGGAGCCGTCTTCTTCGACGTCAAGGGCGTGTTCGCCAAGCATGAGAGCGATGGACGGTTATAGATGAGGATCCTGGTCACCGGTGCTGCGGGCTTTATCGGCTTTCACACCGCCAAGCGGCTGATCGAGCGTGGGGACGACGTCGTCGGCTTCGACGTGGTCAACGACTATTACGATCCGTCGCTGAAGGAAGCGCGGCTCTCCCTCCTCGGCAAGTCGGCCAAAACGGCGCAAGGCGACTGGCGGTTCATCCGCGCCGACCTGACGGACCAGGCCGCCGTCAATGATGCCTTCAGGGAGCCCTTCGACCGGGTGATCCATCTGGCGGCCCAGGCCGGCGTGCGCCACAGCCTCACCCACCCGCGCGACTACATCAACTCGAATGTCGTCGGCTTTCTCAACATCCTGGAGGCCTGCCGGGCGCAAGCCACAGCGCATCTCACCTATGCGTCGACGTCGAGCGTCTATGGCGCCAACCGGAAGATGCCGTTCTCCGAGCATGAGATCGCCGATCACCCGCTGCAGCTCTATGCCGCCACGAAACGGTCGAACGAATTGATGGCGCATGCCTACAGCCATCTGTTCCGGCTGCCGACGACGGGCTTGAGATTCTTCACGGTCTATGGGCCGTGGGGGCGCCCCGACATGGCGCTCTTCCTGTTCACCAAGGCGATCCTGGCCGGCGAGCCGATCAATGTGTTCAATGACGGAAAGCACACACGCGACTTCACCTATGTCGAGGATATCGCCGAGGGGGTCATCCGCGCGTCCGACCAGATTGCCCAACCCAATCCTGAATGGGATCCGATGCGGCCCGATCCGGCCACCTCCAATGCGCCGTTCCGGATCTTCAACATCGGCAACAACGCGCCGGTCGAGCTGATGGACTATATCTCCGCTATCGAAGAAGTCACGGGCCGGAAGGCCACGATCAGATATCAGCCGCTGCAGGCCGGCGACGTGCCGGATACTTTCGCCGATGTGTCCACTCTCGTCGAGGCGGTGAACTACAGACCGTCCACCCCGGTGCGCGAAGGTGTGCAAAAGTTCGTGGAATGGTACCGGACCTATTATCCGGGATAGAGCATGATCCGGAAAAGTGCGTAGCGGTTTTCCGGAAAAATCATGCGCAAACAAAAAGATAAAGCGCGATGGCGCCCCGATCTAAAGCCATCGCGCTTTAGATTTTCACGTCAGCGTTTGATTGTAGGCACCGACCTCGGCGTGTTCGCGGATGACGGAATCGAGATCGGCGAACATGGCGCGCAGCTGCGCCTCGGAGGCAGGGCTTTCCACGACCACGACGAGCTCGGGCTTGTTCGACGACGCCCGGACCAAGCCCCAGCTTCCGTCCGCTATGCTGATGCGCACGCCATTGACGGTGGTCAGGCCGGTTATCGCTTTGCCCGCCATCGTCGCGCCCGCAGCATGCATGCCGCGCAAGCGTGCCGTGATGCGGTCCACAACATCGTATTTTACCTCATCGGCGCAATGGGGCGACATGGTGGGCGAGCCCCAGGTGTGCGGCAGGTCACGATAAAGATCGGCCATGGAAGAGTGGGGGTTGCGATCGAGCATTTCGATCACGGCGATGGCGGTCACGAGCCCATCATCATAGCCGCGCCCGATCGGCGCGTTGAAGAAGAAATGACCGGACTTCTCGAAGCCGGCCAGCGCTTTCAGATCGCGGACGCGGCGCTTGATGTAGGAATGACCGGTCTTCCAATAATCCGTCTTGACGCTGCGGCCTTTCAGGACAGGATCGCTTTCATAGAGGCCTGTCGACTTCACGTCGACGACGAAGCGGGCATCGGGATGGAGCGCCGAGAGATCGCGCGCCAGCATAACGCCGATCTTGTCGGCGAAGATCTCGTGCCCCTCATTGTCGACAATGCCGCAACGGTCGCCATCGCCGTCGAAGCCCAGAGCGATATCGGCGCCCGTCGCGCGAACGGCGTCTGCCATGGCATGAAGCATCTTGAGGTCTTCGGGATTGGGATTGTAGCGAGGAAAACTGTGATCGAGATCGCAATCGAGCGGCACGACGTCGCAGCCCAATGCGGTCAGAACGCGCGGCGCAAAAATCCCGGCGGTGCCGTTGCCGCACGCCGCCACCACCTTGAGCGGGCGCTTGAGCTTCGGCCGGTCCGTCAGATCGGCGATATAGCGCTCGCCAAAGCCCGAATGAAAGACATAGGCGCCGCCGCCGCGAAGGTCATATGCCCCTGACAGGACGATGTCCTTGAGCTCGGCCATCTCCTGTGGGCCAAAGGTGACCGGACGATCGCATCCCATCTTCACGCCGGTCCAGCCATTGTCGTTGTGCGAGGCCGTGACCATGGCGACCGCCGGCACGTCGAGGGCGAACTGGGCGAAATAGGCCATGGGCGAGAGCGCGAGGCCGATGTCATGGACCCGGCAGCCCGCCGCCATGAGACCATTGATCAAAGCCTGCTTTATCGCCGCGGAATAGGAACGATAGTCATGGCCGGTCACCACTTCCCGGGCGACGCCGTGCCGGCCAAGCAGCGTTCCGAGCCCCATGCCGAGCGCCTGAACGCCCATCAGATTGAGTTCCGGCGCCTTGTCGGCATGCGGGTGCCCGAACCACCAGCGCGCGTCATATTCGCGAAAGCCCGTCGCCTTGATGAGCGGCGCCGTCTCGAGGAGAGCCTTGTCGAAGGCCATGTCCGCGGCCGGTCGTGGAAACGGCCTGGTCGTTGGCCGAGCATGACTCTGCGTTAGAGGCGTGTGGCTCTTCTTCAATTGCTCGACGAGCATCTTGACGCCGGAAGCGTCATCGCGGCGCGCGACGAGCACCGCATCGTCGGTCGCGACGACAGCAAGGTCGCTGACGCCTACCAAAGCTATGAGAGGCCCATCGCTGGACACGACATTGTCCTTGGCCTGCGCAAAAACAGCCTCACCCTTCGCGGCATTGCCAGCTTCATCCCGCGCGGAAAGCTCGCGCACGGCCGCCCAGGAGCCGACATCCGACCAATCAAACGAGGCGGGCATGACCGCCGCCCGCGCGGTCCTTTCCATGACGGCGTAATCGAAGGACAGTTTTGCCGCCTGAGCGAAGGCCGGAGCGTCGAGATGGTGTTCATGGCCGTTTGTCTCGGCCTTGCTCACGGCCTCGCGCACCGCAGCCAGCGTTGCCGGATTGCTCTCCCCGTAGGCATCGACGAGTGCCGAAGCCTGGAACAGAAAATTCCCGGAATTCCACAGATATCCCTGCTGAATGTAGCCTGTGGCTGCCGCTGCATCGGGTTTTTCCACGAACCGCGTCACCACGCGAACACCGTCCGCCATCGCCTGGCCTGCTTCGATATAGCCATAACCGGTTGCCGGGTGGTCGGGAACAACACCGAAAGTGACGATATGGCCGGATTTCGCGGCGGCAAGCGCCGCGCGGCACGCCGCCTGAAAGGCCGCGACATCGCGAATCACGTGGTCGGCGGCAAGTGCCAGGACGATTGCATCGCCGCCTCTTTCTTGAGCAATGAACAGAGTCCCCGCCAGTATGGCGGGCCCCGAATCGCGGGCCTCGGGCTCGAGAACAATGTCTGCGCGAGCGTCGAGTTCGCCCAATTGTTCGCTGACCTGCGAACAATATTTGCCGTTGGTGATGATCACCGGCGAGCCGAACACCGCAGGATCCGACGTGCGTCTGACCGTTTCCTGGAACGTGGACAGGGTTTCAAAGAGGTCAAGAAACTGCTTCGGCCGACCTTCGCGCGAGGCGGGCCACAGTCGCGTGCCAGAACCGCCACAGATGATGAGAGGAATAATCAGACACTCTCTCCTTTTACTTACGGGAAGCACAGATAGGCAGTATATTTCCTTTAAATCGCAAATTCATAAAGAATTTCCATCCTGTGTTTTCGGGGATAGAGCCTGGGAAAGCCCGAATTTCCAAAGGCGTTCTTTCTCTCCGATTGTATTATCGGCTCTTTTGTATTACTGGCGCTATGGCCGGACGATCCGAGATTCACAGCGGAGTTGCAGGCTAACGTGTTCAGATGGGCGGCATTTGACTCTCATTGGTGGAGACCTGCTCATGAGCTTATCCCTGCCCCCGCAGCAATGGTATGTTGCGAGCACGCACCGTGGCGCGGAGGACAAGGTCGAACAGCACATCAACCGTCAAGGTTTTCGATGTTTCGTTCCGAGACAGGTCCGGACGGTACGTCATGCCAGGCGGCAGTATGAGAGGCGTTCGGCATTCTTTCCCGGTTATCTTTTCGTCTCGTTCGACCTGATGCACGACAGATGGCGAGCCCTCAACGGCACGATCGGCGTCCGGTCGCTGATCATGCAGGCCGATCTCCCGATTTGCTGTCCGCCCGGCCTGGTCGAGCATTTTCTGGATTTGACCGACGCGGACGGCATCCTCAACTTTGAAGCCGTGTTCACGCCGGGACAGGAAGTGAGTGTCGTGCGCGGCCCTTTCACATCGCTGTCAGGCCGTTTGGTAAAACTTAACAATAATGGTCGCGCTCAAATCTTGCTCGAGATCATGAATGGTAATATCAATGTCACGATGGCGACGCGAGATATTGTTCCGGGTTTCATTCAAGCCACGGAATAACTAGAGAAAGAGTATCGGGGGGAAGTGCTTTCACCCCGAAGTGCGGTAGCTTTTGTCTGCTACGATCCGGGCGCCTCGATAATCATTCAACAATTTACGTTGCGTAGAGAAAACGGCCGGCGAGAGATTCTCGGGGTCATGGCGCTCTCGTTTCTTGTCTCGCTCATTCGCGATTCTTCCGTATTAAAATTCCAACTAAAAACTGAAACACCCTAACAAAAATTACCTTGCGTAGCAAACAAAAATTCCGCGCATCGACATATTTCCCGGAAGCGTCATGCGCCGTCAGTGAGTTCTTCGTACCAGGGCTGGAAGCTCCATGACCGATCATGCCAAGCCGGAGTCGTTTCGATTTGCCACCGCCGGCGGCGGGGTAAGCACCAGAAGCAGCGGGGTCCAGCGGACAAAGCGGCATCCGCTCCTCAGGATCCGCGTCCAGCTTCCCGGCGGCCTTGCCTGCGCCATCGGCCTGCCGCTCCTCGTCGGCATGGCGAAGTATCAGAGCGTCCTCCCTTACGATAATGTGCAGAATACGGTTCTGGCGGCGATCATCGCTCATCTTCTGGGCTATGCGATCTACCGCCGGCTAGGCTCCTTTCCCGGCACGGCCGCTTCCCGCTACATCCTGCCCACCTTCGCCCTGACCTACGGGCTCGTGTTCATGGCGATTTTCTTCCTGCGGCTCGACTACAACAGGTTGCAGGCGGCAGGATCCTTCACATTGTCGGTGCTATGGTACTTCGGCCTCACTCTTGTCACCCGACGGCTGGAAATCTATCGCTTCGGCGTCGTGCCGGGCGGCAACGTGGCCGGGTTGCAGGCCATTGGACGTGCGATCTGGTCATATATTCCCTCCCCTCATGTGAGTGTCGGAGAGGTGCAGGCCGTGATCGCGGACCTCCGGGCCGACCTCTCGGCTGAATGGGAGCGCTACATCGCCGACAGCGCGCTCTCCGGCATACCCGTCTATCACGTCAAGCAGGTGCGCGAATCTCTGACCGGTCGCGTCGAGATCGAGCACTTGTCGGAGAACACATTGGGCTCGCTCAATCCCGCCTCGTTCTACATCCAGTGCAAACGCATCGTCGACTGGCTGATGGCGGCGCTCCTGGTCATCCCGCTCACGCCCGTGGGGTTGGCCATTGCATTGATCATTCGCCTGGAAAGTCCTGGCCCTGCGCTTTTCCGCCAGCAGCGAATGGGCTTCCGCGGCCGCATCTTCACATGTTACAAGTTTCGCACCATGACCGTCGACCAGCAGGTCGGCGCGGATGGGCGCCAGGCGGCGATGACCAAGCAAGGGGATCCGCGCATCACCCGTGTCGGCCGCTGGCTGCGCTGGACGCGCATCGACGAAATTCCGCAGATCATCAATATCCTGCGCGGCGAGATGAGCTGGATCGGGCCCAGGCCCGAGGCCCTCGCTTTGTCGGAATGGTACGAAAGCGAGCTGCCCTTCTACCGCTATCGCCACATCGTCATTCCCGGCATCACCGGCTGGGCGCAAGTGAACCAAGGTCATGTGAGCGAGGTCGGCGATGTGCTCGAGAAGCTTCAATATGATTTCTACTACATCAAGAACTTCTCGCCGTGGCTCGACATCGTCATCGTGTTCAGGACGATCGAGACCATGGTGACCGGCTCCGGAGCCCGGTAGCGCCTTTGTCGCAATTTCTTCCGGTCATATCCGCCTATCAATTTCCTACACAGCGGGGAGCGTGATGCAGAAAACCCAGATCCGATCGGGGCCCTCCGATCGCAAGACAGTGCTGATCACCGGCGGCGCCGGCTTCATCGGATCGCATCTATGCGACCGGCTGCTCGACCTCGGATACGAGGTGCTCTGTCTCGACAACTTCTTTACCGGCTCGAAACGCAATGTCGAGCACCTGATCGGCACCCCCCGCTTCGAGCTCCTGCGTCACGACGTGACGTTTCCGCTCTATATCGAGGTCGACCAGATCTACAATCTGGCCTGCCCGGCCTCGCCCGTCCATTACCAGCACGACCCGGTGCAAACGACGAAGACCAGCGTGCACGGCGCCATCAACATGCTGGGCCTCGCCAAGAGACTGCGCTGCCGCATTCTGCAGGCGTCGACCAGCGAGGTTTACGGCGATCCGGCGATCCATCCGCAGGTGGAGACCTACTGGGGCAACGTGAATCCGATCGGACCACGCTCCTGCTACGATGAGGGCAAGCGCTGCGCCGAGACGTTGTTCTTCGACTATTGGCGCCAACATGCGCTTGAGATCAAGGTGGCGCGCATCTTCAACACCTATGGCCCGCGGATGCATCCGAATGACGGACGCGTCGTGTCCAACTTCATCGTGCAGGCGCTGAAAGGCCAGCCCATCACCATCTATGGCGACGGTGCGCAGACGCGCTCCTTCTGTTATGTCAGCGACCTGGTCGACGGCTTGATAAGGCTCATGGACAGCCCGAGCGACTTCACCGGCCCGGTCAATCTCGGCAATCCGAGCGAGTTCACCATTCGCCAGCTCGCCGAGACGATCATCGAGATGACAGGGTCGAAGTCAAAGCTCACCTTCGCGGAACTGCCGGTGGACGATCCCAGGCAGCGTCAGCCGGACATAGGACTGGCGCGGGAAAAGCTTCGCTGGCAGCCGACGATCCCGCTGCGCAGCGGATTGCGGAGCACGATCGAGTATTTCGATCGCCTGTTCAGCGATGCGCCACGCTCCCCGGACCGGCGACATGGCGAGTCGACGGTCGAATTCGCAGCCGCGGCCCCTCAAACGAGTACTGTAATCACTCAATGATCGCCGTAGCCAAACGTCTCCTGAGGCCCTGGGTTGAACGGATCCCCACGGTTGCCAGGACCTATCGATCCCTGCGCGACCGCCGGGATTTGCGTCGGCCTGCCCACGCCACCCCATACGGGTTCCGGTTCGTCGGCAATCCCATGTTCGTGGACGGCCGCTATGAGCCGGCGGAAACAGCCAAGGCTCAAGAGCTGTTTCGCCAATGTGACGTCTTCGTCAATGTCGGCGCCAATCAGGGATATTACTGCTGCCTGGCCGGCAGCCATGGCATTGCGACGATCGCAATTGAGCCCGACCCTCTGAACCTGCAATATCTCCTGACAAACATCACCGAAAACCGGCTCGAGCAACGCATAGAAGTGTTCCCGCTGGCCGCCAGCAGCGAGCCCGGCGTCTTGAGACTCTACGGCACCGCGACCGGGGCATCTCTGGTGGAAGGCTGGTCCGGCTCAGCCAGCGCCAACAGCAAGCTGGTTCCCGTGAATACGCTGGACAATATCATCGGTGACCGGCTTTCCGGGCGCCGATGCTTTGTGCTCATAGACATCGAGGGACACGAATTCCCCGTGCTGCAAGGGGCTCAAAAATTGCTGGATCAGCAGCCGAGGCCGGCATGGATCATCGAGATCCAGGTCCACGGGCATCAACCTTCGGGCAGGGCCATAAATCCGCAGCTCAGATCTACATTCGAGATGTTCTGGTCACGAGGGTATGAAAGCTGGACGGTGGAAGACAAGCCGAGACCCGTGCTCCCGGAAATGATCAATAGAATAGAGTCTGACGGCGACGATCTTCTCGGGGTTTACAATTTTCTTTTTACATAATGATCCGCAGCGCTTTTCCTAAAGTCCCGATCGACGACAAGGTGTCTTCCCGGCAGGGATTCGCGCCGTGAGGCTGCCACCCGCCCTGCGGTTGCTGCGGATAAACATCGTCCTGGCCGCGGCTGCTTTCCTGTCGAGTGTCCTCTTGGCCCACGCCCTCGATCCTGCCGGTCGCGGCGATCTTGCCAATCTGCTTTTGTGGCCGACATTTCTGGCCAATATCGGCCTGCTTGGCGTTCACATATATCTGGCGCGGCAAGTGGCGGCGCGGAAAGACGGAGCCGCCGCGTATTATCATGTCGGGATGCGGGCGGTTCTTGTCACGAGCATCGTTTTCTCGCTCCTATGCGCGGCAATCCTGTTCTCGGGAGCCGTACCGAGCCTCGCCGGACTCGACTTCTCCACCGCTCTGACCGCTATCCTGATTCTGCCGTTCAGCGCATGGAACGCCCTGCAAGTGCAGATCGAGCTCGGGCGCAGCAACTTGTCCACCTACAACTGGGCGCGCGCCAGTTTTTCGCTGCTGTATCTCGGATTTACCGCTGTGCTTTGGGCGACGGCCACGTCCTCCGCGGAAAACTTTCTCTTCGGATACCTCTGTGCCGCCGTCTTCTCGGCCGTCTCGACCCATATTCTCGTTCGCCGCGGTGAGCATGGCGTGCCTGCCGTGCCGCCGCAGCGATCGGCGAGCGGCTTGCAGGCACTTGCCGCCACATTCAAGGCGGCATGGCCGTTCGCGCTGTTGATCGGCGTAACGGGGCTGGTGTCCGCCATAGACCGCGTCGCGCTCAGCCTGCTTTTCGACGCGCGAACCATGGGGATCTATGTCATCGCGCTGGCGATGTCGCAGCTTCAGACCACAATCAACGAGTCCATTTCGCCGCTCTTCTTTCCGCGACTGTCCCAGAAGGAGGCGATCAGCGATGCCGATCCACGATGGCTCGGCATGCGGCTGCGGCAAGTGGTGCTCATCAACGCTTTGATCGGCGCTTTTCTGATGGTCGCCGCGCCGCTGCTGTTGCCGCTGGTCTTCGGCTCGGCCTATATGAGC